>Ga0307376_10002858_pt1 | contig 16494 bp, 28 predicted proteins | sample TR2MG_FD_202536 | JGI IMG/M metagenome (GOLD analysis project Ga0307376, IMG submission 202536) | Soil microbial communities from Risofladan, Vaasa, Finland - TR-2 | ecosystem: Environmental > Terrestrial > Soil > Coastal area > Acid sulfate soil | place: Finland: Risofladan, Vaasa | collected...
ACCAGACGCCGCCTGTGGCACCCAGTTGGGTCCGATTCTCCGCACATCAGAGCGACGAGCCCGAGCGCGGCGTTCATCTCGATGCCTCTGAGGAGCTCCTGGAGGGCCTCTTGGTACTGCGACGAGGCTCGGATCTTCTCGTAGTCCGGTTTCCCCTGGGTCAGCAGCTCGGGATCGTCCGGAACACCCCCCAGCGAATGACCCATCCACACATACGGAATCCCAACCTCTCGGAGGTCTTCGGCGATCACGTAGCGGTTGAACTGTGGGTTGTATCGGCTGAACGGTTTACTACGCACGTCCACGACGACACCCACCCCGTTGTCTCGCAAACGCTGGATCAGATTTTCGGTGGGCAGGTTGCTGTGCCCGATCGTGAACAGTCTCATCCGTTGAGCAGATCCATGATGTTGGGGCCTTCAACTACCTGGGATTTTTCACGCCACGTCCAGGATTTACGGGCCTCGAAAGGGAGCTTTCCGTACTTCTCTTCGTAGGCGGCCAGGAACGTGCGACTCCCCTTGTTCACGTAGCCGCCGCCGGTGATCGGACCGAACTCGGCCTCATACTTCTGGACAATCTCGTCCATCGCACGGTCTCGCTCTACCTTGGCGATGATCGAGGCAGCCGACACGCAGGTGTACTTTTCATCCGCCTTGTTCTCCGCTCGGAGGTTGCCCCACTGGGCTCGAAGGCGTCCGAAAATCGGCTCACCGTCACAGAAAATGTCGTCCTCGGGAGTAGCTTCGAGCTCCTCGAGAAGTTGGATAGCACCTTTCCGTTCGAGATCATCGAGGCGTCCTTCCTTCACGAACTCGTCGATCTCGGCGGGGTGAAACGAAACGATGGCGTAGTGGCACCGAACCCTCACTGCGGGCCAGACTGCAAGACGAACCGCCTTGGCCTTCTTGCCGCTCCCGTACTTCTTGCTGTCCTGGATGCCGAACCCTTGGAGCTCAGCCTCTTGCTCAAGGGTGATAGCCACAGCAGCCATCACCAAAGGGCCCAACACGGGACCTCTTCCGGCCTCGTCGATACCGATCAGTCTCATTGCTTCGGCACTCCGGCTTCCGCCATGAATTCGGCGAAATTGAACTCAGGGAGGGCATCGGCGTAATGCAGGTCGGGGCCCTCGAACCCGAGACATTGTTTGTCGAACAGGATGACGAACTTGTCGATGGGGATCTCCCCACGAATGAACTGCCCGAGTTTAGGAGTCCCACGCCACCACCCACTGTTCCTCTTACGGGTTTCTTCGTTAATCTGCTCCTCCGCAAGACCCCAGTGCTTGGCAACGGACCAGTCCCCACCTTGCTTGACGACGGAGCGCGGAGCTACCGAAGGCATGTGAACCCACTGGCGACGATCCCCTCCCCCAGCACGCCAGAGGAAAGCGACACCGCGCGCCATGTTGGCGTTGAAAGGACGCTTCTGGTTCCGGGCCTTCCGAAGACACACCGGGCAGAGGATGCCTTCCTTGTTACAGCGGCCGATCTCTATCCGACTCTGAAGTTCCGCCAAACTTGCGTACCCCTGGACGCCACGTTTGGCGAGTTCAGCTTCGAGGTCCTCAACCGAGACCCCTGAAAGGTCTTGTTTGTACTCAACCTCATCGAAACCGAAACCGTCCCAATCGTTACTCACCGTTTAATCTCCCCATTGAATCCTCTCGTAGATGCCTTGCCGTTCGCCCCAGTCGAGCCAGTGCTCGATGATCGGGCGCAGGCGCCCTCGGTCTTCTTCGAGGACCACATTCACTTCGGTAATCTCATGAAGAGCGGCGAGAGGCTCCCAGATGGCAAGCCCGTCCCAGTCGCCTTCCAATTGGTCCAGCCGGTAGAGCAGAGCCGGTACCGCTTCGGACCCCAGAGCCACCATCTCCTTGTAAAGCGGATCGTCCGTAGCGATGCCCGAATAAAGCTGATACTTCTTGTGGAGCTCCCGGCAAATCTCCTGGATACGATCGTGGTGCGCGTACCCTTCGTTGAACGTGCCACTGTCCAAGGCTTCGGTAGCCACTTGGACGCATGCCGGGCAAGCTAGGAGCCGTCCTTCGCTCAATGCGTTGGCAGCAACATGGTCGAGTCCGGTGAACACGAATTCGCGCCGCCACTTCGCATCGCACCAGTAGCCCCTTGTGTTGACGGGGTGCTGGATGTGCTTCACGTAGCTAGGGAGCTTCATGCAGGCTCCAAAACGAAACACCGATTGTTGGGAGGCTTCGGAAAGTAAAGGGAGTCCCACCGCATGTCTCGGTTGATGGCGCCGTCGGTGCGCTCGGGAGGCGCCTTCCCCAGTGCCAGTTTCACGCGCTCGACCACGATGCCCTCTTCAACCCGATAGTTGATCACCGTAGCCACGTCGCCGGCCCACCCCACGACGAGCACAACATGGAGACTGTGACCGACCTCGGGGTTGACCACGGTGAGTAGCACCGGCATCTGACCTTGCACCCGGTTCGCGTCGATCGGGGTCGCACGCAAACCGAAGTACTCGGCCATCTGCTCTTCGGAAGGGATTGAAGTGCCGTGACGACACTTCGCAAAATCGATCACTTCCTCCCAGGCTTCGGAGTCAGGATCGGGGCACGGGATATCGTAGAAACGACAGGCGTTGACCATCACCCGAGGGAGACAGTCCGCGTACTTGCTGTCCTTTTGGCCGACGTACTGCATCGTCACCCATTCTACGCTACCCGCTTTTCACGAAAGGTTTTTCGTGAGATGGCGTTGTAGTCCACCCGGTTACGACGGGGTTCCGTGAGGCTAGCGGCCAATTTGGCCCTCCCTTCCGGTGTCTTGATGTACTCGGAGATGATCCTCTGTTTCTCTTTTGTACTGAGAGGCGCCACGATCCCGTGCCCCTTGCACGTCTCACATTCGGCGAGACTCGTGAAAAGCGGGACGACGCCTTTCCCTTTGCAGTCTTTGCACTCGCTCATGTCATGCCCATCGCTTTCAAAGGAGAATCGAGACAGCCCTTCTTCCTCACCGTCTCCAGGGCCTCTGCCAAAAGACGGCGCCCCTTCGGGACGTGGAGAAGCCCGCTGATAAGGGTGCTCTTCGTCCAGTACCTTTTGCTCTGGTCAGCACCTTCGGGGGTCCACCGGATGTCCGACTTGGGTGGGTGACAGTCGGAACACTCCGCAAGGCTCGTGAACAAGGCCACGGTCCCGGTGCCTTTGCAGATTCCACACGCAAGGGGAACCAGTTGGTGCGCATGGGTTTTGAGGGCCGACCAAACAGCGGCGTGTTCCCGCTGCCACTCCTGGTATTTCGCGCGACCGTCGGGCTCAGACAGGAGTCGGGCCAACGTGTTGCCGTCTTTCCGTTCGGGGATGTCCGGATCTCGATCGGAGTACCGCATCAGGATACCGAAGAGTTCATGTTGAGCATTGGGAGGGTAACCCATCACGCATCCTCCTTGAGCTGCATCGAAATCCGATGACGAGGTTCGAGGAGCCCTTCGTCCACGAGGTCCCGGACGAACTCCGGATACCACTCAGGATGGTGGATCTTCACGGAGACGCGAAGCACCTTGCTCTTTCTGTCCTTCTCGGTGGGTTCTGGGAACTCCACTTCGATGCCGCTTTCTGAGGGCACCTTGACACCTGCCTTCTGCGCCTTGGAACGCAGCACAGAAAGCAATACGGTGATCCGGTCCCGGATACCGGCACGAAATCCTTCGTCATTCGACTTGCCCTCGAACACGTCCAGCACGTCGCGCATCTGCGTTTTGAGATACTCAGCCATGTACTGCTGAGTCACCGTAGCGTTGTCCACCTGCTCCCAGAAAGTGACGCCAGAGACCTCCAGCTTCTCGAAGGCTTCCTCGACCGTGATCTTCTCATGCAGCCACTCCTGGAACACCTCGTCGAAGTTGCCGTGACCATCGTTGGCCGACTGGAGCGCCGCATGTGTGGCGTCATGACGCGTCTTGTACGGACCCTCCGAACCTTCCTCCGGGTATTCATCATCGTGGAAATACCAACCCGCCGGGAACGGGCTCTCGATCTGGATCATGTCCGGACCGTCAGTTTCTGACGGCTGCCACATCTCCGGGCGAAGATTCGTCGCCTTCAACCACCAGGTCTCGTCCCTGTCGTAGAACGTCGGTGCGCGTCGGTCTGTAAACCCCGCATCGACATCAAGCATCGTCACGACGTGGTGTTGTCCCCGAAGCTCAATGCTCTTGAGGACATGGTCCACGAACTCCTGGGGGAGGCGCACGTTGTGTTTCTCCAGGTAATGCGCCAGTCCTTCGGGCCACATGTAAACCCCGTCAGTGAGCTCCCCACGACCCATGTCGAGCGCCGTCTGACGGCTCGAAAGATTGGCTTCGGTGCTGTTCTTCGACGCCTTGCGCCGAGCTGCCCGACGCTGTTCCCAGGTCAGGGACTCATCGGACGTTCCGGCCCCGGCAAAAAAGTTCTTCCGGACCCCGAGAACAGCCGGGTCCGAGTCACATCCCAGGCGACACCAGCCGTACCGGCCGCTCCCCTCAGTGTTCCCCGCAGCGTTCCACAAAAGCGCACCCCTCCGAAGGTAGTTGGCCACCCTGCGACGCTCCTCGGGGTCCCAGGAGCCGTCCACGAGGTCCATGGGGTCAGGCCACTTCTGCTCCCAGTAGTGCTTCCAGAAGCCGAGCACGCGCAACGTGACGGGCTTGTCGCGGCCGTCGTCGAGTACGCGACGAGCTTGTGTGTAGGTCTCGCCCGTCTCAGCCATACGGGCACGGACGCGCTTCTTGAATTGCTTGTTTTGGGTCATCTTCGATCCTTCGCCTCAGATGACAGGTGCCGATCCCGCGCTCGACCCCATCATCAGACGAGGTTCGAAGATCCCTATCCGAGGTTTGGTGGCCCCTTTGTCTCCGTTGCATCCTGTCCGCGGGGACAGGCTATGGAGATCAGGCGTAGACGGAACGCCTACGAACACCCTACCCAGATTTTCAACCGGCGTCTACTCGGACGTTTCAGGCTTTTTGCCGAACTCGTCCAGGTCCTTGCGATGCCCTTCTTTGGCGTCCTTCATCGGATCGGGCTTTTCGATCTCCTTGATGGGGGGCACGTCGATCTCCTCCTTCGGAGTCTCTTTCGGGAGCTCTGCCGCAGGAGGCCCGACCGGGTTGGGCAACTTGTAAATGTACGAATCGATGACCCCGACAAGGCCGAGGATGGCGATGAGACCACAGAACTTGGCTCCCCACCGCATGGTCCAGGCCACGTTGTCATCGCCCTCTTCTTTGGCGATCTTGTTGACCCGGTTTTGAAGCGCGAACAGAAAACCGATGCCCGCGAAGAGGAGAGTGAGACTGATGATGCCCATGGTTACTTGGCCTCCGCCGTCTTCGCAGGCGCCGGTTGAGGCGCGGGAGCTTGAACGATCACGTCATGGTTACCTTCGGAGATGGCCTCAGCCATCGCGTCGGCAGCATCCGCAAAACGCTCTTGAACCTTGAGGTGTTCGTACACGTCGTAGGGGACTCCTGTGATCTTGGCGTTGAGCACATCGTTCTCGGCACGGACCTTCTGGACCGCTTGACGTTGAGCCTCCACCTCAAGCTCGGCTGCGAGCGCGCGGACCGTTCGCGCCTTCTCTTCGTCGACTGCGTAGAGACGACGCTTGGCTTGAATGACTTCACGCGGAACTTCGCCGATGCCGTTGGGGAACCCGAGCTCAGTGACCTTGATGGGAGCGTCTCCCAACATCGCCTCGATGGCGGCCTTGGTGGCTTCGGCGATCTCGGGCACTTGACCGAGCACCTCTTCGACACTGTGCTTGCGCAGTTCCGTGACGATGGCGTCGGGGGCCTTCCGAGCCAAGTACGTCTCGTAGACTTTCTCGGACGAGATCAGCATCACCTGGGAGTCAACCGACTCCGGACGTACCTCTTGGTAGATCTGGGCGATACTCTCTTCGTCCGATTTGACCTCATAGACGATGCCCACCTGCACGTTTCGAATGTCCACGTTGGACTTCGGGAGGTACAGGCTGTCGATGGTCAGAACCGTCGTGCTCTTGCTGACCTGGAGGCGAACGAGCTTGGGACATGCACTGACGGGGCACATTTCCATGCGGAAACTACTCGGCTGGACCACTTTCTCCTCGAGGCCGGAGGTGCCCAGCACTTTCCCGACTTCCCCAGTTTCAACGGTGACTCGCTCGCCGCAAGCGGCCAGAAGAATGGTGGAGAACAGAACCGGAATGAGACGTTTCACAGGACTTTTACCCTTGGCATGGGAGCCCCTACCGTAAAAACCCTGTCTCTATTCCCCACTGCCCCAAAAGCAGCTTTCAGCCATTTGAGAGGCTGATCCCCAGCAATTCTTCCATGGAGTGCCCCGGCGGGGGAGCGACCACCTGGGTGGGGTCCTTGGCGGTGTCCGGAAGACGGATCCAGACCGTCTCGTACACGAAAGCCACAAACTTCTTGTAGTCCTCCTTCGTCTTGAGTTCGTCGTACCCGGTCGCCTTGTCGATCAGGACACTCAGCGCATCCCGAGGTTTGCCCCCGATGGTACACCCCATCAATCGATCGAATTCCTTCACGAACTCCTCGTTGCCGAGGCACTCTTTCACACACTCTTCAAACGTCAGCATCAGAGTTTCTACCCCTCCCGTGTGACGAACCAGGAATCCGAGGTCGGCGCCACACGCCACAGACCCCAGTGGCTTTTGCCGTTCTTGTCTGGGCGCCACGAAACCACGTAGTCGTCGCCCTCTCGTCGCACGACATGCCACAAGTGCTGGCAAATCGCCACGGTGTCCGATTCGATCCCTGGGGTCACGAAGTCTTTCTCGACCACGGCCTCCTTCTTCTCGATGAGCGAATACCAAGGGCGAGAAAACATGAGCGGTGGCGTGTGTTCGAGCGGCTCCTTACCGTCGATCAAAAGGCGCGCGAGCAGCCCTCCCCGCAGGGAGTGTTCGGCCTCCACCTGGAAATCCCGACCATCCGTGATGGGGTCGTAGCCACCTTGGGCCCGTAGCTCCAACCAACGGCCGATGATATCAACGGTCTTCCGTGCTTCCTCGGGGGTCATGTAGAGAGGCTCCTAAGTAGGGAACGTCTTAGGCGGACTATTGGGTTTTCAGTTGCGCCCTTTGGGAATGATCACCGACTGCTCTCGGCCCAAGATGACGGCCGTCTCGAGGGGCTTGCCGTCCTGGAGAGGATCTTTCCAACCGGGCTGGTCTCGGATTTCCATGATCTGCTCTATCGAGATGCGGTCTTCGAAATCAGGCTCGCCAGGAACCGGCCACCCCTTTTCTCGACAATAGCTGGCCGTGAATTCCATGCGCGCAGCCAGGAATTTCTCGTGTGCGGCCACCTCTTCATCGGTACCGGGGTGAAGCACCGTTCCCACTCCTGGTATGTTGACTGCTTTCATGACTTCCTCAGTGGTCGTGAGCGTATGCGGAGAGACCGGATGGTGTCCGTCCTGATGTTGATCGGGCCGTTGCCACATCTCTCTTCCTCAGTCGGCATACGGAGTCTCCCGATACTCGTCGATCACGTCACGACCGAACTCCGGAAATTTGGCATCAGCGACCATGGCTTCTTTAGCCGCTCGGAGCTTCTTCACGTCGAATCCTTCGCGCACCAGTGCCTCGTCTCGCAGAGACTCCTCGTGCTGACAACCACACCGGTGGCACTCGAAATACAAACGGCCCCGAGACCCGTAGTAGTCCAATTGCACGAGGCGCAGGTCGTGGGCCCCTTCGTACGAAAAAAGACGCAGGAACTTCTTGGGGTTCTTCGGGCAGCCCATCAGGCTTCCTTGCGGAGACGCTCACGGGCCTCCATGAGTGCGAAACCCAGGAGGTTTTCACCACGCCACTTGTTGGGGTCCTTCGAGTCCGCGTCTTCACGACGCAGACCGATGCCCCACACCTTGTCGTGCGGGCTCGCCTCGACGAGCACCATGTCGAGCGTGCCGAGCAAAAACTGACGGAGGTCCGAGTCTTGACCGAACTTGGCGACGTTGCCGACAACGACGGCCTCGAACTTGTTGGCGTTCCACTTGGCGTCGTCCCAGTTCTCCACGCGACGGCCGAGCGCCTTTGCTTCGTCGGGACCGTTGCTCGCAAGGATGGCTTGAAGAGCATCGTCATCTCCCATGAGGCGGGCCTTCTGCGCCATCATCCAGTGCTCGGCCGTCGGGTACTTGATGCCGTCGATCTCGAAGTCCGAGAAGTGCCACTGCGAGAAAACGTAGGGCCCGATCGTGCTCAGGTCGTTCCCCTTACGTCCCCAGAACATGAGGAACTCCGGTCGAGCTCCTTCGTTCCATGCTTTGACGAGTGTGGGTCGGTCGCGGAAGTCCATCACTCTTTCTACCCGCCTGGGGCGCCCGATGAATCACTTTTCACGAAAGGCCCCTGGGGGCCATCTACGCCCGTTTGGCCGCCCACGCCTGGATAGCGCGACGATCCTTCCCCTTGGCCCGGTCACTCAGGAGGGTGCCTTCGAGGTGATCGTACTCATGCTGGAGGGCCACCGAAAACAGGTGGTTGTAGCTTGCGTCGAGCGTGAACTCTTTGCCCTCACGATCGAACGCCGTGACCGTCACCCACTCCGCTCGTCCCACCTCGGCCAGCAGTCCCGGAAAACTGAGACAACCCTCGGGTCGCACAACGCGGTTGTCGTCCACCGGAGTGATCACCGGGTTGATGAAAACCCAAGGGTCGGTTCGCTGGTTCCCGTTGATGGGCCTCTGATCGATGATGAAAATACGATAGCGCTGTCCTACCTGGGGTGCCGCAAGCCCAACCCCTTCGTGGTAATACATCGTGTAAATCATGTCGTCGATCAGCTCTTGGAACTGATCAAGTTTGTCCAAGTTCACGGGGGCGCTCGGTGCCATCAACGTGGCCTCGGGGTACTTGAGGATACGGATCAGTTTGCCGGACACGACAAGACTGTACCCACATGTCGGCTCCGTATGCGAACCCAACCCACCGATCTTCGCGGGATCATTCCCTATTTTGAATACCGGTCTTATGGCCGGTTCTTTAGTGACCGTGTCTGAGACAGCCCCACTGCGTGTCCTTCTCGCGGAGGACAACTCCAGCGATGTTGCAATTCTGGAGCACATCCTCACAGGGATGGATATCGAGCTTCGTCACTGCCCGTCGTTGGCGGAACTCGAACGGCAGGGGGAAACCTGGGACCCCGATGTCGTGCTGCTCAACCTGCACCTGGAAGGAGGTCAGGATTTCATGGTGACGGCTCGGACGGTCGTCTCCATGTTTCCGAACGTCCCCGTCCTCGCGTTCACCAACCTCGATGACGAAGCCTTCGCACTACGGGCGCTTCAAGTCGGTCTCTCGATGTACCTGATCAAAGGCACCTTCTCCGGGGCCGACCTGATGCGCGCCATCAAAGAAGCGCAAGCCCGGAAACATGCCCTCCACTGTTCGCTGCCACCAACGTTTCGGCGAGAAGACCTTCAAGAGATGGTGCAGGAAGCTGTCCAGGTTGCGCTTCGAAAACACGGGAAACCGGCGAGACCAGAAAGGGCGACACCCCTCGGAACTGTCCTTGGGGTCATTGTGGTCGTCCTGCTCCTGCTAGGAGGGGCCGGGGCCTGGGGGTACTACCAAATCCGGAAAATCCGGACGGACCCCAAACCCGACAAAGAGATCCAACAAGACAAGAAAGCGGATCAGGTCCAAGAATTCCAACGTCTCCGCAATGCGTTTCTCAAGAAGCAAACGCATTGGGAGAGCGGTGGAAAACTTGGAGTGCCCCCAAAGAAACCAGAGCGTCTCCTGCAACTCGAACAGGAACTCGCCAACTGAGTCCTAGACCACCTTCTCACCAGGGACACTGCTGCGATGAAGCTCGACCACGACGAGTTCATCGTCAGCGTCCCCCGCAGCCAGGACCATCCCCTGACTCTCGATGCCCCGCATCATGCGGGGCTTGAGATTGGCAAACACGACGACGTGCTTGCTCACCAGATCCCCGGGCTCGTAGGTTTTCCTGAGCCCGCTGAGGATGGTGCGCTTGCCCAGAGGGCCGAGGTCCACTTCGAGCTTCAAGAGCTTGTCGGCTCCTTCCACGAGCTCACAAGCGGTGACTTTGCCAACACGGAGATCGATGGGGTCGAGCTGCTCGATCCCAACCTCAGCGGCCAGTTCAGGTATTTCGTTGGTGGCCATCTTAGTGCACCGGGGGTGCCCCTCCCGAACCAGAACCCGAGCTGTCGTCGGAATCCGGAACGTCGCTGGTGCCGATGTCGAACGAGCCACCACCGCGGTAGCTGGACATGGCTTCACTAACCCCTGCCGAAGCACCACGCACGTCCATCTTGTCGTACATGAGACGCTTGCCCTTGGTGCCAGCCATCATGCGAGCGCCGTCCTCGAACCCCTTCTGGTCCGCAGCCAGGAACAAGAACTCCCAGTTGTACTTGTCCGTCACACGGCCGATGGCTTCCTGCACATCCTTGGCCGTGTTCTCGCGTGAAGCGTTCTCTTGACCGTCGGTGATCATGACGACCACGACCTTGCCAGGGCGGTCGGTCTCGGCCTCTTTGAGGATGCGCTCCTCAAGCGAAGACAGAGACTTGACCGCGCTGTCGTTGAGCGCAGTGGATCCACGCGGAACGAGCCGACAGTTGTCCTGCTGGATGTCGCCCGAAGGCTTCGCTTCGAACACGGTCTCCCATTGATCGTCGAATTGGTAGAGGCTCACGCGGCAGCGGCCGGGAAGGCCATTCTGCTCGGTGATGAGTGACCACAAACCGCCTTCCATGTCGTCCTTGATGGACTGCATGGAACCGCTGCGATCGAGAATGATGGCGACCTCGGTGAGGTCGTTGGTGGGGGGTACCCCGGTTACGTCTGTCATGATGTGTTTTCCTTGTTGCGTTGTTTCTGTTGGACGGCCCATCTTTTCACGAATCCCGCTGCCCTCTGACACGAGCATCGAAAGATTCTTGGATCAGGCGATCCCATTCAGGGACTTGCTCGGCCAGGAACTCGATGAGGTCCCCGCTGAGCATGTTGAGGAGATTCGCGCCGTTGTCGACCTTGATACTGTTCGACTGGGTGATGACTCCCATGTTGGTCTCAGAAACCTTCCAGTCGATCCTGGGTCGCTGATGCGGGTCGTCGGAGTCCTCGGGGACCTCCAATTCGACGGAGAGGTGTCGTATCCAGACCAGTTTCCGTGCCATCTATTTGTTCTACCCTTCACGAAGCCCCTGGAGCGCCGTGAAGACCTCCTGGCCAATCCGGGCCGCCTCTGTCGGCTGGCCGTCAATGACCAGTGTGAGGGTCTCTGGGCCCATCAGGACGTGGATGAAGTCATGGGGGACCTCGTCAGGGCTGAGCTCCCGTTGAAACGACTCCTGATCCCTGTAGACGAACATCTCGCCGGGCTCGGTTCGGTGAAAAATAGCGTCCGGCCACCGTTGCCGTACCTCAGAAATGAGCGCCCACCAATCGTCTGCACTGGTGGACCCCGTCAGAATGAGGTCAATTCCGCCTGGGGTCACGGGCCTATGCTACCGAGGGAGACCGCATTGGTCACATCGGATGCGCTCAGGGTGGGGCATTGCATCCCCCAACGACCGGACCACCCTCTTCCGAGCCCCGCCTCGACCAGCATTCTTGGTGCGGTTGTAGCGAATGGGGCGGCTGTCCTGGTGACCGCACTCCAACATGAGCTCCCAGTAGCGTCCAAATTTCCCGTCTTCCAATTTCGCCTTGACGACGGTCTGGAACGGGTACTTCTCATGGGCAGTCATGCCTTTGAACTGTCCTCACGGAACCGGAGTTGGCCAATGACCTTTACCGGACCCTCGTCGCAAAGCTCGGCGTGGTCTTTTTCGTCCAGCCCCACGACGAGAGGGATGCCGGTGCGTCGATCGCTACCGACACAGACAGAGACGCCCCAGGTCGGATGGTCGGTCCAGACAAATACGTCCCAGGTTTCGAGCCCGAAAGAGTTCGTCCTCTCTTCATGCCATTCACTAGGGTCTCCAACGTAAGGGACCGGAATTTTCACGTCCATCTCAAATCTTCTACCCCACCTCTGCGAACCTCCTACGGAACACTTCGAGGTTGACTTGGCCCGGTAGTGACTGCGCGTAGATGGCGAACACCACCCGTTTGAAAGCCCCTCGGAAACCGTCGCTTTCCAGCCAGTGACCGAAGGCGTCCGCAACCATCTCGGGGTCGTTTCGGAACACGCCGCACCCCCACGCTCCGAGGACGAGATCAGAGACCCCACGGGACGCGGCCACAGCGAGAACGTAACCGGCACGACGACGAAGCGCCGTCTCTGCCTCTGCGGGACCTTCCATTGCGGCACCTGCGTTCGGAGCGGGCGCCGTGATCACATCGAGCTTCACCACATCTTCGGCATCGAGCAGGTTGTACGTCCCGTCGGCACGGAAGAAGGAAGCACCCTGCGTGTAGATCATGTGATCGGTGTAGAGGTTGGTGCCGCACTTTCGGTTGGCCCGGTAGTAGCCCGGTTGCTCCTTGAGCGCGTGGTACAGAAGCGAGCACCGACACAGGTCTTCTTCCTGTGCCTTGGTGCCACGGACATAACCCCCTCCGGCGTTCTTGGCCGACGCGAAGTTGAGGATGGCGACGTGGCCTCCAGTCTTTTTTGCGAGCCTACGCCCCGTGTCGCCGGTGGTTCCTTCGACCACCTCGATCTTCGGGAGGTCGCCGTTGCCAGGAAGCGGCATGAGCCTGGAAAGCTCGTCAGGCGTGTACAGGGTCGTGGCCTCGTACCCAACATGGACCTTCCCGGTCTTCGGCCCGTGATACCAGCCGTTGTCGAAAATGCCGTTGTTCTCGTTGAACACCTGTTGGGCGCGTTCTTTTCCCATCACCCGTTCTACCCGAGTGAACTCCGAACGCAGCAACAACAACGTGTCGGGGCCTGTGGGACCATATCTTGGTCCCACAGGCACTGATCCCGACCCCTCCCTCTGGGCGACGCAAAAACCGGACCTTTAGGCACCTTTTGGGCACCGCCGGTTCGAGAGACCTTCTAGCCGGGCAAGCTCCAGCAGTTGGCTTCGGCACTGTTCATCGCAAGATGAGTAACCGAAGACTCACGCTCGATCTGCCGACCGTACTGGTCCATCCTCGAATCGTCCCCCACCACGTACAGCAAGTTGATAGCCGGAAGGCTGTCCTCGCGCTGCTCTACACCCGAGTCCCACACCTCAGTGACCAAGGCACTGTGCTGCTGACGACGAGTGTCGGTGAAGATGACGTGGTCTCCCACTTTGACGAATTTGCGTTCCATGTCGTTCTCTCTTTTCTGCGGCTTTCGGGCCGCCCAGAGAGAGGGGTCGTACTCAAAAGTGTAGCAGAGCTACGCGTTGCTCGTATCCACCACGTTGAAAACCATCCCAGTCTCCACAGCCACGCTCCCCGACCCCGGGTACAGGCTTCCCGAACCGGCCGTCCCGCTCCACGTTGCCGTGAGGCCCTTCGGAGCCGACTCAACTTTGAACGCGCGTTTCACGAGTTCCTCATAGGTGATCGAGTCCTCCTCCCAGTGCTTCTCGCGCCCGTTCACGATCACGATCTTGGGACCCGCCTCTTCGGGGAACACCCAACCCGCAACCTCCACATGCAGGGGACGAGGAAGCCTGTGCGCAGCCGCCAGAATCTTGGCCACCTCTTCGGCCATCTCCTGCGCCTTTTTCTCGATCTGCGCATCGGTGTAGAAGCCCTCGAAATAGTCGCCAGCTTTCCCTCCCGTCGCCGGGTGTTCGACGAGCACATCGACGTGCCACTCGACACCGTGACCAAAACGAATGCGCTTCTGCTTCTTCACGACGGTTGCCGTGTATGTGTGGGGGAACTGTTCCTTCGTGACCTTCGCATGAGCTTCAAGGAAACTGTCGCCGGGATCGTCCCACAACGCATTACAGAACGTGCAGACGAGACCATCCATGTGCCCCGTCTTGCTACTGGCGAACATGCCGGGACGCCTCTCCACCGGACCACTGCATGAAGGGCATTTCATGGCCGTGAGATACCGGTTCTTGGTCTCCGTGTCGTTCTTCCGATCGGGGTCGAGAACCCACTCCTGATCGGCCTGTCGCGTCCACGGCACATGCTCTTGGTACGCGGACATCGAGGACTCCTTCACCCGAAACGAGTTGACCGCCAACACGGTGGACCCTTGCGTCTCACTCCTCAGTTTTTGGAGGAACTCCCCCCACTCCCGAGCAGAACGTTCCCACTGATCTTTAAGTTCCGGGTCCGTCCCGTCTCCAGGCAAACACGTACGAGGGTGTGACAGCACCACAAGGTCCACGTTGGCCTTGCACATCGTGTAGATGATCTGCGACGCCTCCTGGAAATGCTGGGGTTGCACCACTATGAAGTTGTCGTTGCCGAAATGCTCCTTCCACTCTTCGGGGACGAGCTCCATCCCGAAATCCACGTAGCAAACGGAACCCCCGTCGGCGAGGATCTTGTCCACCCGTTTGCGAAGACGTGTGATGAGTCCCCGCATCCCACTGGGGTAAACCAGATGCTCCAGCCGAAACGGTCCGAGCCCCCTTTCGGGCGGCACTCCACCGCTTTCCGCGGGGGCATGAGCCAAAATCTCGGCAAGGATACTCTGGAGTTCCGGGTCTTCGCCTCCGAACTTGCTGACCGCAACGACGGCCGTGTTCCAGTCCTTGTGGCCGTGGCTGTGCGCCACGGCTTCGAGGGCTTGTGAATGGGTGAACGCCACCCCTTGATCCGCAAGGTGCTTACGCAACCCCTTGGCTTGAGTTTTGAGTGCCTGTACAGCGGGCGAATTTTTCCTGTCCATGATCGTGTTCCTTCGGGTGAAGGCTCCTGACGATTCCGTGCTCGCGTTACGGGATCTGGAGCCTTGGAAGGTTGACGACCAGGGTCACAGGTTCGGAAATTTCACCATCCCATTACTGGGGCGAGCGGCAGGCACTTCCGATGCCTTCCACTCTTATACCCCACAATCAGGCCGGGCGGTACTGGGCCTCGGCCGCGGGCAGGAAATACTCCCAACAAGCCTCGTGCTGGTCCTCGGCCCTGAGCTTGTACTCCTGCATTTTCTCAGGGCTCACCCAAAAATGTTCGTTCACGGCGTTGTTGATCCCCAACGCAAACGTCGCGTGGGCCAGAGCCCACCACTGGATGCAGCCCAGCCACTCGTTCCGAGCTCGCCCTTGGAGCTCTGTGTAGATCGCGTCACCGATAACCTGCTCCGGCTCACCAGGAAGGAACTCGTTGATCTCCTCACCTTCGAGTCGGGCGTTCATCCAGTCGATGCTGAACTCGACGTAGGCACGCAGTTCAAAATCTTCGAATTTGTCCCCAAGTCCCCACTCTTCTTCGAGCCAATGCCGGAGAATCACGTACATCTTCTCAAGCGGGATGAGGTTGTCCGCAGCCCTCGCAATGTTGGGAAGGAAGGCAGCACCAGCAACCGCCGGGAGAGAAACAGCGAGTCTCAGGAGGGCGCGGCGGTGCATAGGCCAGCTTACCCCATTTCCCACCAGGAGATACCACCGCCGGGCGGAAGCCAGACAAGCTGCTGCGGTCCAGGCATTTCAAGAACGCGTTCCGTGTCCCCCAGGAACACCGGCATGTTCGTCGAACTCAACAACCCGCGTCGTCGGAGCTCCCCCCAATCGAGTCCGAGCGTCCCCATGTGGAGGGTGCCGTATCGTCGAATGTGTCCGGTGCCCACACCGAGAGCTGCAAGGATCGCAACGGTCAACGCCTGGGCAAGCTGCTCGTCTTCCCCTGCTTCGTTGCCTTCGAGCACTACGGAGAGGTCGACGCCTTTTTGCGTAAACGCCCCAGGGCCACCCCCGTACTCGTCCAACTTTCGACGTTCCGGAGAAGCCAGTAGCCAATGGGCCAGTTCGTGAGCGGCTTCCCAGTCATCGAGGCCCCGTAGGTAGGCCGTCTGGAGAGCCCCTGAGTACGTCACACCATTCGGGACATGCTCGGCCACCCACCGCAGCCCGGCCTTGTCACAGGCGTCCAGGAGCTCCTGAGAGGGGAGTCTGGTCTTCCAGACCCCCATACCAAGCGGGGCCATCAGATCACGGCCATTCAGAGCAGGCGATGACCGCAGCCTCACCCTTCTCTTCTTGATCCCGCATGAAATCCCACATGGTGCGGTCGCCCCCGGTCTCATCATCGTGAATGAGCAGTTTCCGAGCACGCTCCTCGGCGACCACCTCGAAAGAGATCGCTCCCCCACTCTCGATGTCATCGAGGGCGTCCTCGGTTTCCCAGCATCGCCACACGGTGTCGATGGCCTCCCGGTAGTTCTTCGCAACAACCCAGTACTGCGCACCCACTTCGACTTCGTAAATCTTCATCGTTTGTCCTTGTCCTCTTCCTTGTACTCGAACCACTTGTCAGCGTCGACTTCCCCATCGCCAGCACAGAGCGTGCAGTCGCGACGCACCACAAACAGAACGGTCCACCCCACGCCGTCACAAGCCGGACACTTCACCAG
>Ga0307376_10002860_pt1 | contig 16477 bp, 12 predicted proteins | sample TR2MG_FD_202536 | JGI IMG/M metagenome (GOLD analysis project Ga0307376, IMG submission 202536) | Soil microbial communities from Risofladan, Vaasa, Finland - TR-2 | ecosystem: Environmental > Terrestrial > Soil > Coastal area > Acid sulfate soil | place: Finland: Risofladan, Vaasa | collected...
GGTCCCCTCGATATAGTCCCGTGTCGTACCATGAACTTCCGAGACGATCGAGCGCTCCTCCCTCAGCATCAGGTTGAACAGCGAGGATTTGCCGGCATTCGTCCGTCCGGCAATTGCCACCTTCACCCCCTCCTGATACAGTCTGCCGGTTCGATAGGTTGCCACGAGGCTGTGAAGCTGCGCCTCGCACTCCAGGATGATCCCGGGGGGAATGACCTCCGACGCCGCACCCGCGCTTTCGAGCTCATCGTCAGGATAGTCAAGCTGGATATCCACAGCAGCCATGATGTGCAGAAGGCGACCCTTTACGCGGTCGATCCATTTGAATACCGAACCTCCGAGCCGGTCGAGCGCAAGACCGTGGGCAGTGCGTGAGCGGGCCGAAACCAGTTCCTTCACCGCCTCTGCCTGCGTCAGATCGACCTTGCCGTTCAGAAATGCACGAAGCGTGAACTCGCCGGGATCTGCCTGCCGGAAGCCGTTGCGGAATAAGAGGTCGAGGATTGCCTGAATGCCCTGCGGGCTGCCGTGACAGAAGATCTCGGCACTCTCTTCGCCGGTGTAGCTCCGCGGCGCGCGATACACCGCGACCATCACCTCGTCGACCGAGCTCCCGCCTTCGCTCAGGTAGCCGTGATGAATCGTATTGCCCGGCGCCGTCGTGAGAGCTTCCGGTCGGCTGAATACCGAGGCGATAGCTGCTATCGAGCCGGCGCCGCTTACCCGGACAACCGCAAGCGCGGACTCAGCGTACGGCGTTGCCAGTGCCGCAATCCGGTCACCGTATACCGCGTCGGAACCGCCGGTTCCCGGTCGGTCTGTGTGAATTGCTGCGTTTTCTTCCATACGTGCGCACAATATCGCGTCCTGCGCCGCGCAGCAAGCGGCGGTCGGGACTGATTTCAGATATTTGTTCACAAACATCGGGAAACCAGTTATCCTGTCAGACGGAGGTTGTCATGGACAACGACATCAGCCTCTCGGGTCTGGACCCTGAATCCGCGCGGGAGTTCGTGCTTCAGCACATCATCGCGCTCAAGAGCCTGCAGAAGGAACGCCTCAGTGTGGTCGCCGATCTCGAACTCTGGTCCGGCCGCGCGGCGCTCGCCGCACAGAAAGGGCGTGAGGATCTCAAGGAGCAGGCTCTACTGCGATGCCGTGATATCTCGGAAAAGGAAGCCGCTCTGGCGGAAGAGGAACGAAAGCTCGCGTTCGATGTGAGTGAGATGAAGCGACAACTTGAAGTTATGAAGCACCAGCCGGTCCCTACCATCGATGTGGATCTGCTTCTCGCACAGCTCGAACAGGTCGTGGGTGAGGCTGACATGACCCGCACGCGTTTCCGCGAGCTTGAAACCGACCAGGCGCTCGAAGAGCTGAAACGCAAGAAGGAAGCTGAAGATGCCGAAGACGTACGGGAGTAGGATTATGACGCGTGTACCACTCTGGCCGGACATTCCCCGGCCGCTGATCTTCGGTCATCGAGGTTACTCCTCGCGGGCGCCGGAAAATACCATGGCAGCCTTCCGTGAAGCCAGACGCGCAGGAGTTCCGGGTATCGAACTCGACATTCATCGATGCGTGACCGGAGAGCTCGTGGTCTCTCACGACAGAGACCTGAACCGGGTGGCGGGGCGGAGTTGCATCATCGATGAATCTTCACTGGAAGCAGTACGCGAACTCGAAGTTGGATCATGGTTCGACGCAAAGTTCAATGAAAAGGTGCCGTTGCTCGAAGAGATTTTCGCGGAGTTTGGAGACAGCTTCTACTACGATATCGAAATCAAGCATCAGGAAGTACAGGCGAACGCGCTCGAGACCTCATTGACCGGGCTCATCCAGCGTTTCGGTCTGGAACACCGCTGCATGGTTTCTTCGTTCAATCCATTTGCGATTCGCGCATTTAAACATCTGAATCCGCGCGTCCCGACGGCGATTATCTACAGCCGGACCAATGACCTGCCCCTTCTGCTCAGGCGCGGCCAGGGTCGATATGTTTCACACTGCGATGTCATGAAGCCGAATCATCTCGGTGTTACCGCATATGCAGTCTTCAGACATACACGATTGAGTGGCATGCCGATAGTCCCCTGGACAGTAGATAATGTCGAACTTGCGCGAAGTCTGATCAAACGGGGAGCCCAGGGGGTCATATCGAATGATCCGGAGCCAATCATGAACGCGCTACGGTAACGAGCGGGCAATATCCTTGCCAAAGGTGCGGCCGATTGCTCCGAACGCGGCCGATATTGCCGTGCTCGCATTGTCGGCACGACTTCGCGTGGAGAGAGTTCGACTGTAGAGAATCCTGCCCGATGCAAGGTCGGCAACCTTCAGCGTCCCCCCGACTTTTACAATGTATCCATCTGTTTCATTGAACTCTTCAATCGCGACTACTCCGTAGGCAACCCGTCGGTCGCCGGGTTGCGAAACGGCATTTCTCAAATCGGCAATGATCTCGGCGTCCGAGCGTCCGGAAAGCTTCTGTGCATCGAATTGCAGTACGGGAAGGGTGAATCCGGCCTGTGAGAGAGCCTGTTCTACCCCGGACGCCGTATCACTCCGGCCGGTCGGATTCCCGGCGATGTCTGTGTCCAGCACAACTACCGACAGCGGAATTGCCTTTGCGCGAGAGACCACCAAATAGCTGTAGCTGAGTCGCGCTGAGGAAATCGCCTGTCGCAGGCCGTCGACAAGCTGCTGATCAGTTTGCGGGAGTGCGTCGAGAATGCGAATAGAAGACTCGAAATCAACACGCATGGTGAGCGTAGCGGATCCCACCGTCGACGGCATGGGGTGGGTGAAACGAGCAACACCGTTTCGATCCGTCCGAATGATCGCTCGATCGATTCCTGCAGTGCCGTTTCCCCGCCGCGTCTCGTAGCTTACCACGAGCGGAAGTGCTGCCGCAGGCGTAACCGATCCGCCGCCGCTCACCTCGGCCCGCGCGAGAAAGTCTTCGGCAAACGGTTGAGCGACGGTGGCTGTGAGATTGTCGTTCAGCTTTCGCAAGCTGAGCCGCGCAAGCGCATCGGTTGCCTTGTTCACAGCGCGCCGGAATTGAATGCCCGCATTCTCGAGCGTGGAGGAAGCTGCCGCGGACGCCGCCTCAATGTACTTCTGTACGGCGCGATACACATCACCGACGGCGAGCAATTGATCACCATCGCGTTCCGGTCCTGCTATCGCTTCAACCTGCTCGTGAAATAACGCGGCAAGACGGGATTGCTCGGCAATCAGATCCTGCCGGTTGTAGCGCGCGAGAATATAGACGGAGACTGCATTGCTCCTTCGCTGGATGTAGCGATCTACGACGTCGAATCCCTTGATCCGCGCCTCGCCGGACTGACGTACTTGCTGGATAACATCAGAACGAAAGGAATCGAGGCTCGATCGCGCAGTGGCAGTTGATGTCGCGGTGATCCGCACGCCGAGGAATCGCACGACTTCGGATAGAAGTGAGCTGGTTGCCTGCGCCTCTGCCTTCGGAGCATCACCGCTCTGATCGGAACCTGAACCGACGAAGTACTCGTACAGCTTATCTCCCAACGGCGGTCCGAGCACCCAGGACGGGACTTGAGATGATGAGGCGGGGCCGCCTGCGCAACCGGTCAGGGTAGCGACAGTCGCAAGACAGAGCCCCGCGTAAATCTGTATCGCCCGGAAGTTCTTCGTTCCTTTCAAGTTCAACCCGACCGGCCTACAGCCCGCCTTCGAAAATCTGACGAACCCGTTCTTTGGCGGTCTTCTGAGCATCCGACTGCGGTTGCGTCTGGTCGATTGCACTCTTTATCAGATCATCCACTTTCGTCCGCGGAATCGTGTAGAGCACGTAGTAGGAATACTCCTTCTTCCCCGGACTTCCGTTGTCAAAGTACTGTTTCAGAACCCAGAACTCGCCGTACTTGCGAAAACCGGACACGGTGACGTCCGCGAGAGTCTTAACAACATTCTCGAAATACTGAGATACTGCGTTCTGATCACCGACCTGAGCACCGGCAAATTTCTGCTGCACGCGCATGTTCACAAGACGCGCAATTTCCGACGGTGCGTCCAGATTATTTGCCAGAACTTTCACACCGGATAGACTTGCACCCGTCTGCTCAATTTTGAACACGTAGTTATCCTTGAATCGCGAGTCCTGCTCCAGAGCACCCGTATCCATGGCTACCCAGAACGGTATCTGCCCGCCCAGTGCGCTGTTCTGATTTTCGATGATCTTGAAGCTCGGAGCCTCCATTGCAGCGCCCGGAGTTGCGACTGCCGCCGGCTCCGCACTCTTCTCCTTTGCCGGCGGCGCGCTCGCGCATCCGGCGACAAGGACCAGGACCAGCGCTATGGCGCCGGTAAATGCGATTGTTCTTTTCAATTTCAACCTCCTCGAAACGAACCTCTCTATCACCGCTCTATCCCTGTGTTGAACACCAGGCTCTTGCCACGAATCAATACCTGACTCATGCGCTCGAGTCCCGGAGTCTGTCCCGCAATTGAAAAAACAAGGTCGGCGAGCGCATCCACCCGGCCGTAGTAGTGGATGACGAACTGTGTCGAGCCGGAACTCTGCGATAGTGTCTGCACGTCGGCAACCCGTGAACGAAGTTGCCGCCGGAAATCGCTTACGACCCGTGCGTCCGGTGTGTCCTGCAGAGTCAGGTCGAAACGCAGGCCGCGTGAGAAGGCGCGCGCGAGTTGCTGCCTTGCCTGTTCGACCGCAGGCGGCATTGCGCTCCAGACCGCCGACTGAATGGCGTTGGCCTCCGCATCCCGGACACTCGAAGTACTGACTGTACGCTGGCTTCTGAAGGGCACGGATCCAAGCAGCTGTCCCGTCGATGTTTCAAACAACTTGAGCGTGATATTTGCCGAACCGTAGTGGAGATTGCCTTGGGTATCTCCGGAAGTCTCCGCATCGATTTCAATGTAGACGTCGGCGTTGAGCTTCTGGGCAATCCACTGAATGATACCGACGTTCCGACCGGTCTCCTGTTCATAGACCATAGTCTGATCTTTCTTCAGGCTCTCGATCTGCGCCTCGTCGACCGCAGTCATGCCATTCGACGCGAGGTAGCCGTCTGCCTGGGCGACAGCTTCCTTCATCAGAAACGGGCTGGTGTTCGACTTTTCATCAAAATAGACCATGTATGTCATCGAATCCACGTACTGCCTGATGAAACGCTGCTCGGCATCGGTCGGCGGGACAAAGTCGCCCTGCTGTGGCGTAAGTACCGCCACCGGCGCGGAACCGGTCGCCGGGGAGGAATCGTTCGTTTGCGGCGGGTTCGTGGCGCCTGCATCAGCCTGACTGCCTGCTCCGCGGGAAATGCCTTCCGCGTCCAGCACACTCTGCACCGCCTCGATATTTACGCGTATACGGATCTCGTACACGAAGTTCGGCGCGTCGATGGTCCCCGTGTTGTCTTTACGCAGTGTCTGCATCGAATCCAGGTAGACGAACGCGTTCGGATTCATCGTCTTGTACAGCACCTGCTCCAGGCGCCGCTGTTCGGCCTGTTCGGTGGCTGCGCCGATGACGGAGATAACCGCTTTGCGGATTGCGTCGATCTTGGCGTTGTTTATCGCCTGTCCGAACGAGGAGCTCTTGCCGATACCCAGGAACTGGTCGGATGTCGATTCGGATACGGCGCCGGCTGAACTCGCGCAGGAAACCAGCAGAAGTGCCAGCACACCGAACACCAGGCCGATGCATGTAATTGCGGTTCCGCGCGGCCGCACACTACCGCAGGAACGGGCACAAGTCTGATCCGACATCGTGAGCTCCCCCTTCTTCCTCATTGTAGTGCACCAGATCCGAGAAAACCTCGATGAGCGCTAGAATTTCGCGGTGATGCCGATTCCACCGAACGGCCCCCAGTAACTTGCCGCCCAGAAGTATGGGTCATTCAGCAGGCCGAGCATGACCGTGTAGCCACCCTCAAAGGACAGCTTCATATCCTTGTTGAGCAGCAGGCTCACGTCGAGTTGCGCCTTGCCTCCGGCATGCGTCAGGTAGAAGTTGTTATCGAAGTAGTAACCGCCGCCGCCGAAAAGAGCCGTCGGGGCAAGCTGCACTCTTCCCGCATAGATGTTGAACATCTCAATGCCGAGGAACAGATTCGTTGGAAAGCCACCGTACATCGCCTGCCTCAACGGCACTTCGATCTCCACGGTCGGACGGACACGGTAGGTGCCACGGGTGAGGGTGAAGCGAACGCCAAGCAGGGGAAACGCGCTCAGCGCGGAAGAAGAACCGTAACTGCTCTGCCCTGCTATGAGATCGGAGTAGAAGCTTGCTTCCAAACCGATGCGCGGTATCTCGACGAGCTGATCACCTACGTAAAGTCGTCGATCTGCGTAGAGAACGTGCGCGATCGAATACTCCGCGTGCACCTCTTTGACAATCAGAACACCGGAGCTCTCATCAACCTGGTGCCCGGCAAAGATCTTCGGTGTGACAACCGAATACTCATCACCCGCCTTCACCCCCATGTTTCGTCCGAACTCCATAACCACGTCGCCGCCGGAGAAGTCGATAATTCCGGTCTTGATCTGAAACGCGGGTATCTTCCGGATTTCGTAGGACAGCTGCAGCGGAATGCCATCTGTGGCGGCACGTATTGCATCCTGTCGATCCGTGCCTCTGCCACTTGTTGAGACCGTGAACTGTGCCATCGTGGTCAGATCCTGTACGTTGACGAACGCGAAAGAGGTATCAATGGCTGCAATGAAGTCTCCATCGTCCGCACGGTCCATATTGAAGTAGCTGACTGCGGGAACCACAACCACGAAGCTTCCGGTCAGATGATCGAGGTCCGCCCTGGTAAAGGCGACTCTCCCGAGCTGGACCTGCTCGGGCAACCCTGCACTCTTCTCCTTATACCGTCTCAATGTGTCAATGAACTGGCTGACATCCTGAGCCTCAATGCTCTGTGCATAGCCGATGACAGTGAACCGACCGAGATTTACGAAGACGTTCTGGATCTGCGAATCTATGGCGCTCAGCGCCGATTGGGGTATTCGCCAGCTATAGTACCCGAGCCGGAAAACCGCGATCTCTTTTTTGGTGGAATAAACCTGTCCGAACGCGACGGACGCGACTATAGTGAATAGAAATGCAATAGCGAGTGTCCTTCGGGCCATGGCGTCCTCCCTGCTGTGCCACGAAGAATTTCCTCAACGGTGGATCAGCTCAATTGTGCACACCTAGTATAGTCGATCAGGGCTTTGACTGAATGAGGGAACTGGTGAGATTGCCACCGTCTTTGCGGGCGAGCAGATCGTGTACCCGAAACGCTACTGATCGGGATGAATCAAGTGCAAGTTTCATCCTCACGCCGCCAAACGTCGGGTCGGCCATCCTCAGCGCCAACTGCGTACCTCCAACCCCGACAACCAGATTGCTCTCTCCGTGAGAAAATCTGATCTCGATCGGATCGTGAAGGGGCTCAGTCGGTGTGAGGAGATACTCGCCATCGCCGTTCGTCGGCAGGGACGAAAGCAGCACCGGTCCGCGGGCGTTCTGCACCGACACAAGCACGTTTTCGGGAACTCGAATGGTGCCGTCAGTATTTATAGACAGAATTGGCGAGGAATCAGGAGTTGTACCGACAGGGATGAATTGCATGTCACCATGTTCAGTCTGCGCCTTCCGGTCCACCGAAACATCGACAACGAGGTCCTGCCGCTCGAACATGAATCGTGGGAAGGTCACATCACTTCCCGGGGCCAGCACCAGATCCCCGTCTTTCAGCGTGACCGATCCGTGGGTTTCGACACCTGCAGGAAGATAGGAACCTTCGAAACCCTCCGCGTATACGAGGGAGGTGCCGAACTTCTGTTCCATTGCGGCCGCGTAGATCGCACTGTCGGTGGAAGGTCGCAACGAGGTGTCACGGAAATATATGCCGAACTCGTCGACAATGCCGACAAATCCGTCTTTGGAACCGGTGGAACTGGGACCGCCGATGGTGGATTTCCCCGGAACTATCGTCCAGCTCGAGGTGTCCTTCGGTGCCGTGCCGAAGCCAACTGAAACGGTGCCACTTGAAAGCGGCGCTCCGTCCCTGAACCACGATATCTCGGTCGAGCTCACCCCCGGCACCACAGAAACGCTCACCAGTGAGGGCTCTCCGGGCATGAACATGATCTGGTTTGAAGACACGCTTCCTGTCTGCCCGTTGTGGGATATGCTAGCAATGGCATTTCCGGCCGAATCCATCTGGACTGAGAACGCGAATGCCCCATCCGCAGAAGTTGCTGCGAAGAGTGACCGCCCCTGCTCCTTTGTATCGGCCATCGCACGCATGGTCATCGAGAACGGGCTGAGCGTGCCACCCGAAAATGGGAGAATTACCTCGCCTACCGCAAAGCCGCTCGTCCCATCAAGATGATAGCCGAAGATGGAGCCGTTGATGCGCAGGTCAGGATTGCCAACCGGCACGGCCGCCGGAGCACGGCCGTCACGCATCGAAACGCGCACGCCGTCGTCACGGTAGTCTCCGCGGAAGTGAAACAAGCTGTAGTACGATGTCGCGGGCCCGAGCTCGTTCGCGTCCGCATTCTGCGAACGGCTGACAAAGACTTCAGTTGTCTGCTTGATGGGAGACGAAAACGCGAACGTAGTGCTTCCAACAGGCGCCAGCGGAAAGAGCTCGACAGTGACATTGTAGGCGCCTTCGACAGAGGGAGCCTGCAGCAGGGTCTGGTCAAAACCGGCACTCAGGACGCCTTGAGCAATGACTTTGTCGTTCATTGTCCAGCGCAGATAGGGATCCGAGCCGGCCGGAACATCGAGGTGCGCCTGCAGAAGTCCCGAAGAACCGGGGTAGAACGATGATGGGTAGGTTGAAATACCGGTAACGCTGTAGGTGCCCTGGACGTGGAAGAACTGAACGCTCTTTTCCTGAAGCATCTTTCCAGACTGGTAGACTTTCAGATCGAGTGTGTACTGCCCTGTTGGAAGTTCGGGAAGACTGATATTGAACGAGTCCTGAGTGGCGAGCAGGTCGGCACCGATCGCGAACGTACGAATTTCGGTACCATCGGCGGCGAGAAGGTGTATCTGCATGCTGTCCGGCAGCTTATTCCCCTGTTTGTAGGAATCGCTGTATTCCAGCCGAATTGGGATCTGGGCGCCGGTCGAAACGATTGAGCCGTTTGTCAGAGTATTGATAGTGACGGCGTTCTGCTCCTGCATTGCGGGAACTAGCAGTGACGGACTTCCACATGAAGCGAGAATGAGTGTCAATGCGGCGAGAAGGCTTCCCATATATAGGGCTTTGCGCATAGTTCCCCTTGATACACCCAATATAATATCACAACATTGCCGACATGTACGATTTCAGATAGCATGATGAAACAATGCGTGCGACTCGGGCTATCATCCATATCGAACACTTACGGCACAATATACGACTCATTCGGAAGCATGTCGCTGATAACCGGCCCGCGCGGCCGCCTCACATGTGCATTGCAGTCAAAGCCGACGCATATGGTCACGGCATCGTGCAGATCGGTCAGGCAGCGGTGCAGGAGGGCGTGGAGATGCTCGCCGTTGCGACGGTGGACGAGGCCGTGATGCTCCGCGAGGCGGGAATCCCGGTGCCGCTCCTCATCTACAGCCTTCCCATACCTGAGGAGCTTTCAGCGATCATCGAGTACGGACTCACACCGCTCCTCGCCGACGTGCAGATGGTCAGGGAGCTATCCCGGGAAGCGGAACGTCGGGAGCGGAGCGTTGCGGTGCACATGAAGATTGACACCGGGATGGGACGTATTGGCTGCCGCCCCGAGGATGCACTTCAGCTCGCGCGGGAGATAACCGGCTCAGGCCGGCTGCATCTTTCAGGCGTCTCCACTCACTTTGCCGGATCCGATCTCGAAGATAAGTCGTTTACCTCCGGTCAAATAGAGATCTTTACTCGAACACTCGAATCAATCCGGACCGCCGGCATCGATCCGGGCATCATCCACGCGGCAAACTCAGGAGCTGTTCTCGATTGTCCTGAGGCCTACTTCGACATGATCCGCCCCGGCATTCTCATCTATGGCTACTACCCGTCCGAGGAGCAGGAGAAGACTATCGACATAAGGCCGGTCATGGAGCTCGAATCGCAGGTCGTGTTTCTGAAGCGTGTTCAGCGCGACACGCCGATTTCCTATGGAATGACCTACCGGACAGCCGGAGAGACTGTTATCGGCACGGTTCCGGTAGGTTATGGCGACGGATACAGCCGGCTGCTGTCGAACCGGGCGCGAATGCTCGTGAACGGTGAAAGCTTCCCGATAGCAGGACGGGTATGCATGGATCAATGCATGGTTGATCTTGGACCGAATCCTGAAGTTGCACGATACGATAAGGTCACGCTCTTCGGCCCGGACAGGGCAGGACCGGACGCTGCGGAACTCGCCCGCACCATCGGCACCATAGCGTACGAGGTGACCTGCGCGATCAGCAGGCGGGTGCCGCGCGTCTACGTGGACGAGCCCGGTGCAGCGAGCGACGGCCTCAGGCCCTCGGCCGCTGTCGCCCCCACAGTTGCGCAAGATTCACTGCAGTCTCGGTAGCACGCACCATCGCCCGCAGCCCCACCCATTCGTAGCGGCTGTGCATGTTGTGGCCGCCTGCGAACACGTTCGGGGTCGGGACGCCGAGCTCGGTAAGACGGGCGCCGTCGGTGCCGCCACGAATGATCTGCATTTCGGGTTCCATCCCCGTCAGGCGGATCGCTTCCCGCAGGTTTTCGATCACATCCGGCCGCTTTTCCAGTGAATCCCGCATGTTCAGGTACTGTTTCTCGGACTTCATCTCGACCTTGCTGCCGGGGAATGCCCCCTCAATGGTTCGGCTGAGGCTCTCGAGATACTGAAGGCGGCGTTCGATGCCTGATGATTCGAAATCGCGCAGGTAGACCTCGAGCCACGCGTGGTCCAGACCTCCGCGGATCTCAAGCGGACAATAGTAGCCAAATCTGCCGTCGGTTGCCTCCGGACTCTCGGAGCGAGGCAGCATTGAGACGAAGGTCGACGCCATGGTCACCGCGTTCGCCAGTTTTCCGCGTGCATCACCGAGGTGAATCACCATCCCGTGAAAGGTGAGTTCAACCTTGTAGGCGGTGAAGCACTCAGCTTCGATGGTGCCCTCGTCGCCGCCGTCGAGCGTGTAGCAGAACTCGGATTTCACCAGATTTCGCGGGAAACGGTCCATCCCCTTGCCGATCTCCTCATCGGGAGTGAAAAAGATCTCGATGGGACCGTGCGGAATCTCCGGATGGCGTTGCAGTACCGCCACAGCAGCCATTATTTCGGCAACGCCCGCCTTGTCGTCTGCACCCAGGAGGGTCGTTCCATCAGTGGTGATGACCGTCTCGCCCACGTATTCGAGAAGTGCGGGGTACTGCGCAGGATCGAGCGAGTATGAATCGTTCAGTCGGATCGGTTTGCCGTCATACTCACGAATCACCTGCGGCTTGACCTCGTTACCGGTCAGATCGGGCGCAGTATCCACGTGCGCCATGAGCCCGAACGTCGGTGTGGTCGCGGCGACTTCAGGCGTCGCAGGCAATCGGGCGACAAGGTAGCACTGGTCGTCAAGATGTACGTCACTGACACCGAGTGCCTTCAGTTCGTCGGCAAGAAGCCGCGAAAGGTTCCACTGCCCCGAGCTGCTCGGTGTCGCATCCGAATGACGGTCCGAGGTCGTGTAGATCGTAACATAGCGGAGAAATCTGTCGAGAACGTCGCGCTCGACATCCGCGCGGTGAGATGAAAAATCGAATACTTCCATAAATAGCGATAATAATCCGATTGCGGACGCTGCGTCAAACAAACGGCGCGACATTGATGCCACAAGCGCCGACTTCGGTTGACTCGCGCATTTCGAGCGTATATACCGATGATAAAGTCTCATCTGCAAGGAGTGTGGAATGATCAGTCTCAAGACACCCAGAGAAGTCGTCGACTTCATTCAGAAGGAGAAGGTGCAGGTCGTCGACCTTCGCTTTATGGATTTTCCGGGAATCTGGCAACACTTTTCGGTCCCCGCGCACGAGATAGATGAGTCGACCTTCAGCGAAGGCCACGGCTTCGACGGCTCGAGCATCCGCGGATGGCAGGCGATAAACGAGTCGGACATGCTGGTGAAACCGGTGCCCGAAAGCGCCTTCGTCGATCCGTTCATGCAGGCAAAGACGCTCGTCATGACCTGCAATATCTGCGATCCGGTCACCGGCGAAGACTACACCCGCGATCCGCGCAACATTGCCCGGAAAGCTGAGGCATACCTGAAGTCCACCGGTATCGCCGATATCTCCTACTTCGGACCCGAGGCTGAGTTCTTCATCTTCGATGATGTACGCTACGATCAGGATGAGCGGTCAGGTTACTACTATCTGGATTCGAACGAAGGACGATGGAACGCCGGACGGGACGAGCATCCCAACCTCGGCTACAAGATTCGCTACAAGGAAGGGTATTTCCCGGTACCTCCGACAGATACGCTGCAGGACATCCGTAGCGAAATGATGCTCACGCTCGAGTCGATCGGAGTGCCTATAGAGACTCAGCACCACGAAGTCGCAACCGGCGGCCAGTGCGAGATTGATATGCAGTTCCAGCCGCTGCTCCAAATGGGCGACAACCTCCTGAAGTACAAGTACATCCTGAAAAACGTCGCGCGGAAGTACAACAAGTCGGTCACCTTCATGCCCAAGCCGCTCTTTGGCGACAACGGAAGCGGGATGCACGTGCACATGTCACTGTGGAAGGGCAACCACAACCTGTTCTTCGGAGACCGATATGCCGGTTTGTCGGAGACCGCACTGTATGCAATTGGTGGAATTCTGAAGCACGCGCCGGCGCTGCTTGCAATCAGCAATCCCACAACCAACAGCTACAAGCGCCTCGTGCCGGGTTTCGAAGCGCCGGTGAACCTTGCCTACTCGAGCAGGAACCGCAGCGCGGCCGTCCGCATCCCCATGTATTCAAAAAGCGAGAAGGCAAAGCGGTTCGAGTTCCGTTGCCCCGACCCATCTGGGAACGCATACCTCACCTTCTCCGCTATGCTCATGGCAGCAATCGACGGCATCCAGAACAAGATTCATCCAGGTGAACCGCTGGACAAGGACATCTACGACCTTCCGCCTCAGGAAGCTGCAAAAGTGCCGAAGACGCCCGGCAGCCTCCGCCGTGCACTCGAGAACCTCGAAAAGGATCACGACTTCCTGCTGAAAGGCGACGTGTTCACTGAAGACGTCATTGAAACCTGGATCGACTACAAAATGAACAAGGAAGTGCTTGCCGTTGAGATTCGGCCCCATCCGTGGGAGTTTGCCATGTACTATGACATCTGAAACCACCCTTCGATGCCAGCAGCTTCTCGCACTCGTTGAACTGCCGCAGTTTATGAGAGGCGGTTTTTTCCCCGATTTGTGATAGGATGTGTGCTGATGAGGGATTATCAGTCACGAGGGTGTGTGATTGACAATTTAAAGAAAAGTGATGTATTGTGCAAATGGAGGCTTGAATATGAAGAAGATAGTAATAGCGCTTTTCTCAATGTTTTTATCGATAGGTGCCTACGCACAGACCTCCATCGATTTCGGAAAATTCCAGACAAGTTTCAAGGACTTTGCCGGATCGATCGCCAGCTCACTCCCGGCGAACTCGACTATCGGACTGAACTGGTCGGACGCCTATATCGGCTATCTGCCCCACTTCGGCATAGGACTTTCCGCCGGATTTACAACCATACCCGGTGCGGCGGTTGACACGTTAACGCAGAACCTCGGACTCGGGAGCCTGACGACCGCTCTCGGTTCATCGGCAGCGAATCTCATCAATCAGTACGGAGTACCACTTCCCGGTTACACCGTGGACCTGAGACTCGGCGGGCTCTTCCTGCCGTTTGATGTCGGACTGAAGTTCGGCTATATCGGCGACAAGATCTCACAGATTCAGCAGGCGCTTCCCGCAGGCATGCAGCTGAACTACCTCCTTACCGGCATCGATGTGCGATTCCAGCTCGTGAAAGAGGGATTCCTCATCCCGGAAATTTCCGTCGGTGGTGGCTTCAACTACCTGTCAGGAAATGTCGGTTTCAAAGTCGGTTCAGGCGATATCACGCTCGCGAACTTTTCGGTGCCTGACCCTTCAACCAACTACACTACGAACACGACCTACAACATCACCCTCACCCAGCCTGATCTCGTTTTTGCCTGGGATTCAAAAGTGTTCGATGCAAAGATTCAGGTCAGCAAGCACATCCTGATCTTCACTCCATACGTTGGACTCGGTGCATCCTACGGCATATCCAGCGCGGGCGGTGGTCTTTCGAGCACGCTGCTCATCAACGGTTCTACACCGACGCCAGCGGAAATCTCTGCAATCCAGCAGGGACTCAAGTACCTGAACAAAGGCCAGACCTTCGACTTTACCAGTCAGGGTATTCTCGCCTATGCCGCTGCCAACGGTTTCGGAGCGCGGTTTTTCGGTGGAATGAGCATCGACCTGCTCATCCTGCATCTTGATCTGAATGCGATGTATGACTTTGTCGGCAAGAGTTACGGTGCCGGGCTGAACTTCCGCATCCAGTTCTAGAGCTTTCGACAAAACAGACGCGCCGGATGAGGAGACTCTCCGACGCTCTTTTTTTGAAGACAGTATTGACATTAGAGAAAATAAGCATTACAGTGTTTATATAGGATTTAAATATCCTACTGATGGAAGTCATCGGGACCTCCCATCATCCCCCCCCTTTTTTGGCCTCAGAGTAACCTCCTTGCTCTGGGGCTTTTTTTTGGGATACAGTCATTGCAGAACAACGGAGGCTTACCGTGGCAAAACCCATACGCAATTCGGCCAAGGCAATCATTCTGCATGAAGGAAAGCTTCTCGCGATCCGCAAGAAATCCAATGCCGAGGAATACTATGTGCTTCCCGGAGGCGGCCAGGAACGCGAAGAGACGCTCGCCGACGCCGTGAAGCGCGAGTGCATGGAAGAGACCGGCGTCGACGTCGAGGTGCACGATCTGCTTTTCATCCGCGAGTACATCGGTAAGAATCACGAGTTTGCGGAGTTCGACAGCGATCTGCATCAGGTCGAGTTCTTCTTCCATTGTACCGTGAAGAATCCTCACGGAGCGGGAAATGGTGCCGAACCAGACCGGAATCAGGTGGGAATTGCGTGGCTCTCGGTTGCCGACATAGAATCGACGCGCCTCTACCCGAAAGGGTTGCGAACCCACATAGCAGGGATCAATCGCGGGGAACGAAGAGTCTATCTCGGTGACATCAATTGACCGGACGCCGCCTTTTCATTTAGGATGAACCCGCGTTGGGGCAGCGCAGCTGCATCCGCACAAACGCTCCGGTAGCTCAGCTGGATAGAGCGACAGCCTCCTAAGCTGTAGGTCGCGCGTTCGAATCGCGCCCGGGGCATTGAATATTCTGTTACACTTTTCATCCGCACCTCCAGATCTGCAATGTTCGACCGGTATTGACAGCACCCACTGAATGCTATCGTGCTTACGATTCTCCGCAATCCAGTCCCCTTTTCGAGGGGTACTGTACCGAACTTTCCGGACGGAGCATGGAACCGAGTGCGACGGTTAGGCGCCTGTTTTCCGTTGCGGATCGGCAGGCGACACGGATACAAACGTCGCGGGAGAGGCGCTCAGGATCCTGTGATGTCTCAACCAGAAGATTGAAGTGGGACAGGATACTCGTTGAGATTTCCAGCGATGAAGTCGGTTCGACCAGATGCAGTTTTATTTTGAGGTGCCTGGCTCCGGAAGCTTCGGCAAAAACCCCCGGAATGTTCTGCAACATCTCTTTCAGCTCGCGCCAGGTTTCCTGGAAGCGTTGGCAACTGATTGAATACTGCTGCCGATACTTGGGCGCGATTTGTAGCCAGTATTCGGTAAAGCTGCACCGTTGACTGTTCAGTAGGGTCGCCCTGATTTCCGATATCAGTTTCCGGTTTCCGCTTGCCGCAACCGCCAGGTTCAGTCCTCGCACTCCGTGGTAATCGGATATCCTCTTTACCACAACCAGGTTTTTGTACGAACCGAGAATCTCATCCTGCAAAAAAGTTACAGTGTTCTTGCCGGAAAGGAGTTCCAGACCACTCTCATCGACAATAATGAACTCCGACGATGCGCCGTCGGAGAGAAGCTCCTCTAAATGGACGGTCGCTCTCTTCCTTATCTCAGCCGAATCATGGTTTGGAATAGATGACAGCAAGGCGTTGAAGCCTGGCGCGGCGACGACCGAATCCGGATCAATGCCCAGGAAATTGGCCGCCAGCAGATCCTGGGTTGACCAATCCGAGGGCCTTCGGGTCAGCAGAACCGGGAACATCTTCTCAAGTTCCTTGATCATGTTTTCTGGAGGATAGCCTGGAAGAACCGGCTCACGGAAATCCACAACATCGGGATAGCGCCAGTACCCACCGTTTTGTTCGGTCAGCGCATCATAGCGTCCA
>Ga0307376_10002861_pt1 | contig 16475 bp, 23 predicted proteins | sample TR2MG_FD_202536 | JGI IMG/M metagenome (GOLD analysis project Ga0307376, IMG submission 202536) | Soil microbial communities from Risofladan, Vaasa, Finland - TR-2 | ecosystem: Environmental > Terrestrial > Soil > Coastal area > Acid sulfate soil | place: Finland: Risofladan, Vaasa | collected...
TCTACTAGGCCAGTCTTCGCTAGATAAGTACCTCCGTGTCGCCGAAATCGTGGCCGAAGCGGGCCACGACATGACGATGGGCAACATGCAGATCAAGGCCAACGGGAAACCGAAGCCCAAGCCTGAACAATCACCGCCGGGCGAAGCGCCCGAGGGGTCAACCGTCAAAGACTCGGACCCGCCCGGTCCCCCAACAGGAGAAAACCCGTGAACCTTCGCAAGAAACTGATCCGCCTCGCACACGCCAACCCCGGGCTTCGGAAGGATATCCTGCCACTGCTCAAGCAGGCCCACGGCCCGGTCGTCCTCAAGAACCCTGACGTCCAGATTTACATGATCGACAAGGCGAAGAACAATTCGAAGTTCTACGAGATGAAGGTCACTCGAAGGGGAGACAACTACCTGCTGGAGAAGCGATGGGGGCGTCTCACCGATTCGGGTAAGCTGTTGAAGCCGGGGAAAATGGATGAGATGTTCTCGTCCGAGTACCAAGCCACAGCGGCGATGAAGATCCACGAGATGTCGAAGCTGCGCAAGGGCTACAAACCGGCCCCCCACGGCGAGTACCCCATCGGCCTCGGCCCGGCGGGTTTTTGGCCGCAGGGGCAGGCCGCTTGCGCCTACATCCCCGAGCTGAAGGATCTGCATGTCAAGATGCAGGCCATCGAAGAGGAGCTTGAGGGTTTCAAGTACATCCTCGCTGGGCTCTCAAAGCGGAAGTCCGACATCGCCCCGAAGCTGGTGACGATGGTGCGCCAGGTCTCGGAGCCGATCCAGGCCCTGGACAAGTACCTCGAACACCAGCTCTCTTCCTGCCACTAGGATCTCTGCATGGAACTCCTCCAGAATCCCCGGCAAGGTTTCGCTTTCCTCACCGAAGGCGGCGACATCGACGAGATTGCCCGAGCCCTGAACACCAAGCTCTTGCTCCACCTCCCCCCTTCAGGGAAGGTCGCCAAGGCACGGGGGGCGGCCAAGGCATTCTCATTCCACTGGTCGAACGCTCAGAAGGCGTGGGATGTCATTTCCGTTCGGAGTTTCCCATGGGGGATCGACGGGGCGGAGTTCATTCTATTCGTGGGCCGCAATGCGGTGTCGCCTACGGGGAAGCTCTGGGCGTTGCCGGAGATGCGCTACGTGGCGAAAAAACTCAGGAACCACCCGGGCTACGCTTGGGCCGTAAAAGGTTCTCAACAAACAGGAAACGATATGTCCACGCTAAGAAAAGCTCTGATCCGTCTGGCCCACCAAAAGCCGGAGATGCGCCCGCATCTGCTCCCTCTTCTCAAGAGAGCTTCGCCGCAGATCACGGTGGATTTCGATAGGGGGTTGTTCCTCAAAGAGATCCCCAAGGATCCGCATGGCCAGGTGTACGACGCGGCGTTCCCCTTGGATAAGAATGGCAAACGGATCCGGGCTTTGGCGGAGACCATCGCGAAAAAGAACCGCACGCGGTTGGTGCAGATGCGTCTCTACGACGCGACGAAGTTCATCGATGCAGAGGTCTCCAAGGTGATGCCGGGCAAGCGGATCCGTTGGCACCACTACTCGATGCCAGATTGAAAAAAAAGGAACCTCCGTCTCGATCGTTTCCTGGTGGGTACAGTCTCGCCATGAAGTTACCCCTCCTTCTCCTTACCCTCACCTTCACGGTGGGCTGCGCCAGCTCGATCGTTCGGGACAAGAACGCCTACGAGATGGAAGTCAAGCTCATGTCGGCGTTCTCCGGACAGCAGAGCGAACTGCTCACCACCTGGATCAGCGAGAACTGCACATGCGACGAGGCTCCGGCCTTCAGCACCCCCCTGTGTCAGAAGAGTGCCGAGACGGTCGTCGTGGCCCAGTCCCGCGTTCCGTGGCACGCTCAGATGATGCTCCTCAATGCGGGGATCTCCGAGGACAACCCCGGCGAGACGCCGACGCCTCCGGCCCCCACCACCCTCTGCCCGGCCCCCGCAGCGGCTCCCGAAGCGAAGACGGAGTAATCCATGGATTTCCTGAAGCTGATCGAACAACTCGTACCCATCATCGGCCAGAAGGCGGCTGACGCCCTGGCCGCCGAGATCAAGGGCCTCATCTCCGACGAGTCCCCGGCCTGGCAGAAGACCATCCTGGCCCTCGTAGCGGACGCCGTGGAGAAGCACGGGGTACTCGGAATCCAGATCGCCATCAAGGAGATCGAAAAGCTCCTCGAAGGCGAGACACCGGACATCGACTGGGCCAATCTGCTCGTGGCGAGCGACATCGTCGCCATGCTCCAAAAGGCTGAAGCGGAGAGGAAATCGGAAGTCAGGGATTTCCTTTCCAAGGTTGGTGGTGTACTCGGGGAAATCCTGGCTGGGATCATCCGAGGTCTCCTAGCGGGGTAATCATGGCCCCCTCCTGGGTCATCCTCAAGTACATCCCCGAAAAGCTCTACGGGTTCGCCACTGATCCCCGAACAGATCAGCAGGTGTTCTTCCATTTGGGGGTGTTCCAGCCCGGGGTGCTGAACTTACCGGGCAAGCCCCCACCCTGTCCACAGAGTCTCTGCACATGGCCGGAGATAGCCCCGCCGCCTATCCTGGGTGAGCCCGTCCGCCTCTCTATCGCCCCCTCCTCGGAAATGACGCAGCAAGAGAACCAGGCTCCAAAGGCGACACTGGTCGAACGGCTGACTTCTCCGACGCCCCTGTCAGGCACCGTCGAAACCTTCGACGCCTCTCGCGGGTTCGGTTTCATCCTAGGTTCTGACGGAACGACATATCACTTGCATAAGAGCGAGGTGCTTGACGGACGGATGCCCCTGCCGGGTCGGCTCACTGTATTCTTCCCGGGCATCAGGCAGGACAAGCCTCGGGCCTGTCATGTGAGGGTTTGTACGCACACCACATCCCGGTAGTTCTCGTTAATATGTCTATTCCCGTGCTCAGGTATGGCCTTTCGAGGTAGGATCGTTCGCCTTGCATATGCGAACCCGAAACTTCGTTCACATCTCCTACCCCTTCTCCACTTAGCGGATGCCGGGGGGGAGTCTGCACCAGAAGAAGAGGCAACCTCTTCCAAGGGGAAAGGCCCCCCTCCCAAATGGGACGAGTTTCTCAAAGCAAAATATGAGGGTGGGAAAAAGAAGATTCCGAATCCGAATCCTGAAACCCGGAAGGATTACCCCACCGTTAGTCTCAGTACCGCTCTCAAAGACAAGGGGATCTATAACAGGGTACTTGAGGAGTACAAGAAGTGGATCAAGGGAGAGCCCGAGGAGAAGAAGCCCGAGGAGAAGAAGCCCGAGGAGAAGAAGCCCGAGGAGAAGAAGCCCGAGGAGAAGAAGCCCGAGGAGAAGAAGCCCGAGGAGAAGGCTCCTGTGTACGAGACCCTTGATTCCAAGGAGAAGCGAAGGGCCTTCGTACAAAAAGCAGCGAATGCTGTCTATCAGCTTAATCCAGATCACAAAAATGCCTTGAAACAGTACACCGAAAATGCTTTCCTGGATATCAATAGCATCCTGAGAACCGGCAAGAGGAGCACCTACAAAACGCGAGGTACCGAATTGTTTGATCCCCTGAGTGACAAGGAGATAGCCTCCGTCACTAAAGCCATGGATGAGGCTTTTGCCGTCAAGTGGTCTACTACTCCTTCCAACATCTCGCTGACCCGCGGGGTCGATGGGGATCATCCTCTTGCCAAGGCCCTCCATGCAGGTAATTTGCAAGTCGGTACTGAAGTGGTCGATAAGGGATTCATGTCAACGACCATCCAGCCCCCCTCCGAATGGGTATGGGAGGAACCCTTAGAAGGAGAGGGGCCTGGTGCAAAAATGGTGATCAATTGTCCCAAAGGGACGAAGGGTCTGTACCTAGAGGGGCTTACCTCGAACAAAGGGGAATACGAATTTCTACTCAATAGGGGGACACGACTGCGAGTTGCCTCTTATGATGCGAAAGCACGTCTTATTGTGCTAGAGGTAGTAGCGTAGTATGGCAAAGAAGAAGATACCCACCAAGTTTCTGTACGGTAAAGGGGACACCCTAGAGATACGCCCGCCCGGGAAGAAAGAGAAGAGGGAGGACGGGAAGAAAAAGGACGGGAAGAACCCCGAAGGCAAGAAGGGCAGTCTTCGTAGTACCTTGATTCGGCTGGCTTATGCCAACCCAGAACTCCGATCACATCTCCTGTCCCTTTTGAAATGAAATCGGGTAGGATCCTCCGTGTCCAAAGATGACGCATCCCTTCTTCCCCCAGGGGCGGCCACGCCGACAAATGGTGAGACCAACATCTTCGGCGGCAAGAACCCGTATGGGCTCTACGTCCCGATGTCGGAGACCGAGCAGGAGGTTCTCCAGCGGCTTGTCGAGACACAAGACCTGATGGTGATCATCCACGGGTGGGGCGTCCTGGAGAACCCGAAGGTCACGTTCGGGGATCTCCGGGTGAGCATCCCGATGACGATCAACTTCGATAGCCCGGCGCATCCGGTAGACATCTGGTTCCTCGACCTGGAGCTGAAGTCGAGGAAAACCGGGATGACGTTGGTGAAACAACGTCAGTCCACCGTCTACGATGGGCAGCCCGTCCAGGTGATGGCAGGCGTCGAGCTGGACATGGTTTGGGACATCGCCATCCACCACATGAGCCCGGAGTTCGTGAAAGCGATCAAGCCGGGGGCGACCGGCCTTACCTCCCGGCGACTCGATCGGGAGACGGGAGACGCCACTCTCACCGGCAATATGAAGATGGGCGACACGAAGGCAGGAGTCCTCCAATGGGCCGAGAAGTCTGCGGCCAAGCTCAGGGAGGATGACGTGCGTCAGGCCGTCCGGGCGACCCGTCAGGCCGGGTACGAGGTCAAGGTGACCGGAGACGGCATCGTCGCCCCGGACCTCCCCAACCCCGACCAGGACTGATCTCGCTAGCCGTCCTATCGCCTCCCCAGGGGTATGAGCGACTCCCTCCTTCGGAAGAAACTGATCCGACTGGCTCACGCCAAGCCAGAACTTCGAGGGGAAATCCTGCCTCTGCTCAAGACGGGCGCGTCTATCAATCTGCCAGGGGACGGCTCCTACGACTATGTCGGGGATGACGTGGCGCAAGCCCTCCACATCATCCAAGGGTACGCCCTGAAATGGCGTCGGAGTCAGAAGGACCCCAAAATCAAGAACATCTGGAAACAGCTCGAAGGGACTCTGGGAAGATCCCTGAGCCTACTCAAAGAGGGTAGGGAACGGGTGGAGTGGCTATCCCGTGAGGTGGACTACGACTAGCCACTAGCCGTCCTATCGCCTCCCCCGGATAGGACCCGGAATGAGAAGACGAGCGTGCGGCGAAGGACCGGGTAAACACCTGACCATCATGGACCCCCAGTTCAACCTGCGGGAGATCGCCAAGCACCTCCTCTTGGTCGAGGATCATCTCCAGCATCGCCACAAGTTCTGCCTCGATTGCCTCCGTAAGCACCTTCTCTGCATCGAGGCTCTCGCTGAAGAGGCGACAACCCTCGACGCCGAGATCGCCGCCTCCTTCGAGTGCGAGGGTCTGGCGGAGCTAGCCCGCCTCTGGTTGTCGAACCTGGCGGACGGTAGGGACCCCGTCGAAATCGCCCAGCAGATCCGGAAAATCCGCAAGGAATTGGTGCCGCATGTGTATGATCCTCGGGGGGTAGCGGTCAGAGTGGCTTCTGCCTATCTCCATCGCGGAACTTGCCCACACATCTAACGGGGGATCGATGTCAGAGCCCGGACGGATCGAATGTCTCTGCGGACCTATGTTCTCAGGGAAAACCAGTAAACTCCAAAGGCGGCTCCGTCGAGCGCAGAGAGAGAAGAGGGTCGTTCAGGTCTTCAAGCCGGTCACGGACGACCGCTACGACGCCGAGTGCGTCTGTTCCCACGACAAGGACAAGTGCGCTGCCACGGTGTTTGACCCAACCCATCCGGAAGAGATCCTCGAAAAGCTCCGGCCGGACGCCGATGTGGTCGGCATCGACGAAGTGATGTGGTGCGCCCCCCCGATCGTCACGGTCCTCGACGCCATGGCGGAGCGGGGCATCCGGGTCATCGTTGCGGGTCTCGATCTGGACTTCAAAGGAGACCCTTTCGGCCCGATGCCCCTCATCCTGTGCATCGCGGATGAGGCGGTGAAACTCGCCGCAGTCTGTGAGTGTGGAAAACCCGCCACCAGATCCCAGCGACTCACGAAGTCCAAGGAGCGGGATGAGGTAGGTGGGGCTGACAAATACGCGGCTGCTTGCCGCGTATGTCACACAATCTGACCCCTAGAACCCCTTATTTTTTGGGGTTCTGATCTATCCCCCATCGATCGGACGAAAAACTACCCGTTTTTTGCCCTTTCGCTAACTTCGCGAAATGACAGAATCGGCGTGTCCTACATTCGCTAGATGAGTCAGAAGCCCCTATTCATCTATCCCAAGATAACTAGGGATTCTGCACCGATAAGTGACTTCAGCGTCCGCTAGATGACCGATGAACACCAGTCTTCCCAGGCGGTTTTTGGTAGCCCGACGGGAATAACGGCTTCTGCACGTACAAACCCTCGATTATGGATAATTAGTCGGAATCTGACAACCGTAACCCCCCGGAATCATTGGGTTCGGGTAGTTACTCTCCCCGAACCCCCGTTTAGGTGGGGATTCCGGCAGGCTCACAGGAGTCTAGTAGGGCCTTGACGGGGGTGTCGGCAGACAGCGGGGGAATCCCGCTCAGACGATGCGGGCGTGGTAGTTGAGGAAAGGGTCCGAGACCTTGATGTGGCGGATCTTCTCGGCGAGTCCGGCCACGGCCATGGCGCGATCCTCAGGGGTTCCTCGGTCATCCTCCCAGGCGTAGGTGATGACGTGAGAACCCTTGAGTTGGAGGTGATCGCAGACGAGACCGATCTCGTCGTCGAGTTCTTCCAGGTAGGAGACCGGAATGACGTTCTCGCAGACCCGACCCGCTCGGGCCTCGTACCGCTTGACCATCCGGGTCTGGGCGACCTTGGCGGACATGATGACCCGAACGATGACGGCCGGGGTGGCGACCCACGTCGTCATTTGCCGGTAGAGCATCGCGTAGGTCTCGAACTCCCGGACCGGCATCTGTCCGGCTCGGACCAGGCTTCGGGCGAAGCATGTGTCCTGGTAGAACCCTGCGTCGATGACGCTCATGCCACCCCGCAGGGCAATCTGCTGGGCCTCCAAGAACTGTTGGAGGCGCTTCCCGAGTAGGTGGAGCTGGGTCATGCCCGCGAGCTTGTTGTACGGCTGGGGACCTTCCCTGCCCCCCTCCTCCCAGACTTTCGTCTCGGCCTCCCACCGTTCCATCTCGGCGTAGAAGTCAGCCAGGTAGGGGTTTCCATTCTCCTTCTCGTCAGGTTCTCCGAAGTACCGTGCCCCGAGAGCCCTCGCCAGCTCCTCCGACAACGTGCTTTTGCCGGAAGCGATGACGCCCATGGTTACGATCGTTTTCCCTATTTGGTTTTGGCCGGTTTGCTCCACGCTTGTCCCCTGGTTAGATGTCGATGTTTTGGATCGCCTTGAGCAGTCTTCCGGCGATCCGGTACGGATCCATGTTGGTAGGGGGGCGCTGATCTTCGATACATTCGAACCCCCCCGAGGATGAGACTACACAGGCTCGGAGAGCCGGTAGCCAAGAAGAATTTCCGTCTTCTGCGAGTGCCGTTCCGAGACGGAGAATAGTGTCAGCGAGATCGATGCCTGTTGAGGCCATGCGCCGTATTCGCTCTGTCGAGAAAAAAGCCGAACTATTCAACCCCGAGCCTCTGAACGAGGGGGAGAGCCCATACTCGCGGGCGACTTTGATGAGCAGGTAGCGGGCGATCCAGAGGTGGTCGGCTACCACTAATGCCGTGGCGGCATCGGGGTCGACGGTTGAGGGCATCCCTCGATACCCGACCTTGAAATTGCTGCCATGGAGATCGGCGCTGTGGATCATCAGACCCGCATCCATACAAGCCCCGATGTGCCGTTCGATCACCATGAGCACGTCTTTGGCGCGGGGGGGCCCGGCGGGGTCGAGTGAGAGCAGGCCAAACCCTTGCCGGAAGCCCCACCACACCGGATCATCCCTCCCGAGGAGATCCCGAAGGGCGCTCCGGTAGTTCGTGTGGGGGCAGTTGTCGTCCCGATCCCGAACCTCGCAGAGCGTGATGAAGCTGGGCTGCGGACGGAGGGGGTCAGGAAGGTAGTGGCACGGACTGAGGATGATGATCCCCTCCTCCGTGTGTGCCGTCCATCGTTCGATAACGGGGACGAAATCCTTGTTGGCGTCTACCCCAACCGGGATGACCCGGGTTTTGGCCTTCAAGATTCCGCCCGGTGAAACCCAAACGTAGTCCGCGAGGCCGATCGCCTGAGTGGGGGTGTCGGGGCCGCCATGGATGAGACGCAGGCTCATGGAACACTGTACTCAAAAGAGGGCTAACAGGAGCCTCTCTTGGGGTAGGAAAGAATAGGGCGGATATGGAACGACTGGAAAACCTGATCCATTACGAGGTCATTGCTAAGAGGCGCTCCGATTGGCGGCTCGCGATCGACGCTCTATTGCAGGGGAGACGCCAAATCTTCGAGGCTGTGGTGGCTGCCATTCAGCAAGAGCTTCCCGTCGTCGCCAATTTCATGCGGGCTTCAGCCCTGTACCGGCTAGGGGGTCAGCAGGTTTTCAGTGTTGGCCCTCGGCTACGGGACATGCTCCACGAGACGGGGGCCAGTAGCATCCCGAAGGAGAAGCTCAGGCTGCCCTATCCGTGTTGCTACGTTGTTTTCCCGGATTGCCCCTGGCGCATGTGGGGCGGTGAACGAACTCAGATGCACTTTCTCTCCGGGGCTTACCTTGCCGAAAGTGACCGGGGGATCACTTTCCTTCTCTGGGGCCGGGCGAACGAGCGGTCTCTCGACCCCTCCGACGATTCCAGCTTCAACCTGGGCCTGGACATCTCCGAGATCCCGAGTACCCCCAGCGACCCCTCCTGCTACGACATCGATCGTTACCTTGACATGATCATGAACGATTCGGGTCGGGAGGTCTCGGACCCCCACATGAGCCCCCCGGAGGGCCCCATTCGTGACGAGCAGGCACAGACCGTTCAATCGGCCGTCCGAACACTCACGAACCTCATCTTGTACCTCAACAGCACGAATGCCGAGATCGAGCGGAAACCCGGAGTGGATGCCTCGAAACTCCAGAGTGCCCTCAAGAGAGCGAAAGGGTCGAAGAAGCAGAAGAAGATCGAGCGCCAGATCCAGAAGACCCTTGGCCCGAAGGTCATTTGGGTCGGACGCTCGATGGAGCAGACACCGAAGGAGGCTTCCGGTGCGACCCGGAACGGGAATACCGGGACGTGGATTTTCCGGCGAGGTCACTTCCACCACTTCTGGGCCGGACCGAAAAAGGACACCGACGGGAACCCACAGAAGGGCACCCATCAAGTGCTTCAATGGCTCCCCCCAGTTCGACGGGATCAGGCAGCGGTCGTTGCCTCGCAGACCCGGATCCACAGGATCAAAGGAGAGGAGAAATAGGGTCTGGACGGAAAGGGTGAAATTGGGTAGAACAAACGCAATGCTCCTCCAACCAAGCGTGCGACATCCAAAGTTAGCTCGACAGCAACAGAGGAGTTATGAGCGCACGCAAAACCAAGAGGAAGTCTCGTAGGGCTACCGCCCGAGCGGAAGCCCGCGAAAGCTACGAAACCCAGGCCGACCGGAGACGGCACCACCGTCTGGAGAAAGCCCGAACCCGAACCACGCACGCCGAGAAGGCTGCGGCTATCCTGGCATCCCATGGGAAAGACCCGGGCAAGGGTCCGGATCCTGACGGCCCTCTCAGCGAAGCCGGGCAGCGCCGCGTTGATCTTTTCCGGGTGGTCAAGGAGCGGGCCCCCAAAATCGCCAATCCCCTCGGGGACCAGATCGGAGCCCTGACCTCACAGGACTGGGTCCGGGACTTGGACACCTGGAAGCCTCGGGGGAAGGGGGTCGCGTCCCTTTTCCGGAGCCTGGCAGAGCACTTGTTTTGCCGCTACCCGGTGCCCGCGTTCCTCTACTCGGCATTCACGCCTCCGGGGAATGTTGCCCTCTTCGCCCACCTTGCCGGGGGCGGGAGCCTCGTGAAGGTGGCCGGGAGCACCATGATGCCCCCGAAGCTCACCAAGAAGATGTGCCACGAGTTCATGCAGACCAAGGGGATCCTTGGCATCGTCCCGGCTGTCCGGCAGGCTCAGGTTCGGTGCTTGGGGGGAGACCGGCGACTTGCTCGTCTCGTGATCGACACCCAAATCGGCCGCCACTTCTACCATGTCGGGGGCGAGGAGGACTTCTGGGCGACGGTCATCCAATGGCTCTGCGCTCAGGGGATGGTCGAGCCTGGTCAGATTGGCCCGATCATCGACTTCGTCCGAAACCAGCGGGAGCAGGACCGGGGATACTCGATCAAGGGACGTACCGCCCGGTCGGTCATCCGGCAAATGCAGGTCTGGCACCGGGAGCTTCGGCAGACCCAAGCCTGGGGTGGTTGGAAGCCGACCTCGGAGACGTTCCCGGCGTCGGGGATCAAGGGCGGTCGTTGGAAGACGCAGAAAAACCTCCGCAAGGGGGGAGCCCCGATCATCACGATCTGGGAGTTCACCGAGATCCGCACGGTGAAAGACCTTCATCAGGAGGGCTACCAGATGAGGCACTGCGTCTACAGCTACGGCCCTCGGATTGAAGCGGGGCGCACGGCGATCTTCCACATGAGTCGGGACGGTCAGAAAAGTGCGACCGTCGAGGTAGAACGGGCATCCAAGGCGGTCGTCCAGGCCCGAGGCGTCTGCAACCGCAAGCTGGAGTCCGACGAGGAACGGGCTCTCCTCGCCTGGGCGGCCAGCCAAAGCCTGACCGTGAAACTCGGCTACTGGTGAGAAAGTAGGCTAAAATCTACCCCTTTCAGGGTAGGGGACAAGACGCTACTGAGTCCCTGGTGGTCTAGCATGGCAGAAGAGTACAGGACGCTGTACGGCGATGTTATGCAGGTCAAGACGCCCGGCGAGTCCGGGAAATGCAGGTTCGAATCCTGTCCAGGGCCTTTCGATTCGGTGAAGATATCACCCGTTTGATGGAAAGACCTTACTCGGAGGAGTAGGGTTCGGAGAACGGTAAGAACATCATGCCCAAGTTCCGCAAAAAGCCGATCATCATCGAGGCCGAGCAGTTCCTTCCCGAGAAGGGCCAATGGCCGATCGGCGTCCGCAACAGGCCCGAGAGCCTTTGCGGCTGTGTTGCTTTGCTGGGGGGCGAATCGACGCCTCACGTCCACACGGCCCACCAGGCCCAACGGGTCGATGTCGTCTCGGGGGACTGGATCGTGCCCGAGCCGGACGGGGAGCACTACTATCCAGTGAAACCTTCAATCTTCGAGAACACCTACGAACCCGTCGAGGAGCCATGAGCCTCCGCTGCACCACCGGGGACTACGACACCCTGTACGCCCGCTGGCTGGTCAATCCGGGGGCCCTACTGGACCGGGCACGCTACCAGCCTGGTCAGAGCCTTCTTGACCTTTGTGGGGGCACAGGGGCCGTCTCCTTGGAAGCCCTTCGGAGGGGCACTGATCCCTCTCGGGTCACGCTCCTCGATCTGAACCCCCGGTGCTTGGACGGAAGAATCGAGCAGGTCAAGCTGGACGTGAACTTTTCGGGGTGCCCGCATGAACTTCTAGGGAGATTCGATGTGATCGTCTGCCGACAGGCGATCTCCTACCTCGACTTGAATCTCAATCTCCTCTGGCAGATTAGGGGATGCCTCATGTCCGACGGGAAGTTCGTGTTCAATAGCTTCCGGGAGCCTCGATGGGGTTTCAAGCGATACGAGCACGGGGGCCGGAAGTTCTTTGAGGCATCCGCCTACGTCGGCAAAACGGTGTTCCACATCCAGGGTAGCCCAGGTCTCGGGGTGGACGTGAGTCGATTCCGCTGGTACACGCCCATGGACTTGATCGAGCGACTCCTGCCCATCTTCGACGTCCAAATCCGGGAGCCGAGCCCCCGGACTTTGCATTGGGTTTGCGAGCGAAGGGACAGATGGACGGGGAAGGGGCAACGACATGGACAAGGTTGAGGACGGTCTCTACGAGGCGACGTGCTTGGTTTGCGGGGCGAAGCTCCAGGTCGAGGCGATCACCAAGATTCTCGCCATGGGCAAAGCCCGACATCAGGCCGGGTGGTCCTTCGGCAAGGGCAAGACGGGCAACGTCTCGCGAGCTTATTGCAAGAAACATCATCGAAAAAGAGTAGGAGGTTAGGACTGGGCTGCAAAGGAGGAAGGCACAATCCGAACCTGACCAGAAACCCCTACTTCGATAGGAGCCAACGATGGCGAACCGAGACAATGACGACACTACGGCCGAGGAACTCTACACGATGGGGACGACTGCGATTGGAGCAGCCATCGGGTCGGTAGCAGTGGAGGACTCTCCGATCCTTGGCATGGCGGCGGGAGCGATCATCGGCCTTGCCGTGGGCGTGAAAACCTCCAAGAAGGCGATCAAGGCGGCCCGGACGGGGAATGTTCTCCCCCCCGGCGTGAAGAACGCGGCGAAGCTCCTCAAGGGCTGATCTCGGCGTGACCCGGGGCGTGGTCCTCAATCGGGGTGGGGACCACGCCCCTCCATTTACCCTGGAAACACAATGGCCCATCCAAACAGCATCACCACGTACCACTCGCTCCTCAACTCGGGGGTGCTGTCCAAGCGGCAGCTACAGGTAACGGACTGGATAGCACACCACCAACCCATCACCGCCAAGGACTGCATCGAGCAGATGCGAGCAGCCGGGATCGGAATCAGCACCCAATCCCACACCCGATTCACGGAGCTGGCTGGGATGCGGGTTATCCACGAAGTCGGCACTCGGATCTGCCCTCAATCCAAGCAGCCGAATGCGCTCTGGGCTCTGACCGGCCACGTCCCCACCAAGAAAGCCCCCACGGCCCCCACAGGGCCAAAGCGCCCCTCGAAGGACGACATCCGCAAAGCCGTGGGGGAGATCCGCAAGGGGATCCCGGCCCCTTCGGGGGAACTCAAGGCGCTGAACGAGTGGCTGGCCTGGATCAGTAAGTTGCCGGAAGTCCCTAAGCTGGAAGCTCCCGAGCCGGACGTCGCGGATGCCGGGGTGGGGGACTTGGACTGGCTCATAATTGAGTAAGGCGAACACGGCCACGAAGGAAAATATATGACCAAGCAGTACATCGAGGCGGTCAAAACCGTCCTCGCCGAAGGCACCCGGAAAGAGAACCGGACAGGTGTGGATACCCTCTCCACGTTTGGAGTCCCCATGAAGTTCGATCTCCGGGAGGGGTTCCCCCTCCTAACCACGAAGAAGATGTCCTGGTGGAACATCGTGGCCGAGAACCTCTGGTTCCTCTCCGGCGAACGGCACATCGGGTTCCTCCGGAAGCACGGAATCAAGTTCTGGGATCCGTGGGCCGACTTGGACGGGGACGTCCCAAGCGCCTATGGCAACTTCTGGCGGCACTTTCCGGTGCCGGGGGCCGACTTGTACATCGACAGCACGGCTCTCCCGGAGGAACCCGCGACGTACCGCTACATGGAGACCAACGATCAGGTCGAGTGGGTCCTCAAGGAGACTATCCGAAACCCGATGTCGAGGCGACTCGTAGTCTCGGCTTGGGCTCCGGGCAACGCTCAGACGAGCGCCCTGCCACCGTGCCACTGCCTGTGGATCCTCAACACGCAGAACCTCAAGCGGGCCATCCCCGACGGGCCTCCGGATCTCATCACCGACGGGGGTGGGATTGGTACTCAGAAGCTCAAGACCATCGAGGAGACCTGCCTCTGTCTCCACCTGACTCAACGGTCTTGCGACATGGGCCTGGGAGTCCCCTACAACATCGCTGGGTACGCCTTCACCCTGAGCCTCATGGCCCATCTGGCGGGGATGAAGCCGGGCCTGTTCAGCCACATGCTCGTGGACGCCCACATCTACACGTCGAAACCTGACGGTTCCGGGGCCGAGTACGATCACGTCCCCGGCTTGAAGGAGCAGATCCAGCGGCCGACCCTCGATCTCCCCAAGCTCGCCATCGACCCGAGCATCAAGACCCTCGACGACGTGAAGAAGCTCCTCGACGCCCCGAAGAAAGAGATCCTCGACATCTTCAAGCTCACCGGGTACGACGCGGCCCCGGCTATCCCCCTGAAGGTGGCAGTGTGACCCAAACAGCCGTCAAGGACGCAGCGGTCTACGGACCCTAGCCACCGCACTGTAAGATCGGAGGATTCGTAATGACGGAAACCCTGAACCTGGGCCAGAGATACATCATTCAAGGTACGGGCACCGGAGGTCCGGAAGGTCTCTCGGAGACCCATGCCGAGGTGTGCTCGGAAGAGGACGCCGACATGCACATCGAGGGGACGCCCTTGAAGATCATCGGCCCCGAGCAGCTCTTGGTCGAGAAGGAACTGAAAGAGAGCACCCACGCAACGGTGGTGATTGAAGGCACCGAGAACAACCGGGCGGCCCGGAGAGAAGCCGCTGCTAAGGCAAGGAAGAAACACCCGCCGAAAAAGCCTGAGGCTGGAAAGACGAACAAGTGGGACAGGGAAAACCGCCACACCCGGCTGAATCCTTCGTCCAAATAGGCGAAGGGACCATCCAGATCGCCTGCCCTCCGTGTGTCGCCCTCGTGGTAATCAGCGACCGGGTGTGTTGTACCTACTGCGGGACACCCCTGTGCCCGACTTGCGGGAAGTGGTGCAGCGAAGAAGACCACCCTGGCCCCGGTGCCTTGAGTTTTGTCGAAGGCCCGGAAGGTGCCCTGAGTTTCCCCGAAGAACAAGGTCTGGCTCTCGTCGGGATGTAGGTCAAATCCAACTTTTTTTCAACTTTCGTTAGGGGTCGACTTGCATTTTCCTATTTAGGAGGAGACACACTAAACGGAGGTACACATTGGCGAAATGTCAAGACCCGAACTGCAACTGCACCTACGGAATCTGCGGGGCCGACCGACCGGCGATCATCGAGGATTGCCCCAAGTGCGAGAAAACCCCCTCTGAACAGGCCGCGGTGAAGAAGGAGAAGGAGGAGGAGAAGGAATCCCGCGACAACTGGATGTCGAACTGGAACCCCTACCCCTTCGACGACTAGCCCACCCGCCTGAGATCCCCCCATTCCCGTCGGCCCCCCCGGAGATTATCCCGGGGGGCCGATTTCCTGGCTAATCCTGACCCCAATCCGAGTAGGAAAGGACATGGGGAGACGTATCCTTATCACTGCGGGTCCGGTTTATTCGAATCTCGATGACAACAAGATCCTGACCAATCGGACCCGAGGCATCTGGGCGCAAGCCCTGGGTCGAATCCTCTTGGGGAAAGGCTACGAGGTGACCCTACTCGTCCCCGACACCTTCCCGATTCCGGAGGAAGGTCCCCGGGCCGTCGTCCATCGGGGTTATCACGAGTACGCCGCCTTGTGCGAGGATCTAGCTCCGAGCCACGACTGCGCTATCATGGCCGCCGCCGTCCTGAACTTCATCCCGGCGAACCCGGTCAAGGGCAAGATGAGCACGGCGGGCATCGCCGAGGGCGAGATCATCAACATCCCCTTCATCCTGGCTCCGAGGGTCATCAACCGGATGAAGGAGTGGAACCCCAAGATCACGTTGATCGGCTGCAAGCTCCTCTCGGGGGCTACGCACGACGAGCTGATCGAGGCGGCCTACCTTGTGGTTCTGGCGGCCCGGTGCAACGCTGTCATCGCCAACGACCTGAGCAACCTGAAAACGAAGCACGTTGTCTACCAGGACCGGACGGTCCGGACGTTCAACAACGACTGGACGGGTCTCTACGACGACTTGATCGAGATCATCGAGGACGAGCACTTCCGCACGACCCGGTTCACTCCGGTGCCGGGGACGGACCCCAAACCGAAGGACGCCTGCGAAACCTTCGACCGTCTCGTGAACGAGAACCGGGACCGCTTCCTGGGAGTCGAGACGGGCCTGGCTTTCGGAGCTGTCGCCGTCCACGTCCGCAACCAGGGCTGGCTCGTCTCGCCCCGTGAGAAGGGGCGCATGTTCACGTCCAAGGATGCAACGCTCGTCTCCCTCGTGGATTGGGCGAAGAGGGAGGTCCATGTGCCCGAGGGTTGGAACAAGGCGACCTTGAACGCCCCGCTCCTGATCCGGTACGCCGCCCACTTCATGCACAAGGCCGTCCTGCACTTCCACGAGCAGGTTCCGAGGCTCCCGACCCTCCCCTACGCCCCTCCGGGGACGCTGCGGGACAACTACCGGGAGTTCACCGACGACATGCGGGACGGATTCAACATCGAAGGGCACGGCTGCGTCATCGCAGCCAAGTAAGGGGAAATCCAATGGCAATTTGCCCATGGTGCGAAAAAGACATGCACGAAGCCAAGACTTGCTCCGGCAGTGTCGAGGTGGAGTTCCCGGACGGGACGAAGTTGCCTCCATCGAAAGAGCACTT
>Ga0307376_10002862_pt1 | contig 16470 bp, 34 predicted proteins | sample TR2MG_FD_202536 | JGI IMG/M metagenome (GOLD analysis project Ga0307376, IMG submission 202536) | Soil microbial communities from Risofladan, Vaasa, Finland - TR-2 | ecosystem: Environmental > Terrestrial > Soil > Coastal area > Acid sulfate soil | place: Finland: Risofladan, Vaasa | collected...
CATAAGGGACTTCCATCATTCTCCGTAAAGTCTGATTCCCACCTAGCACTTTCTTAATGAATTCTTAAACTGATATGTTCTGTTGGATTGAATTTGGTAATACTTAATATGTCGAAATCATTTTCTGGATCTAACGTCTTACCAAACTTAACAAAGAACTCGGCTGTATCCTGATTAGGAGCCGGTATGATAATCGCCTGGAGTTCTTGTTCGTCTCTGTAGACGCAGATGTATTTCGACATATATTGCATGCATATAAATATAATAGTTATAGTATTAAGTCTACAATATTTGGCGAGTTATAAATAGATAAATGTCCGCCTTTTGAATAATTTTTATAATCTTTTAAAAAGCCTTCCATTCTTTCCCAGCCAATATCCATTTGCTCTTCTGTAATTCTGAATACCTTTGCAGCATAAGGTGGCACTTTCTCTTGAGCTACAAAGACAAACTCCTGGACTTTGAATCCAGCTTTTTGCATACCTCTTCTATACCAAGCCGCTTGCATATCGTAACCATACTTTCTAACAGATCCAGCAAAGGCTTTAGGATCGCAGGATTGCGTTGTTTTATAATCTATTACCACAACACTATTATCGGCATAAGGTTTTGTTAGAGGCGGGCAGAGAACGTCTGGTCTGCACTTACATAAGACCTCATCTTCGTACCAGTAGAAGCTAGCCTCAGCAAGCTTACCCTCTGGATTAAGATACATATTACCCTCTTCTATCATATTGGCTTTCATACCTTTAATATGATTTAACTCAGCTTCTTTAATAACCGTTAGACCTCTTTCCTCGTATTCTTTTTTAAGTTCTTTATTAGCGTTGGTATACGGAGATCCAGTCAATACAGCTATATCGTTATTAAAAGCTTCATCGCCTTCAACTAACATAGCGTGAGCTGCCGTTCCAAAATTCATAGCAGGCGTGGTTTCTTGCACGTGTTCTATTGCATGCAGTTGCGATTCTCCAAATCTACGAATAGCACTACTACTCATACCAACTCCAGCGTGATAAGCCTCGTTAGGTATATCGGCAAAGATTAAAGCTTCTCCCCTTTGCTCTGATTCGTAAGTGTTTAGTTCATCTATCTTCATCTTCATACTCCAAGTATAAGGCCTGAACGACCTGGTTAATTAACATTGGCTTTGGCCAATACTGTAAATCGTCATACATCGTTTGTAAGTTTTCTGCTAAGCTTTTGGTTTTATAATATTTTGGCGATTTAATTAAATGCCAATATTCTATTATTTTATCCATATCATCTTGTCCGCCTCTAAAAACTAATTCAAAGTCTGTCTTTTGATAAGGAATATAAACAAAATCACCTACTACTCTAAACGGATAAAATGCTGCTGGTTTACCTATCTCCATATGTGATTGACTATATTAGGAAATCTACCAGAAAAATCTACTTTAATTAAATTTGGTTTACGTATCTCCAGCTGTCTAAACAAAGCTTCCTCTACCGTTCTTGGCGGAGACTTACGTAAACTTGCAGGCGTTCCCATTTGACTCCACCATCTAACAGCTTTATCGCGTGGATAGCCAGTATGTTCAAAACATATGTATTCGCTAATTATTTTATTGGGTGTTTTGTATGACACTTTTAATACTGGGGTGGCTGACCCTATCTTCTGATGTTCGCCGACCCACATATCTATAACTTTTATTTCGTACTTGGTTTTCTTTGCAACGCTAGAAATAATATCTAATTTAGATGAGATAAGATCTAGATCTATTTTTCTTGCAGGAAAGGTATGACCGCAATCCGGACAAGTATTTACGCTCTTAGGTACATAGGACTTACAGGCAGGACAAGACTTAACGATTGCTTGACCGGTCTTTTTGCGCTTACCTTTTTGACTTGGCTTGATTTGATTGATTGGACCATGACGTTCAATATTCTTAGCAAAGTCTAATACCAAACAATTCTTCTTACCTTCAGCTGGGCGCATACCCCTACCCATCATCTGGACATATAAACCAGGTGATTGGGTAGGGCGCAACATGACGATGAGATCGGTGATAGGGGCATCGAACCCAGTCGTCAAGACATCGCAGTTTACTAAGGCTTTTAGTTTACCGCTTTTATATTCTTCTATTAATTGGTCTCTTTCATTCGGAGGTGTTTCTCCGCTGATAACCCTTGCGCTGATATTGCTGAAATCTAATAGTTTGCAGACCATTTCAGCATGTTTTATACCAGCGCAAAAGATTAACCATTTTTTTCTATTCAAGCCTTTGATAAGAACTTCTTGAATAGCTTTTTCTGTTCTTCCTTTATCGTTCATTTTTTCTTGTAGATCCGTTTGAATGAACTCTCCACCTCTCATTCCTACTGATTCTACGTCGTATTCAGTATCCATACATTTGGTTACTAAGGGTGCTAAATAGCCGTCGTCTATTAGCTTGACAAAGTTTTCACCGCTTCCGTAGTCAATAGCTATATCATCAAATATAGATCCATCGCCGTCTGTTAGCATTCCAGAATTTAATCTATAAGGTGTAGCAGTAAAGCCAACAACTTTTAATTCTGGGTTTTGTTCTTTTAAAGAAGAGATGAGGGAACGATACATTCCCTCACCTTCTTTTGGAACTAAGTGGGCCTCGTCGATTACGAGGAGGTGGAATCGGGGGAGATGTTCCACTTTATTCCAAACCGATTGAAGCTGAGCGTAGATAATATCGTTTTGACTATCTCGCCTTTTAAGACTGGCACCGTATAATCCTATACTTCCGTAAGGCCAAGCGTCTTGTAGCTTCTCATAATTCTGTAGCAGGATCTCTTTGACGTGACTTACGATCAAAGTATTCTGCTGGTTTTGTTGATTCATATGCAAAACAAAGTCTGCAATAACGTGAGACTTACCAGAGCCAGTAGGCATCACAACAAGGGGATTACCCTCTTGCGACGCTACATAGCTTTCTAGGGCGTCTAAAGCCTCTTGCTGGTAGTCTCTAAGTGGCATTAGGTACCAAAGTAAAATAGAGCCGCAAGAATACTTACAATTAATATAACTTGAACTTTCTCTACATTTGTTAGAGGTTCTTTTACTTCTACTTTTGGCTCTGCTGCTACAACTGGTTTTACCTTTTTAACAACAGGTTTTTTCCTAACTCTTTTTCTTACAGGTTTCTTTGCAAGATCTTTTGCTTCTTTAGTTTTCATTTACTTTCTCCATAGATTTTGAATAGGCCTGGTCAAATAACACAGGATGATGATCATAGATATAACGCACAAACTCCGTTAGCCTTTTGTAGGCTCGTAAGTCTGTTTGCATATCTAATAAATGTTTGGGACCGGTAGCTGTAGGTATGCCTATCACTTGGTCCATTAGTTGGTTTAGTTCGTTCATATCTTCTCCTAAAAATATAATTATAAAAAGAATAACAAAATATATTTGCAAAGTAAACAAAAATGATTATACTATTTGTAATTAATTCATAAACCTGGAGAATGATATGAAACCTAATAAACACAAAGAGTTTGAAAAGAACTCAGACTTAGCCTTCAACTTATCGGTTGATATGCTTAAAAACTACGCAACAAAATGTGTCGTTGATAAAAACAAGGACATGATGGATCCCATTGTTGGATCTTATTTGTTGGTACATAATTTAGCTATTGGTCTTTTGTATAAAGCCAAAGGCCACGAACAAGAACTTATCAGCGTCTTGCATAGCGCAATAGAAGATGCTGAATATGTTGTTGATAATTCAAGAGAGGTAAATTGATATGAGTAGATTAAAAGGTTTGCTTTTAGATGCAGACATAGTAGCCGAAGAAGTTATTGATAACGGCTGCGAAGACTTTGCAGAATTCTGCGCAGGTATGAGAAAACTTCGCGATAAGGCTAACAACTATTTGTTAGACGACAAACAATATCTGGAAGATACCTGGAGGGAACATACAGCCAATAATAACTGGAAGTACGGAGAGGGCTAATTGAAATACGAAGAACAAATATTTTGGATGATAGTCGGACTCTTTATTTGTCTCTTAACCCTTTTAATAATTTAATCCGGAACAGGCAACACATCTGGCTTGTATAAAAATAAAAGATGCAGTCGCCATTTACTCTGAACTTTGGGATCTAGTTCGCGACAAAAGATCCCATTTCTTATACAATAATAATATGAAAGTTATCCCGTTTAAAAAAGGCCCACCTACGGCAGAAGAAATGCAAAGACGTCTGAACGATATTTTTGCTGATTTTACCGACAGAGGCGCTAACGCAGAAGATGTAGCTCTATTGATCTTCACTTACGGAACTACGCAACTTTTATCCTACGCAGAAACTCCCGATCTAGGCATACAGAAGATAGACGATATTTTATATAATTCTTTTGGCTTTACTAAGGAGATAGTCTTCACTCCCGACGACGAATAGTTTTGTCGTAAAAATATGACAAAAGGCACCCTTTTATCTACAAAATACGCCGATATGGGGGTAGTTTTGTCATTTTGTCAGTTTTGTCAAAACGCGAAAAAGGTGATAAGAATGCACTTTTGGCAGTTTTGTCATATTGTCAGGATACCCCTTGAGAATAACCCTAAAACCCTCGAAAATCGTAAAAGAAAAGGGTGGGTAAGAAAAAGTATGACAAAACTAATAAATAAGGTATATATATATAATCATATATGTTTTTATTTATTATATTATAGGGCTTTACGGGGAGTTGATAGTTTTGGCAGAGTTTTGTCAGAAGGTGTGACAAAAGTATGAGTAAATTGAACGAAAAGTGTAGGAAGTATCTAAGCGAAGATCTGATAGCTTTCTTTGAGCGACCAGATGTAGTAAGATTTGTTAGAAGATATAATTGCAAAGTTATAAGTGTAAACATGAGAGAAAACAAAGATGCCAGCCCCAGATCTAAGATTAAGAGCAAGTGTTAAGGTAGAGCCAGTTTTGGAGCCTACAGATGACATGCCTATTGAATACCTAAGCGAAGGAGAGAAGAAACTTACTAAGAGACAGAGGTTGCTTGTCTGGAATGCAGTCAACGATCCTACCCTTACGTTTTCAGAGGCGGCGAAAAAAGCAGGATTTAAAAATCCAATCGTTGTCGGCAGGTATATGCGACCCGGCGGGAAGTATGCACACGTTAGGAGAGAATACGAACGGCTGATGGTTGAGGCCAAGAAGAAGTTTGAGCTTACGCATGATAAGGCAGTAGAAGATCTGTACAAGCTTAGAGACGACGCTTGGGCGCAGGGAAACTTTACGGCGGCGATAAATGCCCAGAACTTATTGTTAAAGGTCGGGGGATTAATTGTAGATCGTCGGGAAGTCTTGCATGGCAAGGTTGATCAGATGAGTCGGGACGAAGTTGAAAAGAGGTTAGCGCAACTGCTCGGGACTAAAGCTTTAGAGCAAAAGTCGGGAACAGTCATAGAGGACAAGTCGGAGAGTCGGGACTAGTATTTGATAGTCGGGACTTTAATCTAGATAGCCTTTAGATTTCAAATAAATAAATCCAACAATACTGCCTATAACAAAATAGGCAAGTATTGATAGAATTAAGATCTCAAATATATTCATTCGGACATCTCCTGTTGCAATATTTTTAATATATCAATTACTTCTGCACTTGTTCTGCCGTCATCACCTGTAGCAATATCTACGGCTTCTCTAATTAATTCTTCGTTATACATTATCAATCTCCTTTAGTTATCTAAAAATATTTCGTCTTGAGCTAAAATGATTGTCTTGCAATCATACTCTTGAGATATTTCTCTTGCGTTGTTAAAAATAGTTTCGCCTATTTCCTTTTTAAGTCTTGGCATATCTTTTTCTAATAATTCTATATGGCAATCATTAACTTTATATTCATAGCCTTTTAGGTTGACTTCTGTTCTATCAAAATAAACCAAACTATCTTGATTAAATGTTTTATACATCAGCAATCTCCTCCTTAAGTTCTTGTATGACTTCTCTGTAGTCTTGACCGTTGCATTCGCACACTTGTTTAAACGTTTTAAGAGTCCCGTAATACTCTAAGTCTAAAAGATAGTCTTCAAAACACATATCTTCAGAGGATTGATACAAGAGACTTCCTATAATACGTTTAAATTCATTCTCTACTGCTTTTCTTAGTCTTGGATTAGCCATTAGTATTCTCCTCGCCTTGCATAAAGGCTTTATAAATATTACTTTCTTCATCTAAATAAATTGTTTTTTCTGTATCATCATTCCCACAAAAAGTACATACAGATATAAATTTATTTTTCTCTCCATAATGGTTATGGCATTTAAGACATTCAACTACTTGTAAATACATTAGCTACCTCCTCCTCATAACTTTGATTGACAACATTAAACTTAGCTAAGAACTCCTCAACTTCGCCTAATATCTCGTTAAATATATCTTGGCCTTCTTCGGTATAGGAATATCCGTCGTTATCATTACCTATAAGATAATCTTCATACGATCTGTTTAACCTATCCTGCATAATTCTGTCGGCAAAATCGCAAGTATGTTCAATATAGATTTCTGCCGGTACGGGTGTTTTGTTAAGAGACATTTTCTAACTCCTTTAAATAATAGTTGTCTTGTTGTTTTAATTTATTAAACCAATTTTTTAAATCTATTTGTCTAAATCTATCAGCGTCTCCATTTACTATTTGATAGTTCATTAGAAATCTATCGTTAGTCTTAAAACAAGATTTAGCAATATGACTTGCAATTTCTTCATCAGACATATTAGTTAATTTAGCGTAATAATCACTTGATACATTCACACTTATCTGCATATCAATTATTAAGTCTCTAGACATTTGCATTCTCCTTTAGTTTGATAAGTTCATCATATAGTTTTGTAAGTTCATCATAGAAATAGTTTTCTATAGCGTAATCTATACTTTCCCAATTCACACCAAATTCAGCATCATGGTCGTCTGCAATATTGCGTAAAATATCCATACAGTCTTCGTTGGTATATTTTAGTTTTGGGTAATACTCATCAAGTCTATATTCAACATCTTCTATCGCCCATACAATAGCAATAGAGTTATTGCTGTTATATCCGTTTCCATAGTCTTTTACTTCACTCATTAGATTTATCCTCCTTTGTATCTAATAAAAATAATATAATTAAAATAATAATAGCTAGAGTTAGCATTTATTACTTTGCCCTAAAAAGGTGTTGTAAACCTTTTATTTTATCTTTCGATAAATCTTTTAAATGGTCGGGTAGCTCTACATCAATCACGTTGATATGAGCAGTATGACCTTCTTTATTTAATCTATTCATTTTAGATACAGCTAAGTCCTTGTCCTTAGTCTGCATAGCTATAAAGTAATTACAGCTATCTTCTTGAAATACTTTTACTTGGTAAGTCGCTTTCATTGAGTACCTCCTATTTCTTTTATATACCTTTCTCTAAGTTCTCTTATAAATGATTTCATATGTTTCACATTCGCCCATATCTGCCCATAGTATTGGACAATCTCTCTATCGCTAACTTTTTGCATTAGTCTTGCTCCTTGTTAAATTGCTCCCAATAGTCGGGATTTGGGGTTGTCGTCATTTGAAAAATCGGTTGGTCGGGTAGCCTAACTTTAAGTTGTCGGGCAAAACTTAGTATGTCGGGATATGTCGGGTTTCCTTGAATAGTAAACTCGATATCCGTTCCGTAAACTTTTATATGTGTCTCGTTCATAATCTTCTCCATATGAGCCTTTTTAATTCTTGCTCAGGAATACGGAGTAATTGGTTAAAATTGCAGTATGATAAATCCGTCATCATCAACTGATATAACTGTTGTCACTTGCTCTATTTCATCAATAGATTGGTAATCGTCCCCGTAGTCTTCTTGGAACTCTTCAAGGCTCTCATACTCGGCATACTCGCAACATAAAGCTATAACATCAAGTTCTATTTGCTCGTCGGTATCTTCCTCGTATTGCTCTAGATAATCATAGAGGGCGGATAGTCCCGCCCTCGAAAAGTTATCAGATCTTACTTGCTCAAAGGCTCTTATAAAATCGTATTCATTTATTTGTTGATACATTATTTATTCTCCTTTTCTTCCCAGTAAGTCCAGTAATACCCGTCTGAATGTCCGTCGTATTCCCAGTCTTCCTCGGCTTGTTTAAATTCTTCTTCTCCTAGTATCTGCTTAACGCATTTAATAGAACATACTGAGTCGCTATCACCTACAATATAAACGCCCTTATCTTGGTCTAATTTATCAATAGATAAATTACACGCTTCACAATTTATAATCCACGTATCAAGACTCATTACTTCACCCCCAATATATCGGCAACTTGATTAAGTTGCTCACTTGATAAGTTATTGATAGCGTTAGTATTTATCAAAGAGCCATCAGTCCAAGAGTTAGACATTTCTCTAAATTTAATCTCAGACTTAATCATTTGTTGATAGTCTTTAGATTGATATCTAGGCATTTCTAACATCTTGTAAAGATTGCTAGTTGATACGTCCTCTATATTGTTATAGTTTCCGTTTTTCATTTTCATATTATTCTCCGTAAATGCTACTTTTTAAGTAGTAAGGGTATTATCTCAAAAAAGATACAGATTGTAAACAACTTAATAAAGATAAATTCTTTTATAGGGTGATAAGGTAAATTAAATAGCATTTCCCTTGCTTGTCGCCTTTCCCTTTTAAAAATTTGGGGATTGTCGGGTGTCGGGTTGTCGGGAGTCGGGTTGACGATAGGGTGTCGGGTTAGTAATAGAACAATAGAATATAAGAATAGAAACAGCATTTTTTAATAATAGGTAAGAAAATATCAAAAATGTTTAGATCTAAATTAATTAAAAAAAAAGATACAATTTGTCTCAAGATCTGGTACAATTCATATATCCCTTTTGGGACATTTAACGGAGAATGAAAAAATGGAACAACAAAAGAAATGTATTGACTTAGTAGCCGACAAGTTCGCCCAGGAGGAAGCGGGAAACCTTGAGGCGCGTAAATGGTTTGACGAATACGAGAGCGCAACCGAGGGCGCTAAAATAGCGATGAGAGTAATAACCGAAAAGAACGGCGATTGCTTTAACGATTATGAAGATTATTTCGACTGGTTAAACCAGTCGTTTTTATCTTTTGATTTTGTTGACCCCTTCACATTTGGCAAAGAGCAGAAGGCCGGATATTGGCGCTTACAAATATCTTGGGGCGGTCCAAGTTCTGAGTTCAGAATTTACGCCGATAACAATCTAAATATATGCGCTGTTGAGTATTGGTATTTAGACTGGTATGACGGGGCATATGTTGATGTCGGAGAGCATACAGAGTCTTATAGCGTGTGTGAGACCTTTTTAGAAATGCAAAGATATTAGAATAACCCCCGTAAGACTAGCCCCGACCCGTCGGGGCTTTTTTTTGCTTGTCGGGTCGGGGGTCGGGTTTATATTTGGGTTATATAATAGGAGAAAAACCACCTTATATATAAGAATAGAAAAGAAAAGAAGATCTGATCAAAGATCCCCCCGGATCCTCCAGGATCTGCCACTCCTAAAAGTGTTTACAATTTGTATCAATATCGCTTATAATATGCATATGCCAGGGAATAAACCCTGGTTGTTTTACGGAGAATAAATATGAACTTATACGACGCAAATTCAAATAAGTTGATCCAGGTTGGCGATAAGGTCGAAACCTTTAGAGGCGAACTGGTAACAGTAACTGGTTGGGAGGAAAGACCATTTCCCTCAACTGGCAGAGTCTTCTTTATAGAAGAGAACGGATACGATAACAGCGTTGAGGGTGGGAGATATCCTGGAGTCATCAACGCAAAGATAGGAGAATAAATATGGAAAAACTTCATATGACACATCAGGAAAAAATGGATTACTTAAAAACAATCCAAGACAGAAACCAGGCGTTGATCCAACGCCTGAATGGTATGGTAAGAGAGACGCCGATCTCAGGATCCTTTGGCTTACTTGGTCAACTCCTGGTTGATCAAGGACTCGCAGATACCAGGGCAGGTGCAATAGATGAGGCGATACTTCCGTATGACGACTTCTTCCTGGAAGATATCAATTACGACAAACTGATCTCAGCAATATTGAGATGTGACGGATCCAACTTTCCCTGGTTAATCAAGATTGCACCCAGGATCGTTAAGATTTGCCTGGAGAATAGTATAGATGTAGCCTTGATAGAAAGAACGGAGGAGGCGTTCGAACAAATAGATCGCAAGGCTAGTTAGTCGGGCAGTCGGGATTGAGGGAGACTAGCGTCTCCCTTTTTTTTGCCTGGAGTTTTATTTAATAGAAAAGAATAATTGTCCTGGATCTTACCCAATAGATCCACCTGGACTGGATCTACCAGGAAGATTTGACCCCAGGTGGCGAAGGATCCGTCGGATCTTCCAGTCGGATCTTCCGGATCCGGGACTCTATTGGATCCAAAAAGGTCGGATCAAGTCGGATAAAACGAAACCCCCACCCCCCCAAATATATAACAGGTACTTTATATACTAGGAGAAGAACAGTATTCCAGTTACAAAATTACATATAATTAAAGTTTGCCTTTGTCTTTGCCTTCGGATATGATTGATCTTGCAGGTGAAGTATATTTGCACTTCGTTCAATCTATCTTCTCCAGAGACAGTTGCTTTGCCTGCACCCCCTTATAAAAAAATTAACATACCAAAAAAATCCCCCAGACGAAGTGCCCTTTTCGGCGCTTACCCCTAGGAATTTTGAAATAAAAATTTGGGTACCCATATAGCCAAAATTTTTTCTATACTTTTTTAAGTTTGAGATGGTATGATATTGCGTATGGCTACTCCATTTGATACAGATTATTCGTTTTTAAATTTACCGGAGATGGGTTCCGACGTAAGAGGTCCGATTGACCTGCCGTCTGTCGAGCCAATAGATTCTACTTTTAGAATAGGCGGATATGCGCCAAGACGTTTACCAGAAACAGAATTGGTTCAACCGTCTTTAGACCCTTTTTCAGAAGAAGAGAATCAAGAGCTTTTATCTTCTGCTCGTCCCTTTGAAGACATTCAAGCCCTAGGTGCAACTTTTGGTCAAAGACTCGCTGAGACCGAAAAGTTTTTTGGCGATAGAATCAGCGACCTACAAAATAATATCAGCGATCTCGAAGGCGCCAAATCCAATTTAACCGGCGAGTTAGAATCTGCTATATCCGAACAAGACGTTATTCGTCAGCAATCAGCCGAAGAGCAGATGCAAGCTTTAGATGCGCAACGAGCCGAACTTGAAGCTCAATTGCAATCGGCTGTAGCCGAAGCTGAGGCCAACGGCGTCAACGCACTTGAAGCTGCTAAGGCAAGCGCCGCCGATAAGATAGGTCAGCTAGATGCCGAGATTGCCAGAACAACCGAAGATTTACAAAACGCTATTGCTGAACAAGACGTTATCAGACAGCAAGCAGACCAGCAAAGACTAACCGAATTAGAAACGCAAAAAGAAAATTTAACTGTTCAGTTTCAAGAGCAAACTGCTTCGCTTGAACAAAAGTTTGGCGCAAGAGAAGCCGAGCTTGAGGGACAGATTGGCAACCTCCAAGGCGAGATTAACGCCTTAACCGGAGCTAGAGATGCAGCCTTAGCTGAAAGGGATAACGCAATAGCTCAACAGGATACGATTAGAGCCGAAGCTGCCGATCAGCAAGCTCAAGCCTTAGATGCGCAAGCTGCTGATTATCAATCGCAGCTCGATCAAATTACAGGACAAGTTGGCGAAAGAGACCAAACGATTGCAGACTTGCAAGCCCAGTTAGAAGGATTGCAACAAGCGCCTGCAGAAACTCCAGCAGTTCCAGATATTGGTCCTATTCCCGGATTCAAAGAGCAATTTCCCTATTTAGAGCTACTTGGTCAAGAGCAGCCTCAAGAAGTAAAAGATATGGTTGCAAAAAGTTTGGCTACAGGTGAGCCGGTTATATCGCCAGACCAAGTACAAGATATGATTAATAAGATGGGCGGGCAAGCAGCACCTGTAAAGGCTCCGCAAATGCCTCCAAAAAGAGACGATCAAATATTTATAGACGATAGGCCTAGGTTTATTAGCGAGGAGAGAATGCCAAGCAACGTAGCACCTGCTATAGACTTGCGCCTTCGCCCAGGAATACCAGACAACTTACAAATACCCGCTACTCCAATCCCTCAAGCCCCAGCAATAAATCCGCCAAGAAGGCCGATGAGTATTGGCGGTATAGGCGGTATGGGTGGTAGAATAAACAGAATGATGGTTAGATAAAGGAATTAGATATGATGATGGACAATATAAAACAAATTTTAAATGAAACCGGCAGAACTATATCAAATAGAGATAGAGGACTTGCTAGTATGATGGACAACGAGCCAAGATTTGAAGGCAGATCTGCAGAAGGCCAAATGTTTTCCCTTGAGTCAGAAATTAAAAACTTAATGAAAGAATACGAAATGGCTGTAAGAGATGGCGACAATCAAAGAGCGCAAAGAATAGCTGATATTATTAACGAATTAGATGCTCAAAAGATTGATATTCAAGGCGGTATTGCTAATAAAATGATGGCTACGCAAAGAATGGCCGAAGGCGGCGAAGCCGAGATGCCAGAAATGTCTGAGCAAGAAGCGATGGCTGAGTTGGAAGCAGCTGGACCAGATTTTGAAATAGTAGAACAAATGATTGGCGCTGTTGTTAAAATGATTCAACAAGGTGTAAGCGAGGCAGAGGTTGTACAATTTTTAAAAGAGCAAGGTCTTGACGACGAAGATATTGAAGAATTGTTTAAAATGGTTATGGAAAGACTTCAACAAGCCCCAGCAGAAGAGCCAATCGGTAAAGAACTACAGGGGATAATGTAATTATGATTCGACCAGCTTTTTTACATTCAACAGGCCAACAACAACAAATAATGCAACCAGCTGTAGGTATGCCGCAACAACAAGAGCCTATGGCGTATGGGCAGGCAATTACTCAAGGTCCTGGTGGGCAAATGTATACGGACACATCTATGCAAACTCCATATAATCCGCCCCAAAATCAACCATATCAACAAGACCTGGTTTCCCCCAGTTTTTCTCAAGATATGAGAGCTAGACCTCCTCAAGATATGCTAAGAGGTCCTATTCGTCCTGGCGGAAATCAAGGCGGTATAGGCTCATTCCAAAATCCGTTTGGAGGATTTATGGGCGGTGGCAGAGGTAACTTTATGCGACCTCAACCTCCTCAGTTTGGTGGTGGTTTCGGCGGTGGCTTTGGCGGTGGCTTTGGAATGCAACCACCTATGTTTGGTGGTGGTATGGGCTACGGTATGCCTCCTATGTATGGCGGCGGCGGTATGTATGGCGGCGGCGGTATGTATGGCGGCGGATATGGCGGCGGTTTCGGTAGTCCTTTTGGGCAAAGTTTTTACGGCGGTATAGGCGGCATGTTCCCAGGAATGGGTGGCGGATATGGAATGCAAAGACCTCCTAGTTATGGTGGTGGCGGATTTGGCGGAGGATTTAGACAACAACCCCCTAGCTACGGTGGTATAGGTGGTGGATTTGGACAACCGATGCCAGTAAGACCTCAACCTATGCCTATAGGAGGACTAAGACCACCAATTGAAAGACCTATGCCTGAACCAATGCCTATAGACAGACCAAGACCAATAAAAAGACCGATGCCTGAAGTAATGCCTATAATGGGAACTCAAGGTCCAGATAATATAGGTGGAGGAAGACCTGTATTTAATAGAGGACCAGATTCTTTAAGTTTGCGTGGCAGACCTGCTGCTATGATGCAAAATCAAGGTCAAGAAAGTTTGATGAGGCAAGATAGACCTGCGCAGGTCTATAGACCTGCTAATTACTCTACTGATAGGCTGCCTCTACAGCCATTTTAAAAATGGACTTACCAGAAATACAAAAAATACTTCTTAGTAATACCCAGCCAAAACCAACTCAAGCACCTCCAGAATATTTGATGGAGATTGGCGAGTACAGCCAAGTTTTGCCAAGAGACTATTTAGGCGAAGCAAGACAGATGGCAGATTCAACTGCTGGTATTATGGGTATGGCATTTCCTTACGGTAAGTTACCTCTTAAGAAATTAAAAGAAATGTACGAAAAGCTTAGAGTAGATTTTGAAAGACAATTAAAATTAACAAAAAACGCAGATCCGATTGAAAGAGAAGCTGCGCAAAAAGCTGTTATTAAAATAAAAGATAAAGCAGTTGAAATAAAAAAAGAAATAGATAAAAGACAATAATTAATGGATTTATCCAAACTTACAGAAACAGAGCTGAAAGAGGCTCTGCTTCTAAAAGAGAGGCTTGACAACTTTTCCCAACAAGAAAAATGCCAAGAGTCTTTTTTAGAATACATCAACCATATGTGGCCGGAGTTTATCTGCGGTAAACATCATACAATCTTTGCAGAAAAACTAGAAAAGGTAGCTAAAGGCGAAATCAATCGTTTGATCGTCAACATGCCTCCGCGTCATACCAAATCAGAATTTGCATCTACTTACTTTCCGTCGTTTATTATGGGTTTAAAACCTAATATGAAAATAATGCAAACGACTCATACCGGTGAGTTGGCTGTAAGGTTTGGTCGTAAGGTCAGAAACTTGATGGATCAAAAAGAATACAAGCAAATATTTCCAGAAGTAAAATTGCAAGCCGATAACAAATCTGCTGGTCGTTGGGAAACCAATAAAGGTGGCGAATATTTCGCAGCAGGTGTAGGTGGAGCTGTTACTGGTAGGGGTGCGGATCTTTTGATTATTGACGATCCTCATTCAGAGCAAGACGCTCTATCGCCTAGCGCACTTGAATCAGCTTGGGAATGGTACACTTCTGGTCCTCGTCAGCGTTTGCAGCCAAAAGGAGCTATCGTTATTGTTATGACTCGTTGGTCTTCTATTGACCTAACAGCAAAACTAATGGATGCGCAAAAAGAGCCTTTGGCTGATCAATGGGAAGTAATAGAGTTTCCAGCAATATTTCCAGAAACTGAAAATCCTCTTTGGCCAGAGTATTGGTCGGTTGATGAATTGTTAAAAGTAAAAGCATCTTTGCCTGGACCTAAATGGAATGCGCAATGGATGCAAAATCCAACCGCTGAAGCCGGTGCTATTATCAAACGTGAATGGTGGAAAAGGTGGAAACATGATTCTTTACCAAGCGTTCAATATATTATGCAGTCATACGATACGGCTTTTTCTAAAAAAGAAACTGCAGACTTTTCTGCTATATCAACTTGGGGTGTTTTTAGACCAACAGAAGATTCACCCGATTGCGTTATCTTGCTTGATTGTCAAAAAGGTAGATGGGACTTTCCAGAACTAAAAGAAATAGCGATGCGAGAGTATCGTTATTGGGAAACAGATATGGTTTTAATTGAAGCAAAAGCTTCCGGTACTCCGCTTACGCATGAGCTACGGCGAATGGGCATACCAGTTGTTAATTACTCGCCAACACGTGGTCATGATAAAACAACACGTATGCACTCAGTTGCACCAATATTTGAAGCCGGTATGGTGTATGCTCCGGATAGATTATTTTCAGAAGAGATGATTGAAGAATGTGCTGCATTTCCTTTTGGCAAAAACGATGACTTATGCGATACTATGACTCAAGCTCTAATGAGATTCCGCGAAGGCGGATTTGTTTCTTTAGATAACGATTATGAAGATGATGAAAGAGAACCAAGACAAAGAGTTTATTATTAAGCATGGCAATAGAGAACACAAAAAAAGAAGATATATTTAACAAAAATTATTCTTTTTTAAAAAAATGGCATAATGAAAATTACACCCTATTACCCAAAGGAAGTAAAAATGACGACACCTCTATGCAACTAGGAACTACAGAGTTTGATGGAATAACTTATGTTTTGCCGACTTATAAAAAAGGAAAGGGTAAAATTTCTGCTAAATTTTTTTTAGATGAGATAAAAAAAGGAAAAATAGTTGGATATAATTCAAAAGAAGTTGCAGAATCAGAATTAATAAGACTAAGAAATGAGATTTTAGGAAAGAAAAATGGCAATTGAAAGACAAGTACCAGATCCAGCTCAAACTGTAGAACCGGTAGTAGATTTAACAACTGAAAGATCAACCGATGATATTGATGAAGAGATTATTGATATCTTAGAAGGTATGGGAGAGGAAGGCGTTCAATATCAAGAAGATGGTTCTGTTATTTTAGGTGAGCCAGAAATGGAAATGCCATCTTTAGGGTTTGGCGAAAATTTAGCAGAAGTTGTTTCTGATAGCGAGCTAGATAAAATTTATATTGAACTTACAGCAGCAATTGAAAACGATAAGTCTGCAAGAGAAGACTGGGAAAAAACTTATACCGACGGACTTAAGTATCTTGGTATGAAGTTTGAAGAAGGAAGATCAGAACCTTTTGAAGGTGCCTCAAGTGTTATTCATCCGTTATTGGGAGAATCTGTTACTCAGTTCCAAGCTCAAGCTTATAAAGAATTATTACCTGCTCAAGGCCCAGTTAAAAATTCTTTATAAGCTTGAG
>Ga0307376_10002863_pt1 | contig 16462 bp, 19 predicted proteins | sample TR2MG_FD_202536 | JGI IMG/M metagenome (GOLD analysis project Ga0307376, IMG submission 202536) | Soil microbial communities from Risofladan, Vaasa, Finland - TR-2 | ecosystem: Environmental > Terrestrial > Soil > Coastal area > Acid sulfate soil | place: Finland: Risofladan, Vaasa | collected...
TGTTTTTGCACTCCGGGTTCTGACACCGGTGTCCGTCCCGGTGCAGGATGTACTCACGAAGGTTCCAGAAGCCCGCCTGCTCGCCTTCCTGGTACTCGAGGCCATCGAGACCCGGATCCTTGATCGCCTGGATGTCGAACGCGGCTACCTCGATTATGACTTCTGTGACAGGAAGGATGGCTGAGATCTTCTCGACCAGGCGGACGTGGCTATCCAGCTTATGCTGAATACTGGGAGCCAGCCAGCCCTCCGGTTTCTTCCGGTTGTCAAATCGTGGAGCCCGGTATCGTTTCCGGCTCCGGCGCTGACGGCGATACATCAGCCGCTCTTTGTTTCGCTCTACTTGGCCGTCGAGCAGTTCGCACTCTCCAGCGATCAGCTCTTTGCCGGCGGAGACTGCGGAAAAGCCCACCACAGCATAGCCGGAGTCCACACCAAGAGTAACTGGTTGCGTATAGTGGTTGCACTCGTACAACAACTGGATCGTGAACGGGTAATGCTTCGTTTTTAGCCGGTACAGTTTCGGTGGTATGGGTGACCGCTGTTTTTCCTATTTTAACGGTCTCTTGTACCGGCCTGAACTTTACGAATTGTCAATAATCCTGAATCAAGCCCGGGCCTTCCGACTGTATGAGCAGACGCAGCCTCTGGACGGGTGCACTCTGGCACCCGTCCAAGGAGGCCATACCAGGGTGGTTCTGGGGCGATTTGCCTGTCTGGATCTGGCGCTCCGGGCGCACCGCGATAAAGTGGCACTCTATAATGTGAATGCCGGGATTACGGATGTGGCAAGTGAAAGAACGCCAATAGGAAAATGGCGGTTTCTTTAGGCCGGGAAGCGCAGACTCGAGTGCCGGTCCGGGGACAGGGGTATCCCTCCGGGCTTAATTTGCTTATTGACACTGCCACCCAAACGGCGTTACAATGATCTCGGACAGGGTCACGAAGATCCCGTGCCGCCAAGGCTTAACAAGCGGTTCCAATCCCTATAAGGCCATGAAGGCTGGTATCCCGCCGGAAGAGCGGGGACGAGGCGCATGGGCTTTTTTGTTTTGGTGAACTGGAGGGGGGCTTCGCTGTGAGTGTTCTCAGCCGTCTGTCCGGGCGGGAAAAGAAACGGCTTTCCGTTTTGTACGGCTTTCTCGTTTCTTATAATATCGTCGCCTGGGTTATTCTTCTTATACTGTCCGGACGGTATCCGTATCTTTTCACCATGGGATTCCTGAGTTACCTGTTCGGCCTGCGGCACGCGGCCGATGCCGACCATATCGCCGCCATCGACAATACAACACGGAAGTTTGCCCACGAGGGCAGGGGGGGGCTGGGTATCGGGCTCTTTTTCTCCCTGGGGCACTCCACCGTGGTTACAGTGCTGGCTGCCCTCCTGGTGGTGGCCACCCAGTTAGTCCGGGGCAGCATGCCGCACCTGGAGAGCATGGGCAGTTTCCTGGGTAGTTTTTTTTCCGCCTTTTTTCTCTACCTGATTGCGGCCATCAACCTGGTCATATTGCGCGACGTCTGGGGCATATTCAGGGCGGTGCGGGAGGTCGGCTTAAGCGAGCAGGCGAGCAAGGACCTGGAGGAATCGTTACTGAAGCGGGGGTTCATGAACCGGTTTTTCGGAGGGCTGTTCAACACGGTCACGCGCAGTTGGCAAATGTACCCCGTGGGCCTGCTCTTCGGGCTGGGTTTCGACACAGCCAGTGAAGTGGCCCTCCTGGGCCTCTCGGCGGCCGCGGCGGCCCAGAGCATGCCGATGGTCTATGTTTTGATCCTGCCCATGCTTTTTACGGCCGGAATGTCCCTGGTGGATACCACGGACGGCGTGGTAATGCAGTATGCCTATAATTGGGCCTTCGTCAACCCGGTCCGCAAGGTGTTTTACAATCTTTACATGACCGGCATTTCCGTATTCCTCGCGCTCGTAGTGGGCAGTATCGAATGGCTGCAGGTCATCGCCTCGCGGCTATCCCTGCAGGGATACTTTTGGACATTTATCCAGAAAGTCAGCTTTACCGGGTTAGGCTACGTGATCATGGCCGTTCTCGCCGGCGGTTGGCTGGTGGCCGTGGTGACCTACCGCATCAAGGGATATGACGCCAAATACCGCCTGGGAGATCAGGTGAACTAAAAGGGGCGATTTCCAGGATGACTGATCTGGGCCGGTTTTACGGGGAAAGGGCCAAGAAAGTGGTGGCCGCCCTCAACAAAAACCTTTTCGAGGGGGTCTATGCGCCTACTGCCCGGGAGGCGGTGGACGAAATATTGAAAAGAGTGCCGGAGGGGTCCACGGTGAGTGCCGGCGGATCGGTCACCCTGAGGCAGATCGGTATCCTGGAACTGCTGCGGCAGCAGGGTCATACCGTATTCGATCACTGGCAGGAGGGACTTGACGCGGCACAGGTTTACCAGGTCCGCCGCAGCCAGCTCACTGCCGATGTCTTCCTTTCTAGCACCAACGCGGTGACCCTGGACGGGCGCCTGGTAAACATCGACGGAGCGGGAAACAGGGTAGCCGCCATGATTTTCGGGCCCTCCCGGGTCATCGTGGTGGCGGGCATAAACAAGGTTACTCGGGACCAGGAATCGGCTTTGGCCAGGATCAGGGACGAGGCGGCGCCGCTGAACATGTACCGGCTGGATCTACCCACGCCCTGCGCCAAAACAACCTTCTGTGCCAATTGCGCACCCCCGGCGCGGATGTGCAGGATAACCACCGTGATTGAGGCTAAGCCCCTCGGCATTCCCGAGTTTACGGTCATTGTAGTGGGGGAACCGCTGGGTTATTAGGGCAAGCTTCCAATTCTATTACATTTTCTTTTAGGGTTATCATAACAGGTAACGCACTCAGCGGTAACTATTATGATACAATTCCCTGGCTTTGAAGTGCATGTCCTAATGGCCGACTAAACTGCCATTCTTTACATTTCATATCATGCAGGTAGCATCACGATTGCATGGCTGCCAAGCAGGCAATTATAGAGGTGTTTGGGAGGATGATAAGTAATTTGTTTATCGGCAATGAGGTAGTTTTTGGTCTAATCGAAAAATACGGTAGTCCTTTATACATATACGATGAGAATACCTTACGGTTCCGCTGTAGGGAAATGAGAAATCTATTGCCGGGCAACAATTTCAGGGTCAACTATTCAATAAAGGCAAATAGTAACTTAGAACTATTAAGAATTATTATGAGTGAGGGTATCGATGTTGACGCGATGTCACCTGGGGAGATTCATGTTCAGCAGATGGCAGGATTTCCCAAGGAGAGGATATTCTATATTGGAAACAATGTTTCCGCTGGCGAGATGATGTATGCCATAGAGAAAGGGATACTGGTAAGTGTTGATTCGCTATCCCAGTTAGAGCTTTTCGGAACCATTTGCCGTGGTGGTCAAGTGGCGGTGAGATTTAACCCTGGCGTCGGAGCTGGTGACCATGAAAAAATTGTTACCGCGGGAAAGAAGACTAAGTTTGGGGTGCAGAAGGATTTTATCGCTGAAGTCAAGGGATTAATCGCACGCTATGATTTAGAGCTAATTGCTATCAATCAGCATATTGGCTCATTGATTTTGGACGAAGATCAATATATTAACGGGGCAAGAAACCTTTTAGATATAGCTAGAGAATTGGAGGGGCTCAAGTTTATCGATTTGGGTGGCGGTTTCGGAATACCTTATAGAAGAAATGAAAATAGGCTTGATTTATCCCGCCTGTCTGAAAAACTCGGCGCATTATTGGATGATTTCTTGAAGGATTACGATAACAGCGAAGTTGTGTTTAAGGTGGAGCCGGGTAGATATATGGTCGCTGAATGCGGGATGCTCTTGGGTGAAGTATATTGTATTAAAGAGAATTATGGTATTAAGTATATCGGAGCTGATTTGGGTTTTAATGTGTTTATGAGGCCTGTCATGTATGGTTCATACCATGAAGTTGAAGTTATTAAGCGGAGCGGCGATTATGGCGCCAGCGAAGAAGTGACCGTTGTCGGCAATGTATGTGAAAGTGGCGACATCCTGGTAAAAGACAGGATGCTTCCTAGGATTGACGAGGGAGACGTTGTTGTTATTATGGACGCAGGGGCTTATGGATTCTCAATGTCTTCGAACTATAACTGTAGGTTAAGGCCGGCAGAAGTCCTGATTTGTTCCGATGGTAAGGACAAGCTGATACGCAGAAGAGAAACTTTTGACGATATTATGAGAAATTTCTAATTCCGGTTCTCCCTACCTATCCGGCTGCATGAGATCCGGTCACCCTTGCCAGGTAATGGTACAGCGGGGGTGGTTCCAACAGATGCATCTGATAATCGGTTCTGTGCTCCTCAAACCATGCTTTGTTGTTGTTTGCCTTAAGGTCAGACAAGAAAGACAGTGTTGCTGGGGAAAATCCCTGGAAACCGGCTTGCTGCAAGTATGGCACCTCTCTTTCGCTACTTCCCGGGGGAGGAGGAGTTGGACAGATTAGACAGGATCCGCCGGAGATATGATTCAAACATATCGATTTCACCAGGAAGAAAATCGTGGTAAAATAAATCGTTCATTTCCTTGGAGACTCTTTCGTACTGATCCATGTACTCGTTATTGAGTTTCCTGGCTACAATCATTGTTTGCCGACGATCCCCGGCCGACGGAAGGCGGGCTATCTGGCCGGCTTTCTCCAGTCGATCGAGCATGCTGGTCAAAGTAGACTTCCCTAAGCCTGTTTCTCTGGCTAACTGCTGGATCGGGATCTTGTTGGTTCGCCAAAGCACAAACATGATTCGACCCTGGGCCGCATTGAGATTTTGGATGCCGTGTTCCTTCAACTTTACGGACAGGGATCTTCGCGCTAAATGATGTATTTTATCTAGAAGAAAGCCGCCTTCCCGTTGATCCTTCATATTGCTAACACCCCCTATCCGCGTCAATCATGAACAGGAAAGTCTATCTGGAAAACATGAAGTTGGTGGTAATATCTGGCGAACAACGGGCGCATGCGCAGAACGGCGTAATCCTGATCGCTGCTTCCTCCCGGGTAATACAGATTCCACCCGTCTTGCCAAAGACTCTCGTTGACATCTGCGTCGTCTACTATATCGATATCCCCAATCAGATTCAAACCTCTCCATTCGGTCGGCCGGGAGTAATAGACGGAGGCCTTGGGACTTACCCTGAGGTGGATGATTTTCCGGGATGAGGTGTTGGTGGTAAAGTAGACCAGGAAATCGTCACGGTGTATTGCAAACCTAGTGCTCAACGCAGGAAACTGGTCTTTCCGGCGGAGATTGAACATGGCCCTGGTCTGAGGAAAGCCGTCCCCGTCCATGGTTGTCAGGTAAGCCGCTTCTGCCGTTTCCATGAGTTCCAGGCAGAGTCTTTTCGGTTCCTCCACAGCGCGTATTCCTCCAAAAAGACGTTTTATATAATGTTATACTATATAGAACTATCCTGTCAAGAAGTTTCCTGAAAGGGTGGCCCAGCGCCCGCGAGTTATTTTGGTGTGCAGCCTCCATGACTCTTGACAATAGTTAGACGTCTAATTATAATAGGGACATGAACTCACGGCAAGTAATTTCGATGATATCCCGCATAAGGGAGAAGGCCAACCGGTTCATCATGCGCGAGATGAGCCTCCGCGGGATGGAGGGGTTGGCTACCAGCCACGGCGATATTCTGGTGGCTCTTTTTAACCATGCCAGCCTTTCCATGACGGAATTGGCTAGGATGATTGACCGGGAAAAGCCGACGGTTACCGTTTTGGTCGACAAGCTGGTGACCATGGGCTATGTTTGCAAGGCAACAGATCAGGGGGACAAACGGGTTACCCTGATTTCACTCACCCCGAAGGGCCGGGCTTTGCAGCCTGACTTTGATGAGATTTCAGCGTTGCTGTTGGATTCCGTCTACAGGGGCATTAGCGATGAGGAAAAGGAGGTATTGATTAACGCTCTGATGAAAATCAGTAAAAATCTGTAATCTTTTTTGTGTAATAGTTAGATGTCTAATATTTGTGGGCCAGTTGGGGGCAACAGTCACATAGGAAGGTAAGGCACTGCGCACACCGGACCCGGGATTTCTGTATCAGTTCTGCGTTGTTGGCAGGCCTGTTATTGCTAAACAGGCGAAGAACGGGTAAGAATATGTAACAAAATAATCTCAAAAAGGAAAGGATGACTATTTAATGAACGAAACGTTAAAGGTTATTAGGAGTAGAAGGAGTATCAGGCAATATAAGCCAGAGCAGATTGCTAATTCTGAGCTGCAGGTAATATTGGAGTCTGCTCTATACGCACCTAATGGCATGAATCAGCAGAAATGGCATTTCACTGTGATCCAGGATAAGGATATGCTTGAGAGAATGGTAAATACGATCAAGGAAAACATGATGAAATCAGGTATGGATTTCCTGGTGAATATGGCGGGCAGCCCTGGCTATAACACCTTTTACCACGCCCCTACAGTTGTTTTGATTTCAGGGGATGGAGATGCTCAATTAGCTCCTATCGATTGTGCCGCAGCAGCGCAAAATATTACCTTGGCGGCAGAATCACTTAATATCGGTTCATGTTTCATGACATCCCCTGGTTTCCTTTTTGCCTCGGAAAAGGGCATGGAATTTAAAAAGGAGTTAGGGATTCCCGGGGGATACAACCATGTTTGTACCGTGGCACTTGGATACAAGACATCTGATAACCCGGCGACACCGCCCAGGAATATGGATGTCATTAATTATGTAAGGTAGACAGCTGGAGGCGCGAAAAGGGCCGTCCTGAAGGGCGGTCCCACCGGCCATGGCGGTTGGAGGTAACAGGTATGGGCCAGTCGCTTGCCGTCCCGGTACGGCATTACGCACCCGTGGAAAGGGGAGAATCAGCGTGGAGAAGAAGGAATTAGGGGCCAAAACCTTTTTATATCCCATGCCGATCGTGCTGGTAGGGGCTGTGGTCGATGGGAAACCAAATTTCTTGACCGTAGCCTATTGTGGCATAGTTCAAGGCAGGCCGCCCATGATTTCCATATCCGCAGGCAAGGCACACCATACTAATGCCGGGATCAAGGAAAACGGCACCTTCAGCGTCAACATTCCATCGGCGGAAATGGTAAAAATAACTGACTATTGCGGTCTGCATTCCGGAGCCGAGACGGACAAATCCTCCCTCTTCGAGGTATTTTACGGGCAACTGCAAACAGCTCCCATGATCCGGGAATGCCCGCTCAATATGGAGTGCAAACTGGTTCAGACTCTTGACCTCGGTGATAACAATGACCTATTTATCGGCGAAATCATCCAGACGTATGCCGAAGAAAAATATCTCAGCAATGGTTCGCCGGATATCAGGAAGATGGATCCGATTGTCTTCTCCATGCACGACAACAACTACTGGAGAGTTGGTGAGTATCTGGGCCGGGCGTGGAGCATCGGTAGGGATTTTACGCCTTGACATCTAACCTGGTAAAGTCACCTGCTGAACACAGGTTACCATCGGTCTAGAATCCCACGGCTGTCAATTGCAAGATCTCCCCGGCCAAAAACATTTGCTCCCTCCTACCATATACGGGTTGGGGACAATGGTAATGACCGGGGCGATTCTTTTTCCGGTAGTGCCGCCCATTCCTTCTTTTCCCTGTGCGGGATCAGGCTCACCCGTATTGAAACCGCCAACAGCCGTCGGGGACTTGCATCTCGATGGCGGTGTACGAGGCAGGGGCTGGGAAGATCGCCGGTTACGCCCGTAGCCACTCGGGAAAAGAAGTGCAAAGAGTTCAAATTTGAACCCCATGGTCATACTCATACTTAATGACAAAAAACCCAACTGCAGGTCTAAACATTTTTTTCCAGCGTAGACATATACGGGGTGGGGACAATGTTTACGATGGGGGTTCTTCTTTTTCTGACTATGGTCGCGGCCCTGTTCTCGCTGCGGGAGAAAACCAGGCAGGTCAGGCTCAGGGATCTCTCGAGCGAACCTTACCGGACCTCGCCCTTATCCCGGGCCATGGCTGAAATGGTGGGCACGGCGGGGGGTATCTACCTGTCCCTGACCTTGGCCCGGGACTTTCTGGCACTGGATGTGCCAAGCCGGGTGGCTGTCTGGCCCTGGCGCTTTGAGGTGGAACCGTTGGCCGCCCTGTCTTTGTCCCTGGCACTGGTTCAGCCCTACGTAATGCGACTGTATCAAGATCTGAGACGGTGATGAGGTGTTGCCGATGCGTCTTTGGCATCTGTCCGGCAAAGAAATCATTAATTTACACGACGGCACTAAACTGGGCGTGATTACCCAGCCGGACGCCGTGATTGACGGTCCGTCGGGTTACGTGCGGCTGATCGTGGTAGCGGGAGGCCTGCGGTTATTCCGCCACGGGCCCCGTTATACGGGTATCCCGTGGGAGGCGATAAAAAAGATCGGCCAGCAGGTGATCGTGGTCGATCTGGCGCCAGGCCAGGCGGGCAATACAATGAAGCCGGTACCGGGAACAGGCGGCGGGTAAGTACCGCCGCCTGTTTCTGCCTGTTTACTGGGCTACGGTCACCTTTACCTTCCGGCGCGAAACGAGATCGGACTTGGGACACCTGATCTCCAGGATGCCGTTGGCGTAGGTGGCTTCCACCTGTTCGGACTTAATGGTAGTGGGAAGGGCTATGGTCCGGTAGAGGCTGGTGGCGCGATTACCGGCGTACGCGGTGGCGGAAATGGACATCGAGTCATCGGTAACCGTCAGGCTGAGGTCGTTCAAACTGACGTTGGGCAACTCGGCCGCAAGCACGACGTCACTGTTGGTTTCAGCCAGGTCCACTCTCATCTGGGCCAACCCCGTGGTTCCCGCAATGGCGTTGAGGTTCACCATCCCGCTCGCGATGAAGGGATTGGCGAAGGCCTGCTGGGCCAGTACCGCATTGGTGGTCACCGGCACGCCCCAAGTATTGATGCCGCTGTTGATGAAGGGATTGGCAAAAGCCTGCTGGGCCAGTGCCGCATTGGTGGTCACCGGCACGCCCCAAGCGTTGATGCCGCTGTTGATGAAGGGATTGGCAAAAGCCTGCTGGGCCAGTGCCGCGTTGGCCGTGGTTACCGGCGTGCCCCAGGCGTTGATGCCGCTGGTGGTCAGAGGATTGACTGCGCCCTGCGTGAGGACAGGGTTGGCCAGAATGGCCTGGTTGGCCGCCAGACCAAGGGCCGGATTCAGACTGGCGCTGTTTACTGCCTGGCTCAGGTTCCAGGCCTGCGTCTGGCTGGCTACCGGGTTGAACCCGTAGATGACCGTGTTCCCCGACCAACTGGGTCTGACCTGGAGGGGAATGGCGGTGGTGGCCCCGGTCTGGTAACCCTGGCTGAACGCTACCGCCTGGTTGGGATTGAAGGTGGATACGTACATGAAGCATTCCTCCTTTTTGTTTTCGGTGCCGGGTATATTTTCTGGCGTCCGATGAGCATTTATACTGGCCCCGGTAAAAAATTTTCGAGTCGGTAAAAGGCGGTAGTCCCAATCCCACAAATAATTTCGGCCCCGGCACAACATAATTAAGATAACGATGCAGGTGTGGAAGGAGCCGGGGCAGAGTATTGTCGAGAGAACGCAGGGTGGCCCTGATCAGGGAAATCGAGGCATGCAGGAACTCGCGCCTCATATGTTACATCACCGGAGACCGGGAAAACCTCAGTACCAGGATCGCCCCCGACGTCACCGGGGTCTTTTTCCGTCACCTGGAACTTATCGGCACGTATCCAATGATTGATGTCTTTCTGTATACCAGGGGCGGGGACGTGCTCACGCCGTGGCGGCTTATTCACCTTATAAGGGAATATACCGACCGGCTGGGGGTACTGGTTCCTTTCCGGGCCTACAGTTCCGGAACGCTGATCTGTCTGGGCGCCGACGATGTGGTGATGGGCAAGATGGGGGAGCTGGGGCCGATCGATCCCAGCGTCGTCAATGCTTTCAACCCGCAGGACCCGGCCAATCCAGTCGCCCGCATGCCGGTCAACATCGAGGATGTATACTCCTATCTTGCCCTGGCTTGCGACAAGGCGGGCATCTGTACCGATGAACAACTGGGGCGGGCTTTCCTCCTGCTGGGGGAACATATCCACCCGCTCGCTCTGGGTAATGTGCACCGCAACTATCTCCTGATCAGGTCGCTGGCCAAAAAGCTGATTTCCCTGCACCAGAAACCACCGGACGAGGCATCCGTCGCTTCCATCGTGGACAGCCTGACCGAAAAACTGTACGCCCATAATCACATGATTCCCCGGCGCGAGGCGGCGACGGAAATCCACCTGCCGGTGGTCTACCCGTCCGGGCAACTGGAGAAACTGCTCTGGGACCTGTATCTGGAATATGCCGGGGAACTGGTGTTAGACGAGCCTTTTAACCCGGTCGAGCTGTTGCACGACCAGCGGTGTGAGTTTCGGGTCATGAGCGGTGTGGTGGAGTCGACCGTGGCCCAAGACGCCTTTTTCTTTGAGGGAATAGTGGAAAGGCAGGACTTTCCGGAATCGGGTAAGATCAACGTCAATATTTTGAAGCAAGGATGGCGACAAGTACTATGAGTAAGGACGAAGATATTCTTCAGGACGGGGGAATTTGTGACGGGCCGGTTGAGGTCCACTACCAGTTCCCGGGGCGGCCGACCAAGTATTATCTGCTGACTACCGGTTCCGGCTACCCTTCGGCGGAATTTCGCTTTCCCCTAAGCCCGGTCGGCCCGAATAGACGGCTGGTGGTACCGGAAGCGGCGAAATCCAGCGCCAATCCGCCGCCGGACTGATAGGGAAAGCCACTTTCCGTGGCTTACGTTCTTTTGGGGAGGTGCAGTTCCAGTTCACCGTGGCGGTATCTGGCCGTGGCGTCGTTCGTATTCACGTTGGGCGGTGTCCGGAGAAGCCTCATGTAGCGTCCCTGCGGTCTTTCCAGCGAATGATAGCGTGTTGCCCGATAGGTGCCGACCGTCGATTCCGGCCCGGTGAGGGCGATTTCACGCGCCGATACCTCGACGTTGATCTGGTCCGGATCCGGCCCCGGTACTTCGAAGACGTAAATGAATTCCGCATCCGTTTCCAGAACGTCCACCCTGGGCAATACTGCCCCTCCCTGGCCTCCCGGCTGGATGTTCTGGGGCATTCCCTCCCCCTGCCAGGTCGGGTTCTGCGTTGGTGTCGCTGCCTCCGAGGCTGTTCCCGGAGCGTTCACGGGCTGTGCGGCATCTCCCTGACCTCCCGGCCAGACACCGTGGATCATTCCCTGGGGGGCCTCCTGCCAGTTCGGGTTTTGCATCGGTTTCCCCGCCTTCAAAATAAGTTTTCCGCGTTAGTATGCCCCCGTCTCCTGCCGGTATACCTGAGGAGACATTGCCTGTAACTTGCCGGAAGGAATCCTTGGTGCTTGACATATTTCCGTCAATATAAGAAAATTAACTTTGTATTAAGAGAATTGCGCATGGTCTGGTTTCGGTTTGGTTTCCGGATAGCGTGCCGGTGGGGGGTAACTTTTTGTTGAGGGTAGTCGTTTCCGGCGCCGCGGGCCGGATGGGCCGGATGGTCGTGTCGGCCGTTTGCCGGGCGGAGGACCTCGAACTCGTGGGGGCGGTGGACAGGCAGCAGGTCGGGGTGGATGCGGGCACGCTGGCCGGTCTGGATCCGGTGGGGGTACCGCTGGGCAGTGACCTGGACGGAGTCCTCGAATGGGCCAGGCCGGACGTGATGGTCGACTTTACCAACCCTTCGGCGGTAGCGGCCAACCTGCATACGGCGATTCGCCACCTGGTATGCCCGGTTGTGGGGACCACCGGACTGTCCGAATCCGACATGGAAGAGATCAAGCGGCGGTGTGCCGAAAATAGGCTCGGTTGCGTGGTGGCACCCAACTTCGCTCTCGGGGCGGTTTTGATGATGCGCCTGGCGGCTATCTGCGCCCCTCATATGCCACAGGTGGAGATTATCGAGCTCCACCACGACCAGAAGGTGGATGCACCTTCCGGCACAGCGGTCAAGACAGCCGAGGCCCTGAAGGATGCCCGCGCCAGGGCCGGACTCGGACCCGTCGACGGGCAGGAGATTCTGCCCGGGGCGCGAGGCGCGGCATACGATGGCGGCATCCGGATACATAGTGTGCGTTTGCCCGGTTTGATGGCTCATCAAGAGGTAATTTTCGGCGGGCTGGGTCAGACTCTGACCATCAGGCACGATTCTATTTCCCGGGAATCATTCATTCCCGGTATTTTATTGGCCGTGCGTAAGGTGACGGCGTTGACGGGGGTGATTTACGGATTAGAAAATCTCCTTTTTGATACAGAACAAAACATGGTTTAGGAGTGCACCTCCATTTTTGCTCCCTCATATATTGCTAGGAGACCAGTTGGCGAGGGGGCACCGGGTTATGTCACCCGATCTCCGGGCAGTGGAACTGGCCATACTCGGCGGAGATGCCAGGGAATTGGTGTTGCTGGACAGTCTTTGGGCGTGCGGGGCGGTAACGAAGGTCTTCGGCCTGCCGGTGTCCCAGGGCAGGGGAATCGCGTGCCCGTCGGCTGAAGCGGCGGTCACCGGAGTCAGGGCCGTCATTCTGCCGGTACCGGGAGTTATCGACGAAGAGGGACGACTGCACGGGTCTTTTCTGGCCGGGTCGCTGTTTCTGGATGATGACCTGGTTGCTAAGTTTCCGCCGGACGCGCTGGTCCTGGCAGGCAAGGCCAGGCCGTACCTCCGGGAACTGCTCGGGCGGCATGGCTTACGTCTGGTCGAACTCCTGGAGTTGCCGGAGATGGCCATCCTGAATTCCATCCCGTCCGCCGAGGGGGCCATCCAAATGGCCATGGAGAGGCTGCCGGTAACCATCCACGGCAGCCGGGCTTTGGTTCTGGGCTACGGGCGGACCGGCACCACTCTGGCGCGCATGCTGCTAGGCATCGGGGCCAAAACCATGGTGGCGGCACGCAGTCCCGGGCAGTTGGCCAGAGCCTGCGAGGCGGGGCACGAGGCAATTCCGTTGACCGGGTTGGGGCAAAAGATAGGGGCTGCCGACGTAGTCTTTAACACGGTGCCGGCCATGATCTTGTCCGGCGATTTACTCAGCCGTTTGAAGACGCGGACGGTGATCATTGATTTGGCTTCGGCCCCCGGGGGAACGGATTTCACGTGCGCGGAAGCCTTGGGTTTGACCGCTGTTCTGGCACCCGCCCTGCCGGGCCGGGTGGCGCCTCAGACTGCCGGGGAGATCCTGGCGAAAGTGGTGTTAGAGACCTTGGTGCGCGAACTGGCCCTTTAACCGGGTTCCTCGCCCAATAAGGAGGTGCTTGTGATGCGGCTTGAAGGGATGAAAGTGGGGTTTGCCATGACCGGCTCCCACTGCCAGTTGCAGGAAGTTATGCCGGAGGTCAAAAGGCTGGTGGAAGAAGGAGCCTGGGTGGTGCCGGTCGTCAGTGAGGCGGTTAGTGGCACCGACACCAAGTATGGCCGGGCGGAGCACTGGACGAAAGCTCTACGGGAGATTACGGGGGAAAAGGTCATCGGAAGCATCGTGGAGGCGGAACCCATCGGGCCGGGTAAACTGCTGGATATTCTTGTAGTGGCCCCGTGCACCGGCAATACCCTGGCCAAATTGGCCAACGGCATAACCGATTCACCCGTTTTGATGGCCATCAAGGCCCAACTGCGCAACCAGCGGCCGGTTGTTCTGGCGGTTTCCACCAACGACGGCCTGAGCATGAATGCCAAGAATCTGGGCTTGCTTTTAAACGCCAGGAATATATATATGGTGCCTTTCGGACAGGATAACCCACAGAGCAAGCCGGCGTCCCTTGTGGCCCGCATGGCACTTATCACCGAGACGGTAATCGGTGCCCTGGCCGGTAAACAGGTGCAGCCTTTACTAATAACCAGTTAGCCTGTATAATTTTTGCAGGAGGTGTCAGTCCTGGTTTGACGGGTGCAGGCCGTCAACTCCGTAAGTCGGACGGGGTGGCCCCGGCCAAGGGGTCGCTAAAGCCAGGTCGTAGCAATTGTCTTCATTCAACGTAGCCGTAATCGGTGCCAGTGGCGCTGTCGGCCGGGAACTCGTAAAGATTCTGGAAGAGAGAAACTTTCCGGTCGGAGATCTGAAGTGTTTGGCTACCAGCCGGTCACAGGGCAAAGAGATCAGATTCCGGGGCCGGGTCTACCATGTAGAGGAAACCCGGCCGGATTCCTTTAAGGGTGTGGACATTGCTCTTTTTGCCGGTGGAGCGGCCAGTGTGGAGTTTGCCCCGGCGGCCGTGGAGATGGGGGCGGTTGTCATCGACAACTCCAGCCATTTCCGGCTCGACCCCCGGGTGCCCCTCGTAGTGCCGGAGGTCAACCCGGCCGATGTGGCCTGGAACGAAGGCATCATAGCCAACCCCAATTGTTCCACCATCATCATGGTGATGGCTTTGGCTCCCATTCACCGGGCGGCTGGGATCAAACGGGTGGTGGTCTCGACCTATCAGGCCGTTTCCGGGGCGGGAGCCGAGGGGCTCTCAGAGTTGCGCAACCAGGCGGAGGCCGTTTTGGCCGGCCGGAACTATCCCTCGCGGGTATTTCCCTACCAGATTGCCTTTAACCTTATCCCTCATATCGACGTTTTCCAGGAGAAAGGCTACACCAAGGAAGAGTGGAAAATGGTGCTGGAGACCAGAAAGATCATGCATGAGCCCGAAATGAAGATCTCCGCTACCACGGTCCGGGTCCCGGTCTTCCGTAGCCATTCGGAGTCTTTGAACGTGGAAACGATTGAAAAGTTGGACGTTCCGGCCGCGCAAAAGGTACTGGCGGAGTTTCCGGGGGTGGTGGTGACCGATGATCCCGCCGCGCGGATCTACCCCATGCCGTTTTATACTTCCGACCGCGACGAGGTCTTCGTAGGCCGGGTAAGGGAGGATCCAACCGTTCCATCCGGCCTCAACCTCTGGGTGGTAGCGGATCAGCTGCGCAAGGGCGCGGCCACCAACGCGGTGCAGATTGCCGAACTTGTGGTGCAGGGGAACTATTTTCCGTCCCGGCGGTAGTTCTTTGTGGTTTTTTTCAACCGCAATTGGAAAGGCTGGTGAAAGTATTGGCTATGGATTTCGGGCGGCTGATAACGGCGATGGTGACTCCGTTTAGCAAGGATAATGCCATTGATTACACAATGGCGCGTAAACTGGCCAAGCACCTCGTACAGTCCGGGTCGGACGGGCTGGTCGTGTCGGGTACCACGGGCGAGTCCCCGGTTCTGAGCAAGGAGGAGAAAATTGAGCTTTTCCGGGCCGTGGTGGACGAGGTCGGGGGCCAGGCGGCGGTAATTGCCGGTACGGGCAGCTACAATACGCAGGAGTCGATCGTGACTACGCAGGCGGCGGAAAAAGTGGGCGTAGACGGAGTTCTCCTGGTGGCACCGTACTACAACAAGCCATCCCAGGAGGGACTCTATCAGCATTTCCGGTCCGTGGCCGAATCGACGCATTTGCCGGTCATGTTGTACAACATTCCGGGCCGCTGTTCGGTCAACATTGCCCCGGCGACGGTGGAGCGTCTCGCGGCGCTGGACAACGTGGTGGCCCTGAAGGAAGCGGCCGGCAGTATGGATCAGTTGAGTGAGATCATGAGGGCGGTTCCCGACAATTTTGCCGTCTACAGTGGAGACGACTCTCTTACCCTGCCCATGATGGCCCTGGGGGCCAAGGGTATCGTGAGCGTGGCTGCCCACCTGGTGGCGGGCAAGATAAAGGACATGATCAACGCCTTTATGACCGGCAATACCACGCTGGCTACCAAGTTGCACCTGGAGTTATACCCCCTGTTCAGGGGCATCTTTATTACCAGTAACCCGGTGCCGGTCAAGGCCGCGCTGGTCATGACGGGCTGGAAAGTGGGCGGGGTGCGCCTGCCGCTGGTGGAAGTAACAAAGGAGGAGAAAAATGCCCTCAAGGGCTTACTGGAAAAGCAGGGGCTGATCTAGTTGTGGCCAAGGGGTAAATGAATTATAATAGCGTGTGTAGGTTTGGTTGACCCAACCCTGTCGATAGCCGGGTATCTCCCGCCTTCTCCTACTCCCTCACCGTACGTTGCAACTAGGAAACCGGATTTCAAATTGTTTGGGGAGGTGTGATATGGCGCGAGAACCTAAATTGTCCTTGATTCCACTGGGTGGACTCGGGGAAATCGGCAAAAACATGATGGCGGTGAGATTCGGGGAGAATATCCTGGTCATCGATAGTGGGTTGATGTTTCCGGAAGAAGACATGCTGGGCATTGATATCGTCATTCCCGACATTACCTTTCTTTTGGAAAACAAGAGTCAGGTCTGCGGGATTTGCCTGACGCACGGCCATGAGGACCACATAGGGGCGCTGCCCTACGTACTGAAGCAGTTGAACGTGCCGGTCTACGGTACTAAACTTACGCTTGGCCTGTTGCAGGGAAAACTCAAGGAGCACGGCGTGGAAGCGGTGCTGAAAACGGTGCGGCCCCGCGACACCCTGAACA
>Ga0307376_10002865_pt1 | contig 16454 bp, 17 predicted proteins | sample TR2MG_FD_202536 | JGI IMG/M metagenome (GOLD analysis project Ga0307376, IMG submission 202536) | Soil microbial communities from Risofladan, Vaasa, Finland - TR-2 | ecosystem: Environmental > Terrestrial > Soil > Coastal area > Acid sulfate soil | place: Finland: Risofladan, Vaasa | collected...
TCATCGAGCTTCCCGCTCGAGAGAGACATTTTCCCCGCGGGAGTGCGTGGCCGCTCTATCGATGGAGTCCACGATGAGCCTCGTCCGACTGCCGGTATCTGATCGTCTCGGTCGCCCGATGCATGACCTGAGGATATCGGTTATCGACACCTGCAACTTCCGCTGTCCCTATTGCATGCCGGCGGAGGTGTTCGGTGAGAACTACCTCTTTCTGAAGAAACAGGAACTGCTGAGTTTCGACGAGATTGTTCGCCTTGCCTCCCTGTTCGCGAAGCTCGGCGTGTCGAAGATCAAACTCACCGGCGGAGAGCCGCTTCTGCGTCCGTGGCTTCCCGAGCTCATAGAACGACTCGTTCGCATCGATGGAATCGATGATGTTGCGCTCATCACCAACGGTGCGCTGCTTGAGAGCATGCTGAAGCCGCTGCGCGACTCGGGCCTTACGCGACTCACCGTCAGCCTCGACTCCCTCGATGAGCAGATCTTTGCCCGGCTCAACGGCCGCGGTCATCGCCTCGACCAGATCCTCTCCGCGATTGAATCGGCAAGGGCTGCGGGATTTTCCCCCATGAAACTGAACATGGTGGTTCAGCGCGGCGTGAATGATCATGAGGTAGTCGGGATGGCCAGCCATTTCCGCAACACCGGAATCATCGTCCGGTTCATCGAGTTCATGGACGTCGGAAATCGCAACGGCTGGTCGAAGGACCTGGTCGTGCCGTCACGCGAACTGCTCGCACGTATCAATGCGGAGTATCCTGTTGCGCCCGTTGCGCCGAACTACCGGGGCGAGGTTGCAGAACGGTACCGCTACCTCGACGGCGGCGGTGAGATCGGTTTCATCTCCTCAATATCACAACCGTTCTGCGGCTCCTGCAGCCGGGTGCGGCTTTCTGCCGATGGGAAGCTCTACACCTGCCTGTTCGCCCACACGGGAACCGATCTGCGGGAACTTCTGCGGGAAGGCCGTTCCGATGATGAGGTGCTGGCGCGCATTGGCAGGGTGTGGTCCGGTCGCGACGATCGGTACTCCGAAGCCCGGGCGGAGAGCACACCCGATGGTCGGCCGAAGGTCGAGATGTACCACATCGGAGGATAGGAGGCCGGATGCTGACCCACGTTTCGCAGAAAGATCTACCCGAAATGGTCGACGTCGGGGGGAAGGAAGTGACTCATCGCAGTGCGGTGGCCGAAGGCTGGGTCGCGCTTCCGGCTGAGTTAGCGGAGCTGTTCCGCGATGGGGAACTCAAGACCAAGAAGGGGCCGGTATTTCAGACCGCAATCATCGCCGGTACCATGGCTGTGAAGAAGACGAACGAGCTCATTCCGTTTTGCCACCAGGTGCCGATCGATGATTGTAAGTTCACCCTCTCCCTCGAGCCTGATCACCGGGTCCACATCATTTGCTCGGTTTCCGCTCTCTATCGAACCGGGGTCGAGATGGAGGCGCTGACCGGGGTGAGCGTCGCTGCGTTGACGGTCTACGATATGTGCAAGGCGGTTTCCCAGAGGATGACGATAGAGGGAGTGCGGCTTGTCTCGAAGCACGGAGGAAAGAGCGATTATGAGCGCACCTGACCGGCGGCCGGCCGCGAAGCGGGAGAGCGCACATTCGCGAGATCCCCGCGGCGCCTTTCTCTTCTCACCGTACGAGTTCGGGATTACCGGTCTGCCCGGATCAGGGAAGACCGCTCTCGCAGAGGCACTCATCGAACACTTCACCCGGGAGTCAGGGCAACGCTACCGGGTTGGCTACGTGAAGCAGGAGTCCGGAGAGCCGCAGCCTGCGACCGGGCAAACCGACGCGACTCGCGCTCGAAACGCGGGAGCCCTCATCACTCAGCTCTACTCGGAGCACGGGTCGGCCTGGCTCGATGATTCGGCAACAGACGAGCGAGCCCGTCGCGCGCTTCTTCGCAACAGGTGGCAGGATGTAGATTTCGTCATCGCCGAAGGATTTGCCGTGGCGCCCATCCCCAAAATCGTTGTTGTTGGCGAGGACGCAAGGATACTCGATGAGGTTGCTGCCGGAATGATCCCCGCAATTGCCGGTTTTGCAGTCAGCGATCAGCACCTGGCAGCGCGCCGCCGATGCGAGCAGATCGCAGGTTCAGTTCCCGTCTATTCTGTCGGCGCCACCGGCCGGATAGCCGAGCACATTCTTGCGACCTTTGCCGAACGATACCAGGAGGTGCCGCTCTACGGGCTTGTGCTGAGCGGTGGGAAGAGCTCCCGAATGAAACGGGACAAGGGTGAGATCGATTACCATGGTGAACCGCAAGTCAGACATGTCCGCCGCCTGCTCGAGCAGTTCTGCGAGCGAGTGCTGGTCTCGGTACGCAGCCGTAAAGCGTCCTACCATGGCCTTCCGCTCATCGTGGACACCTTCCGCGGCCTTGGTCCAACCGGCGGAATCCTCACCGCAATGCATGCATATCCGGAGGCGGCATGGCTCGTTGTTGGCTGCGATATGCCCTTCGTCACCGCCGCAACAGTCGGTGAGCTTCTCGCGCAACGGGATCCGCTGCGGGGAGCCACTGCATTTGTGAGCACTGCCGATGGATTTCCCGAGCCCTTGTGCGCGGTTTATGAGCCGGCCTTTCGCGCGCGCTTCCACCAGTTTCTTTCGATCGGCATCGATTGTCCGCGGAAGGCACTCATCAACTCGAACGTCAACCGGCTTTCACCGTCTGATCCAGACGCACTATCGAACGTAAACACACCCGACGAATATCGATCCGCGGTGGAGCGCCTGCAAAGAGCAGTCGAAGGAGCCCATCGGTGACTGCAGAATCGAAACGAATACGGGTCGAGTATTACGCGCAATTCCGCGAGAAGAGAAAGTGTTCCGGAGAAGAGATCACGACTTCTGCTGCAACTGCAATAGAGTTCTACCGCGAGCTCGATGCAAAGCAGCCATTCGGACTCTTTTCAGCGCAGATACGCATCGCGCTGAACGGAAAGCTCGTCCCCTGGGAGACTGCGATCACCGACGGTGACACGGTGGTCTTCCTTACACCATTTGGAGGCGGTTGAGATGAACCTCCAGGCTGCCTTTCAGCTCTCCACCGAACCAATCGACACCACGTTGCTCAGTCGCACTCTCGCGGACGACGCTGCAGGCGCGTTCGTCAGCTTCGAAGGCCGCGTCAGGAATAGCAACGAAGGGCAGAAGGTTCTGTCACTCGAATACGAAGCGTACGTTGACATGGCGATAAGCGAAGGTGCGTCGGTGATAGACGAAGCAGCGCGCCGCTTCGACCTTATCGGCGCACTCTGTGTCCATCGCACCGGATCACTTTCGATCGGGGATGTTGCCGTCTGGATCGGCGTCATTTCAGGTCACCGCGAGGAGGCATTTGCCGCGTGTCGGTTCATCATCGACGAGGTGAAGCTGCGCGTCCCGATATGGAAGAAGGAACACTATGTCGATGGGTCGACTGACTGGGTTGCGCCGCCCTCAGTTGACGCCCGATGAGTCTATTCTGCAGCCATGTTTCCCCGCGAAAGGCGATGTTTTGGCGATTATGGATTCCATATTTCGAAAATGTGTTTTATACTTGTTCAAACATTCTTGACCAACGGAGGTGTACGAATGCATCAGGTACATACTGCTAATGGTCGGACTTCAGCCAGGCTGTTCTCCGAATCACAATGGGAAGAGATTTCCGGTCGTGTCGCGGAAGCATTCCGCATGACCTCGGACGAGACCGAGCGCTTGCGAAACAAGAACATCGCAAAGCTCATCGCCGCGACTCCGTTCCTCGCCGGTTGCCAGGATGCCGCGCGGACTGCGGTTGCGCACCTTGGCACCTACATCCTCTCGCTCCGCGAAACGAAGCCCTACTTCAACGCGACGGAAGAGGATAACGGCTCGGTGCTCGAACGACTGCGCCTGATATCGAACTTCAAGGGTGGCGACCCGAAGATCATCGATCGCGCACTCAGTCTGCTCGCACTCAACATGGTGACTGATTACCGCAGGGACGCCGCCGAAGACGTCTTTCTCAACAAGTACAACCCAGTATCCGTCGGCGAATTTGATTTCGAGGCTCTGGTAAGCGACCTTACGCGTCGCGTTGAAGAGGTTTCATGTCCGGAGATGGAACAGATACTGCCGATAAAGGCGGGTCCACTTGGTTTCTGGGGATACTGACCGCGAAAGCACGGCAGAATATCACATACCATGTCACAGCTTCTGACGGAATACGCAAAGCTGTCGGACTGATTTCAGGTCTTTTGTCCGTGGCCTTCGGTGTGCTGAACCTACTGAGCGGCCTAACGTACATGAGGCGAGATGCTCTTCAAGTCGTGGCCGACTACCATATCTGGCTCCCGCTCGTATTGGGCCTCGCTTTCATTGGAGCAACTGGATTCAGGACTTCAATAAGTGGCTGGATTCAAGTAGCAGTTTTCACAGTTGCGGCGTTCCTGAATGCGTTTACGTCGACAATTGGCGATCTCACCTCGTCTCTCTACCTCATCTTCGGCATCCTGCTCATGTTCGAGCTCGGATTGCCGAGGATCCCGTCCATCGTCGTTACCGCGGTAGTGCTCGTGTGCTACCCGGTGGCGCTCTCGGTCGGTTACGCTAAGTATCCCGGCGGGACGGCTATTCGTACCCTCGAATCTATACTCATGGTTGCGCTCTTCGTCGCGTTGTTCGGAGCGATTCTCCTTCGTCACTGGCTCAAACATCGGCAGGAGGCGGAGCTGCTCGAAACGCGCGTTGCCGAGCGGACGCAGGAGCTGAAGTCGGCACTCGATGAGCGACAGGCAGCGCTCGAAGAACGGCAGGTCATGCTTCAGGAGATCCATCACCGCGTCAAAAACAACCTGCAGATCGTGGCAAGCCTGCTTCGGATGGAGGCCGCAAAGGTCACCGATGAGGGGGTGCGTCGAGCAACCGAAAACAGCATCCGGCGCATCCACGCGATGGCTCTCGTTCATGAAACTCTCTACCAGCACGAACCGCTGCACGCAGTGGATCTGGAGAAGTACATGTACAACTTGATTGGCAACCTGCGCGGGACACTCACGCCGGAGAATGACATCGAGGTAGACACCGGTGGCAGCCTGCTCGTCGATCCTGATTTTGCCATTCCGTTTGGACTCGTGCTGAGCGAGCTTGTCACGAATTCGGTTCGTCACGCGTTTCCGGACAACCGGCGGGGAACGGTTCGTGTGGTACTGCGGATTGCTGATCGCGTGGACCTGACGGTTTCGGATGACGGCGTGGGTTTTGCGGAAGATTTTTCGTTGTCCCGTTCAGCGAGTCTCGGCCTTCAGATAGTGAACTCTCTGGTAAATCAGCTTTCGGGCAGAATCGAGCTTGTTCAGGCAGCGCCGGGCGCCTCCTGGCTCATGTCCTTTCCCCGCACTGAAATGCCTTCCAACTTGCCCACGCGATAGCGGAAATGCCCTGAAATCGGGCATCCCGCCGAATATGTGTGTCTCCGGAGAGGTCGCTTTTGTACCCATTTTGTGTGAATCGGTCACCTTGCGGGCTACCCAAAGCCGGGTGATACTCATTGAAGGTAGTCCTCTGTCACGTGGGCTTTATTGGAACGTGGTTTTCTGTCGCTAAGGAGGTAGGATATGGGAAAGATTCAAAAGACATGTGTGGCAGCAGTGCTCATGCTTGGCATGGCTGTTTTCGCATGGGCAAACGGCAACAAGGAAGCCGGCGCGGCCGCTGCATCGGCAGCCCCTGCTGGAGTCGCAAAAGTGGCACTCTGGGACTTCCTGAGTGGCGGTGACGGTGTCCGATGGAAACAGATCATTGCCGATTTTAACGCAAGTCAAAGCGCAATCCAGATCGACAACACCACGTTGACCTGGGGAAGCCCGTTCTATACGAAGGTTCACACGGCGGTTGTCGCGGGGGACACTCCGGATGTCATGACCTATCACCTTTCACATTTCCCGGCCGGCATTCAGGCAGGCGACCTTCGCCCGTTCACCGAAGCCGAGCTGAAGACCGTCGGACTGTCGTTCAGTGACTTCAATCCGGTTCTCGTTCAGCGGTCTCTTGACATCAGCAAGACTTACGGAACCGCTGGTGATCTGTACGGAGTACCGCTTGACACGCACACTTCGGTTCTCTACTACAACAAGAATCTCCTGAAACAGGCGGGACTTCTCGGTGCGGATGGCACGCCGACCGGAATTACCGGAATCGACAACTTCACCGCTGCGCTGCAGAAGATCAAGGACACCACCGGAATGCTTCCGATGGCCATGAGCTCGGCAAACGATTCGGCGACCGTCTGGCGCATGTTCTCGACACTCTTCTATCAGCAGGGTGGCGAGTTTGCAGTTGGCGGAAAGCTGAGCCTTGATCAGCTGGACACGCTGGGAAAAACTGCTCTTCAGGTCATGACCGACTGGACATCGAAGGGTCTTATTCCGACCAATGCGCAGTACGCTGCAGCCGTAGCTCTGTTCAGCTCAGGGAAGGCTGCGTTCATGTTCAATGGCAACTGGGAAGTACCGACGATGGTCGACCTGCAGAAGAGCGGCAAGCTTCCGTTTGACTACGGTGTTGCGCCGTTCCCGAAACTCTACGCGAACCAGAGCACCTGGGCCGACTCCCACAACATCGCGGTACCCGCGAATGCGAAGAAGCCAATCTCCAACGCGCAGTTGAAGAACGTGCTCACCTTCATTGATTATGTTGAAAAGCATGCAGACATATGGGCCGGCGGTGGACATATTCCTGCCTATCTGCCGGTGCTCAACGGCCCCGCAATGGCGCAGATGGTGCCAAACAACGAATACAGCGCACAGGCGGCAAAAGACGTCGTGCTTGAACCGGTCAGCCCGGTGTTCGGTGTTGGCGATCCGGCGTACGATGCTGTTGGCAACTTCCTGACGCCGGCAATGAGTGGTCAGCTTTCGGTGAGCGATGCCATCTCCAAGTTCAAGCAGCAGCTTCTGAGCTACGGCCAGTAACGATAGATTTTCCCACTATTTCGGAGGCCGCAAGTGGTGCGGCCTCCGTTTTCTGTCTGTGTGGTGGGTACACTTCATTGAAGCCGGCCCTCGGCGTGAGGATTGGACAGTATGAAAGCCAGCAAGAAGTTCAAATCGTTTTCGTGGCGTTCCGTAATCATACTGGTTGCGCCGTTCACCATCGTCTATCTCGCATTTCTGGTGTATCCGACCATTCGGGTGATCACGCTGAGCTTCACCAATGCCGACATCGCCGGTCGCGGGAAGTTCATTGGCATCGCGAACTACGTTCACCTGATTCACGATCCGCTTTTCTGGGGATCACTCTGGCATACGATCTATTTCATCCTTCTGACTGTTGTTCCGAACACCGCGGTCGGGCTGGTCTTTGCATTGATGGTCATTCGATTGAAACGGCTTCGGAACTTCACCATGGCGCTTGTGTTTCTTCCCTACATACTTCCGGTGAGCGTCGTGACGCAGGTGTTCCTGTGGGTGATGGATTCAAACTACGGTATCGTGAACTTCCTGCTGGGAACGAAGATCAACTGGTTCCAGGATGTGAACTGGGCAATGCCCTCGGTGGCGTTTGTCACGATCTGGTGGACCGTCGGTTTCAACATCCTGCTGTTCATTGCAGGACTTCGAGCAATTCCGCCTGAGTATTATGAGGCGGCTTCGCTCGAGGGTGCCGGAGAAGGGTTCCGCGCGTTCCGCTATATTACCTGGCCGCAACTGTGGCCCGTGACCTCGCTCGTACTCGTATTGCAGCTCATTGCTCAGTGGCAGATCTTCAACCAGGTCTACCTGCTGACCAATGGCGGACCGTTCAATTCGACTATTGTCGTATTGCAGCACATGTACATCGAAGCGTTCCAGCGCTACCGCGGAGGTTACGCCTCGACAATATCGATTGCATTGTTCGTACTGATTCTCATCACCTCTGGTCTGCAGCTGAAGCTGTTGCGCGGAAGGGGCAACGTATGAAGAGGAAGCGGTTCTCACTCTTTTCGGCAATTGTCACACTTGCGACAGTCATTGTTGCATTGGCCTGGATATTTCCGCTCTACTGGGCACTGAACACGGCGCTTTCGGTGGATACACAGACGATAAAGATCCCACCGGTGTGGTTTCCCCATCCGATGATCTTCGACAGCTTTGTGTATGTTATCAAGAATACCTCGATCGCGCGCTGGTACTTCAACAGCGTGTTCTCTTCAGTCGCAATTGTCGTGGCAGTGCTGTTTATTACCATGATGTGCGCGTACGCTATTTCCCAGATCCGGTTCCCCGGGCGTCACATACTCTTCATCATCTTCCTCGCTGGATTCATGGTCCCCGCGGCAACCAACGTCGTTCCACTCTTCATGTTCCTGAACAAGATGAACATGGTGAATACCTACTGGGGGCTCATCCTGCCACAGCTGGTTTCCCCTGTCGCCGTAGTTATCTACAAGCAGTTTTTCGATCAAATGCCGCCTGAACTCACGGATGCCGCCCATATGGATGGAGCAGGTGAGCTTCGGCTGCTGTTCACCATCTTCTTTCCTCTGAATCTCGGTGTTACCTGGGCGCTGGCAATTGTGTTGTTCATCTGGTCCTGGAACAACTTTTTCTGGCCGTTCATCATCATCAGTTCCACACCGATGATGACGATCCCGGTGGGGATAACGCAGGTGCAATCCTGGTACGGAATTGCATATCCGCGGGTCATGGCGTCCGCCGTACTTGCTGCCCTTCCAACGGCAATTCTCTACCTCATATTCCAGAAAAGGGTCGCACAGGGCGTAGCCGTCACTGCCGGCATCAAGTAGGCGGCGCCCGCTGAGAAGGTCGGAATTGTACCCCTTATCTCAATATCACGCAGCTTGCGCGGAAGCGGTTTCAACATCATCCTTACAGCAAGATTCAACGCAAGGAGTAAATACACATGCGGTGGCAGTATATGAGATCGACGGTGGAGGGCGGGTTCTGGGGTCAATTCCAGAACCTGGTGCGGACGGAGGTAGTTCCCTTCCAGTGGAAGGCATTGAACGATGAAATTCCAGATGCACCGAAAAGCCATTCCATTGAGAACTTCCGTATTGCGGCAGGACAAGCCGGCGGAGAGTACGAAGGAATGGTCTTCCAGGACAGCGATCTGTACAAGTGGCTGGAAGCGGCCGGTTTCCTGCTTGCCGAGAGCGCGCAGCAGGGGAGCAAATCTTCCTCTGACCGTGCGCGAATCGATGCGCAGATTGAGGCGTGGGCAGATGAAGCGATCGACCTCATTGCAGCCGCGCAGCGGCCTGACGGTTATCTGAATACCTACTTTATCGTAAAAGAGCCCGATCGGCGATGGAAGAATCTGCGCGAGGCACACGAATTGTATTGCGCTGGCCATCTGATCGAGGCTGGAGTTGCAGTGCACCGTGGGACCGGCAACCAGAAGATACTCGATGTAGTTTGCAAGATCGCCGATCACATTGACGGCCACTTCGGCCCTGATGCGGACAAGGTCCACGGCTATCCCGGACACGAGGAAGTGGAGCTGGCTCTGGTCAAACTGTACCGACTCACCGGCGAGAAGCGATACCTTGACCTTGCAAAGTACTTCGTTGATGAGCGCGGAAAGTCACCGCATTTCTTCGACGAAGAGCAGAAGGATCCGGCGCACTTTACCATTTTTGGTATTCGCAGTTATCCCTATTCCCAGTCACACATTCCAGTCAGGGAACAGACGGAAGCAACCGGACACGCGGTCCGAGCAATGTATCTGTATATCGCGATGGCGGATCTGGCGCTTGAGACCGGCGATGAAAAGTTGAGGCAGGCGTGCACGCGACTGTGGAACAGCGCGACTACTCGCCGCATGTACGTCACCGGAGGCATAGGCGCGTCGGCCCGCCAGGAGGCGTTCTCTACAGACTACGATCTCCCCGGCGATACTGCATACAATGAAACCTGCGCGGCTATAGGGCTGTTCATCTTTTCGCAGCGCATGGCGCTGCTTGAGGATGATTCGCGATACGCGGACATCATGGAACGGGCACTGTACAACGGCGTTATCAGCGGATTGGCGCTGGACGGCCACAGTTATTTCTACGTGAATCCTCTGGAGGTTGTTCCGGCTGTTTGCGATGCGAATCCAACCTATGCGCATGTCAAGTATCGTCGTCAGCCATGGTACGGGTGTGCCTGCTGTCCACCGAACATAGCCCGGATAATCGCATCTCTGGGCGAGTACACCTACCACGTGAACGGAAACACGCTCTACGCCGATCTCTTCGTTGCCGGGCAGATCTCCTGCGAAATAGGCGGGAAGAAGGTCTCGATGCGACTGAAGACCGGCTATCCGTGGAAGGGCGATATCCGCTTCGAGTATAGCGGTGAACAAGCGAAGTTTGATTTTGCGGTTCGGCTTCCCGGATGGAGCCGTAATGCATTGCTCAGCCTGAATGGAAACGCCGTCGACCACAACACGCTCCTGCGCAAGGGGTACATCCATTTCGAACGCACCTGGTTGCCAGGGGACGTGTTCGAACTGTCGCTTCCGTTGAACGTGGAACTCGTGCACGCAAATCCGAAGGTCCGCGACGCGTGGGGAAAAGTCGCTGTACATCGTGGTCCGCTTGTCTATTGTCTGGAACAGGCGGATAATGGAGAGAGTCTCCACGCTGTACAGGTCTCACGCGCGACTGATTTCACAGTTGCTCATCTACCGGAGTTTCTTGGCGGTGTAACTCTTCTCAACGCCGAGGGCACTGTTCTTGCAGAGACGGGGGTAGCCGATGAGCTTTATTCAAATTCAACACAACATCCTCCTGTCACGCGGAAGGAACTGACGTTCGTACCTTACTATGCGTGGGCCAATCGCTCAGTAGGAGCCATGACCGTATGGGTACATCAGGAGAACGAGAACACAAAGTAGTCTGTATTTCCGGAAGGAGCGGAAGATCAGATGAATAACGATTTGAGCTTTCAGATCGCGAATCCGGTCGAGCCAATTGCCGGAAGCCTTGAGGTGAGCGATTCTGCTGTTGTAAAGCCGTTGCGACTGCGCGAGTGCCACGTGCTTCTCTTTGTATCCCGCGGCAACGTGTGCATAGGAAGCGCCGGATCTCACATTCGGGTCAATGCCGGCAAGACGCTGCTCATCGACCCGGAACCTTCACGCAGACTCAGAATTGCCGCGGATAGCGACACTGAGCACTACCTGCTCTGGTTCAGGCGCCCGGACTGCGGGTCCGAGTTCGATCTACGCGTTTCTTCACGGCTACTCGGCATTCCTGCACTCGCCACTGCGAGACGACCGGAACGCCTCACCTATCTGTTGCGGCGGTATCTGCATCAACAGGAACGGCGTGGATCGTCGCGCCTGCTACGAGCGGGCCTGCTCGTATTGATCCTGCGTGAAGTAGCAATGTCGGGCACGACCGAAGCGGTTGATCCCCCCGAGGAGAACTGGCCGAACACGATTGTCTCCCGCGTCGACGCCTACATTGCGGCACACTACAGCGAACAGATAGGTACCATCGATATTGCCGCAGAGCTTCGCTATAATCCTGACTACCTTGAGCGGGCCTATCGACATCTTGCAGATCTTTCGATTCGCGATGCGATACACCTGCGCAGGGTGCATGAAGCCGCCGCACAGCTGCTGCTGCACCGCGAATACAACGTATCTGAAATAGCCACAATGTGTGGGTATAACGACGTGAACTACTTTCGAAGGGTCTTCAAAAAGGCGATGAACTCGACGCCGAACCGCTACCGTCACGGCGCGTCAGCTGACGGCCCGAGAGCTCGCAAGAGAAACACCCGTGTTTCAGCTTAATCTTTCGAATCCAATAGAGCCGTTGAACGCGGGTTTGTTCGTCTCTCCGGGGTACGGTACTCACGATACGCGAATAGTCGATTCCTATGAACTTCTCTTTGTCGTTTCCGGAACATTGAAGATGTTCGAGGAGTCGGAACAGTTCGCCGTGCAGGCAAATCAGACTTTGATTCTCTGTCCGGGATTGAAGCACGGAGGAGCCGCGCCATATCAACCGGACCTGAACTTCTACTGGGTACACTTTCGCGTACGGGAGGCAGGAACCGGCACTGTAGGTCTGAGTGTTCCCAAGCTGGCACCGGTTGCTGATCCGGAGTTTCTCGTCGAATTATTCTGTCAGTACATCTCCGACCAGGAGGAAGAGTTACGGGCGGAGACGACGATCGGTAGTGCGCGCGAGCTCGGATTCTCGCACCTCGTTACACTGATGCTCTGCGAAATAGGCAGCGATGTGCCACACACGACTGAGGCGCTCCGATCACGAACAGTGACCATGCGGCAGCGATCGATCGCAAATCGGGTGCAGAAGTACATCGACTCGCGTTTCAGGGAGTCGATCGGCACCACGTCGATCGCGGCCGAGCTTGGCTACAGCACTGACTACCTTGAGCGGTCGTTCCATCATGCGCGGGGGCATTCAATTGTCGAGGCTCTGCATGATCGCAGGGTGAGCGAGGCACGGATGCTGCTGCGTGGCTCTGGGCGGAAGAATATCTCCGAAATCGCATTTGCCTGCGGCTTCAGCGATCCGCGGTACTTTCGACGAGTATTCAAGCGGATTACCGGGTTGACCCCCGGTCAGTTCCGGTCACTCTACAGCCGGACGCATATCAACACCCACTGATTCTTATTTCGCAGGCTCTCTGAAAAGGTAGCGTCGAAACTCACCAATAGATTCGAAGTAAGCGTCACAGTTTGATTCCATGTACGCACGGATCTCCGGTATCTGGTGGCTCCACCCGGCCGCCGCGACCGGAATTCCGCATGCCCTGGCCATGAGCACTCCCGGTTTCAGGTCATCGAGAACTATCGCATCCGATGGCTCTATCCCGAAGCTGGCAAGAGTCTCCAGCGCAGGCCATGGGTGTGGCTTGCGCCGCGTTGCCTCATGATCCCAACCGAAGATCAAATCCGGCACGAAGAGATCGCTGCCGGTTGCAGCCCGGTAATCCCGCTCGATCAGATCCCGTTCAGAGTGGGAAACAACCGCTACTTTGCCACCCGCTTTGCGGAACTCGCGCAGGAGATCCATCACTCCGGGGAAGAAGTGCGGCACATTTGCAGCGGCGGCTTCATGCCACATTTCGAAGCCGAGCACAAGCTCTTCCGGCGTCATTCCGAGCTCCTCCTCGAGGTACTCGTTGATGCCTGGATGGAAGTTCTTCAGAAACCAGGTGTCGAGGGTCGGCACCTGCGAGCCCGGGCGCAGCGTCTGAAGAGTGTGACAGTGCGCCGGATAGTGAATTTCGGCGGTACTATCGACTGCGGTGTCGTCATGATCGATAATCAGGCACTTGAAACGAGGTGTCAAACTCATAACGGCCAATGATGAACCGGCCGGCAGATCGCGTCAACCCGCCGACCACAACTCAGGTTGCGCGGCCCGGTTCGATGCGACTATGATACCCAACTGAAAGCGAATAGTTGGAGGTACCACGCATGCACGACCTTATCATCGATACCGATCCCGGACATGACGATGCGATAGCGATTCTTCTGGCACTCGCCTATCCGGAGGCGTGTACGTTGCGAGCGGTGACGACCGTGGCAGGGAACCAGACGATAGAGAAAGTGACGACAAACGCGTTGAAGATTCTGAGTCTGGCGGGGCGTAGAATACCGGTTGCGGCCGGTGCACGGCAGCCTCTGATGCAGCCGCTTGAAGTCGGCGCGAGTGTCCACGGAGAGAGCGGACTCGACGGTCCGGCTCTTCCCCCACCGGCATTCGAAGCGGAAAACGGAGGGGCACAGGCACTGCTCGCCGCAGTGCTCGAAAGTGCTGATCAGCCGATCACGCTTGTGCCGATCGGCCCGCAAACGAACGTTGCGGTCCTGTTCCGCGAGCGACCGGAACTGAAGCAGAAGGTGCGGCTCATATCGATGATGGGAGGTGGACTTGCAGGAGGGAACATCACCATGGCAGCTGAGTTCAACATCTACACGGATCCGGAGGCGGCTCAGGAGGTATTTGCCGCGGGGATCCCGATCGCAATGAGTGGGCTCGATGTGACCCTCCGCGCATACATGGCTGAGAAGGAGATCGAGGAACTTCGAAGGCGCGGCAGAGCGTCGTTGCTTGTTTCAGAGCTTCTGACCTTCTACGGCACTCATTATCGCCGAATAGGCATGCCGGGTCCTGCTCTGCACGACCCGTGCTCGATAGCCTATCTCATCCGCCCCGAGCTGTTCCGGTACGAAGATCTGTATGTTGCAGTTGAGACGAAAGGTGAGTTGACGCGCGGTATGACTGTAGCCGATCGCCGCAGTAGCCCCGAACGCCCGGCAAACGCCCGCGTGTTGCTCGACGTGGATCGCCCAGCGTTCATCGAGCTCCTGTTTGACGGTCTTGCGCGGCTTGACCGGGAGATTGGATAGATTCGTGTGAAGAGTCGCGCAGACGGCTCAGGATCTGGAAGGTGGAATGCGAGCGATTCAGCGTGTAGAAGTGAATGCCCGGTGCACCGCCTGAGAGAAGTTCCTCGCACTGCCGCGTGGCGTACTCAATGCCGTACTCGACTACGGCCTCCCGGTCTTCCTGCAGCTGTTCAAGCCGCACCGCAAGCCGGGCGGGAATTGTTGCTCCACAAGTCTCGGTGAAGCGCTTGATCTGTTTCACATTCGTGACCGGCATGATTCCCGGGATAATCGGAACCGTTATTCCAATTGCACGCGCACGCTCGACGAACCTAAAGTAGGCATCATTGTCGAAAAACAGTTGCGTGGTTACGAAGTCTGCCCCCGCATCAACTTTCTGCTTCAAAAAGGCAAGGTCGCGTTCAAGATCAGGCACTTCCGGATGCCCTTCAGGATAACCTGCAACGCCGAGGCAGAAGCTCCACCGGGTACGAATGTGCTCAACGAGCTCCCGAGCGTGGGAGAGACCTTCCGGGTGGGGCACGAAGTCCGTTTCGCCACGCGGCGGATCCCCCCGCAGCGCGAGCACATTTTCCAGACCGAGCTGACCTATTTCGTCGAGAATCGAATCGAGTTCCGCTCGGGAAACCCCCACGCAGGTGAGGTGAGACATCGTTTCAACGTTCAATTTCCGTTTGATCGAAGTGGTGATTTCAAGCGTCTTGCGACGAGTTCCGCCGCCCGCTCCCCAGGTTACCGAGATGAAGTCAGGCTCGAGTGTTCGGAGCGTTCGCGCAGTCTCGAACAGCGCGTCAGCATCGGCGTCGGTCTTTGGCGGAAAGAACTCGAATGAAAAGACCGGATGTCTGCTCGTGAGGATGTCGGAAATTCTCATTGCGGCAGTGTAGCGATTTTGGCCGCGCGTGGGAATTGCCAGCATCCGCGCTATTGACATGAATCCATACGAGGATTACCGTGAGTCAATTACCGCAAAAAGGGAGGTAGTTGATGTCGGTCTTTGTATCCAGGTGGTCCTGCGCGGGACTGTGAGATCGAACTGATTTTCCGTTGATCTTCCGTTTCCCGTACTCTTCCCACCGCTCTGCTCACGCAAACCAATAACACTCTTCAGGTTATCGCAGGACCATCACATCCAATATTCGTCTCATTCCATATTCACGAAATCTGTTTCAGGGGATGTTGAGATGTCGCGATACCAACGACTCAATGTGCAGGATACCGAAACCTTTATTTGCCTCAATTGCGGACGCACTGTCGCTCCGGCGGACTCAGGCAGCGAGCAGAGAAATCACTGCCCGTTCTGCCTCTGGAGCGCCCACGTCGACCTGCGGATCGGCGATAGGCGTTCCGGCTGTCGCGGAAAGATGCAACCTGTCGGCATCTGGATAAAGGAGAATGGCGAGTGGGCGATCATCCATCGCTGCGCAAAGTGTGGCTTTCTGCGGGCAAACAGAGTGGCCGCAGACGACGATGAAATGCGTCTTTTCACGCTCGCGGCAAAACCGCTGACGCGGCTTCCGTTTCCGTTTGCCGTGATCGAAAGTACGGAGGGACCATGAGAGGTCGAGACGACGATTTCGGACTGCTCGGTGCGATCGGCTGGACACATGGGCTGAGCGAGATGTTTCAGCTAAAGTTCGGGAATCAGGTGATACCCGGTCGCGTGACCAGGGTGGATCGCGGGCTCTACACAGTAATCACGAGTCTCTCCGAACAGGCGGCGCGGATCACCGGGGCGTTCGAGTATCGCATGGCAACGAACGAAGAGTATCCGGTTGTCGGGGACTGGGTCGCTGCAAACAAAGTGGACGACCCCGCTGCGCCACTGCGCATTTCTGGGTGCATGGAGCGCAGCTCTGCTGTCCGCCGCCGGGATTCAGGTGAGGCCGCAGTTGCTCAAGTGCTTGCCGCAAACGTTGATCTGGTGCTTATCACGTTGAGCCTTGACGGTGGACGCAGGTGCAGTCCGAGGGCGGCCGAACGGTACGTGACCATCGCGTGGGAAAGTGACGCGGTTCCCGTCATTCTGCTGAACAAGGTCGATATTGCGGAGGACGTCGAACAGTCTGCTGTGGAGATCACAGCAGCG
>Ga0307376_10002867_pt1 | contig 16447 bp, 26 predicted proteins | sample TR2MG_FD_202536 | JGI IMG/M metagenome (GOLD analysis project Ga0307376, IMG submission 202536) | Soil microbial communities from Risofladan, Vaasa, Finland - TR-2 | ecosystem: Environmental > Terrestrial > Soil > Coastal area > Acid sulfate soil | place: Finland: Risofladan, Vaasa | collected...
TTCATTGTAACCTCCTTAATCTCGAATATAAACTTTTATGTCTGCGTTATACTTGTTATTTGTAAAATAAATAATAAGTTGAGCTTCGTATTTATTATCTGTAAAATACCAACACTCGTCACTTTTTCTTGCTTTATATTTATCATTGGTAATCTTTACAATCAAATCTGCTTCGTATGCATCATCAGTCATATATACTTGCTTTACTTTTGTGTCATATTTGTTACTTGTTACATAAACAACTTGTGAATATGAAACGGTAACAAAAAACAACAATATAAATAATAACTTTTTCATATAATGTTTCTCTCTAAATTTTTGTACAACTCGAAATTTTTTATAGCCTTTATTTGTTTAAATCATAATATCTTAAAAAATCAATAAATGTTCCACCTTTTAAACCGCCGTGACCATCCGGTCTTGATTGCCAAGATGTAAATTTCATATATATATCATGAAAATATTCATACATTGACAACATATGTTCCTCTATAGGGAAAAAATTGTAATTTTTTGTTAGATTTTCATAATTCATATGAGAAGATGCCGATGGTCTCTCACCAGTATTTGCATGAACCACTTCTCTGGTTGTGTATGAACGATAGAATCCATTTGATTCGTCAATATCAAATATGTGCATGTCGTTCGGTCTGACTAAATATTTTGTTTTCATTTGTAACCTCCTAATTTTCTAAAATTTCAATTACTTTTCCATAAATTGTTTTTGTCCAGCCATTTAATAGACCTTCTGGAAAAAAATCTATTGTGTTTGTAGTCTGGGAGGGACTCGAACCCTCATGCCCATAAAGAGCAACGGTTTTTAAGACCGTTCTGTATACCTATTCCAGCACCAGACCATTTTTATGTAATAAACCTTTCTAAATATTCTCGTACAATTTCATATGCTTCTTGTTTTTTACCATCAACATTTTTATCAAAATAATACTTCAATGCTTCCATCACATTATCAGGAGTTTTTTCAATCTCTGTTTGAGGTCTCACAGTTCCATAATCTTCATCTTTATCCCAATGAATTTCTGCATCTATAAAAACCGTATGAAATTTCGTTCTAATTCCATAAAACATATCATTATAAAATATAGCAGTGCTAAAATTTCTGGCATCTATTCTGTAAGTATGTCCTAACTTACAATCGTCAAATTTTATTTGGTCTTCTGCTAATTTTTCTTTTTGTCGATTGTGAGCTTTTAGAAATTTTTCTTTTGCTTCTTTACCTTTTTTTTCTAATTCATTTTTTTCCATAACTTTCCTTTATTTTGTACCGGTGATAGGAGTCGAACCTACAGTTGTTTCTAATGTTTGCCGTGGGGTTTGAGCCCACCGTATTTGCCATTCTACTACACCGGCATATTTGCTGCCAAGTAGGGATTCGAACCCTAACCAGCGCCTTCAAAGGACGCTGTGCTAACCGTTACACTACAAGGCAATAAGGAATGTATTGCGTGTCGTCTCACATCCCTTCACTCTTGCTTCACCGCCGTTTCGGATGCGTACTGATTATATGACCAGGGTATGGTAATCATATACAACGTATCACCCATAGGCTTTTCCAATACATTCGCTGTCTCATAAGGACTCGAACCTTAACTTAGGCCTTCAGAGGACCCAGTGCTGCCAATTACACCACGAGACAATATTTAATTACTTTCAATAAATTTCGATAAATTATAAGATGTCCCACCATCAAATTCAAATCTAATAATTAACTCTATATATAATACAACATCTTTTCCATCAAACGCACTTTTTGTAAATGCGTATCTATATCCAACATGTAATCCACCACATAAAATACCATTTCGTTCATTTAATACTTCATCTTTTAAACACTCATTTGCTGTATGTATATTCATTTCAGATATTAATCTATTGAGAGTATCTAAAATTTCTTTTTGTGTTGGTACTCGCATCTCACTGTTTTTGCCGAATCCCCATTTCCAGTCCAACACGTTATATACAGGTTCTAATTTATACGAAAATTCTTCTGCTTTTTTATAAAATTCTTTTCGTATTCTATCAATATTTATTTCATTCACAATAACCTCTTTTTTAGTTGTTGCGGAAGATAGAGGAGTCGAACCTCTGTATCCGTTAGGACAGCCACGGTTTAGCAAACCGGCACATTACCACTCTGTCAATCTTCCATATTGGGCAAATAAATTTGCCCAATTTACTACAGGTTAAACAATGTGAACATTTACTGCCTGGGTTTTTCCATCTTTACCAGGTTCAGTATCAAATTCTACAATATCACCCTCGTTCAACGACTTATAGCCTTCACTTATGATGGCTTTAAAGTGTACAAATACATCAACACCTTCATCAGGTTTAATGAATCCATATCCCTTTTTTGCGTCAAACCATTTTACGGTTCCTTTTTGCATAGATTTGTATCTTCCTTACTTTTGTTTGATGTCCGTCAAACGTCGGTGTATATTGAATGTTTCTAACTAACTGAAACTCTTTACTCAACAACTAAAAATTGTACCGGAGACAGGACTCGAACCTGCAAGTGTTTCTTACGTTTGCCGTGGGGCTTAAACCCACCGTATTTGCCATTCTACTACTCCGGCATTTGTACCGCTACTCGGATTCGAACCGAGACTGTCTCTAAAGTGTTGCCGTGGGTTCTAAGCCCACCGTCTTTTCCAGTTTAACTATAGCGGCATATTGAATATTAACTTGCACCTGCGTTATTACAAGCACACAATACAGTTATAAAATCATCTTGATTCATAAATTTATTTCCATTTATTCCTAAATCATATGAATCATTATAAAACTGTAAAAGATATATTAAATTAGAAAAATATTCTATTAACATATCAGAATCCTCTTTTTTCAATGAAGATGTTTTATTTTTCTTTTTCAATAAATCAAAATGTTTTTCTATTAAAATTCTAACATCTTTTTTAGTTACCATAATAACTCCTTTTATATTTGCAGAGGTGATAGGATTTGAACCTACAGTGAGATTTCTCTCGCCAGCTTCAAAGGCTGGTGTCAAACCGTTAGACTTCACCTCTAAAAAGTTGATGCTTCTTCAAGCAATTTATCTAATTCTTCTTTTTCAGATTCTATTACTTTTTCTAATGCACTATACATACCTGCTTGTGACCATTCATCATATATAACATCATTTTCAACTAAATATTTCAATGCTTCCATTTTATTCATTATCGTCTCTTTCAATAATCTTTCTAATAATTTTATCTTCCATTTTTTTTATATCTTCTATTTTTTTAAACAATACTGCAACCATTTCTTTGTCTTTATCTACACAAATATAAAATGGTTCTCCATTTATATCAACTGCGCTTTTCACTATTTCAAATTCTTGAAAATCGTTACCATTTAAAATTATTACTTGATTCTTACTCACAATAACCTCCATTATTTGTTTGCGGAGAGTGACGGACTCGAACCCCCACGCCGCCTTCCGACGGCCTCACAGTTTTCAAGACTGCGTACCACTCCTTTGGGACTCTCCAATATTTTAATTTATTAAATTACCACGCATTTCATATTCTATCATATAACTAATATCTATATCGATAAAATCAACATCAAGAGGCAATCCAAATTCTTTAGTTAATCGAACAGATTTTTCTTGTGTTAATGGTTTTAAAGATATAAAACATAGGTTGTTTGCCATACAATTTTCATATCTTGCTTTTAAATCTAATTCATTATGCTTCATATAACTCCTATTATTCGTTTTTGTATATAATTATATAGTCTGAAATATTAATACCTGCTCTTTGAGGAAGTGGTATAATAAAAACTTTAGTCATATCAACATTGTTTTCATCTAATTGTGTTATTGCATTAATAAGATAATCATCTGTGACATGCCATTTACACCAACCTTTTGTAGTTTCCACTATATCTCCTTTCTATTTAAAACAAAAAAACCGTTCTCTTTTTCAGGAAAACGGCGACAGAACTCTTGAAACATTTAAATGTACTCGTCCTTAGCCGCATTCTCCCTGTGAGAGCGATAATAGTGATTGCAAACTAAGTGAATTTTGAGTAAACATCGTATTTATTTCCTTTGTATTTTTCATGTGGATAAATATCCAAATTTTTTGAATTAATGCGCTTTTTAACGAAAAAAAGTGTATTTTTTTTATTATATGTAATATAAGTAATTTTCATCTAAATGTCAAGCGGGTTTAGAAATTTTTTAGTATCTTTAACTGTCTTATTTTCAAGATAATTTGGATATACAACATTATTAAAATACTCTAATTTGTCTCTCCACCAATATCCAGATTCGGCATTCAATACAGATAATCCATTTAATTCTGTATCTGCATAACAAGTTGAAATCCATCTTGCAAATAAAAACATTTTTACATTTTCTGTTTTAGTCACCATCAAATCCTCTTAAATTTGAAATACCATCATTAGCTTCAATTATATTTTTAAGTGTTTCTTCATAACCAAACCACTCAATTTTTTCTAAATTTCTTGCAGTCATATAATCCATTAACATATCAATCTGGTCTTGTGTTAATTGACCATCAATCATAAATGAGAATGATGTCATTTTCATCCAACCGTTTTTATCTAACCAGTCTGATTCATTACTTATATCTTTAGGAACAATTCCTAAGTATTTATAATCAGATGCGGCATTTACATGGATTGGAAATGGTTGTTTCTCAACATCATACATTTTGCCTTCGGGAGAAATCCAAGCGTTTTTTGTTTTTGTTGTCTTTACATCAACAATTGGATTCATCTTTTTTGCCAATACATTCATGCGTTTTTCATATTGCTCGTCTGTTTCATCGTCGCCTTGGTCATATGAATCGACATCAAGAATTTTTTTTAATTGCCTTTCAGCTTTTATTTTAGCGTTTTGCTCAAGTCTCGTATTGCGCTGTTGGGAAATTTCATACGTTTCATAATGGTCAAGTTCAATGTCCGACCAATTTGTGCCCAAGTCTGTTACTGGCAAATCACTCATTGTTTTACCAGCAAGTGGATATAAAATTTCAAGATTTTCTAATGCTTCTTTTTGGTCTTTTTTTAATCTCCCAATAATTTCTTTGTTTACTTTAGATTCATCTTTTCTATATACTGCCCCAAATATAGATGATTCGCCAGGAATTTTTAATGTTCCATTTTCATCTTCAACACCAGATAACATTTCATGCTTTCTTACTAACTTAAATAATTTTTGAGACGTATTTATGAATTTCTTTTCTACATTTTTAATTTGAGATTCTAATGTAAAATAAATTTCTTCGGTCGTGTCATCATCTTCAACTGCTAATGTGTGGTCACCTTCTCTCGTGTCGCCTGTACATTTCATTTGACCAGTACAAATCTTTAGTGCCATATCAATAGGTATTCCACTGTCAGTCATTGCAGTAATTGCAAGTTTTACTAAATTACTATTCCAATAATCTCTTACTAAATTAGTAAAACTTTCACCAGTTAAATAAAAATGGTAAGTTCCACTTTCTATTACATTTGAATCTTCTTTTTTCTTCCGTGGCATTAAAATAACCTCTTTTATTTAATTTCCTCTGTTACTATTATATCTGCCGGCAATGTATGATTAAATCTTGGTGGCTCACCTACTGAAAGGGCTGGTATTGCCATACCATTAATTTGATGCATTATTGGGACACTTTCATTTGGCGTATGTGGTGCGTGAATTGCCCAAAATAAATCTTGTGTGTGATTTACATATATTGCTAATGCTTCCCAACCGCCTACTGTTTTATACTTTTTTCCTACTTGTACCATAATTATTCTCCTCTATCTTTATTTTGTATCCAAATTATATTGTATAATTATTGTGTTCTCTGGAACATAAATTTCATAACGATATTTTTGTTTTTCTAATTTAAATAGAAATAAACTTATTTCGGTTCTACTCCAATCAATGTGAGATTCATATTTTACAACACATGGTTTTCTAAAATCGCTCTCAACTATCGTGACCCTATCAGCATTTAAATCTTTCAACATATATGTAGAATCAGAATAACAAGCATAAAAATAAAATCTCGAATCTGGGCCTATATTTCCAGTTCCTAAAAAGAAACTTCCAGACATATTACCTGTGTTATCATTTAATGATTTAATTTGTGTGATTCTGACCTCGCTTGTATAAATAGTCATTTCAGACATATGGGCATCAATATAATTATTTGAAATGTTTAATATAATTAATGCTGTTACTGCCCACGCTATTCCTCCCATCACGGCACCAACAGCTATGGCACCTACGAAAGAATCATCTTCCATATAAAATACTGCGGCAGAAATGAAGAATATCACTGCTGCTACGATATAAACTATAATCATTTAATCCTCCAATTTAAAATTTTGTTTGTATATCTCTTTAATAGCAATTATACCGGCATCACTTAATTTTCGTGTGCCAATGCCAGCAAAATTTTCTGTCAATTTTGGTATTATATATAATTTCTCAAATGCACCCGTTTGATAATTATATTGGTGCCAAGATACAGACTCTTGGTCAAATAAATAAATATCTTTTTTGTTATCAATCGACATCTGAACCGCCCAACCAGTACCGCCTTTTACAAGAGTTCGTTTTTTATTGGCAAACATACCAATCGCAAATATAGCGTCTGAATTTTTAACTTGAAACCAGTTTCTTGACAATAAATTTTTAACATAAGGATACATAATTCTACTTACATATCTTTTCAATGTCTTATCGGCAACTAAAACTGCGGCATAACCTTCTGCCAATTCTTTTAATGTGAGAACCTTCTGATTTTCGGAATCCTGTACATGATTGTAAAATGAATATGCAACAGTTTTAACACCATATTTTGCACCTTCATTTTCCCACATCATATCAGAACCTGCACAACCACCACTATGACAAGTATAATTATTCATCTTTACTCCAGAAAAATGACCGGGTAATTTGTTTAACTAAATCATTTACTTTTTCAAATTGTGGTTCGTCTGGCAACAAACTTTTTTCTTTAGAACGACCCAACTCTAATTCAAGATTTTCAGCAATAGAAAGAATTTGTTCCAATTCAAATTTACCTTGTTTAATTTGCAATAAAAAATCTGCATTATACAATGGAAATTCTAATTTACCAGTTTCAAGCAAAGTACCGCCTTCTGAAAGCAATCTGATAAGATGTGATGCAAATTTAGTATCATAACCGTATTTTAATACCAATTCATTTCTGTTGGTAATCTTACTCAATCTATCATTTAATGCGAAAACAACTTTTTTAACCATAAGATGTTTTTGGAAATTCAGGTCGCCAATAATAAAATGAGAACCTTTTTCAGTAAAGAATTTTTTCACTTTCGGGTCGTCTCTAAACATAACAATATATTCATTTGATTCTTGTTGCTTAAAGAATTCAAGTGCGGCAGACAATTGCTCATAGTTTTCTAACTTGATAATCATCTTGTGCTTTTGTGAATTTGCATAACCAATAAATTTGTCATATACACCTTTATGTGGAAATAAATGTGCATTTCTCAATAACATATTGGCATAATTGTCGGCATATAAAATGTTTTCTTGATTGACAAACAAATGCTCGATAATGTTTGGATTATTGGTCAATGCAAGAGTCGCCAATTTTCTAATTTCATATAATTTATAGTCTAACGCTTCAGAAGTGTTTTTACCTCTTTCGTCTCTACTTTCAACTGATAAATCCAATTCATCATTTTCAAGTTTCTTTAAACCAAAATAATAATCTTCATCAGCAATGAAAATACCAGAAAAATCCTCGTCGGATTCTGGAGTGTTAGTTCCATATAAATGAGAACCAGTTCGTATTTTAAGTATTTTATTTTGTTCCATAATCTTTTAATAAAAGCCCGTTTGCCGAGAGAGGACGACTTACGGGCTTATAGTGAGAATATTACTATTCCCGAATTTAATCTTTAGAAAGAAATAACTTATTTAATGTTCGTGCAATATCCATCAAACTATCAGTATTAATATATGAAGCCGATTTGCCATACATCAACTCAAACTGAGCGTGGTGATAATCACCTTCGCTGATGAAATATGATAATACTTTAATTCCTCTTTGTCTCATTTTATGAACCTCACCTCTCGTGTGTTCTGCAGCCAATGTTCCAGAATAACCCGAAAAATATGGCTCACCATCAGACAAATTTAAAAAGTAACTATGTAATTTATTCGTCGAACTTTCAATCAAATCTTGAATTGCTGCGAAACATAAACCTTCGGGTGTTGTTCCGGCCGTTTCTAATCTCGGAAATAACTTCTTAATTTTAACCATCTTATCAACACGAGAATCATATACAATCGCTACAAATGGGTCGCCATATCCTTCAGTACTTCTAACATCAACAACGACATCAAGATTTCCGTTTGTCATACTTGCAGCCTGACAAATTGCTACCACAACTTTTATAGCGTTAGATAATTTGTCGCCGGACATTGACCCGGAAACATCGATGGACATATGTAGGATTGCGTCTGCATACAATTCAACGAAAGTCTGTTGGAATACGCCAGCGTTACCAAAACCAAGTTCCGCCATCAATCTTCTATCCATTTTACCAGTTTCTTTACGAGTATATTTCGTAAGTTTTTCTTCATTTCTAATCTGTAGTTTTCTACCTAATTGTTTTCCAAGTCTTATACCATCACGTACTGCTTGTTCATTCATTGTAGTATGACCGTAATAACTATTTCCACTACTTATGAAATCTAATGTACCGGAATCTGCCATTTCTAAAGTAACTCTTTTAATTACAGTTACATTATATTCTCTTACATTATATACAGAATCGTAATCTCTACGCTGATTTTTAGGTGGATTAATTTTTATATTTTTAATCTCTGTGCCAGCGTCTGATATTTGATTTAACTTATTTAAATCCGAGCCAGATAATTTAACTTTTTCAATTTTACCATCAAGGAAATCTTTTTGTTTTGCAATCTGGTCAAGCAAATCTTCCAATTCTTCTTTAGTAAGTTTTATTTTACCTTTTTTTGCACCCTTTGATGGTTTTCCTGTTGGGTCATATATGATTTTTCTTTTCTTTTTCTTACCGTTGCCATCAGAACCTTCAGAACCTTCACTATCGCCGTCGCCGTTGCCATCGGATGGCTCGCCATCACCGTCGCCAATTTGCTGTTCCATTTTTTTCGTATCAATTTTTTCAATATACTTAAACATAGCTTCTAAAACTTCAAGTGTGACCGTCAATGATTGTCCAGTATCTTTCAATCTATCTATTGTTTTTACACTGACTATATCATAAATTTCCTGTAAACCATCTAACGCATCAAGTTCTGATGCTGAATTTATCATATTAATAAATCTAAACATATACGAATCAATATCTTCGGTTCTGTATTTGTCTGATTGTAAACCTTTTGTGGCAACATCAGAATAAAAATATCTATTGTATAATGCCCTATAATATCCTCTGTAACCAGGAGATTCATTGTAAAGAAAATGGTCAATTCGTCTATCTTCAATCCAATTTAAAATGTTTTTAGCCAAATGTTCGGTGATTTTTTTGGATGCACCCTTTTTCTCGCCTAATTTATATGTCTTATCAGATATTGCATTGCCTAAATGTAATAACAATCTAAAATCGGTTAGTAAAATGTGAGATGCTTCGTGTAAAGCTAAACCAACGGTTGAATCAAGGTCATGTGCTTCAATTTTAGAAGAAATGAAAACCTTTTTACCATCTGTGAATCCTGCAACTTGTTCAGAAGTTAAAAACTCTACTGGTATTGGTTTGCGTGTAACTATTCGCACAAAGTCTGAAATTGACCGTCTCATTGCTGCCAATTTCATATATCCTTTAATACTTCTGTCAACTACTAAATTGTCATATTTAGACGCATCAAAAGATTTATCAACAATCCAAAAATCAGATAATTGATTTGCTTTTTTTATTCTTGTATTTTTACGACCCTTTGCCATTAAAATCCTCTCTAATTGAATACCTTAAATTACTAAAAAATAACATAAAAGGCAAATTTAATTCATGTATAAAATTGTGGTTTCTGGGAAATCCAGCAACTTCTCAAAATAAAACATATATGACGATACATATTTTATGTTAAAAAACTCGTCTGGCAACCTGAAATACTTCTTTTTCTCAAGTACAAAATTTTTGTATATCATTTCTTCAATCTTGATAACCATCTTTATATATTCTTCTGCCTGTTTTTTCTGGTCAAACATTCCAGTCTTATTCTTGTAATCGCCATAAGATTTTCTGAAATCTTCGTAATCTTCATCGGAACCGAATTTGTCTCTTAAATCATCGGACATTTTTTTTCTCCAAAAGTTTTAAGTAACGAATGCATCTTTCATATCATCGTCGGTGAATAAATCTGGTTCATCTGTATCAACATCCTCGCCAGCAACAGAAATATTATATCTTTGTGCCATCTTTTTAATAAATGACCTTTCAGAATCATTACCACCTTCAGTTGGGAAGAATGGGAAGATTGCTACGTCAGCGGCATCAATAAAATCAAAACCGTCATATAATAGTCCTGCCATTTCAACTGACATACGAGTTGAAATCATTGTTGAAATATGAGGCGATTCGGAATTTATTTCAATTCTTGAGTCTGATGCTAATCCTGCAACCTGTTTTAATACATCTTTATTTACTTCTGGATAAAGATAAGCTAACAATTTCTGCTCTTGTACGGCATCAAGTACATCAACTTCAATAATAATAAACCTATCTTGTAATGCTCTGTCAAGTACTCGTGTTGCTGTATATTCTGCACCGATATTTGCCGTTGCTATAAATGTAACGCCGGACGCTACTGGTACAGTTTCACAATTCTCTTTTTCATCAAGTCTTAAATATCTCTGTTTGTAATCAAGTACAGTCATTAAAATATTCCAAGCATCTGGATGGGCACGAGTTAATTCATCAAGTAGAATTATTGCATTTTCTGTTTGTATAGCTTTAACGAAAAGAGACTCTGCAAAAAGAGTTTCACTATCTTTAAAATGTGTGTTACCAATAAGTGTGGAACGTGGGTCTTGTGTAGCACCCAAATTGAAATAAAATTTTGGTCTTTTTAAGGCATCTTGAACAAATTGTGCAGCAACCGTTTTACCACACCCAGATGGACCAACTAACATAATATTCTTGCCACGAACTGCCGAACGGACAAGATATTTCCAATGCAACGGTTTCATATAAAGACCTTCTGGCTTTAATGAATAAGAATCTTGGATGAATTTGACCAACTCGTTATGCGCAGCAGGAACTTCAACACTTGTTGACGCTACATCAGCGTTTAAAACACTTGTCTCGCCCTTTTCAAAGTCCATTTTTTTATTTGATTTCAACTTTTACCTCTCTGTTTTAATTAAATAACTTCTTTTTTCGATTTGCTCTTTTTGTTGGTATTTCTATACCTGCCATTTTTGCGTTTTTATAATCTTCTCTGTCAACTTGTCTCCAGAAATTTCTACCATCTTTGTAAAAACATTTCATAAGAAAGACATTATACTTAACGGCTTTTCTCAACATCCATTCCGGTATATTTTCCTGCGACAACTGAACCGGATGTCCAGTTTGTACTTCATTAATTATGAACGATTTATTTAATCGTTTTATTTCAACAACCAGTGTTTTATTTTCTTCCATAATGACCTCTTTTATTGTATACCAAATATAAATATAAAATTATCAATTGTCAAGCGTAATTTTAACTTTTTTTGCTAAAAATCTGCAGGTTTGTCTTGTTTTTAGATTCATAATAACCAATTTACGAAAAATATAGCAAAATGTCAACCATTATTATACTTCTTTTTCAGTCAATCCTAAGTCTTTAAACAACTGTTTTGTAACGGTTTGTGATAATTGTTGAATAGTATCTGACCAATATTGGAATTTTTCTTGTGCTAATTTCGCAACGGATGTTTTATATTCTAACTCATAACGATATTGACCGCCACCAATTGCACAAAAGTAAACAATAAATTCTGTATTGAAGGCGTTTGGTCGATAACTTGCTCTGACTTTTACTATATTTCCTGGTAGAGTTGGATGCCAATCTTCTTCTGTATTTTTGAGTAATTCTATGGCACAATAGTTACTGCCATCAAAAACATATTTATTTAATTTCATTGTTTTTCCTCTTTTACTATAAATATATCAAAAAAACTTTTCGGTGTCAAAAATCGTAGATTGCCGCACCGAATTAATAACATCTAATGTGCCAGCTTTTAAGTCAAATGGTGAAATGTAATAATAATGCAACTGATAATCTGCATAATTCACGGTCTTTTTTTGAAGGTATATTTTTACATTGCACATATCATTTGTTCGATATTCAATATAAAATGATGTGTCACTGGAAATTCTCCACATTTCATCGGTAGGTATATTCATGTTTTCTCTGATTATATTATCTTCGGCAAATTCAATATATGGGCCTCTGCCACCAATTACAATTCTTTTATATCCCGTTGCAATATGTGTTCCACATTTAGTTAAAAATTTTGTGGTTGAATCTCCGAACTCAATAGGTATTTTTATTCTGTTTTGATACTCATGTCTATTCATTACCTTTAAACCCTATTGTATTTAATTTCGGAGAAAAATTGTCAAATACTAATTCAACAGATTCTTGAAATACAGTTGATATGTCTTGTCCTCTTTTTTTGGACAGCAGGTTAGCGGTTCTTTGTACTTCTTTTATATGGGAGCCACTAAATTCTTTGCCATAACAATTCATTGAAAATTCTTTTGATATTTCTTTGCTGAAATATAATTCAACTAACTTATCTATTTGTTGCTCCGTTGGATATGTAAATCCAAATTTTCTATTGAACCTAACAGGTCTGTTTGCTATGGCTTTATCCAATCTATCCAAATAATTTGTGGTCGCAACAAATATAATTCTTTCTTCTTTTTCTGTTATGCCATTTACAAATTGTAAAAAGTCTGATAATATTCCTACACTTGGCGCATTATCTCTGCTTTCGCCGAATGCATCTATATCCTCAAATATTAATATACAAGGAGAAACGAATTCTTCGATAAATTCATTTAACATCGTATAATCAACTTGTGTGCTTAAATATGCAACGGTATATCCTTTTTTTGTCGCCTCGTGTGCAATCGCACTACATATTAAACTCTTGCCAACGCCTGGGTCACCATGTAAAATGATTCCATTGTTTTCATCTAAATGTTCCAATTGAAAAATCGTGTTGTCATAAATATCTTCTTTTAATTTTTCATCTAAAATAACACTATCAAATGTAATATTTGGTACCGACTTCATTATTGGATAGAATCCATCACGAGATTGTCTAACCTGAAATAGTTTTCCTTTTAATGGATTTTCATATCGTATCTCATGTTTCAAAAATTTAACTATTTCTGTAATGTCAGAGTCAGATTTTAATATATTTGAATAATCTTCTCCATCAATATATAGATTATATAAGTGATTGTTCCATTCAAAAACTATATTACCGTTTGTAATTATTTCTTTATATTTTTTGTAATCGTATTCATATTCATGTGTATATTTTGCAAATGTAGTTAAATGTCTTTGCCTCATAATAAATTCTTGTAATACATAACATATTGTATAAAAGCTATGATGTCCTTTTGAGGAAAATGTATATTGGCTTTTTGATACTATCGATGATTCATTTGGGTTAGGCATATCAGCCTTATCATCACATTTTTTTGGCTCGCTGAGCAAATTTGGTGAAATGTAAGGAAACCTACCAGGTTTTGACTCAAATTCTTTTCTGGCTGGTTTTGTTCTATTTTTTACAACTCGTTCTTCTACATCTTGATTATTTGCCATGATTATCCTCTTTGGGTTTATCAATTTTTAATTCTTTCAATATATCATCCAATGATTTTGATTCTTCTTCAAATCCTTCGTCTATTTCATTTACTTGTGTCACTATATCATCAAGTTTATCACATCTTTCCTTTGGACTTCCAATAAATGTTATTTCATAGAAAATTGCAGATAAAACTTCATATACGGAAAATCCTCTTTCCAAGCATACCAATTTTTCTTCATTTTTTATATTATATATATGCGTATCTGGTATTAATTCCATTGGATATTTCTTCAATTCATTTAATGGTGTGAATTCAATACCATAACCAGATTCTCTGCCGTCTTTATCTATGCCGAGTCCAGCAAAATCTGGCAACCAAGGTATTTCTAAGCTATTATCTTTATCCAATAATTCCTTTTCTTCAAGATATGCAATATTTCCCCACGCAATAACAATTTTCTGCATTCCGTCGGGAGTAATTTCGTCTGCCCGTTTGGACCATTCTTCATTAAAATCTGATAATGGAACTCCACTTAGATGTGAATAAAATGCAATCGAATATTCTTCGTGATGCTTCATTATTATATTAAAAAATTCTTCAAATGTGACTCCTTCTTCTATCCAAATCGGGTCGCATAAATATGGTATTAAACTTCCTTCAACTGGAAGATATGTATTTCCTAACTTTACACCAAAGTTGTCGGAATTTTTTCGTAATATAATTTTATGTCCTGGCATATATCCTCAAATTAGAAAAAGAGGCAAACTTAATTGCCTCTAATATTAATGTTAGTTAGAAGCGACTCGTCTGCCCTTTGCAGTAAGAGAGTATGCACCAACCGATACTCTTTTTAACATCTTGTTTGATGCTAATTCACGAGCACGTCTCATAACGCTACCATCTACATCTTCAACATTTCTGAATCGTCTTTTAGCTACATTTTTATTAAATACAGCGTTTCCGTTTTTCTGTTCCTGTTCAACCAAAAAGGAAAGAATTCTTTGTGAATAGGATTTTCTCATTATTACCTCCGTTAATTATTGATTAGTTTCGAGAGAATATTTTATTAGATTCTCTATATTATTTCTGGCAGTCTGTTCAAACTTACCAAAAAATTTTGTTAAATAAATACATCTTAAATTTAATATCTTTTTCATAAATTCTGCTTGTCCAACATAAAATTCTTTATCAGTTAAATGTGAAAATTCTTTTCTAACATGTATAGTATTTGTTTTTACTGTACTATAATGTAATGCAAACGCATATAAATCAATATCTGAAATGTGTTTTGCTTCTGTACTCAATGCCATTCGTTCATTCTCATTCGCCATTAATTTGAAATGGTGTGTTGCCATAATATATTCTTTAACAAGATTGGAAAAGTTCTGCAATCTGTCGTCATCCAATGAATATAATGCCGAATCTATACTTAACTTTATATTGAAATCATCGCCTCGTTCAGCCATATAAATTATATCATGATAAATCAATGCCCATTGCATGGCAATTCTTTTTTCAACATCTTTAATTTCAGTCTTAATTATATCATATAATTCGAGTGTAAAAGTAATATGCGAAATGTTATGATAAAATCTTTTGTTGTTGATATATTGCCGTTTTAACCACGGTATCTCCATAGAAGAATTAATATAAACACCGTATTTCGCCTCAATTGCATCGCACAACCCATAAAATCTGTTTGTTAGCAACAGAAACAGGTACTCATTGTCATATTTATTTTGATACGAAATTGTTGGTAAAATCATAACCTTCTTCATTTATATGGATAAATATAGGAAAAAAGTTCCAAAACGCAAGTTTCGGAACTTTCTCCTAACTTTTTTTCTAACAATTATTTCTTAATTGTTTGTTTTTTCATCGTATCAACTTGTTTTGCAGCCTCTGCAATCTTATCGGTACCTTCCAACTCACCCAAGAATGAAGGAAGTTTCAATCCAGCCATTTTAGCTACGTTCTGTAATGGTGGTAATGAACCCATCAATCCGGACATAAATCCTTGAGTTGTTCCACTTTGGCTATCCCATACCTGGACACTATCAATCTTAATATTCTTAATCGCTTCAGTCTGCATCTCAACTACTTTTTCCAACTTCTCTAACATTAAGAATGTACTTGCAGCATTAGCATTTCCACCACAAGATTCAATAAGTTTTTTATAGCCTTCTGCTTTAGCTTCAATTAACTTCTGAATACCTGCGGCTTCTGCCGTATATGTTGCCAATATAGCGGCTGCTTTACCGTCTGCAATAATTTTTATCTGATTTGCATCAGCCTGTGCCTGCAACTCAATCTTTTCTTTATTAATCTTAACAGGAATAACGTCGAGTGCAATTTGAGTTTCGTATTCTTTCTCTGCATTCTTTTTCTGAATTGTAACTTCTGCTTCCAAGTTGGCCACTTCTGCCGTTCTTCTTGCATCTGCAGTACGAACTCCTAATGTTGCATTGTAATCTGCAATATTTGCTTTAGCTTTAGTTTCACCTTCAACTGCTTCGGCTTCTCTATCCTGTACGAAAATACGTTGTTCCGATTCAGCTTTCTTTTCACCTTTTACAGCATCTGCTTCTTGCTGTTGTACATAAATACGTCT
>Ga0307376_10002869_pt1 | contig 16444 bp, 23 predicted proteins | sample TR2MG_FD_202536 | JGI IMG/M metagenome (GOLD analysis project Ga0307376, IMG submission 202536) | Soil microbial communities from Risofladan, Vaasa, Finland - TR-2 | ecosystem: Environmental > Terrestrial > Soil > Coastal area > Acid sulfate soil | place: Finland: Risofladan, Vaasa | collected...
CGTTGCGCGGAACATCTGCATGGGACCCGAATGTTGCCATCAATATCAATCCTACATCGTGCAATTGGCACCACGCGTATATCGTGGTTGGGGACTGCACGGTTGGACATCCGTGCCCAGACCAGGGAGAATTGCTCCTTGTCAATGCGCGGGTCGTTGAACAATTGTTCTAGCGCAGAGTGACGCCGATGGGGGTGGCTGATGATTTATCAGATTAGAGCGCATCAAATAATCGTGGCTGATTGGCGAACGCAATCCATCGATAATTCAGGGTTGGTCATCTATGACCCTGAATATGATGAGCCAGGAGCATTCGACGATATCGAAAGAATCCGGCCATGCGACCACACGGCATTAGCGGTATTCTGCGACCCATTCACGGTGGATTCCGTGATCGTTTCATCACTGTGTTCAGGGTGGAACTTTCGGTTTCTCCTCACACTCGACGGGACGTCGTCGTGGTATACGCCGGGCCGACCATTACTAAGGTCCAAACACTGTGTGGTGTTCGGCCGGTTCGATTATGACAAACAAGGAGGTATCGTTCCTGACGGTAAAATCAGGAATTCCGTGACCACGTGGAATTCGCGAGGAGTGTATCAGCGGAAATCGGTTCGAGGAAAGCAGCTATCGACGGTGGAGACCACGAACTATTCCCAGATGAAAAAATGGCACAAGCATCAAAAACCCATCGAGTGGATAACAGCAATTATTGGTTGCACAGGGGCTAAAACAGTGATTGATTTGTACGGGGGGTCTTGCGGGTCGATTATAGCGTGTGAAAATATCGGGGTAATATGCACCTGTTACGAGATCGACGAGGCGACGGCGGCGTCAGCGAATAACGCCATAGACGCGATACTCCGGGCTCCGTCCGGAGAATTATTTGAGGAGGCATCGAATGGGTATTAAGAGGTCGTTGAGTATTCCTGATCATGGTCCGTTGAACAGAATAGGTGAAAACAGTTCTAAGTCGTGCCCCAATTGCGGGAGTACGATAGCTACGGAACGGCGCCCTAACGGTTCGTTTAGGGCGTTGTGCAGGGGCTGCGGCTCGGTGAACGGTGCAGGTGCTACAAAATCGGAGGCTATCTCCGACCTTATTGCGCACACCCGTGTTTATTAAATGTCCGCACTGCGGCCAGACGGTCAACGTCCACATGCACGACGAGAATGGCAACCCAGAGGAGCGCGAGGGCATCCTCATCGAGGTACTGGGGTAGCGCAGAGTGACGCCGGGTAACCGGCGGTAATGCGGCCCGCGTATGCGGACGGTCACAAGCCCGGACAAATCAACAGATGGAGGACGAGATGAACATATTTGACATGGGGAAATTAGAGGCGGTTCGGAAATCATTGCAGCGGCCAGAAAATGAGAAATGGTACCGCGAGGAACATGGAATCACGGTCGATGATTTTACCTGCTACAACGTGTGCACCTATGGCGTCGATAATCACGAGGAAACCGGGGAATACACCGCGCTCGGAGAAATCGCCGACCTCATCATCGCAGACGACAACGAATAGCAGAGTGACGCCGGGTAACCGGCGGTAATGCGGCAAGCCGGTCACAAGCCCGGTAAAAGGAGAATGCTATGGACACGACAATAGATTTGGCTCGGGTGCTCGATTCTCATCGCCAGTGGATGGAGCGAGGGGAGGGAGATCGTGCGATCCTGAGCGGTGCGAACCTGCGCTATGCGAACCTGAGCGGTTCGGACCTGCGCGATGCGAACCTGCGCTATGCGAACCTGAGCGGTTCGGACCTGCGCGATGCGAACCTGAGCGGTGCGAACCTGCACGATGCGGACCTGAGCGGTGCGAACCTGAGCAATGCGAACCTGCGCTATGCGAACCTGCGCGGCGCGGACCTGCGCGATGCGAACCTGCGCGGCGCGGACCTGAGCGGTGCGAACCTGCGCGATGCGATCCTGAGCGGTGCGAACCTGCACGATGCGAACCTGCACGATGCGAACCTGAGCGGTGCGAACCTGCGCGATGCGATCCTGAGCGGTGCGATCCTGAGCAATGCGAACCTGAGCGGTGCGAACCTGCACGATGCGAACCTGAGCGGTGCGAACCTGAGCAATGCGGACCTGAGCGGTGCGAACCTGCGCGATGCGATCCTGAGCGGTGCGAACCTGAGCAATGCGGCTTTACCTCCCTATCAGCTCAATCTGCGTGCTGATTTGCGAGTCTATAAAAAAGTCGCTGGGAAAATCGTGCATTTGCTCATTCCAAAAAATATTCGTCGCACCGCGTCCCTCGTCGGTCGGAAATGTCGGGCAGAACGAGCATTTGTACTTGCTATCCAAGGCGATGAACCAGTTACAACTCGTGGCCTGACATACCGGTTGCGTGAGTGGGTTTACCCGGACGCCTACGACGATGACCCCCGCGTGGAATGCACGCATGGCATTCATTTTTTCATGACTATCGAGGAAGCACAAGACTATGCCTCTTAGGTTTCAATTCACGCTACCTCGATGGGCTCGGAACAATGCCGGAGGCCCGGCAAAAGTCGAACAGATTGCATACCTGCTTGGGTTGCTATCCGAGTGACGCCGGGTAACCGGCGGTAATGCGGCCCGCGTATGCGGCCGGTCACAAGCCCGGAGGAATCAGAATGGATCTTGAAGAACACCTTGCGCGGATTCGCGCGATCAAAACAGAGAAACGTGCACAGGCGGCCCGCGAGAACGGCAAGCGTCCGGTCAAACCCGGATCTCGTCCCCGTGGCCGACCGCGAAAAACTATAGCGGTGGATACAGAAACGGAGGGCGCCGATGAGTGACCGGTACATATGGGCGGGAGAAATAATCGATACGGGGGATGGCGGGGTCAATTTGGATGGAGAAGAAACAGCCGGTCGCATGAACGAGCTTGATCGGGAGAACGCCGACCTGCGCCGACAGCTCGCGGAGGCGTATGAGCGATGCGCACAGATTTGTAACCGATTAGCGGACGAAAGCAGCACAACTTTTGTTCGCGCAATGTCGGAATCAATCGAGGAAAACAAAATGCGTATTGCTAGAATGCAAGGGCTGAAAACCGCAGAGGAAGAAATCCGCGCCCTCATCCCGAAGGAGGAAACCGGTGAGTGATTTAGTAAAACGGCTAAGGGCAAGCGTTAAAATGGACGCTCATAATGGCGATGCGGTGGAGCGAAGTATATGTGGTAAGCAAATGCTTGAAGCGGCCAACCGAATCGAGGGGCTTGAGCGCGAGAACAAAAGATTTCGAGACGTGTTGGAAATGGATGATGGGGAAAATCCGGAAACGCTGCGGCAAGAACTTATGGAACTCGCCGAAGTGACTATCCGAATACGAGAAGAGAACGCCGACCTGAAGCGGGATTGCGTCAAGCTGCACAGCGAGCTGTTATGCCAAACCGAATACGCTGTTGAACTTGATCGGGTGAGCTCCGACCTGATCCGACAGCTCGCGGAGGTTTATAAGAGTTGCATTTCGGCTATGTATTCGGTTGTTATGGGCAGCGCGAGCCTTGATACCCGAACGGCGTTCGAGTCTGCAGAAGGAGCTATCCGCGCCCTCATCCCGAAGGAGGCAACCGATGAGTGAGAAAACTCCCGTCGTTCTCGAAATCCATGTTCAGACGCAAGACATCATTTTTCTGATTGTCCATCCAGAAACCGGGGAGATAGTCCCGAAATATCGGTCGATCAACTGGCTGCTAAAACGGTTGTTCACGTCGGAATTGAAAACCTGGAAGCGGCGATGGCCGTCGAAGGCCGACTTACACGCGGCCGAGCTGCGAATAATCGACCACAGGGAGGCAACCGATGAGTGAGAACGAACGGCTGAGAGAGGCGCTACGAGATATGATCGAATTGAGCATGGAAGATAATAGCATGTGGGAGCTGCATGATACATCTTTTCGGGAACGCCGTAGAGCCGCAAGAAACGCCCTCGCCGCCAAGCCCGATGTGTGCGTGTGGACGCCTATTCGAGGTGGAATGGTTTACCATTGCTCATGTGATGGTATGCAACGTGGGAAGTCTTTTCATTCCCCGATGTGGGACATCGACGTCGAGGATTACGAAGAGGATGGTCGGTGCGGCGGCTGCGGTCGCGAAATCGAGGTGAAAGGTGAGTGAGAACGAACGGCTGAGAAAGGAACTGGAGGCTCTCGTGTACGCGTTGGATTTTGAAGATTTGTCGGACAGTGTAGATTTGAATGGAGCCAAATCAGCCCTCGCCGCAGAGCCGGAGACGTGCGTGTGGAGACATAATGATTATGGCTATCACACCGGATGTCCACAGGATGTGTGGTTATCGAGTGAACTCCTACACATAATAGGTTGTTACATCGAGGACGGCCTCAATGCCATCGTATATTGTCCCGGCTGCGGTCGCGAAATCGAGGTGAAAGGTGAGTGAGAACGAACGGCTGAGAGAGGCGCTAAGAGATATGATCGAATTGAGCATGGAAGATAATAGCATGTGGGAGCTGCATGATACATCTTTTCGGGAACGCCGTAGAGCCGCAAGAAACGCCCTCGCCGCCAAGCCCGAGGTGTTCGCCGACCGTCTCAACGCCCTTGAGCGCGACAACTCCACCCTGAACGCCGAACTCACCGAGACGATAGCGGCGGTGTCCGACCTCATGGACGAGAACGCCGACCTTCGCCGAAAGCTCGCGGAGGCCTACGAACGAGTAGCAAAGATGGCTGATGAATGGGCGCAAACGGAAATAGCGGCTGGAACCGACAAAGGGTATGCGCAAATCATGGAGGTATTCGCCGAAGAGGTCCGCTCCCTCATCCCACCGAAGGAGGCAACCGATGAGTGAGAACGAACGGCTGAGAGAGATTTACGAATATCTTGGCGACGAGTTTAACCTTCGCGGAATGTCGTCTGATCTCTGGTCCAAATTGACCTATCTGTATACGACTGCGCGCGATGCGATCGCCGCCAAGCCGGAGACGTGCGAGTGGCACAGAAAAACTGACACGGGAGGAGATCCATACGGCCCGTGGATTACGTCCTGCGGTAACGAATGGGATCTACAGGGGCCGGAAGGGCTTGGACCATTCGAGTATCCGGATGAATACGGTTTCGAGTTCTGTCCGTTCAGCGGCTGCGGGCGCAAAATCGAGGTGAGGGAATGACAAGCGGAGAGCATAGCGCATAGTGATAAGGGATGTTATCACCGAGGAACGATATTTGGGTATACTGTAGATGGAGGCAATGAAAATGAAACGGATTCTCGCAATCATAATCGCGGCCGTGGCCCTCGCTGGCTGCGCAATTCCAGGGACGCACGGAAACACCGGAGCGCCGAAATCAGCATCGTTTGCCGGCGCAAAGGGCGTCTATACCGATTCAGGAACGACGGCGCGTTCGGTGTTCGGCGCTCGTGCTGTCGTGTCGTCAACATCAACGTCACTCGGCATGGTCACGACAAGCGGCCAGACATCAACTGTTACGTTCACCGATGTGACCGGCCAATCGGTCACGGCAAACGTCACGCAGGCCATGCAACTCAATCCTACATATATCCTGTTGTCACTCGCATGGACTGACGCGAAAAGCGTCGCGCAGACCGGAACGTTTACCGGCAATCTGACGACCGGTGCTCTTTCCGAGGTGTCCGCTGTCCCCGAGAACTGGCCGATGATCTGGCCTACTGCGACCTCGATGTACTATGAGTCGGGCGGCGGCATCTGGTCTGCGGATCTCGCAACCGGCGCGACAACCGAATTGAGTTCGGGCGCTGCGGTATGGAATACGAATACGTGGACTAAATCGGCAACTGTGCAACCGTGGTACTCTGGTTCGTGGGTATATGCTGATTCGCTCGGAAATGTATATGCCGCCGGAGCATCAAATAGCTCCGCGCTGCAAGGCCAATTGATCAAACATGATGGTTCGCTTGTTGATTTCGGTGGCAATTCGAGTACATGGAATTTCGTTCAGGATCTTCCGGGAACATCTGCCGTCAGCTATGTAGGATGGGATCTCTTAGATACAGGGTCATCTCAACTATATCTCGTGATTGGCCAGGACGTGTGGAATAATGATCCGTTCGCTGTCGGAGGATCAACGCTCACCGGTGCCGCGATCAAATCATACCCTGTCACGTTCGACCCGGAATCACCCGGTGTGATCTCGATCGCAAGTGTTCCCACATCCTATGCCATGATCACATCCGGGGTGTACCGGACAACGCATGTCGGGGCCGACTCTACCATGCAGCGCTCCATTCTTACCAACGGCGTTGACACCTACAGCGTGAGCGTCACATCCGGCGCGGTAACGATCACGGCGTGGAACACAAGCGCGGTCCCGGTCTCGAACACGTTCGCCGATGGGTCAAGCGCGGGATCAGGAGGCGTGACGAACTGGTACTATTCGGGCGGAGACATCTACGCCGGGCCGACCGCGACGACAGCCGATATCAATCAGGTTGTGCTCCCTGCAGGCGGTGGTACTGTATCAGATCCTCCGCTCATCGCACCGTCTGGAACTATCACCGCGTGGTCAGTCGTCGGCGGCCAGATTTTCTACACCGATTCATCTGGCACGTGGAAATACGATATTTCATCCTCCACAAAATCGGCGTACACGGGGACGGTGCCGCAGGCGGTGACGCAATAAGAAAGCCCGGCCGAGGGCGCCGGGCAGGTGAGATCAGGCGGTGACGAGCCGCCTTTTTTACGTGAGTGATGTCCCATACTTCGCGTTGATTCCCGCGAGTACTGTTTTGTAGTCGGTGACCGCAGTGTCAAGCTGCGCTTGCGTCGAGATTCCGGCGGCCACTTCCGACTGGACCTGCGCGACAACCGATTTCGCCGCTTGCTGTTGTGCTGTCGCCTCGGCGATTTTCTGAGCGGATGTGAGCCCTGCGACACGAGCCGCCTCAAGCTGAGCGCCGATCGCCGCCCGCTGAGAATCGGTGAGGTTATCGTCAATGATTTCCCCGGACGCGGGTTTGTCACCGAGTGCGGAAATGATGCGTTTCGTCCATGTCGAACCCGATACAGACCACACTGTGATATTGCGATAGTCTGCCACAATCGATCCGTCGATGCACAATTGCTGGTTCGGAGTTCCTGCCATCGCGGCTTTCAGACTGGTTGCGGTTATGTGCCCGGTTTTTCCGTCGTTGTATTCCGCGTCAGTCTCAGGCATGAGCGATTCATAGACGGTGCCACCGTCGGGACCGACAGCCGACCCCGGAGTGAACCATACCGGATTCGCCGATATGAGAAGGCGCTTTTTATCATCGATTGCCGAAAGCACCGGCCGAAGCTGCGCCTGATATGTGTCGAGGTCGGAGGATACGTTGGTAAACGCCTGAGTCTGGCTTGCAATCGCTATCTGGTTGTTCTGTGCGCGCGCCTGTCCGAGCTGTTGCGCCGCATATGCCATGGCCGATTGCGCATCTGCTATTTGCTGGCCGAGCGTGCGCGCCTGTCCGATTTCCGGGAGCGCCTGCACGAGCGGATCGACTTTCGCCGCGGTCGCAACAGGATCCATCTGCGGATCAGAAAACCCGAGAACAATATCGAATCCGTCAATCGTCGTGTGAATTACTGTTTTCAAAATCTCACCTCCTAATACCTGATTCCGATCTGAATGATGCCCTGCATCGGGCGGGTTTCTTCATCCGATAATAGCACAGCGTGACCGGAAAGACTTTGTGGGTCATTTATTATTTGCTGCGTCACGATGCTCCCAGCGGTTGTGAGGCCGTAGGCGGTTCCAGAGCCGCTCATGGCGTAGATAGTACCGAGAAATTGATGACCGTGATATTGCAACGCGAACGACCGGAAGTTTCCCAGGAAATCACTCGTTCCATTCGGGTTTCTCGTCCCTCCGATATCAAGACCGCGCAGGAAGACCCCGCGAAAATCCGGGAGCTGGTAGTAGGTCCCCGACGTCGATCGCGTTGTTCCTACCGCATCTGAGCATTTGTAGAAATACTGGTATGCCGTGTTCGGGTTGTTCGTGTCTCCGATATAGGTGTTTGCGACGAGGTTCGGATAGCTTGCGATCGTGATCACCTGTCCCGCGAGGATGAGCGCACGCACTCCGAGCGTCGCAGGATTCTGCACGAGGGACTGATACAGGTCACCTGGTGCTGCGCCGAAAAGAAGTTGCGAAGCGGTGAGCAACTGGGATGCGTTGTAGGCTTCCTGAACTCCGTTCGGAGTTAGCCCCGCCTGATTCATTAACGCCTGAAAATATCCCCAGATGTTGTTGACCATTGCCGCCACAAGCGGCGTCCCATCGGTCGCACCGGGAGTGCTTGAGTTTTTCGCGGTCGTCGCCGGGAACGTTCCTGTCACATTTCCGACCGACGTTTCGTATGCTATCATTCATTCCTCCTGTCTGTTACCATCATCCTAATTTGTCGACACATACAGTACCGCCCATGTCGAAAGCGGTTTCATCGCAAGCGTGAGTTTTTTCAGCGGTTCCAATTGGTTCTGCGGCACAAACCCATAGGTGAGCGCGGATATGTTCCCGTAGGCGTCATAAGTCGCACCGGCCGCGATGAAAAATACGAAGTTCCACGACGGACGGTTGAGCGGAGGATTGTAGGTAATGAGCGTTATCGCAAGCCACGGCGATCCTCCGCAACATGCGATCGATCCGTACCCGCAGACTGCATACACATATCCACATCCGATATTCGCTGCACTCACCTGATACACATCACCGTTTACCACAAGCTGGCCACCGGTTGAGAATCCGCAAACCGCCGTCCCTCCGTACCCGCAATAGGCGTTTGATCCGCCACAGTAACACTCCGCGGTCGCGCCCGATATGAATGTTGCAGGGTCCACCGGCTGCGGTGAGTCATTCGGAAAAACCGAGAGCCCGTATCCTCCGGCTCCGAATCCCATCGTATCGAGTGCCGCCTGTAAATCTGACGGTGCACCGTTCGTCCCGCGCGTGAACATCTTCCATGCGAGGGGAGATACCCGAGTCGCCTGCGGAATCGTCGTGTCGGGAGTTATCCCGAACTCGCGTTCTAGATCGTCGAATATGGTTGTCGTTCCCGGAGTCCGCGCGTTCGCAAGAGCGGTCAGATCGTCCATGACCGCCTGTAGGTTGTCGCCCTCACTCTGGAGGAAATTGTCAAGATCTCCGCCGGGCGCAGGCCGCCACAGCGCGCCGTCCGGGAGTGCAGCGTCAACGAAATCGCGCATGAGCGTGTCAGACATACGTTACGCCTCCGCTCACGAGCCCCGATTTTTCACCGGGAGCGATCTGGTAGGATGACAGCCACGTTCCCGACGTCGTACCGAACGCGACAGACGCGCAGGATGCACCATATTGGATCAGTACCGATTGGACGATTCGCCCGACCGATGGATTTGTGATGAGGTCGTTCCTCGAGAAATCCGGAGTGATCCCGTCCACGTATGGCGCGATCGACAGAAAATAGGTCGTGAGTGCGGCCGTGATTGCCGTTTGGCATGCGCTGACCTGTCCGGACGGAACCGAAAGCGATGTGATCTGCACATAGAATTTCGTCCTCGTGATAGGCATGACAAACAGATTGTTGTTCGTGAGCCCGAGCGATTGCTGAGATTTTCCGCTCGCATTCGTCGTGATCGCGTCGGTTACCTGCGTGAGGAGTCCCGATGTCGGAATTCCGTCAGGTTGTATCGTCGAATCACATTCTGCGTACACGGTCCGAGCCGGCGGCTCGTTCGGCTGAACGAGAACGTAGGCATTCGTCCCTCCGGTGAGTGCGTTCGTATTGAGCAAAATCGGCGCCCATACGGTGAATCCAGTGACGATGAACCCTGAACCGAGAACCGTTACATTGACGGCCGATGATCCTGATATGAGTCTGAGCGCTGTCTGAATGTCGGATGCCGCACAGTTGTAGGCAAGATCGCCGGTAACTGTGCCGTTGAATTGCAGTTTGAACGTTCCGCCAGTCGGACCGCCGACGATCTGGATGTACTGGGCTGCGAATGGGTTTCCGGTTGACCCGTATGCGACGTAGGGGAGTCCTGAATATGGATATGCATTGACGATTCCGGCGACGCTGATCGCCCATCGCTGGTAGTCAGACGCATTGCATCCGCCTCCGACTGACCGCACTTTCGCGAGAACCGGGATCCGGTAATCATCGTCTGTTTCTGTGTCCGCACCGGTTACGACGATTGATGCGACGGTCGGGGCGGCCGAGACTCCGATGATAGATGATTGCAGGTTGACCGTGTCACCGATGTTGAGGTTCGACACGATTCCGGGAACCTGCGCGGTAGCCGATACGGTAGCAGTTCCGCTTGCGATGGTCGCGTCCGCGGTTGATTGGTAGATTGCGTTGTTCGGCGCACCAATGAGTACAGTTCCTGAAGGAATAAGCGTTCCATTCGTCCCAGTAACGGTGATCGTGATTTGCTCTGCTACCGCCTGATTACGATAGACGCCGTATTCGTTGCCGATGATATCGAGGTCTGAGCCCTGCGCGGTCGATGCAAGCGCGGCAAGAAACCGGTCCGCACCGTATTTCTTCAGCGATGTGTAGGCGAGCCCCTCGACGACAGAAACGACTGTGGTAAACGCGCGGTCAGACGATGGAGTAGTCTGGCCGATTCGGTTTTCGAAATTCGATTTGTTCTGATCGATGATCTGTTGTGTCGTCGGGAGATTTACGCTCATGTCAGCCTCTGGTATGCAGGATTAGTCGCCTGAGCCTGCCATCGCATGCCGATTCGATCCGAGCTTATCACCTGGCCGGGAGACAACTCAATCGAAACTCCGAGCCTATCACTCGTCGGATTCGTCACCGTAGCAGATGGCGATGGGAAATAGCTTGATTTCAGCGCGAGTTCTGCGGCGTTTGCAACGTCTGCGATGGCATCGAGTGATATCGGTTGTTCTGTCGCGACTTCGAAATCTGACCCGATCTGCTCTTCTTTGGGCAGGTATGCATTCCCGATCCATCCCCGGCGAGTGAATAGCGATATGAGCGCCTGATTCTCGACGCCCTGATCCATGACAGGCTGGCCCGCTACATAGTAAAGATCGGAACCAGCCGGAGTGAGAATCAACCGAGGATCTCCGCCGTAGATGTCGCTCATTCAAGAAGCCCCTGTAGTTGCGATTTCGCGACACCGACCAGAGTCGAACTATCGATCATCGTCCCTCCGTTTGACGTTGTCATAGCGAGAATCCCGGTAATCAGATTCACGAGCGCCGTCAACAGATTTTCGGTCTGGTTTGCAATTGTGATTTTCCCATCCGATTTCAGGTAGATGTACCCGAGCTGAGTTCCTGAGGAATCGTATGCGTAGATTTTCCGCTCACCCTGTGCGACAGTCGGAGCGTTGTTGTTGTCCGTAGCGAGCGCCGCGAGATAGGATGCGTCGAACTCGAACAGAAACGCATGCTCGCCCGGAAATGGATTGAAATCCTCACCTGATCCGCGGATGAGTTGCGCTTTTTGCGCCGCCCCCGATGAATTGACCTGTAGCATTCGTTGCGCGGTCGCACCTGATTGCGCGTTAAACGGAACCTCAATTGTGGTGGCTGTCACTTTTCCATGTCGCGCTCTGATACTCATGTCGCCCACGGCTCCTGTAAAGGTGAGTTACTATACACCTGAGGCGGCACCAGAGACAACGTAGTTGTCTGTTCGGTCGCAGTAAAATTGTGCTCACTCTGCCTGATCAAAAATGTAAATCCTTTCGGGATGTGAAGCGACGGTGACACAACAGTTACTCGAGTGTTCGGGGACCAGAGCGAACCATCCGGCGCGTACCACCCTGACACCGGTATTTTGAGCGTCAGCGCTTTCACAAGTTGCTGATTTTTCGCAAATGGAGCGGACACCTTGACATTGCCCTCATCAAGTTGGCCGGCGGTAACACCCTGAACACGCCACGACGGAACCATGCTGTCTGTCGCCTCTGACTGGATCACGCTGCCGTATGCATCCTGTCCATATACGACATAGGTTCCAAATCGTTGCCTTCCATCGAATTTGATATTCCAGGATGTAACGTTTGACTCGGACTCTCGAAGAGTCCCGACAGCCGATCCGGTATTGGCCGCCCACACGAGTAGGTTACCGTAAAAATCGTTTGTCGCGAGGCACTGACGCTGGAACGCAAGGCGCGTGACCACATCTCCCCATTTGTCTGTCACCGAGCATTGGACTACCGGGAACGGCTCAAGGTACGCCCCAGAGAGAACGGACACGCAGTCAGTACCAAGTCGTTTGGTTGCGACTTTCCCGAAATCGATAATTGAAATGTTGTACCAGAAACAGCCTCCGCCTTGCGCGTCAGGTTGCACCGTCGAGTCGACAAGGTCTGCGGTTGATGCAGCACCTTCAAGGTCTTTGGTAGTTCCTGACATTTCTATTTTGTTGGATGCAGAATATAGATACCCGGTATTGACAAGCCGAGGTCCGAGGTAGATTTGAGCGTGTGGGTATGCATATGGGGCAAGCAGTTTATCTATTCCCGAATCCTGTCCTGGAATCCACGGCACTGTCGCAGTCCATCCGTCGGTGAGGGTGTCTGCCGATCGTGATATTTTCCCCGCGACTACCGGCAACTCCTTCGACACTGAGCCGTCGCGCGATATCAAAAGAAGCGTAAATGAATCTTTCGGTCTTCCCTGCATCCTCATTTCGGATGCAGACGGACTGAACGCGAAACTCATGCGACCGCCTCATAAATTGTGATCTCGCGCCCTGCCGACAGAATGATTACATCACGTCCAGTCAAATGGTTTGTGTCGATAAGATATTGATAGTTGTCATTTCCTTGAGAATCGTATTCTGATCCGTACTGTTCAATAGCAACTCCGATTGTAGTTTTCGGGCGGTCAAGTGTGACAATGCGTGCAATTTTAAGGTCAAAAAGAATTGTCAGCAAATACTGTATTGACAAACCCAAAAGAATTGCAAGGTCTGCGTATACTCCGAGCGTTGAGAAATACTGACCGGTGAGAGGGACGCCGAAAAAGTTTGTCTGGATCGCGTCGAGCGCTGCAACCATCGCGTTGAATTGACTTGCGATATTGGTGGCAGCGTTCACGCACGCATCCCTTGTCGACGGTACCGAGTTAGCAATGAGCTGCGATACCGCAATCATTCCAGAGACAGCGTAAAGTTCCGCAATCTCGACCTGATTTTTCGCAGGTCCGTTGTTGCCGGACGGAAGGTATCCTTCGACAACCGACTGAACGAATGAAAGACTTGCCGTCACAAGCGACGGGAAATCCCCGGACGCGATTGCACCGAGTGATACAAATGTCTGGACGTCAGTCGCGATTTTCGCAGGGTCAATCGTTGCCGCCTGAAGGTCTGCGGTGAGCGTGTTGTATGCCGTTGCCGATTTCCCCGCGAGGTCCGATGTCGCCGCGATCAATTTTCCGATTGGCGACGCGTTGAAAAGCGATGCAAGAGCTGTCCCTGTCTCTGCAGTCTGTACCGATGCGGCAGGATCCGTCAAATCAGTTCCAGCGATAAACTGCGCGGCAGAGTCAGATTGCGACTGTGCTGCCTGTCCGTTTATCGTTGATGCCAATTCCTGCACCGACTGTTGCGCTGCTGCAATCGTCGTCTCAATCCACGAGGTTGTAGCGACTGTGATGTTGCCGGAGGATGTCGGATCAACCGACAGTTTTACGGCACCTGTCGGCTGCGCTACGATCTGCCCGAGTACCGGGTGGTTGATCGTCCACGCGCCCCGCTCGGCGAACGCCGACTGAAATTGCGCTGCGATGATGTCGTTATCATCACCTTCGAAATACAGGGTGAGCGGAAACTCACGAGACGAATAGCCGAGGTCTTGCGTCAAGGTTCCATCGACAAGCGGATACTGAAACACACCTACCCGTTTTGTGCCGGTGATGTCGTTCGACGACCATCCTGCGATGAACCGTGTTTTTGAAGTCGGCGATACAAGGCTTATGGTTTTTCGGAGTCGGTCTTGCCAGTTCATTGCATTCCACCATGCCACGCGGAACCTTGCGCACCCGAGATATCCTGAGAGGTTCGAACGCTCGAGTTGACCCCTTGAGCCATCGAGTTATCCACATTGACGCTGTTGTTGACGGTTACGGCTCCTGATTTGTGTGGGGCAAGGAGATCCGTCGGATTTGTCGTCCCCAGGAATGCATTGCCTTTCGCTTGCGTACTCCCAAGCCAATCGGCGGCCGATTTGAGCGCGCCTCCAACTCCGGGGATGTGCGACAACAGCGTCAGAGCCCCGCGCACCGCATCGATGAGCAGGTTAAGTGGCGCAAGAAAATACGACAGCACGGCCTCCCCTGCTTTTTTGAGTGCACCGATAACCGCAGTCCCAACCGTGACAGCAAACCGCTTGATTGACTCCCACGCTTTATCAATCCACGCCTTGATCTCGCCCCAGTGTTTCACAGCGAGTATGACTATCGCGATGAGTGCGGCGATTCCGATGACGATGAGGCCGATCGGGTTTGCTGACATCACGAGATTGAGCGCCTCCCATACCGTCGCAGCGCCGCCTGTCACAAGCGAAAATGCCTCAATCAATCCGGATGCCACACTGAACACAGTTGATGCGACACCTGCCGCGATCATCGCCGTTTTGAGTACAACGATTGATGCTACAACGGTACCGATGAGAGGTCCCCAGCGTTTGAAAAGCTCTACAACACGGTCGATAACGTTCGCTGCGCCCTGGATGAAATCCTTGATTTTCGTCGCGATGAGGTCTTTATTCGCCGTTACCCATTCCTGAACTTTGTCGATGAGTGGGGTCAATTTCTCAAGGAGCGCTCCGAGCACCTGATCTTTCAGGTTCGCCATCGTTCCCTTGATTTTCTTCATCGTGTCGTCGGCCTTCCGCGTCTGGTCAATAACGCTGTTGGAAAGTACATCTCCGTATTTACTCGCCTCTCCCATGAGTTTTTCGATACCGTTTTTCCCCTCAAGAAGTAGTGGGAGCAATACCTGCCCGGAGCGTCCGAATGCGGCCTGCGCGATAGCAGCGCGATCTTGAGAGTTTTTTGTATTCTTCAATGCATCAGACAGCTCAAGCATCGCTTGCGTTGTGTCGGTCGTATGACGTAGTTGATTCGCAAGCGCCGGATTGATGCGTATCAGTGTCGTATACATGGCGCCGGTGTTGACCTTGAGCTGACCCATGTTATTGTTGAGTTTCTGCATGGATGTCACGACATCCGACTGCGCGATATCCTGCATGTGCGCAGCGTAGATCAGTTTTTGGTAGTTCTCTGCCGTTGTCCCGATGATCTGTGAGGTATGCGCGATTTCGTTTCCGCGTGAGACAAGGACGTCGAGCGCTTCTGGAATCGATTTGATCATCTCGATTCCGCGCTCGGCGAGTTTCTGCGCAGAAATCCCCGCGAACACGCCAAGAAAGACTTCCTTGAACTTCTTCGCCGATTCCTCAGATTTTTTGAATCCAAGAATTGTATTATTGGAAAACTTCTCTGTTGCACCGGCCGCTTTTGTGAACACGGATGTCAACCGGTCCGTCGCGCCGATAACAGCGGATACTGCGAAATCGCTCATCGGGACGCCTTCGGGTCAAGCGCTTTTTTATTACGGTCTGAGAGTTGCTTTGCAAGCGGGTACCAGAAACGAAGTTGTCCAATACTCATGTCCTCCGCCTCCGTTGCGCTCGCAATTCCCATCCCGACGATGTACCACATCCATTCCGCGATGCGGTCTATCCCAATAAAAAAAGTACTCCAAGGTCCTCCGCTACCGCGAGGTCGACGCCCGACAGGTTTTCGATAGTACCCGATACAGAACCTGACATGTGATCGAGCATCGCATAAATGCGCTGGTACCGGTCGTCTGTCCCGAATCCGTCGGTTGCAATTTTCGCCTTGCCAGTCATCTTACCGTAGGCGATCTCTTTCACATCTCCCGGCGCTTCCTGTAGATGTTGCTTGACCGACAGGCCCTTGTCCGTCCTCGAGTTTTCGACATATCCGCGGCGATAGTATCCTACCAGTTTGTCACAAGCGCCTTCGACTGACTGCTTTGTCGACTTGTCCTGTATCGAGTCGATGTCGATACGATAGTAGGAAAGCAGATCGCGCACGAGTTTTTCGGCGGACTCTTTGCTGATTTTATATTCCGTCTGTGGCAATGAAAATCGTCCCATCATCTCACCTCGTTAATGTGTCAGCCCTCGGCTATCTGCCTGAGCGCCTCGTACTCTTTTGAGTTCGCCGTGATCGTCACTCCGGTGATTGCTCGCTCGATTCTCGTCATTTTCCGCTGGTTGCCTCCGGATGTCATGACAGCCTCATTTTTGTAGCCGGCAGGATTGTACGTCATGTCATCATCGCTCAGTACATTGTAGGTGACACCTGCAACAGCGATTGCCCGCGGCGATCCTGACACGTCCCCGGACCCAGAGAATACTGCCCACGTGTTGTCCCTCGAATGCATCGACAACGTCAGTTTCGAATCCTGATT
>Ga0307376_10002871_pt1 | contig 16432 bp, 18 predicted proteins | sample TR2MG_FD_202536 | JGI IMG/M metagenome (GOLD analysis project Ga0307376, IMG submission 202536) | Soil microbial communities from Risofladan, Vaasa, Finland - TR-2 | ecosystem: Environmental > Terrestrial > Soil > Coastal area > Acid sulfate soil | place: Finland: Risofladan, Vaasa | collected...
CCGAATTTCATATCTAATCTCCTATATATAATTCTATTGATATAGATGCTCTATTAATAAAGCATACCTATTTTAAAATTTGGAATTATTATAACCTGAAAGGCCTAAGGTTGTTAAGTTCAGCAAAAAAAATGGCTGATTTGAACAATTGTCCAAACCAGCCATTAATAAATTTGATTGTTATATTTTAAGCAGTAAAAGATTGTCCACAGCCACAAGAACCAGTAGCATTAGGATTCTTAATGCCAAAACCAGTACCGTTAAGACCATCATTGAAGTCCAGCACGCTGCCCTCAAGATAAGGATAGCTTAGCTCATCAATAGCTACTCTTACTCCGTCTGATTCAATAATTTCGTCCGACTTCTCAATCTCGTCGTCAAAACCCATTTCATATGAAAATCCTGAACATCCACCGGGCACAACTCTTACTCTTAATACTCCCTCTGGAATGTTTTCCTCAGCCAGCAACTTTTTAATTTCGCTAGCAGCTTTAGTAGTTACACTGAACATTAATAACTACCTCCCTTTGTTAATTATTCCCTATTAGTATATGCACTAAGGAGGACTAAGGCAATGCCTAAAATAAAAATGGCAGAGTTTAAGATCGCCGAAGTTCTATGTAAGCTACTGAATTCCTTGCGTATTTCTTTGTATTCCGGAGTATCTTCTTGGAAGCTTCTCATCTCTGTTCTGACTTCATGGGTCTGTGGAGTGAGGACCTCCCCAGCATAAACAGCAAGGCCGAGCATGATAAATAAAGCCGCCAATTTTATAATGTTGCCGGTATATGAGAAGTTGCTCCAGAAATATATAAGCACAAAGGAACTGACAAGAGCAGCGGTCCCGCAAATATATGCAATCAGATAGTACTTAGGGAATATATTTGAAACTACATTTCCAGCCTGCTCACGAGTTAAAACCTTAAAAATACTAGGAGCGGCAAACATGGAAAAGAAGAAAATGCTTCCTATCCAAAAAATGAGTGATAATGAATAAATAAACTTTAGGGCTGTTTGCATAATCAATTAAAAGTACAATTTTGAATAGTTAGCGTGCACTGTTTAGATTCAGTCTCAAAAAATGAAGCAGTCATGGATTTAAAAGTACCTTGAATATTTATTGTACTTCCCTTAGGTGTTTCTAAAATACTTTGTTGATCCGGCGCATTACAGAAGCACTGAATCACTCTATCGCTTTTAGTTACAAATTCCACAGTAAATGTTCCCTCTGGCGCATCATGGCATAACGAGTGAATTTTTCTAACCATATTAACCTCGAGGCTGGTTTGTACCATTTTGTCTTTGTATAGATTGTCCCCACCCATGGGTTCATCCATATTAGACTCACAAATCTGATCGACAGATATTTTTTTAGCCTCTTGGGCATCTACAGGTTTTATTGTCCCTATTAGTGCAAAAACGAAAGCGATCAATACTAAAATAAAAAAATAAGTTTTGTTGGTCATAGTGCCCTCTTTTGTTCTGTTTATTTTTTTATCAAAGAAGCATTTTTATTATAACATGTGTCTACTATAAAATTAGGGACAAATTTTGATTTTCATTATGATATACGGCTTCTCTTGATATTTAGATCGGTCGTTGTGTATAGTTTTTGTAATGAGTAAGGACACTTTACTAATTATTGACACTACAGACAACAATGCGGACCTTCTTTACAGGACCAACTTTTTTGTTCCTGACCCAGTTATTTATATAGAACATAAGGGTGAGAAGATGCTCGTCCTTAGTGATCTGGAAATTGATAGGGGCAAAGACGATGCTACTGTCGATACAATTTTATCACTTTCAGAATACCAAAAGAAACTTGCTTCTAAAAAGCGTAAGCGCATCAGGTTTGTAGATATTGTGGATGAGGTGCTCAAAGATCTTAAGATTAAAAAAGCTCTTGTCCCCGGAATGTTTTCTATAAAATATGCTGATGAATTAAGGAAGCGTGGATATACAATTAAGGTCAGCGAAGAAGAACCTTTCTTTAAAGAGCGTCTTATAAAAACCCCTCAAGAGGTAAACTCGCTTAAAGATGCAGTAAGAAAAACAGCCAGAGCGATGGACTTGGCCATAAGGATAGTGGCTTCTTCAGAAATCAAAAGAAATAAGCTCTACGTAAATGGTCAGATACTCACCTCAGAGAAGGTAAAGGGAGAGATCAGCGCTGAGCTCTCCAGGATGGGATACAATGCGTCTCATACAATTGTAGCCTCAGGTGTCCATTCTTCTATGCCTCATCATAGTGGACAGGGGCCGATTTTTGCGGATAAACCTCTTGTTATTGATATTTTCCCAAGATCCCAAGAGACCGGGTTTTTTGGTGATATGACAAGGACCGTAATTAGAGGCGAGCCGTCTGAGAAGCTTGTAAAAATGTACAATACGGTTCTGAACGGTCAGAAACTGGGAATCAGCATGATAAAAGACGGCGTAAAATCTAAGGATATCCACACTGCAATTGTTGACTATTTTAACGAACAGGGTTTTGAAACAGGAAATCTCAACGGCAAGCAGCAGGGATTCATACATTCCACAGGCCATGGTCTTGGACTTGAAATACATGAGCCTCCAAGAATCGGAATGGGTGATGAAATACTGAGAGAAGGCAATGTTGTAACAGTTGAGCCAGGCCTATACTACGAGAAACTAGGCGGTATTAGGATCGAAGATGTCGTTGTCGTTGAAAAAAACGGTTGTACAAATCTTACAAAGTATCCAAAGAGGTTTAGAGTAAAAGTCTAAGGAAAAACCATCCTAAAGTTTGATAATGGCTTAATCTTTTTACTACAATCTTTTTCTATTGTATCAGCCTAATATTCATATAGAGTTTCTAGACATAATATTGTTTCAAGGAAGAAAAAATGAAAAAGAGTTTTCAGGATCTTGTTGAGCTTTCAAGGTATTTGAGAAGTCCTCAGGGGTGCCCTTGGGATCGAGAGCAGTCACTCAACACTGTAACGCCATATATTATCGAGGAAGCATATGAGACAGTTCAAGCGATTGAGCTTAAAGATAAGGATGACATTATAGAGGAGCTTGGTGATCTATTCTTTCAAGTTATATTCGCTTCTCAGATAGCATCAGAAGATGGAGAGTTCGACATTGAGGAAGTTGTGGACAGGCTCCATACTAAACTGATTAGCAGGCATCCGCATGTGTTTGGGGATGAAAAGGCTAAAGATGCACAAGAGGCTATCAAGATTTGGCATAAGCAAAAGCTCAAGGAAAAGTCCCGAAAGAGAAGGCTGCTTGAAATCCCTCGAACTATGCCCTCACTGTTAAGAGCGCATAGAGTTGGCGAGAAAGCCTCGCAAGTCGGTTTTGACTGGAAAAGCGCAGAAGAAGTTCTACCAAAAGTAAAAGAAGAGCTATCGGAATTAGAAGTAGAGATAAAAAATCAAAATGGGCCGGGGATTGAAAAAGAATGGGGGGATCTCGTTTTCTCAATTGTTAATTTAGGTAGACATCTCAAACTGGACTCTGAAAAAACCGCCCATAAAGCAATAGACGGGTTCATCGGTAGATTTAGTCAAGTAGAAGACAAGGCTCGAAAAATGGATAAACAATTATCCGATCTTACTCTAGAAGAAATGGATGAACTGTGGGATTTAGTAAAAAGAGAGGAAGCTTAAATTATATAAAACCTAAGTTTCATTCTTCAATTAGCATGCTTACAAGTTTATACCCTTCATTTACATAAACATCGGAAGTGCTGGCCGATTTCTCGCTGTAAACAAAGGAATCATTTTTCACGCTCTCATCTGCAGAGCTGTAGATTGCAAATGGAACAGGTTCGTTTATATGCGTTCTAATGTCAATAGGAGTAGGATGATCAGACATAACTAAAATTTTATAATCACCAAATCTCTTTATTCCTTCCAGTACACGTCCAACTACTCTACCGTCAAAATCCTCAATTGCCTGGATTTTTAGCTTAGCATCACCCATATGACCTGTTTCATCGGTCGACTCAATATGAATCATGGTCAAGTCAACTTCTTCAAGGGAATTTAACGCATAATCGACTTTGCCCTCGTAATTTGTATCTAAATATCCCGTGGCCCCCGGAACATCTATTACATCGAGCCCCGCGTATTTACCTATACCTTTAACGAGATCAACAGCTGATATAACAGACCCAGTTAAACCGTAGAGTTCTTTAAATGTAGGCATTGTCGGCGCTACACCCTGACCCCAAAGCCATATGCTTGTGGCAGGGTTTTTTCCTTCTTGGACCCTTTTTTTGTTTACCGGGTGATCTTTTAAGATTTCTCTAGATTTTTCAATGAGTTCGTTTAGTTTTTGAGATCCCTCACCGCTTGGGAAATATGTTGCAATATCCTTTCCCGATATATCGTGAGGGGGAGTAGTCAAGACATCCTTATTTCCCCCAGACCAGACGAGTAGATGTCTGTAGCTGACTCCGGGATGAAGTGTCAAATTCTCTTGATCAAGTTCACCTTTAAGATCGAGTATAATCTCCTTTGCTTCCTCAGTTGTTATATGCCCTGCGCTGTAATCTTCCATTATGGTGCTTCCACCCTCGTCGGCTAATGTCACCAAGTTACATCTAAGTGTAACGTCGGTTGTACCGAGTGAGACTCCCATGCTTGCGGCTTCAAGAGGCGATCTCCCAGTGTAGTAGATCATAGGGTCATATCCTAGCACCGTTAGATTTCCAACGTCGCTTCCCGGAGGAAGTGGATCTGGAATAGTTTTAACCATGCCGAATTTAATTGCACATTTAGCGATTTTGTCCAAATTAGGGGTGTTGGCTACCTCAAGAGGGGTTTTCCCCCCAAGCTCAGGGAGCAGATGATCGGGCATTCCATCGCCTTGCAGGATTACGTATTTCATAGTGAAAAGATGTTAAATGCTTTTAGGAATTTATCAAGGAGTTATTTGTTCTAAAATGAGTGGGTCATCAGAAGTTCCAAACTTTGTATTAACTGAGTTGTTTCCTAGTTTAAGAACCTGCTTCTCAGCATGATATGAGCTTCTGACTAGCGGACCCGCTTCTATATGGGGAATACCTATAATTTTCTCACCATAGGCTTTTAATGAATCGAATTCCATAGGATGATAAAATTTAGAAACCGGCAAATGATCAATAGTTGGCTGCAAGTATTGCCCTATTGTGACAATATCGCATCCTACGTTTTTCAAGTCTCTTAAAGTTTGGAGTACTTCATCGATTTTCTCACTAAGACCGACCATGATTCCTGATTTAGTGAGCATATCCTTATTCCCTCTTTCTTTACTCTCAGAAAGAACCTTCAAAGACCACGCGTAGTTGGCCTGGGGGCGGACAGATCTCTTCCTGCCGCTTTGTGTCAGCTGTAGTAAACGATAAAGTCTGGGAACAGTCTCAATGTTGTGATTAAGCACATCAGGTCCTGCCTCGAGTATCTGATTAAGCGCCTGGGAATCACCTTTAAAGTCTGGTATTAAAACTTCGATCTTAACTTCCGGGTTATATTCTCTGACAGTCTTGATAGTTTCTGCAAAAATACATGCGCTATCAAAGTTTTTATCGTCACGATTAACGGAAGTGATTACAACGTGAGTTATATTGGCGTTATTCTCGGTTAGGCTATGTACTGCCTGAGCTACTCTCTTAGGCTCTTCCCAATCAAGCTCGCCGCCATTCCCAGTCTTTACATTACAAAATCCGCAGCTTCTTGTGCAAGTGTCGCCGAGTATCATAAATGTAAGAGTTCCTGCGCTCCAGCATTCCCCAATATTAGGGCAGCGCGCTTCCTGGCAAACTGTATGAAGGCCGAGTTCTTTTGTCAGGTTTTTAAGGTGGATGTAATTCTTGCCGGAAGGAAGCTTTGCTTTAATCCAGCTTGGTTTTCCATTATTACGCATATTTATATTATAATCTCAGCCCCGATTATTGGGACTAAAATATTCCCTACTTTATCTCCTTTTTATTAGCCTATGATCTTAATCATTAAGACGGCGGAGAAAAAGGACTTGAGTTGGAACTAGAAGAACTTGAGCTCTCCAGTGCAGGGGCTTCGATAAGAGTTTGAGGATTCTGCAATAACTCATTTACTTTGGCTTCAAGCTCTTTTATTTTTCTACTTTTTTGTCTCGAATCAGAGCTAGATGATATAGCCTGAAGAGCGCCGAAAATGAGCGCAACAACGACACCTAATACAAAAGCAGACAGTATGAGCACTATGTTCTTAGTAATATAAGGACCAACCATGTATAGGTTTAAATCCATCTGAAGCTGAAAAGAATGTGTGAATACTTCAAGGTTCTGTGTGTAGATAATTGCGAAAAATACTATAATCAAAACTATTATTATTAATCTTATGAATCTCATTGCTCACCTCTCAATTGTTTTTTATTTGCTCACTAAGAGTTTTATATGTGTCGTGTAAGTACTCAGGCATTATCTTTACATCTCCAATCAACGGCATAAAATTGGTGTCCCCGTTCCATCTAGGAACTATATGGAAATGTAAATGATCATCAATACCCGCGCCACCTGCTTTGCCCAAATTCATTCCTATATTAAAGCCGTCTGGTTTCATTATACTTAAAATTTCAATACATTTCGTTGTTAAATTCATTAGCTCAAGTCTTTCGTTATCGTCAAGTTCAGACATATTGCTTGTATGTTTGTAAGGAACAGCCATAAGGTGTCCGTTTGAATAAGGATAACGATTCATAATTATGAAACTGTATTTGCCTTTAAATAGAATAAGGTTTTCTTTGTCATTTCCTTCACAGGGTTTATCACAAAAAATACATCCCTTATCTTTTTCCCCGGTTATGTATTCAATTCTCCAAGGAGCCCAAAGCGTTTTCATATTCAATTAATTATATCGACAAGATAGAAAAGCCCAAAACGTGATTTTATCGGGACACTTGTCAGAATATTCGTATCAATTTTTGAGTTTAGTAAATCAAACAGCTTGGATTTCTTTTTTGGGAAAGTTATTACTTCCGGATCGCCCTCTATTCCCCCTAAGTTTCCTGCGGCTGCTATAGCATCGTTGATTGTTCCAAGCTCATCTATTAATTTGAGATTTAGAGCCTGCTCGCCTGTATATATTTTCCCATCTGCAACACTATCTATCTGCTTAGTGTCGAGACCTCTTGAGGTAGCTACCACCGTTTTGAATTGAGCATAAACGTTATCAATGAGCTGTTGAATATATTGTTTATCCGCTTCACTCATCTCTCTAAATGCGGAGCCGACGTCTTTATATTTACCGCTCTTGATTACCTCAACATCTATCTTCGCCCAGTTTAGTAGTTTTTCATAGCTGGCAAACTGAGCAATGACGCCAATACTGCCTGTAATTGTTCCGGGGTTAGCATAGATCTTTTCAGCAGAACATGCAATGTAGTAACCTCCGGAAGCTCCAACACCACCTATACTTGCTATAATGGGCATTTTTTTGCCCAGTTCTTTGAGCTCACTATATATTTCTTGTGAGGGGCCCACAGCGCCACCAGGGGAATCTATTCTTACTACGAGCGCTTTAACTTTGTCGTCTTTGGTTATAGTTTCTATGCTGTCAAGATAAATTTGCGAATCAATAATTACATCTTCGACTCTTAGTACCGCAACTTTATCTCCCGAAGAAAAGCTGTGTTCACCAGATAACAGCAGCCCGCTTCCGATTCCTGCAAGAAATATAAAAACAAACAGAAAGAGTATGACTATTGCAAGGAATAATCCCCTCACTTCTTGGCTCCCTCATCAGTGCTAATTGTTTTGAGTTTTTCACCAAGAAGATCACCAAGTGTAGCACTCGGCTCTGCCTGAGAAGAATTGAAGTTGGAGACTCTCTCTTTTTCAAGTTTCTGAGTAAGTCTCTTTACGCTTAAATTCAATTGTCTGTTTCTTCTATCAAAACCAACTACCTGAGCAGTAATTTCATCACCCGGGTCGATTTTCTTGACCGCGTCAGTGTCATCTTTATCCTGGCCAAGCTCATTTGCTCTAATATATCCTTCGATATTGTCATCGAGCTCTATAACAACCCCTCTGTCCTTAACTTCTTTAACTTTACCAGTAACAGCGGATTGTCCTTGTTTGTATTTCTTTTGTGCGTTTTCCCAAGGATCACCGCTCAGCTGTTTTACACCGAGGCCGACCCTTTCGTTTTTTTCATCGACGTTTAAAACTACAACATCTATTTCATCGCCTTTTTTATAAGTTTCTTCAGGGTTAACTTTCCCTGCCCAAGAAATATTGTCTGGTCTTACAAGTCCCACAATATTATCTGCAACTTCTACAAAAATACCTCTATCAGTAACATTTCGGATTGTTCCTTTTAATACTGATTTCGGAGGATTTTCCTTTTTAAAGAGCTGCCAAGGGCTAGGCTCAATTTGTTTTAGGCTTAGTGAAATCCGCCTATTCCCCTGATTAACATCAATAACTATTACATCAACCATATTTCCGGACTCAACCACTTCTTTAGGGTGTCTAAAACTCTTTGTCCAAGTTATCTCTGAGACATGAACAAGGCCTTCTATTCCAGGTTCAAGCTGAACGAAAACTCCGAAATCCATCAAAGAAGCTACTTTACCTTTAACTTGATTCCCCGGCTGATATTTTTGGCTTACCGAATCCCAGGGGTCTGGAGTTAATGCCTTAAGACTTAGGGTTACTTTTTGCTCACCCTGTATGCTCAATATTTTTGTGTTTATTTCTTGCTCTGCTGAGATAACATCGCTCGGGTGGTTAATCCTACCCCAAGAAAGCTCACTTATTGGAATAAATCCTTCCAATCCTCCCAAGTCGACAAATGCTCCTTGGTTAATAATATTTACAACCTTTCCTTGAATTTCCATACCCTCTTCAAGTTTGGACAGGGTCTCCTTTTTCAAAGTCTCTCTTTGTTCTTCTAAGAATGCTCTTCTTGAGATTACGATATCACTATTAGTAAACTTGATTATTCTTACTTCAAGCTTTTCGCCTATAAATTTATCAAGGTCTGATTGTGGCCGGATATCTAACTGCGAAGCCGGTAGAAAAGCTCTGATTTCTGACTTCTCACCAATATCAGCTATAAAACCACCTTTTACCTTTTGAAGAATTCTTACTTCTATTAACTCTCCACTATCGAATTTTTCTTGTATTGCTTTATTTTCTTGAAGTATCCCAGCTTTTCTTCTTGATAGCCTGGGTAGTCCGTGGTCATATCTTTCCAAAATAACTTCTACTTCGTCGCCAATCTTTACTTCAAGCTCTCCACTTTTTCCCAAGAATTCTTCCGTAGGTGCAACGCCTTCAGTTTTTGAGCCAAAATCAATAAATACGTCGTCCTTGTCTAGGTGGACCACTACCCCTGTCAACAATTTCCCCTGTTCGGGCGCATTCATACTTTCATCGATTAGTTCTGCAAAATTTTTCTCTTCTACCATAGTCCTGCCTTCTATTATTTTGATGTGATCAAATTTACCGGTCGATTTCCATTGTTAGAATTAGAATTAGCTGGTGTAGGTTTTATTTACTCACCTTAACTTCTGTAATAATTCTGTTTGTAACTTCGTCGGCATTAAGATTTGTAGTATCTATTATTACTGCATTCGGGGCCGGATGCAAGGGAGATTCTAGACGCCCTTTGTCCTGTTTATCCCTTAATTCTATCTCTTTTGTCATATTGTCTAGGTCAATATTAATGTTATTTTCCATTAATTGCTTTCTTCTCCTGAGAGCTCTTTCTTCAAGTGTAGCATCTAAATAAAACTTAAATGTTGCTTCTGGAAATACATAAGTTCCCATATCCCTTCCCTCAACTACAATATTACCGTTTAATCCAATTTCCCTCTGTAATTCAACAAGTTTTTTTCTAACTAATCTCTTGGTTGCCACATCGGAGGAGATACGCGAGATCTCGGGCGATCTAATTTTATCGGTAATATCTTCATTATTCAGTGTAATCACAAGCACATTATCCTGGTTATTCACTATTCCAATTTCAGTATTGTTTAATAAAGATAAAAGCTCTGTGTCGTTATCTATGTTTATAGGATTTCTTTTTACTTGAAGCGCAACGGCTCTATACATAGCTCCTGTGTCTAAATAAGCGAGCGCCAGTTCTTTAGCAACTGATTTAGCTACTGTGCCTTTTCCGACCCCTGAGGGGCCGTCAATTGTTATTATTAGACCTTGGTTCATTTTGTTTCTAGACTTACTACAATAGGATAATTTATTTATTGGCGGAGTTCATCTATTACTTCAAAAAAGCCTGGATAAGATACAGAAACGCAGTCGGCATCAATTATCTCTGTCTCTCCTTTTGCTCGAAGGGCGGCAATTGCGATCGACATTGCTATTCTATGGTCTCCCCAGCTTGAGCATGTAGCCCCCGTCAGTGCTTGAGTTCCAATGATTGACATGCCGTCTTCAAATTCTTCTACTTCGGCCCCTAATTTGCCAAGCTCAGTAGCCATAGCATGAATCCTGTCAGTCTCTTTTACTCTAAGCTCCTTAGCATCTTTTATTAAAGTTTCTCCCTCTGCAAAGGATGCTGCAACTGCAACCAACGGCAGTTCATCAATTGCTTTTGGTATTACATCTCCACTGATCTCTGTAGCATGCAAATTGCTTGAGCGAGTGAGTATGTCTCCGATCGGCTCTCCATTCACATCCCTTTCATTTATGATCTCAATGTCTCCACCCATATTTTTTAAAATATCGATTATTCCAGTTCTTAGCGGATTAATTCCCACGTTTTTTATAAGAACTTCAGAGCCGGGGGTGATAAGAGCTGCAACTATAAAGAAAGCTGCGGAGGATATATCGGATGGCACTATGATTTCTCCAGGGTTAATTTTGGAAACCTTATTAATTTTTATGCTCTGACCCTTTTTCTTTATAGGAACACCGAGATAAGCGAGCATCCGTTCGGTATGGTCTCTTGAGGGCTCTGGTTCAATAACTTCTGTTTCGCCTTCAGCGTAGAGTCCGGCAATAAGTATTGCCGATTTTACCTGAGCGCTAGCTACCGGTAGCTCATAACTAATGCCTTTGAGATTACTTCCAATGATTGTGAGAGGAAGTTTATTGCCTTCTTCGTTGCCGTTAATTTTAGCGCCCATTTGTGCAAGTGGGCTGACAACCCTTTTCATTGGCCTGGCTTGGAGATATTTATCCCCTGTAAGGGTTGTTGTAAATTGTTGCGGGCTTAATAAGCCGATTAAAAGCCTTGTCGTTGTGCCTGAGTTGCCGCAATCTATAATTTGATCTGGTTCTTTAAGACCATGGAGACCATTTCCTTTAACTAAGACCTGGGTTCCATTGATTTCAATTGAAGCGCCAAGCGCCCGCATTGCATTTGCGGTAGTTAGGGTATCATCGGATATTAAAAAATCCCTCACTAAAGTAGTCCCAGTTGCAAGTGAACCCAGCATGAGGGATCTATGGGATATAGACTTATCCCCAGGTGGAGTAATTTCTCCTTTGAGCGCTTTGGAACTTCCTATTATTATTCTATTAGACATATCTTCAAATTTGATAATATACTTTTGTGGATATTCTGCCTGATATTTATCGTAGGTAAAATCATATTGGTTATAATCTAGTGAGAAATTATGATGATTGAATTCAATAAACCTAAAATAATTCTCTACTGTTTCGTTTTATCCTTTGCTCTAATCTCGTTTTTCTTTTTAGCAGAAATGAGTGTTGCTGAGCTATGCGGCAAATGGGGAGAAGGACAAAAAATAGGTGTGCTGGATCATAATCTAATCAATGAAGCAAGTGGTCTTCAGGCATCCAGAAACTATACTGGCAGGCTCTATCATATAAACGATTCAGGCGGAGGAAATTTTTTCTATATCTCTGATATCAAAGGTGATAAAACACAAAAAATCAGAGTAGAGGGTGAATCTTCTAAAAAATTAGATTTTGAAGATATTAGTGTGGGAAAATGTTTTGATAAAACATGTTTATTCATCGGTGACATCGGTGACAATAGGGTCACAAAAGATTATGTGGAGATTGTAATAGTTCCGGAATTAGAGCAATACGGGACTTTTGTAAAACCTCTTAAGAGAATAAAGGTTAAGTATCCCGATGGTCCGCATAATGCCGAAGGTATGGCAGTACATCCTAACGGCGACATATATATAATAACAAAAGAAGAAAACCTCAAAGATTTAGAGGCGTATCCTGCAAAAACATATAAGTTATCTGCTCAAAAATGGCAAGATGAAGCAAATAAATTAAAAATGTTGGATTATATAGGGGAAATAGATTTACGACTGCTAAACCCTTCAGGCACTGCCTACGGCCAGGTTGTTTCAGCATTTGATATTGCCCCTGACGGTAAAAGTTTTATCATTTTAACATACGAGAACGCTATTGAATTTAATATAGATTTTTCCAAGCAACATATAAAACCGACAAGCCAGTTAAAAGAAGGGCAGGATTATAATGTAATCGAACTTAGATCCTTACCACAGCAGGAAAGTATTACATATTTACCAAGTGGTCAGAGTTTTTTGTATAACACGGAGTTCCACTGGTTTGAGGCTCCTATTATAAAAGTAGATTGTCTGGATTAGCTCCATTCTACTTCATTAGAAAAGCTAAAATTATAGGGGTTGTGATAATTGATAATATAGTTCCAGCCAAAATTATAGATGCCACAGTTTTGGAATCCTGATTATACTTTTCCGCAAGTACAAAGTTGAAAACTGCGGGCGGCATAGCGGATTGTAAAATCACAACTTGAGCTACGATTCCCTCTAGTTTAAATAGCCAAACTACAAGCACTCCAGCCATTACGCCAACCAATACCCGCATACTGCCGAATAAAAAAGACCTTCCTACATGATTAAATCTTACTTCCGATAGTTTATACCCCAGGGCAAATATCATAGTGGGTATGCTTGCTTCTCCTAGCAGGTCCACGGCTCTGAATAAAGAAGTCGGCATTTGAACTTCAGTTACGCTAAGCAGAACGCCTGCTACTGCTGAATAGATTAGGGGAAGTTTAAATATTTCAAGCGGACTTTTCTCATAGTTTAGTATCGAAATACCGACTGTGTAGTGCAGAACTGTAGTAGAAACCATATAGAGTATTCCAATATTGAATCCTGTTTCACCAAATGCGAATAGAATTAGCGGCAAGCCCATATTTCCAGTGTTTGCAAATAGTACTGGTGATAAATAAACCTTAATAGGTAAACCCATTTTTTTTATTGTCAGGTATCCCACAATTGATGTGACACCTACAATAATGCATACAGAAGCAAATACTGTTCCTGCAAGCCCTATTTCAATTGTATCTTTTGATAGTGAAGAAAGAATTAAAGCGGGTGTGGCAAGGTAGATTACAAAGTCATTTACAGCGGAAAGGTCTATCTTTTTTCTTTTCCCAAAAAGATATCCTAATGCTGCTATGAGGAATACAGGCAATACTACATTAATTATCTCAGTAGATATGGTTATGAATCTCCTTTAAACCCTCAACATTATATTCTGAGTAGGACAGTCATTTTACCAGACAATCTTATTTTGCTTAAAATTTTACTTAGTTGATTGGAGGAAATATTTAGAGATAGTTACCACCTAACTACAGAAGCGCCCCAGGTGAACCCTGCGCCAAATGCAGAGAAAACTACTATATCACCCTTTTTCAACCTGCCGCTTTTAACAGCTTCATCAAGCGCTATAGGGACTGAAGCCGATGAAGTATTACCATATCTATCCAAGTTACTAAAGACTTTTTCTTCAGGCAATTCCAAACGTTTTCTAACGGCCTCTATGATTCTGTAGTTAGCTTGATGCGGAATTAATAAATCTATTTGATCTGGTGTAATACCAGCTTGTTTAATAGCTTCAAGAGAGGAAGACTGAAGGGCTTTTACCGCTTCTTTAAATACTTCCTTACCCTGCATTTGTAAAAAATGGCTGCCGTTCTTAACGCTTTCTTCAGAAGTAGGCATTCTTGATCCGCCTCCGGGCATATAAAGATATTCCCAGCCGTCTCCATTAGCTCCAAGACAGGAAGATAGGATACCGGGAGTTTCTGAAGCTGTAATGACTGCAGCACCAGCGCCATCTCCAAATAAAATACAGGTGGTTCTATCTTCATAATTCATAATTTTTGATAACGTCTCCGCCCCTATTACCAGGAGCTTTTTAGCGCTCCCACCTTGAATTAATCCCTTTGCCACATGTAGCGCATATATAAATCCTGAACACCCCGCAAGCACGTCAAAGGCAAAGGCATTCTTTGCCCCAAGGAGGCTTTGAAGTACACAAGCCGTGGAAGGAAAGATAAAGTCAGGCGTGATTGTGCCGACTATAATACCGTCAATATCTTCGGGGCCAATTGAGGCATCCTCTAATGCCTTGATTGATGCTTCGTAGGCAAGATCAGATGACGCTACATCAGGCTCAGCTATTCTACGCTCAGAAATTCCTGTTCTAGAGCGAATCCATTCATCTGAAGTATCTATCATCTTCTCAAAATCAAAGTTGGATAATACTTTTTCAGGGGCAGCTGAACCAATTCCTAGAAACTTTACGAAACTCAAGTTAATTAATACTCCCGTATTTATTGATTGGATGTTTTAGAATGATGGCATATTATCAGGTAATCAGCCTATTTTGTCAAACGATTGTGAAGCTTTGTCAATGAGAGACGTTAACTCCGATTTGTCATCCATACTGAGCACGATTTTTTTTGAGTATAGGACTTGAGTATCGTATAGCAGCATATCAAAATGATCCTGATGCGTAAGTTTTTTAAGTAACTCTAATTCCTGGGGGGATTCTGTATTGAAGAAATAGTCAAACTTAAATGGATTATTGGATACGGTATTGATATCAATATGCATTGCTATGGATGGAAACTCCGGTCTTTCGATCAACTCAAAATTTAAAGTTATCTTGTTAATGTTATTGAGTTGTAATAATTCCTCTCGAGAACTTATAATAATTAGAGTTGCCATTTGGTTTAAAGAAATGAAAATGCAACCCGATTCAATCATTGAAAGAGATATTTCAGTATCGAAAGAAAGCTCTATAGTGTCAATCTTGCTCTCTGAGTTTCTAAATAGCGGTTTTAGAATCAAGTTTAGCAACGGCAATCTCCTGCGTTGTTGAAGTTTAGTTTTAGATGGTGCTTTATCGTAAAATTATAGTCATATCCTGCAATTAAGCATAGCAAATTTATAAAAATGAGATAATTTTTGGTGATAGGTGCAAATTTTCACTTGACATATACATACAAAATTTATTAGTATCAAGGTATCAGTTAGAAAAGTTAATCAAGATATATAATTGATTTTATGGGTTTGGGTTTTGTAAATACTCCAATAAATCATCTTAATATAGGTTTTAGTTAGAATTTGATATAGAATAATCTAGAATTATTATTAACTTAATAAGGAGGAGATAAAGATGTGGACACTAATTATACTGGGCTTGGTTTTTCTAGGATGGTATATCATGTCACCGCAAGGAGAGGCTGGAGCTGCAGCGGAAGCTGCCCCAGAAGCTCCATCAGCGCCGCCGCCGTCGGCAGGAGATAATGCTATAACTGATGGTAGTGAATTTTCTTCAGCTGCTGCGGCACCTGCTGCTGCAGAAGCACCCGCTGCTGCAGAAGCACCCGCTGAAAGTGCAGGCTCTAGCGACGACGATCCATTTAAGGCTCCATAAAAAGGGGACAGGCTAAAGTTAACCTAATTTAGGTTAACCTAAATCTCTATTATTGGGCTTGAATTGCAATCTAAATAATTATTTCTTTTTTGGTTTTTATAAGTAGCCAAAGGAAGAATACTCCGCCTATAGATGCTGTAATTATCCCAACAGGAATTTCGACTGGACTAATTATAGTTCTGGATAACGTATCTGCAGCGGTTAAAAATGTAGCTCCTAGAAGAAAGGAGCTTGGTAGGATAATTCTATTATCTACTCCCAATAGCATTCTCAATATGTGAGGAATTATAAGTCCGACAAACCCGATTGGACCGGTAACTGATATTACGGCTCCTGCCGCAAGCGATGTCGCAAAATAAATTTTCTTTTCCATCCGCCTGACATTTACACCTAGAGATGATGCCACATCATCGCCTAGACCAAACAAATTCATATCTTTTGTTAATGAAAGCAATATTGCACAGCCCGGTATTACAAATATCAGAGTTTTCCAAACCGTATCAAATCCGACTACGTCTAAACTTCCCATTATCCAGCGCATTGTTTGTAGAGACTCCGTGAAAGTGGAGAAAAATTGTATAAACATTACAATTGACGCATATAGAAAATTGGCAACTACCCCAGCTAGAAGTAATCTGCCAGTTGCCACTACTCCGCCTACTTTTGAGATTGTATATACGAATAACATTGTTAATATAGAAAAAACGAAAGCAGAAATAGAAACCATAGAAAATCCTAAAACACCCACAGCTAGGCCCGATCTAATCG
>Ga0307376_10002872_pt1 | contig 16432 bp, 6 predicted proteins | sample TR2MG_FD_202536 | JGI IMG/M metagenome (GOLD analysis project Ga0307376, IMG submission 202536) | Soil microbial communities from Risofladan, Vaasa, Finland - TR-2 | ecosystem: Environmental > Terrestrial > Soil > Coastal area > Acid sulfate soil | place: Finland: Risofladan, Vaasa | collected...
TCGAAAACTCAAGGCCAAGGTTCAGCAGAAGGCTCTTCGACGGGCCATGGATGAGGAGGGAATCACCCATTCACGCATGATCCCCATGACGGGCCAAGCTGGGCAGGATTTTATCGATCGTGTGAAAAAGCGGATGCCCGGTGTCTCGAAGGTGATGCAGGACGCAACGCACAATTCCGCCTATGACAAATACATAAAGAAGGACCATGAAGCGGGATCTCTTCGAGTGGATGGCGACGGCAACATCATCAGCGCGACCAATGTCGACCCAACCCAAATGGTCGAAATGATGCGTAAGCCAGAACCGGACGAGGGTCCTTCGTTGCAAGAGCAGATTGCGGATCGGCGCCCTACGCTCGATTTGTTGAACTCGGAAGAGGATGACAGTTAACGATGGCTAAGAAGACTGTCATCCCTGTTGAGGTTCTCTTTTCTACGAAGGGGGGCACCGACTTCGCCAACCAAGTCGGCGCCGCTCTTTCGAAGGCTGGGAAATCGTGGCAGAGCGAGCTTCGTTCGGGAATGGCCGAAGCCATCGAGGCCGCCAATCTTTACGCGTTCACGTCTGGAAAGAGCGGTTCGGCGATCAAACAGTTCATCAAATCGAACCTCACGACGCCGTACAAAGAGGCCATGAAGGCCATTCGTCGAAATGACGTAGAGGCGGCACAAAAGTACACCGATATTCTCGATAAACGGTCGAAGGCGTTCAAGAAAGAGCTCGACGCCATGACCGCTGCCCAGGAGAGGGTGGCGAGGCGTAAGGATCGGACCGGGGCTGAGAAAGCGGACGATGTTGGCAAAGCCCTGCAAACGCGTTCGGCAGGCGGTCTTCTGGATCTGTTTCGTGGCAAGGGTGGACAGCTTCAAGACCTGGGCAAATCGAGGCAGTTAGAAGCCGGCAAGATGGGCCAACGTGCCCAGGCGATGGGTGGCGCGGAGGGGGCCCAGGCTGCGGCTAAAGCTGCCCAGATGGCGAAGATGGGGGCGTCCCTCGCCAAGGTTGGAGCAGCGATGGCCACGATTGCGGCAGTCGCTGGCGTCATCTTGATCGTGGTTAAAGCGTTCTTGGACCTTGAGCAGGTCATCAAGGACATGAACAAGGAGCTCCTCAACACCGCGTCGACAGCGGACTTTGCGTTCACCACGGCGGAGGTGGAGGCGGGGGCTTACAAGAAGACGTTGGCGAGCATGGTCAACGACCTGTCGGGTCTCAATGACAACATGCGAGATTTCGGTGCGACCGCGCAAGAACAGCGCTCAGTCATCGCTCGATTGAATGAGGCTGGCTTCACGTTCCGGGAGATGCGTCAAAGCTTTAAGGACACCAACAGTGAGATGCGGAACTACGAGGACGTGGCGTCCACGGTGCTCCAGTACGCGCGCGCAATCGGAGTTGAGAGTGGTCAGATGGCACAGACCATGGGAGACCTGACGCTGCGCAGCACTCTCGATCTTCAGCAGGTTGGTGAACAGTTCAGCATCATCACGCGTGAGGCGGAACGTGCAGGTTTCCAGACGAAGCGGTTCTATTCGGCGGTTGTGGAGGCGACGAGTGGCATGGCGTTCTACGGGGTGCGCATCGAAGAGACCGCACAACTCCTTACCGCGATGGGTGGGTTGATCGGTCAGGTTTATGGTGAGGACATGATGAAGCGTGTTGGCCAAAAGTATGGCAACAGCTACGAAAAAATGCTTGAAACCGTGCTCCTGCAAGGCGACGAAACCATGACGAAGGCTTACCAACGAGCTTTCACCATGAAACTGTCTCAGACCGAACGAGACCTTGGCATGGAGGGCATTGATGAGATGATCAAAAGTGCCGGAACTCTTTCAGAGTTCTACAAAATGATGCGGGAGTCTAATCCCGGGTTGAGCGGTGAGCAGCTTGATGAGCTTCAACATCTGTTTACTCTGAAACAAGCGGCCGAAGGCAACCAGACGGCTCAGATGGCGGCGGGCAAAATGGCTGGACCTGCTTTCGGAGCCATCATGGACTTGACCAACAAACTTCCGCTTAAGGATTTTGGAGGTAACGTCGGAGAGGCGTTTAGCAAGATCCTTGATGACAGAAACTCAGGTGCTGCCGTAGCACTGGAAAAACTTTCTGAGGAGTCCGGTCAGAGTCTTCAGGCTCTAATTGATTTGGGTGTCGCTTCTAGTGGCAGCACAGACATCTTGAAAGAGATGGCTGCAGCCGGAGACGCGGTTCCGGAGTGGGCGACGAAACTGGGCATCACGTTCCAAAATGGGGTGCCTATGAAGGGGGAGACTGAGATCAAGGATTGGGATGATCTGTTTGCGATTCAAGTCGAATCGAGGAAGGAGCAGAAGGACGCCATGCTGTCCGAGTATGACCTGACCAAGGCCATGTTCCAGGAGACCGTCTCGACGAACGCTCTTATTTCAGAGGGCATCCTGGGCATCCTCGTCGACATCTACCAGGGGGTCATGGAGATCGTGGCCTTGCTCAGCTTCGGTAAAAGTGACGCTGAGAAAGACCGAGCTCGTAGGGAGTCGATGGGCAAAGCTGCGGAAAAAGACACGGCATACCGGAAGAAGATCGAAGACAAAGCAAATAAAAGTCTTGAGGATGCGCAGAAAAAAAGTGCCACTGCCACAACTCCGGAAGAGAAAAAAGCAGCGCGCGTCAGAGAGGAATTGGCCAAGGAAGATCGCTCTAAAGCGGAGCAGGAGCGTGAGAGATCAGAAGCTGCGCAAAAAGCCTTGCAATACCGAGTAACTGACAGGGAAGCGAAGGATAGCGGCATGTTCATGGCGATGCAGCGTCAGTTGCCCGAGAATCTGCAGCTCGATGAGAGGGCAGCGAAAGGGACACAAGCTGTGTTGGGCGGCATCACTCGCGAGGACCGCATAGGGTGGATCATGGACATGAAGAGAAGTGGTCGGGAGGGGGCCCTCGTAGGAGACCGTTCGAACAAGGCGGTAGGTCACATCAAAGGCACGCTTAAAGATCAGGGGCACTGGGAGGACCTGGCCAAACAAATGGGCGGCGAAGACCGTTTGGAGGAGGCTATGCGTGAGGCGGCGAAGTTAACTGACGCCAACACCAGTTGGTACACTTCTGCGACCGGTGTCTACGAGGAAGCGCTAAATAACGTTCAGAAGATGGCCGGAGCCTATTCCTCTTTCGGGGTTCAGGGTGAGGGGTACACGGCTAAGGTGAATTACGAAGACCGGCTTCGAGGTCGTGCCGCGGAGTATCAGGAAGGCAATGTGATGGCAGCCCCGGTAGGGCACCTGATCGAGAGTGGGCTTGACGCCCTCGACGCCATCAAGGCTGCTACTGCCGAAACCGCGGACGCGACCCAGACCGGAGTGGCTTTGGACGTGTCCGGAGCTAAGGGCGTTCAGGACCTCATCCTTCCTTCGGGTGGCGGTCGACCCATCATCACCGATCCCAGCGACATGCTCATGGCGTTCAAGCCAGGAGGCCCCATCTCGCAAGCCCTGGGCGCCGGTGGGGGAGGGGGCCGCGGGGGCGGTGCTGTGAACGTGAACATCTACGGCGGCGATCTCAACGAGGTCTACCGAGAAGTTATGCGTGTGATGAAGGTGTTGGGGAAAGCGTGATGAGGGGGTCTAACCATGCCTAGCCGACTTCCTGTCTTCGCCCCCAACCTTGAGTTGGGAGACGATCCCGATGCCGTTGAGGGGGCCGATCTACGTCGAGGTCGACGCCCCGTCATTTTTGACGTGGTGAAAGCGGACCGCACCACCAGTCTTCTTCCAGACGGTCTGCGTCTCGTGTTGCATATCAATCCGCGGACGATGTCACTTTCGTACGCGAAGCAGACGCAGCGTACGCAGACCCGTGGAGGGTTCGTCGAATTTCACTGGGGGGACGCGGCCGAGGAGGTCACTTTTGATGCCGCGACCGGCGGGTTCATGCGCCTCTACACGGGCCTCTCCAACATCACGGGCGGGAGGGGCAATCAAGGGCGTCGTGAGACCATTGCTTACGACAAGTACTTGGACTTGCTGGCTCTGTTCCACAACAACGGAGCCGTTTACGACGCGTTCGGGAACATCGTTGTGCAGGGCTACATCAAAATGACGTTCGACGGAGGTGTTCACATCGGCTGGTTCGATGGCCAATTCACCGTTACGGAGGCCGCTCAGACGCCGTACATGTTCAACATGAGTGGTCGGTTCATCATCGACCAGGAGATCCTACGTTGGCGTAGCTCCGAACTGGGCATTCGGGATGACCGGTTCGGTCGCGCCCCGGCTTCTTTGTTTGATGCCCAGGCGATTTCTCAAGAGCTTGCGGATGACCGCGCTTTGGCGGCTGGTCTTTCTACTGCGATCCTCGACCCTGAGTTCGATCCTGTGCACAGTGACCTCGTCGATCCGTTTGCGAGTGCAGAACGCGAGTACCAAAAACATCAACTCCCCACCGTTCGTCCCCGGGATTCTTCCGGACTTGTTGCGGACCCCTTCGCAGGAACGTGATCGGACATGGCCGACTTAACTGACGAAGACTACCCAGGCATCCAGCCCCTCGCGAACTATCGTGGGTTGGCGTACGGTCCGAATTTTCAGCCCCAGAGCCAGGGGGCGGAGTCCCTGGGTTTGGACGGCACGCTTCAAAAGCTCCGGGACCCCGAACTGGGTTCGCCGTTCACTTTCCGTGTGCGTCCTCCGGCAACGTTGGTCAATGCTCTGGCAGGGAGGGGCGGCGCGCGAACGGGAAATGACGCTTTCGATCCAAACCTACGTGCTGTTTTTGAAGCAGCTCTCAAGGAGTTTAAGCTCGTAGAACAACGCTTTTTCGAGGGGGCCGCGACAGAGCAGGAGCTTGAAAATGCTCGTGCGGCACTGGCCGGCGGGCGTCCGCAGGCGGGCACCAACCTCAACATCATTGAGACGGCCCAACGAGCCAACAGCAACTTCGATGGTGTGCTTTCCGCACGTCAACAGTTTGGACAGCGCGGGTTCACTCCGACCAGCTCGACGCAGGGCGCGGGGCTTACGCAGTCGGAAGATAAAGTGGCTGCGAATGGCGAACGTTTCGATCCACAGCAGGTGGGGAGCAGTAACGCGAACCAGGCTGCGGTTTCTGATTTGGCGCAGGCTCAGAACGTCATCGTCCAACTCAACAAGGTCCTTGCAACTCCTCCTTTGACGTTGCTGGTGAACCCGGAACAGCTCACGATCACGTACACGAAAAAGCAGATCTACACGGATCGCAACCGGTTCAACCATATTTTCCAGAGCTGGGGCGAAGACCAACCGCGTCTCAGTGTCACGGGGAAATCAGGTGGCTTCTTGGTCGGGACCCCTGCGGGTGCCGGCACGTTCGACAAAACGATCGATGGCATCGTCCCTTCGGATAATGATGAGGTCTCGGGTTACCAGTACGCGTCGAAGTGGGATTCGATCGCGTGGCAGAACTTGATGAGCTTGTTCGCCTTCTACCGAAACAACGGGTACATCTACGACAGCGGCGGGCGCCCGAAATCGGAAGCGCATCTGTTCATCGGCAACATCGAAATCGCGTACGACCAGTGGGTGTACGTCGGCAACTTCGAGAACTTCTCGTACCAGTACACGGAGATGAAGCAACACGGCGCCATCGAATTCAGTTTCGAGTTCGTCGTGTCCTTCATGTTCGACCGGTCACAGGGTGGTCAAGTCTCCAGGATGCCTTCGGTGACTCCTTCTCCTAGTGACGAACGGGCCACGGGTAGGGCTCGTGCTGCGGCGGAGTTCAATGCTCTGGTTGCCGAGAGTGGAAACTCCACGATCACCCAGACGTTGCCGGCCGGAGCTACTGGAAATGCAGGGACGGGGATTTTGGACCCGGGAGTAGATCCTTTTGAGTCACGCAACCCTTTCCAAGGTCCTGAGATCGCACCAGGTGTGTTTTTGCCACCAGGGTCGACCACTCGGTTCCCGGCAGGGGGAGGTCTCTAAGCCATGGCGAACTTGGAGAAGCGTCCTTTCGTTGGGAGTTGGCGTCTCAACAACCGGTCGGTGGTCAAGTACACCCCGGACGCATTGATTTTCATCAACGGGGATACCTCTTTGCCCGGGTGTGCTCGGTGCCGTGGTCGTATCGAGGTGCAGAAGTTTGTGACGGGTCTTTCGGTCGAAGCCGGTACCGACCCCATGTCCCATTCTGCGAGCATCAACTTGGCGCTGCCTCGTGTACAGGGCCAACAGGTCTTCATCGACGGTTACAACATCCTCCGTCCCGGGCTCGAAGTTCACATTTTCATGCGCGGGTATTTCCCGATCCGCGGCATGTTTTCGCATCTGGCGAACCCTCAAACGGGCCCTGCGGGAGACCCCACTCCGCACGACTCGAACCAACTGGACATGACCAAGTACGCCACGTACCCGTACTACCCGGTCTTCCATGGTCTCATCACGCAGTCCAGTTACGAGTACAGCGACGGGTTCTATTACGGCACCCTCAACTGCACGTCGCTGTTGCACTTTTGGCAGTACGTGAACATCACGACTTCCGCGGCTTTCGAGCAAAACACGATCGCCAACAACGACATCGGGCGTACGACGCTTTTCGGCCACAACTTCAACAACACGCACCCGTTTGCCATCATCTACACCCTGTACACGGATGTGGCTGGAACTCAGGCCGGAGCCGACTTCGCACTTTCCCAGGCCACGAACGCGGATGAGGTTGCCGCTGCGACCGGGAATGACGGCCAGTCGATCTACGATATGGTGTCCATCTACTGGGAGCAACGTTTCAAGACGCGCATCCAGAGTCTCCGCATGTATGGGGTGAATGGGCAGCTCTTCAACGCAGCTCAGCAAGCGTGGCTCGGAACGAACCGTGACGCTGACCAGCTCATGACCAGTGCGACGGCGAACGACCCGACGACCACGAACTCGGTACGTGATCCGTTCTCGGCCCGACTATCGGTCGCGAAAGCTCTGGGGCTTCAAGGGGCGGGCGCAGACTTCACGTACTCGCCGCTGATCCAGCAGGACAACGAGTTCTTCAACTTGTCTGTCTTGTCCATGTACGCGTTCCAGCAGACCAAGGCCGATATCGGAACCGTGGCTCTTTGGCAGACGACGTACCAGACTAAAATGGACGTGGCCCAGCGCGTGATGGAGGTGACGGGCTACGAATTCTACCAGGACGTGGACGGGGACCTCGTGTTCAAGCCTCCGTTTTGGAACCTAGACACGGCTCCGAACCGCTACTACCGGCTCAACGATTCCGACATCATCAACATCACGTTCACGGAGAAGGAACCCAACGCCACGTACATCATCGTGCGCGGCGTGTGGATCAACGGGCTCAAGACCGAGCTTGACTCCACTGATGTTCTTACGAAGCGTGGTTTGTACGTGGACTACAAACTCGTCGCCAAGTTCGGATGGCGTCCCGCGCCTACCCTGGAACTCACGTATGTCTTGGACCCCAAGGTCCTGTTTTGGATCGGTGTCGCTCGACTCGACATGTTGAACGTGGACACGTTCAGTGCTTCTGCGACGATCCCCATTCGTGCGGAGCTCCGTCCTGGGTTTCCGGTCTACATCCCGTTCGTCGATAGCTACTACTACATCACGCAGCTCAGTCATGCTTTCTCTTTTGGAGGGCAGTGCACGACGAGCCTCGTTCTTACTTGTCGTCGGTCCAAATGGCATGCACCAGGGTTTCTCAAGGCGGCAAACCCTGGTGACTCGGCTATCGACCTCATTCGTTTGGACCGTCCGGACCTTCCTCCGCGACCACTTGAGATTTTCGTCAACGACATCCCGCGCATCGTGGGGTTCCCGAACGTCGTCATGGCTTTGGACCCTCGGAAGTTCAACCCGAATTTCTCCGTGGTTGGTGTGGGGCTCGACTATTTCCTCTCCGTCGATGAGACGAAGCAGGCCGATCTCCTGTGGAGCCTTCTGATCCGTGACATCCACCTCCTGAATGCGTTCAACATCACCGCCGGGGCTGTCGGGCCCGATGGGAAAACGTACATCGAAGACCCCACTCAAGTCACACAGCTTCGGTTGTCGGTTTCGGGGAAGGATGACATCCATTTTTCTGTGAAGGACCTGAAACTTGCTTTCAAGGCGCTACGTGGTGAGGCGACGGACTTGAGCACTGTCAAGAATAAGCTCGATAGGCAGGACGAAACCGTCGCTGACGCGGACCAAGCGTTCAATGCGTTTAAGCTCGCTACTCAGGTAGGGCAGGCGGCAGGTTTGGATCCCAACTCGGCTCGTGGGAAAGCGACAAGTGAGCGGGATGCCGTCAGTGGACAACTCCAAAGAGAACTCGTCAAATACAACGATACGTTGACGAGCTCTGCCAGCATCGACACGTTGGTTCAGGTCTTCGAAGCACTCCAACCCGATTCCAACAAACCGATTCGACGCAAGATCGATGGCATCCCGGGGTCGGATGTGACGCTGTCTTTTTTCCAGACGCTGGGGCACCTCAAAGGCCAGTACATGGCTTCTACGGTCCCGGGCCACTACCGGTACTTTTCATGTTCGCACCCTTCTGAGAGCCAGCAGGGGATGCCTCTCATTTCTTGGGATGACGGAAAACGTTCCAAGGGGCCCGTCCCGAGGCCAACTCGGTCGGGGAGTCGCAGTGGGAGCAGTCGTCGAAATCGGGGGGTGGACCCGACTCCTGTCATCACAGAGTCTCGGGATCGAAGAGACCGTGAACGGAAGGAGAAACTAGAACTCCAGGCTCGGTTTGACGAGCGAGGGATTACTTGGATCCGGGCAGGAGAATTCACAAAATTCCGTAACAACGGCGTGACCTGGATTAACGGGAAGAAAACCACAGTGGAGGCCATCAAGGAACAGCCCTTGACGGAAGGGATCGCTGAAAACATCGTCAACCTAGGAGTGGCTACCCAAGAGTTGATTGATCGGCTGTCGAGTAATCCGCAATTTGCTGGGTACACCATCGGCACGAGTGGGAAAAGTTGGGCTCCGGGGGCGGAGACAGATAAGGGAGACGAGAGTCACCACGCGGCTGGTCGGGCCATTGACATCGGCGTGGTGAGCCCGTCCAAGAAGCGCACGAACGATAGGTACGACATTCTTGTATCTGAAGCTGGAAAGATGTGGGCCGAAGGGTGGTTCGGCGGTTTCGGAACGTATCTCAAATCGGAGGACGCGTCTGGAAAGAGTTTCGTTCACGTCGATATCCGAGAGAGCAAGAAAGGGGATCGTTGGGGCGAAGAGCAGAAAAAACTTGATGGTAAGGGTGAGGTTCTTCGATTCCGGAATGCGAAAGTTGCTTTTGTAGAAGCCCGGGTTCAACAGGAGACACAAGATGCTCTTGCCGCGGCGGGCATTGCCGCACGTAATGGGACGAAGCCTCAGTTGTGGGAGCAGAAGTCTCCTATCCCGACGCCTGCTGCGACGCCGGCTCCCGCAGTGCCACTCCCCGGTCTCACTGATGTGGTCCCGACATCCGAACCTGCAGAGGCCCCTTCCGTCACTCTGCAAGAGGTAAGCCTCCAAGTGGCACGCGTGGTGGTGCAGTTTCAGGAGAAGACCCAGAAGCCTTCGAAGGGGCGACGGGCTCCCGAGGTGATTCTGAGTACTGGAAAGTGCCGTAAGGGGCTTCAACTCGCGCAAGGTCCCAACCGGACGCCCGAGGTGATCACGACTGATCAGATCCAGAGCATCGGGTTCATCCGACATCAGGCTGGCAAGTTCACGCAGGTAGTGGGCACCTCCCAGAACTCGGGCACGAAGTCGTTCAGTGCGGTGAGCCTCCAGAAACAAGTCGCGGATATCTTCAAAAGCGCCATCCAGGACCTGGACGACCCCGATGTCACCGTGGCTTTCATTTTCGGGAATCTCTACACCGATATAAGCGAGAATCTGGAGTCGGTTCCCATCCCCACTTTCGATCCTGAAACGGGCAGCGAGCTTGGTGATGTGCGCATCAAGCTCAGGTTTTTTTCTGATGTGCTTGTGGTTGAAGCCTCGGAGGTTCCTCCTTCCGTGGTGGCTCTTTTGGAGGCGGATGGGATCGCTGCGGAGGAGCAGTATCTTTTGGGCGATTTGTCTTTCCGACAACTCGCGATGATTCCTGGCTACAAGGCGACAGGAGACTCCCAAAACAACGGACAAGGATGGCAACGTCCTGCCGAGGCAGCCGCGAGTGCTTATGCGATTGCTGTTGTGCGACAGATCGAAAGCGGGAACGTAGAGCTTTCCTTTTCAGACTTCCAAGACGGCGCAGGGGAGCCTCAAGAGTGGCCCGGGTACCTCAAGATCATGAAGGACGCCCAGACCCCTTCGAAGGAAAAACAGGATCGTCTTGGTGCCATCCAGACCGCATTTGACGAGGCACTCACGAAAGCGTTCGGAGCCGTTCAGGCTCAGGAAGCGAGCACCCCCAACACTACGGAGGAGAAGGCGGTCAGCCAGGGGAAGATCGAGAAACCCGTCCACTCACCTGTGTTCCCGGTGTCGGATGAGAAGGGGTACGAGCACTATGGGGCGTACCGCTATGGCCGGGGCCTGTCTGTGGAGCCCGGAGGTACCTTCGAGTATCTCCACAGTGGAAAGGACCCTTTCCGCAATGTGACCCCCCAAACGACCCAGGAGTTCTTGCGTGTCTTGACTTTGGTCAAAACAGACAACGTGGATGGGAACGCCTTTGGGAACGTCGCCAGCGCAGCTTTGGATTCGGTTTTGACGTTCTTGAACATCAAGCAAGATCCGCTTAGCACAGAAGGACTGAGCCCAGACGTTGCCTCCCAAGGAGGCGCCACCCAGGATCGCGCCACTGCAACAGTTGGGGCGACGGATGCGGTGCAGAAGGCCCGGTTGAGTGAGAATGAGCGGGCCCAGGTGGAGCAATCCGCACAAAGCCTAGCTGAGACGGTCACGGCCCTGAACAAAACTCCGCGTGGGCAGGACACTTTGCGGGAGCTCCTTCGGGCCAACGGGGACAACCCCGACATTCTGGAACCCAACGGCACGTTCGACATCACGGATACGCAGTTCTTCCGTAACTTCGTGAACTCCGCGGCTACTTTCGGCAAGAGTCCGGTGTTCAAAACGACCGCGGCCAACGCTGCGTACCGTCTGGCAGACCTCACGACTCACTTGCTTGATCGGGCGGGACAGTCGTGCGTCTGTCGTGGGGCCCTCTCCGATGTGACGATGGAGGCGTACTCGCGTGACAACATGATTGACACGGTCGATGGTGTCGATCCGGCGACGGAGAAACCCGAAGCCGTTGAGGGTGAGCTCAACAAGCAAGCTGAGCCGTCATGGACGGTCCAGCAGCAGCATTACCGTGGGCAGCACCCGGATGATGCCGGCGGAAGTGAGTCACTTCCTGGAACTGTTGGGGCCGGTACTGGCGGGGCTTTCGGTGGTAATGGCAGCGTAAATGGCGATGGCGCCGATCTTCCGGTGACCACGTCCGAGAACTCGGTTACCGCGAACCCTGATGATCTTCCGTCCGTGGATACCCCGGTCCCCGGACTGACCACGGACGAAGCGTTGGCGACTCTTTCAGAGTCCTTCGACAAGGAAGGACTTGAACTGGAAGAGACGGGCGATACTCAAGGGTTCCTCAACGAGGTGGGGGGCATTATCGAGGAGGATTTCCCCCTCTCTGTTCTTCAAACTACTTACGAAAAGGAGGGGGTCGAGGGACTCGAACGCCTCATTCGGGAAGCGGAAGCAGAGCAAGGTTCGGATCTTCGGGTCAGTGCACAAGACTTGGAAGCCTACATCTACCTCAAGTCGACACAGATCAAAGAGATCCCTCCTGGCACCACGGTCCCACCCAACCTTAACGTTCCTCCGGTGGACCTTCGCAGCGAAGGTCAAGCCTCCTTCGAAGAGGGCTCTGGGTACACTGTTGAGGAAGCCATTCGGATTTTGGAGAGCAACAACGAAGAGGCCATCAACCAACTTCTCCTTGCCATCCCAGGTAAGCAAAACGCCCGTAGCGAGCTTAAAGCTCTCAAAGAGATCGCGAACGATCCGGACTTCATTCCGAACGAGTAGCTGAAATGGCACCAAGAGCTCCTTCAACAATCCCGCAAACACGGACTCCAAGATCCAAGATCCTTGGAGACCGCTCCGGGCTGTACGTCACTAATTCACAGGACCCGAGTACGGGGCCCGCAGCCTATGCGTTGGGCATCGCTCGGGTGACACGGGTGGACTACGCGAGCCACGAGATCCAGCTCCAGGTCATCCACGGCGAGAGGGACTACTACGACTGGTCTCCCATTCCGTCGTCATGCCCCGGTGCGGGTTCTCGGCATTTCATCGGGGCCCTTCCCGAGCCTGGAGACGTGTGCGTCATTGGATGGCTGTCTTCGCAGTCAAAGCACCCCATCATTTTGACGTACATGCCCATTGCCGTGAACTCCGGCAACTCGTGGACGCCGTTGCAGTCCTTTCTGCCGAGCGAAGTCGACATGAACCCCAAGGTTCAGGCGGAGATGGAAGGCATCTACGGTCGTTACCGGCACAAGATGCGATCGATGCGTCCGGGGTGTATCTGCCTGTCTTCGAGTCAAGGGTCTGACATCGTGTTGGACGAGAGCGTCTTGATCACGAACCGACGTGCGACCGAGATTCAGTTACGCGATTCGGACCAGGCCATCGTTTTCCGATCCCTCCAGCAGTTCCATGCCATGGGAGGCGCGCGTATCTACGCTGGCATGGTTCAGCGTGATGCACAGTTTTTGCCTTGTCGCATGATCAGCGACGGTACGAACTGGGCCGCGGGAGTTCAGGTAGACGGGAATGGAGACCCGCTGTCCCCAGCACAACTGGGAGCTTCTTCGGCGCCGGCTGGGATGTTGACGCCCCATGCGGTGTTCGTCCGTTCGGACCCGACACTACCCTTTGCGAGTAGCGGGATCTCCATGGACAGCAACGTGGACCCGTACTCGTTTTTGAAGCGCGGTTTGTTTATCGGGTCCGATGGCTACGTGCTGGATTCTTCGCGAATCACTTCGTCGGCCGAGTACGGCGGCAAGCCCATGTGGCGTGTCGCCATTGATCCGAACCCGGAGAACAACACGTTTCCAACCAACTCGTTGACGGCTTTGGACGGGTCCGAGTCCGACACCCTTACCGAGTACCGTATCGAGCTCGACCACTCCTGGGACGGGACTCTTCCTGTCACCGAACAGACTGATGGTTTCGATGCTGACCGTCTCCCTTCGGACGGGGTCCAGGTCAATGCGATGTCTCATGCAGGTCCTTACCTCCAATGGGTTTTGGGTTCTGTGGTCGGCAACGATGCGTACACTCGTCGGGGACGAGAACTCTACGGACTTCCGCTGTCCCCTCAGATTTTTTCCGAAGAGCGTATTGATCCCCGGATGGACTCGGGTCTCGGGCTGCCCCTGGGTCAACATGCGGCTTCTTTGTTTCGAATTGATGCTCCGATAGATGACCCTTCTTCGGTCCCACCGATGTTCATTTCGACCACGAAGGACGGAAGTGTTCGGGGTTTCTTGGCCGGTCCTCAAAACGGGAACTCGCTCGAGCTGGCTCTCAACGGTGGCATGCGGATGCAGGCGAACGGTCCGATGATTTTTGACGCCGCCAACATCGTTTTCAACTTCCGAAACGGCGACGAGACGAATAACGTGGCCGCGCTCCTTTCTTCGGACACGGGTGCCATCGTGATTCGCAGCAGTGCTCCGACCACGCAGGGGAGCATGTCAGCTCGTACGACGAGCCAGGATCTTCAAGAGAACACCTTCCCTGCCGTGCTCATCGATAGCCCTGGAGGCAACACCCACATCAAGTCGGGCCGGTTCACGAAAATCACAGGAGCCAACGGTATCCAGTTCGTGGATACCAACGAAATCCTGATGACGGCGAAGCAGAACATCAACGTGTTCTCCGACAAGAAGCTGCTCCAGTGCAACACGCACGACAAAACAGTGCAGGGCCGAGAGACCAATCTCTACTCCGGCCCCAAGAACTTTTTGCCAACCAACGCCCCGCTTCGTGAGACCAAGTTCATCGGAACACCTTTGACGGGCCATGTTGGTGGAGACACTGACAAGTACGTGATGCTGTTCGGTAACCGTGATGAGCGGTTCCGGATCGGTAGCCATAGTACGACCGTGTTCGTGGGCAACGTGACGTACCAAACGCGCTTTGGAACGGTGACGCAGCGCGCCGGGGTGAACTCGATCAGCGTCAACACCGCGTCGGGCATCAGCATGACCTCGGTCACCAACACGTCGATGACCTCTACCTTGACGACGACGATTACCGCGCTGGCTTCGATCACCATGAAAGCGGCTATCCGCGCTAAGGTCTCCAGCTTGGTGACGACCTTGGGCGGCGCTGGGACACCCGGCCGCATCATCAGCAGCACAGATCGCGACCCTCTCACCAACCTCCCTTTCTCTTTCTTCGGCATGGGCAGCACCGGGCATCGCCTCGGTCTCCCGATCTAGCGTCATGGCCATCACCACCGCATCCCTGAGTGGGGCAATCATCTCGTTTGGGCAGGCTCGGTTTCCGGGCTCCCAAACGATCCCGAAAATCGCCCCTGCGGTTGCACGGTCGATTCTCTCGTGGGTTTCCGCACCCGTGAATGTGACGATGCAGGGGATCACTGTAGGAACGGCGGGGGTCGGCAGCGTGAACGGGAAACTTCTTCTCTCAGGTCCTCCCAACATCGTGTCAGCCGGACTTGCACAGGCTGGCGTCACGGGCCCGTCGTCTGCGGGCATCGGGTTGTCTGTTGGTGCGGGCATTTTGTCGACCTTCAACGCCTCGGCTCAGTACACGGGAGCGTCGGCTGGCGTGGGAACGGGTTCGGATACTTCGAAAGTCACGCAGGCAAATCCCGCAACCTTGATTCCTATCCTTCTCGCAAATCTGACCGCCAACACCGTTGCTGGCATCAGCAACACTACTTTCGCAACTGGGATCGCAACTGGGATCGCAAATCTCCTCCTTACCGGCGCCGGCATCGGTGGTGTCGTGGGGAGCGCTTCACCTGTTGGAGCCGCTGGGACCAGTGTCTCGGTAGTATTTTGATAAGCACATGGGTTTCGATTTCTCAGGATTCGTCCTTCGGGCGCCACGCACTGCTCCGTCGAACGCGGTTACGACGGAGGAGGCATCCAATGGTGTCGACCGGGACTTTAAGCCGCTCAGCTCGGACTACACGATCGCGTCGCCAGACCTTGTCGAGGTCTCCGCAGATCAGTACCGCGCCGCCGTTCTTCTTCGCCCCAACGACAGCCAGACCGAGTACTTGGTCTGGGCCGCCAACACCGCGAACCTAGCCGACATCGGTGGGTTCGAAGTCAGCGGAGAAGGCACCGCCTCTTTCCCTACTGGCACCACGCCTGTCGCGAACACCAACACGATCTTCGCAGGAACCACGGGGTCGAACCGGGTCATCGTCGTTGACGATGCCAACCGAAGCATCGGAGACATCACGAGCCTCATCATTCGACGTGGTGACACCGGTGATGAATTCCAACTCGTCGGCAACGGGGAGTGGAACCCTGTCACCGGTATTTTCACGATCACGGATGAGGCGACCCTCCTGGCTCTTGGGGGTGGTGTTTCGAGCATCCGTGGCGACCGCGCGATCGGGCTCAAGTACATCCTGTCGGCTCCCACCTTCTGGTGGTCCAAGAACGACATCTACGGGAACCGGTTCATCTGGGATGGGAGGGTGGAGCGGTGGCGCCCCATTCGAGGGACTCCCCCACGTAATTTGGGGCAGCTTCTCGTTGACACCGAGTACACCCTCTCCCCTGTCCCGCTAGTCACCGTAGGAGACTTCCTGCCGGGCGACAGCGACGTTCCGGACTCGTACTGCATGGTGCGTATTGGAACCCGTCCTGACGCCTCCTCCGTCCCTGTGGCGCCTCCGGTAGCGACCTCGGGGTTCAGTGGCATCAAGATGGTGACTGATGACGAAGTCGAGGAGTTCGACTTCGGCGCCGAGCCCGAGCTTTCCGGCATCGTTGGCAGTGGCACGGGCACCTTGAAGTGGAACCCCACGTTTGTGGAGGAGTTCGCTGGCCAGACCATTTTTTACTCCTACGACCAGTTCGTAGACCAGGAGGGAATCGAGCCTCTAGGCGATCTCGAAAACGGCAACCTGAACCTGATGTTCATTTCGCCGATTCCGGGGCCGACGGATTACCCGTTCATCCGCATCGGATCCCGGACGCCGCTCATCGTGAAATTCGCCGATACGGAGGCGGATCTTGCTTTGGTCTCGGTCGAAGAAGGAGAGGTTGGGGTGTCACTGTCGACAGGTCGCCTCAAGTTTTCCGATGCCGATTTAGCCAAAGCCGATCCAGACGACCCGGGCTTCGACAACACGTACCTGGGCGCTCAAGTGTTCTACGATGGGGTGTCTCTTACGCGCCGTCCCGTCCCTCTTCGTCAACCTATTCAATTGGTGGACAGTAGTGGTGCTCCGACC
>Ga0307376_10002875_pt1 | contig 16424 bp, 11 predicted proteins | sample TR2MG_FD_202536 | JGI IMG/M metagenome (GOLD analysis project Ga0307376, IMG submission 202536) | Soil microbial communities from Risofladan, Vaasa, Finland - TR-2 | ecosystem: Environmental > Terrestrial > Soil > Coastal area > Acid sulfate soil | place: Finland: Risofladan, Vaasa | collected...
TGCGCAGGCCCTCGGCCAAAAGGTTGATAGCTGCGTTACGGTCCCTATTGTGGATGTATTCCCGGATTGTTCCCTCGGTTCCCTCACCATCTGTCGGCACGAAGCAGGGCGGATTCCATACATGCCCGACTTGCAGAACAAGCAATATACCTAAGCGCGTCCCGTGCTTACTAGTATATCGTTCACCTTGTGCGTGCATTATACCATACGCGTGTTTCCGAAAGCAAGCCCTTTTTGCCATATTTGCTAAAATTAGGCCGGCGAATTCTGGGCCAGCAGGACGATGCCGTCTTCGCCTTTATCCACGAGGGCCTGGGAGCCCTCAGCAATAAGGAACTAACCCTTGATGACTGGGTCAAGCTGGTACTACGCTGCGGTGAGATCAACCTCCGCGTCCTGGAACTCCTGGATGCCGGTAACACCGGTGCCTTCGGTCACCCGGTACCTACAGAGGTACCGCTGGGCCACAAAAAAGGTAAATGCATCCTGGTGTCCGGGCATGACATCAAGGACCTGTCCGACCTCCTTACGCAAACCGCGGGGAAAGGAATCGACGTGTACACCCACGGCGAAATGCTGCCGGCCCACGGATACCCCGGGCTGAAAAAGCATCAGCACCTGTACGGTCATTTCGGTACAGCCTGGCAGAACCAGAAGAAGGAGTTTTCCGTCTTCCCGGGCTCCATCCTCATGACCACCAACTGTATCCAGAAACCCGAAGAGTCCTACATGGGAAACATTTTCAGCACCGGCCTGGTTGGCTGGCCCGGCATGTAACCAACGGCCGGTTCGGACCGGTCATCGAAAAGGCCCTGGCCATGCCCGGCTTTCCGGCGGACGAAGACCGGGGCAGTGTGATGGTGGGCTTTGCCCATAACGCCCTGTCCGGTGTGCTGGATAAGGTGGTCGACGCGGTAAAAAGCGGCGCCATCAAACACTTTTTCCTGGTAGCGGGGTGCGACGGCGCCAAGCCGGGACGCAACTATTTCACCGAATTCGTGCAAAAAGTACCCCGGGATTCCGTGGTCCTGACCCTGGCCTGCGGTAAGTTCCGCTTCTTCGATTTGAAGATGGGGGATATCGGCGGCATTCCCCGGCTGATCGACATCGGCCAGTGCAACGACGCCTACTCGGCCGTCCAAGTGGCCCTGGCCCTGGCCCTGGCGAAAGCCTTCAACTGCGGGGTCAACGACCTGCCCCTTTCCCTGATCCTCTCCTGGTACGAGCAGAAAGCGGTGGCGATCCTGCTGAGCCTCCTGCACCTAGGTATCAGGGACATCCGCCTGGGCCCGAGCCTGCCGGCCTTCATATCGCCCGGTGTGTTGGATGTACTGGTCAAGAACTTCGCCATAAAGCCTATCACCACGGCGGATGAAGACCTGGCCGGCATTCTGCGGAAAGGCGCCTGAGGCTGTTAACGGGGTCCGGTGCTGGTCACCGGACTTGGAGCGTTGATCCCGGTCGGCCGGTTGCCAAAGTCAGATTTTCGTTCGTTCCATGAAGACGTCAAAATGAGAACCCTGTCTGAAAGCCCTCGCGCCATCGTTGTTAACGCTGGTGTAGAGTTGTATTTCCTTTATCCTGCGGCAGACGGAGCAGTTGCGCACTTCCTGCTACAGTTTCTTTCCCGTTTCCTTTCCCCGGTGGCGGGCTGAAACAACCAGGGTGGAATATGTCCGATTATGGCAGGGAGGAGGGGGGCATTTTCTCCAATATCACCCGCTTTTGGGCCGCAGGGCAGGGAAGAAGGTTGCTCCGTCAGCAATTGGCAAGTCAGTAATCTCTAAGCACGCAACGCTTAATTTGCACCGTTTCTCAGATGTAATTCGTCATATAGATTTGATGGTCCTGCTCCTCTTTTGCCCCTTGATACCTGGTTGAGTGCCCTGTGCAGATATCGCAGGGTAGTGGCGCAAGGCGATCGCACCCTTAGTTGGAATATTTTGCATGGATAAGGATATAATATTAATGTGCAAAATATTTTCCGGCAAAAGGAGGCCGCGATGAGAAACTACAAGGGCTTAGTCTGGCTGGGAGTGTTGCTCCTTTTTCTCGGTCAGGCCGCGCCCGCGCTTGCGGCGGATATCGGTACATCCGCCGTATCCCTGATCGACGACGAGGTCGAAATGACCTATACGGTGCAGGCCGGCGACACGCTGTCCGGCATTGCCGGGCAGTTCGGAGTAACCCTGGACAACCTCACAAACGCCAACAGACTGGACACCTACCTCATCCACCCCAATGACCTGTTGCTTATTCCGGGGCACTACGAGCCGGTTCCGGCGTTCGTCTCCCGGGGGGATGTGGATCGGTCCGATTTGACCCTGCTGGCCCACCTCATCTATGCCGAGGCGCGGGGCGAGCCGTTTTCCGGTCAGGTCGCGGTGGGTGCGGTGATCATAAACCGGCTGGCCAGTCCGGTATTTCCCAAAACCATCCGGGAAGTGATCATGCAGCACAGCGGCCGCTCGTACCAGTTTCAGCCGGTGTCCGACGGGGCCATCGACCTGACACCGGACGCCACAGCGGTCCGGGCGGCCATCTCGGCCCTCAACGGGCGGGACCCCTCCCACGGTGCCCTCTATTTCTACAACCCGGCCCAGGCAGACGATTCCTGGATTCGCAGCCTGCCGGTGATTACCAGAATCGGCAACCACGTGTTCGCCACAGAGAGGTCCGCCGGCCGCGCCTTCTTCCCGGAAGGGGTGCCGGCGGACCTTCCGGCTTGAGGGGAGCTTCACCCCACCATTTACCCCGGTACGCTATTCCCCGGCCTTCAGTCATCATAATACTGTGTGAAGGTGGCACCACGCACCTGCCGTATCCTTCGCCTCTGCCGCACCGGGAATGATTGTTAGGTGCCGGGGGGGATAATATTTTTTGGCTGCCCGGAAGATCCGCTGGTCCTTTCCGGGGCCCCATCGCCCGCCGGATCCCGGCAAGGGAGCGACCAGGATTTGTTTTGAAGGCTGGTTAATGACCATGGCGACTACAGATATTCACCTGCTGCACCGCCTGGCCCGGTTATACGGGGTGGAGGTTGGATTCAGGGACTATGCGGGCTGTTTTCGCCAGGCAACCCCACAGGCGCTCCTAGCGGCCCTGCAGGGGCTGGGCGCCCCCGTGCACTGCCTGGCCGACGTCACTGCGGGCTTGCGGGAGCGGACCAGGGAACAGTGGGAGCGCTGCTGTGAACCGGTCGTTGTGGGCTGGCACGGGGCACCCCTCCATTTGGACCTGAGGTTGCCGGCGCACGCGGTCACCGCCGCCGAGTGCAGTTTGGAACTGGAAAATGGCGAGGTCCGGCGCCTGTTTCCGGACGTCGCCGATCTTCCGCTCCTGGCAGCCCGCGTGGTGGAAGGGATCCGGTACGAACACCGGCGGCTCCCGTTGCCCCCGGGGCTACCCCGGGGCTACCATCGTCTGCAGCTTTACCTGGGAAAGCACACGGCTCATGTTCTCATAATCGTCGCGCCGCGGTTCGCCCACGATCTGGCCGGGCCGGACCGGATCTGGGGGGCGTTTATGCCGCTGTATGCCCTTCATTCCCGCCGCTCCTGGGGCGCCGGAGATTATGCCGACCTGCGGGACCTGCTCGACTGGGCCGGTTCCCTGGGGGGGCGCCTAGTCGGCACCTTGCCGCTGTTGGCCGCCTTTCTGGACGAACCCTTGGTCCCCAGCCCGTACCAACCGGTGAGTCGTTTGTTTTGGAACGAGTTCTACCTGGACGTCGGCGCGGTGGAAGAAGCGGGCAGAAGTCCGGGCGCTCAAAGGTTGATGGAATCGCCGGAATTCCGCCGGGAGATAGCCGACCTCCAGGCCGCGCCGAGGGTGGACTATCGCCGGGGTATGGCGGTAAGGCGAGCGGTCCTGGAACACTGCGCCCAAACATGCTTTGCCGAAGAATCAGGGCGGTTATCCGCCTTACGGCGATGGGTGGCGGAAAACCCGGCCACCAGGGATTATGCCCGCTTTCGGGCCACCCTGGAAAAGCGGGGCACCGCCTGGACGGACTGGCCGGAGCGGATGCAAAACGGCCTTTTGGAGGAGGGAGACGGCGACCCGGCGGCGGAGCGCTACCACCTGTACGTGCAGTGGCTCACCAGCAGGCAATTGGGGAGTGTCTCCCTGCGGGCCCGGGAAAACGGTCAGATGCTCTATCTTGATTTGCCCCTGGGGGTTCACCCTGCCGGCTATGACGCCTGGCGCGAGCGCGCTGCCTTCGTGCCGGGAATCAGCACCGGCGCCCCGCCGGATGCCTTTTTTGCCGAAGGGCAGGATTGGGAATTTCCACCCTTACACCCGGAGCGTATTCGGGAACAGGGGTACCGTTACTACATCGCCTGCCTGCGTAACCACCTCCGGTATGCCGGATTGTTGCGCTTGGATCACGTGGCCGGGCTGCACCGCCTCTTTTGGGTGCCTGCGGGCCTGCCGGCCAGTGAAGGGGTTTACGTGCGCTATAACGCCAAGGAATTCTACGCCGTTCTATGCCTGGAGTCCCAGCGTCACCAGGCGGTGATCGTGGGCGAGGACTTGGGTATCGTGCCCGGTTACGTCCGCCGGGCCATGGCCCGGCACCGGATCTACCGGATGTATGTGTTACCCTTCGAGTTGTCCGGGACTCCCGGCGAGACGCTCCGCCCCATCCGTTCCCAGAGCCTGGCCACCCTAAATACCCACGATATGGCCCCGTTCGCCTCTTTCTGGCTGGATGAGAAAAAGAAGGGTGCAGGGGTGGCTTTGCCCCTTTTTCTGGCACGGCGGGGCCATCTGGCGGTCGCCACCAACCGGGTGACGTCCGTCCTGCAGGCCTGCCTGGCCCACCTGGCCGCCAGCCGGGCCGGGATCCTTCTGGTGAATCTGGAGGATCTGTGGCTGGAAAGAGCGCCTCAGAACGTACCCGGTACAACGGACCAACATCCCAACTGGCAACGGAAGGCCCGCTATGGTCTGGAAAAGATACGGGGATTGCCCGGAGTGGCGCCGGTGTTGCGGAAAATCAGCCGTTTGCGCAACGCCAGGCAGATATGGGGAATGCGCCGGGCCCAACGGGAGGGGGTAAAGAAGTAATGAGCCGTATGGAGCGTTACGTGTGTATTCACGGCCATTTTTATCAACCGCCGCGGGAAAACCCGTGGCTGGAGGAAGTCGAACTCCAGGACGGCGCCTATCCCTACCATGACTGGAACGCGAGGATAACCGCCGAATGCTATGAGCCCAACACCGTGTCGTGCATCCTCGCGGGCGATGGCTGGATTAGAAAGATCATCAACAACTACGCCAAAATAAGCTTCAATTTCGGGCCCACCCTGCTTTCCTGGCTGGAAAGGAACGAACCCGCCGTGTACCGGGCCGTAATAGGAGCCGACGTACAAAGCCGGGATAACTTCTCCGGTCACGGTTCGGCCTTGGCGCAGGCCTACAACCACATGATCATGCCCCTGGCCAACCACCGGGACAAAGTTACCCAGATCGTGTGGGGAATCAGGGACTTTGAGTACCGTTTCGGGCGGCGCCCGGAGGGGATGTGGCTGCCGGAGACGGCTGTTGATCTGGAGACCCTGGACATCATGGCGGAGCAGGGCATCCGGTTTACCATCCTGTCTCCCTATCAGGCCAGGCGATTCCGCCCGGCCGGCGGGTGCGAGTGGCAGGAAGTGGCGGCCGGAGCCATTGATACGACCGTTGCTTACGAGCTTCACCTCCCCGGGTCGGGGCGGACAATCACCCTTTTCTTTTACGACGGCGAAATATCCCGGGCGGTAGCCTTCGAAAGATTGCTCTCGGACGGAGAGCGCTTCGCTAAAAAGCTGTTGGCCGGCTTCGCGGAAGAGTACCCGTACCAACTGGTCAATATCGCCACCGATGGTGAGACTTACGGTCACCATCACCGGCACGGCGACATGGCCCTGGCCTACGCCCTGGATTACATCGAAGCCAACCAGTTGGCCCGGCTCACGAACTACGCGGAATACCTGCAGCTACACCCGCCTACCCATGAGGTGGAGGTGTACCCAAACAGCGCGTGGAGTTGCGCGCACGGGGTCGAGCGCTGGCAGAGCGACTGCGGTTGCAACTCAGGGCTGCACCCCGGTTGGAACCAGGCCTGGCGAGCTCCTTTGCGCACGGCCTTGGACTGGCTCCGGGACAGTATAGGTTCCCGGTACGAGGATTTGGCCCGCCATTTTCTCAAAGACCCCTGGGAGGCACGTGACGAATACATCGCTGTGATTCTGGACCGGTCCGGAGAGAGTTGCGAACGATTTCTGGCGCGGCACGCGGCGGGGGAACCAGACGCGGACCAGCGGATCACGGTTTGGAAACTGCTGGAGTTGCAAAGACACGCAATGTTGATGTACACCAGTTGCGGCTGGTTCTTCGATGATATTTCCGGGATTGAAACGGTCCAGGTGATCAAGTACGCCGGGAGGGTCATCCAGTTAGCCGGGGAACTTTTCGCCACGGACTTGGAACCCCGCTTTCTGGAGATGCTGGCCCTGGCCAAAAGCAACGTTCCCCGGTACGGGGATGGTGCCCAAATCTACGGAAAGTCCGTCAAACCGGCCATGGTCGATTTACCAAAGTTGGGCGCCCATTACGCCATATGTTCATTGTTTGATGCGTATGACGAGGACTCCCGCATCTATTGCTACCGGGTAAAGCGGTTGGACAAAGAAGACCGGCTGGCGGGAGCGGCCAAGATGACGGCCGGACGGGCCCTGGTTACTTCGGAGATCACCGGGGAGTGGGCCAGCCTGAGTTACGGGGCGGTTTACCTGGGTAGCCCCGACGCCAACGCCGGGGTCGGCTTCTACCGGAATGAAGATGCCTATCAGCAGATGATACAAGATCTGACGGGCGCTTTCGAACGGGCCGACTTTGCCGAGGTTATCCGCTTTCTGGACCAGCACTTCGGCGGGGCTACCTATTCCCTGAAGCAGCTTTTTCGGGACAAACAGCGGTTGGTCCTGGGCCAGATTCTGGACGCCGCCCTGGCCGAGGCGGCCGGGGCTTACCGGCGGATTTACGAGCACCGCGCGCCCCTGATGCGGTTTCTGAAGGACTTGAACATACCTCAGCCCAGAGTCCTTTTCACCGCGGCCGAGATCGTTCTTAACGCCAACCTCCGCATGGCCTTTCTGGAAGACCCGCCGGACATCAATCTCATCAACGCCCTGCTGGGCGAGGTCGACATTACCGATGTGGTGCTCGACGGCACCATCCTCGCCTACGTTTTGGAGCAGACCCTGAAGCGGATGGGGGAGCGATGGCTTGGTCACCCCGCCGACGAGGCGCAGCTTGCCCATCTGGACGATGTAGTAGGATTGGCCCGCGCCCTGCCCTTCGAGGTGGACCTGTGGAAGGTGCAGAACATCTATTACAGGCTGATGCAGACGGTGTACCCCGGCTTCCGGAACAGCGCGGGGAATGGGGATGAGGAAGCCCGGCTGTGGCTCGGCCGGTTCAACGACCTCGGGAATAAATTGCGGGTGCGGAGGAATGAGTAGCGTAGCCTACGAACGGAAGATATCATTGGTATCCATGCCGAACCCGGCCAGCACTTTGGATTCCACCCGGGCATGCTCGCCGGCTTTTTGATCGGTCACCAGCCTGCCTTCGGCCCATACAAATATCTCGATGGTTTTACCTGCAGGTTCAATTATCCAGTATTCCAGAACACCATATTTCTCATATGCCGCAAACTTCTCTCCCAGGTCGAAACGCGCCGTAGTCGGGGACAGGATTTCCACCACCAGGTCGGGGGCGCCTTCGATCCTTTTCTTTTGGAGGATCCCTTTTCTATCGTTGGAGACGAAGACGATGTCCGGTTGATAAGTTTCGTGCTCGTCCAGGTAAACGTCGGTGGGAGGAAAGAAGATTTCCCCGCAGCGGTGACTATCAACAAATGCCCCCATGTGTAGGACCAGTCTCCTGGATATCCTCTGGTGGTAGAGTACCGGCGCAGGGGTCAAGACGAGTTCGCCTCCAATCAGTTGGTACGGAGCGCCCTCGGGCAATTCGGCATAGTCCTCGTATGTTAATTTCTTTTTGTATGGCAATGCTGTTTCCCTGATTTCCTCCACGGCTCAACCCTCACTTTGACAGATCTTCCATGTAACCTGGTTGATTATGCCATTAATAGGATCATACCGCGTGAGTCAGGTTTAGTCAACGCCGCGGCCCCGGTCTGCCGCCCTTGAAAGTAATCGCAGGCTCCTTGACAAACGACCCTTCCGGTGGCTATAATGGTGTTGCTTGTAACTACAAATGGAGTTATAAGAAGCCCTCCGCCCTGCCAAGGCATGGGCTGGACTCCGTTAATGCGGAGGAGATGTAGGGCTCGGTGTTTGTCCATCCCGCCCGCAGGCGCGACTAAGGGTTGGGCGAACGGGGGGTATGGCGTGGGCCGTACGGCCGCTGGTCGGGTAATTTTGAGGAGAAAGGCGATACAACGTGAGCGAGAAACCTCCGTCCGAGCCGTCACCGGCTGACTGCGTAAAAGTGTTTAGTAAGCCCGACACTGAGGTCTCAGATAACCCCCAGGGGGGTAAGGAGTTCTGGACCAAGGCTGTGCGCTGGCCGGTCCCGAAGCAGCAGATCACGCTTCGGCTGGATGCGGACGTACTGGACTTCTTCAGGAAGCAGGGGAGGGGCTACCAGACGGCGATCAATGCCGTGTTGCGTCAGTATATGAAGGCTCATCAGCGTTAGTACGGTGAAGTTAGGTGTCCGTCATGCCCGATTGAGCGAATCCGATCCAGAGACTCCCGGACGCCGGGGGTGGCCCGGCAGTTGGAACGGAACAAAGGGGAATAAATTGCAATTAGAAAGCGGGCCGTTAATATGAGTATTGTTGTGGATAATATGAGGTGCCCCCAAAACCATTCTTGCCCATCCGTTAGGATATGTCCTGTTGGAGCATTGAAACAGGAAGGGTATAAAGCACCTGCCGTAGATATGGATAAGTGCATTGAATGTGAACAATGTGTCTCGTTTTGCCCGATGAAAGCTATTAAAAGCCGTTAGTAGATGTAGATAATTCAGTCCGGATAAGAGCCCCGGAGCCGGCCAATTGCCCGGTGTCCGGGGCCTTCATTTGCCCCCCTGCACAACTCCTTCCGGGGCGCTGGGCCGGGCTGATATTGACGAGTCTTTTTGCCTATAGGCTGCAGGCATGCTGGCAACCTGGGCCCGGGTCGCGGGCAGGTCAGGTCGAAACGTATCGTCCGGGAAGCCCCCAAGGATTCCCTCAGCCACATCCAGGGACAGCGGGCCCTGACACCAGGAAGGTATGGCTGCCGAAGACAGGCTGAGGATGTACTCCTGGCCAAGGAGCCGGTGATCTCGTTGAAAACGCTACGTATATCTAAGAAAGGAATCTCTTTAACAGTCTATTAAAGAGATTCCTGGCCATTTTGATGTAGGGGTAATCTCGCCCCACATGTTTTATTCGCTACACATAGAATATTCAGCTAGTCAAAGACGGCTTTCTTCTTCGCTGCTTGAGTCTTTCTGCGAAATAAGACAAGCGCAAAAGAACAATATACCTTGCCTATGGTATAATGAGTTGTGGGCTAAAGAATTCGAAGATTTTATTGGTAGGCTTGTTGCCCATAACGAGCCTACTTCGATTATTGAAAGTCCTAGAAGAGACAATTGCCCAATCCTTTCCCCATGCTGAATTAGCGATAGAAAATCGTCATGGCACAAGATATCCAAAACCTTCCTAATCTCGAAGTTATCTACTATTGAGTCGCTAGTAGACAGAATTAGGCAGCTTGACCTTAAGCTCAAGCTGGTTGTTGATATACCTCCACTCTTTTCGGCCCATTATCTCTCGGAAAACAATATGCCTGCAGGTAAAATTAGAAGGCTTCTCGAACCCCTCAAGGAATATCGCGATAGTATTTCCGGTATTCATATTTTGGGAAGGAAGAAGGCGGGCAAAAATATGGTTGCTCACGTAGGAACCCTAGACGATTTAGTTGGCAACAATAAGGAATTAAAGACCGCATTTCTAGCAGGCCTATGAATTCTTCGACGATGAGAAACCTCGTTATTTTGCTCCGGAGGTTAACAGCTCAGGAGGGGATTGCTTGTTAACCATACATGATTTTCTAAATATGGTTTCAACTTTAACCAGTCGTAAGACCTAAACCCTGTGGCCCTCTTAACTATACCGAGACCTTGCAATGTGTTCTCCTGTAGGTGCGGTCGCGCGGCAGCTAGATCCTGAATTCCTGAAACATCTCAGGCCGATGGTGATATCTCTATTGTGGGGTTTCCTTGGCTCCGGTCATGGGCCGTTGAGGGGTGGGGCGTAGCTATAGACTATATGAGGTTTAGCTGGATGATCATTCCCTGGAATGACTATCCTAAAATGTACATATAAGTACGTGTTTGGAGAAGTAGGTTAAGGCAATCGTAGTCAAATCAATCTATAATGGCATAAGGAGCAGAGCGCTTTATGAAGGATAGCAGTTACACTATAAATTGCCTCAAGGATATTGTCAAGGTATTTTGCGAAGAAAGGGATTGGGACAAATTCCACAATCCTAAGGATTTGGCTATTGGTATTGTTACTGAAGCGTCCGAGGTGATAGAGCACTTTCGCTTCAAGTCGCTAGAAGAGATAGAAACAATGTTTAGTGATAAAGATAAAAAACAGGAGATTGCCGAAGAGCTAAGTGATGTATTGTTTTTCGTGTTAAGATTTGCACAGATGTACAATATTGATTTAAGTGCTGAATTTCTTGCAAAGATCGAGAAAAATCAAGCAAGATACCCTGTTGTAAAATGTAAAGGGTCGAACAAAAAGTATACGGAGGCTTAACTTTAATGAGGCTTTATGTTGGTACTTCTGAACAATTTATACAGGACAACGTCTTAAATCAAATTGCAGAAAAATTAAAAAATACTTTTTTCGGTTATTATAGGTACTATCCCTCGCCATCAGAAGTTAGTTCCTGGAGGAACTCTTTAAGAACTATGTCGCAAATGATACAATATGCAGATCTTTTGGATAACGGTGTCATCCTAGAGTATCAGCTACCGTTGACATCAAAGAGACTGGACTGTCTGATTTCGGGAAGAGATACAGATAGCAATGATTCCGCAGTTATAGTCGAGCTCAAACAATGGGAGGGGTGTCAAGAATCTAATGGTGAAAACGAGGTTGTCACGTGGATTGGTGGGCATTACCGAGATGTGCTTCATCCCTCTGTTCAAGTAGGACAATATAATATGTACTTGCAGGATACCCATACTGCGTTTTACGAAGGTGAAAACCCTGTTCGACTCAATTCATGCACATATTTACACAATTACAACTATTACTCAGATGATGTCATTTTCTCTAGAAAATTTACGGATGCTCTGCAAAAATACCCACTTTTTACGGCCGATGATGTGCCGTCTTTTAAGACATATCTCAGTGACAAACTTTCCATGGGTAATGGAATGGAAGTTCTTAATAGAATTGAGAAAGGCGAATACCGTCCGAGTAAAAAGCTGATGGAGCATATTGGTAATACGATAAAAGGTAAATCAGAATATATTTTACTCGACGAGCAATTGGTCGTGTACGATAAAGTATTGGCCTGTGTAAAAGATGGCTTTCACGACAAGCAAAAGGCTGTCTTTATAATTAAAGGTGGGCCAGGGACAGGCAAATCCGTAATTGCTTTGAACCTGGTCGCAGATTTATTGCTTTCCGGCTACAATGCGCACTATGCCACCGGCTCAAAGGCGTTTACGGAAACGCTGAGGAAAATAATGGGGACAAGGAGTCCAACTCAGTTTAAGTATTTTAACAGTTACTCACAATGTGCTATTAACGAAATAGATGTGCTAATATGCGACGAGGCTCACAGAATTAGAGAGTCGAGTAATAGCTTCTACACTCCAAAAGGCAGTAAGTCCAATATTGCTCAAATCCAAGAAATACTTAAGGCCGCTAAGTCAAGTGTCTTTTTTATCGACGACGCCCAGGTAGTTAGGCCTAATGAAGTTGGCTCGGTTCAATATATTAAGCATCATGCCGATACACTCAAATGTAGGGTTCTTGAATACGAATTGGAGGCCCAATTTAGATGTAGTGGCTCCGACGGCTTTGTTAATTGGGTAGACAACACTTTGGGGATAAGGAGGACTGCTAACATCCTTTGGAATCAAAAAGAGGAATCGTTTGATTTAAAGATCATGGGTTCTCCTGAAATGTTAGAAGATGCGATTAGAGAAATGGCCGAAAATGGGTTTACCGCAAGGATGACGGCAGGATTCTGCTGGCGATGGTCAAAAACGTTGACGCCTGAGGGAAGGTTGCACAATGATGTTGTGGTTGGTAACTATGCGCGTCCGTGGAACGCACATCCAGACGCTACCGGGCTTCCGAGGAATATTCCCAAGGCGTCATATTGGGCCTATGACCATAATGGAATTGGTCAAGTAGGATGTGTTTATACGGCACAAGGGTTTGAGTTCGATTATGTTGGTGTAATTGTTGGTAATGACCTAAAGTACAGCTTTGAGGCCAATGAGTGGCAGGGGTTTCCGGAAAAATCGTATGATACTACGGTAAAGCGTTCTAAGGATCAGTTTGTTGACCTAGTAAAGAATACATATCGGGTTCTTTTTACAAGAGGCCTCAAAGGATGCTATGTATATTTTATGGATAAGGATTCTGAGAGATTCTTTCGAAGTCGGATGGAGTAAGACGGGCGGAGATAGGATTGGATGGCTGATCAAGATAAGTGGTCAGTACTCTGAAGGCCCTATGAGATCACAAAATTAGGATTTGATAAGAGACTTATAGCTATCAATGATTCCGCTGCGAAAAGTACGATTTTCCCGAAGGACATCCCAAGTATAGTGGCGCGCATTCACCTGGACCCCTATAGGGGGTATCCGCCGCGTGAGCGAAGGGGTTTTCGCAGTAGAATCATCAATATTCCCCACTTGGTTTTTTGCGTTCAATAGCCTGGATATTAGAATTTTGCTAGTAATAAGAGGTAAAAAATTATTGCCGGGGTCTCTGGGTTAAAAGGATAGATCCAGGAATCCTCCTCCTGGAGAGCGGTAGAGATGGTCTTCCCGGTTCATGTCAATCATGAAGAGAACTCTGGAACTAGCCAATGGCAAGGTTTCAAGGGTTCGGTTGTGGTCTGCATGTTGGTCTGCATGGGGGCCTATTTTTGGTCTGCCGATTGGTCTGCATAGTACCGGAAACCCGCAGAAACACAGGGTTCCTTGCGGAACCCTGTCTAGCCACTCCCTATGTATTTGGTCTGCTATGTAAATGTAAGAAGCCTTGATTCTCAAGGCTTCCCGGATTCGCTTGGTCGGGATGACAGGACTTGAACCTGCGACCTCACGGTCCCGAACCGTGCGCTCTAGCCAAACTGAGCTACATCCCGGTGAGATAGTTGTCTCGGCTCCTCTAACATTATGCCTCAGACTGGGGTAGAAAGTCAAGCCGCAACCGCCGGGAATCGACCCGGACATAATCGGTAACCGGGGTCAGCCGTCGATTTCCCTATCCGTAATCTTCCGTGCCAAGTCATAAACCAGCCTGGCCGTTATTCCCCAGATGACCCCTTTTTCCGTCCTATAGACAAGGATATTGTGCCTCCGGCCATGCCAGGGTTCGGTGTACTTGGCGGGCAGTCCCAATTCCCGGGCCGGCAGGAGGACGACTTCCTTACCGGTCTCCTCATCGAAGTAAGAAGGGTGGATTTCTATATCCACCTCATATCCCTCCGGCAGGGTATGGAGAAAATAAGATACGGGAACTGTGAAGATAGACTCTACTTCGAGCGGGTTGACCTTCAGTTCTTTCAGGTTACCGATACGGGCGACTCCTACGAAGGCGTCCACAGTGGTGCCCATCGGCGCCACCATTGTATCCAACACACCGATAATATCTAGCTTGTCCGCAGTAATGCCAAGCTCTTCAGCCGTTTCGCGGACTGCTGTCTCCTGGAAATCAGCGTCTTGTTTTTCATCGTATTCCCCGCCGGGAAAACAAATTTCACCGCCCTGTCTTATGGCGGAGGCTCTTTTCTCGAACAGAAAGTGATATTCTCCGCCGATGGGGACGAGCAACACCAACACAGCCGAATTGAAATACTCGTCCTTGCCGTGAATGCCTGGGGTTTTCGGTAATTTATCTTTGATTTCGTCCAATAAATCCCTTTTCATGAGCCAGCCACCTGTCCTACGGCCAAATCGTATCACCCGGCATTAGTTTTCCCGCAAAAGTATTCTTTCCCGGGCCCGGCTCAACCGCCGGCATAGTAGGCCAGTACCTTTTTGACGGCCTGGATGACAGCATCGACATCTTCTTCCTGCATAGCCGGATAGATCGGCAGGCTGATCAGGTTGGCGTAAGCCTCTTCGGTGTGGACGAAGGGGTTCTCCAGGGCACAGAACTCCGGGTGACCGATCCAGCGCTGATAGGGATGGCGAAATACGGGGAGGTAATGCACGTCGAGCGAGATGTTTTCCGCCCGGACGGCCTCAAAAATCTCCCGGCGGCCGGCCTTGAGGCGGGATGCAACCAGGCGTACCGGGTAGAGGTAATGGGCATCGCCGGTCGCCGGGGTCCGGGGGGGCAGGATCAGCGGCTCATCCCGGAAGGCTTCGTCGTAACGGGCGGCGATTGCACCCCGTCGGGACAGAAAATCGCCGGCCCGCTCCATCTGGCTGGCGCCCAGGGCCGCCTCCAAAGGACCGAGGCGATAGCTGAAGCCCAGGTCCTGCATTTCCCGGTGCCAGGGGCCTTCGTTCGCCACCAGGCCGGCCGGGTCTTCCACTAGCCCGAGGTTGCGGAAAAGCCGCAGCCAGTCGGCCAGGTCGGCCCGGTCGGTTACCACCGCCCCGCCTTCCCCGGTGCAGACCCCCTGACGGTGATGAAAGCCGAGGCAGGAGATCTCGCCGAAGGAGCCGGCCGGGTGACCGTTATAGGTGGCTCCCAGAGCCTGGGTGGCGTCCTCGATCAGGGTCAGGTTGCGGCGGGCCGCCAGTTCGGCGATAGCATCCATATCACAGGGACGGCCGGCGTAGTGAAAAGCAATGACCGCCTTGCTGCGTTCGGTGAGGACCTGTTCGACCGCGGCCGGATCCATGGTAAGGGTCCGCGGGTCGACGTCGGCGAAGATGGGGACGGCCCCCATGTAGAGAACGGCGTTGGCGGCCGCCGGTGGAGCCAGGGGCGACAGCACGACCTCTTCCTGGGGTCCGATGGCGGCCGCGGCCAAGGCCAGATGCAGGGCGGCGGTCCCGCTGGCGACAGCTACCGCGTAGCGCCGGCCGGTGTAGGCGGCCAGTTTCTCCTCTAACATGTCCAGCCATGGCTGGACCACGAGATCTCCCTGCAGGGCCTGCTGCACCATTGCTGTGTCCTTTACGTTGAGCGATGGACGGGCAAAAGGCAACAATTCGGGGCGGACCGGCCGGCCACCGGCTATAGCGGGCGTGGTGTCTCCTTGCGGCATCACTGCCATCTCCCTTGCTAGATCCTTACCAGTTCGTAATCCCGCGTACCTAGGCCCATGGCCTGGGCGTAGGCGAGTTGCCGCTCCCAGTCGACGGTAGGGTAGAGGGTCCGGAATTTATCCGTGCCGGGCGCCAGGCCGGCCAGACGACCGTCCGGCAGGGCCGCCTCCTGGTTGACCAGGTCAACGGCAGCCTGATCCAGAGCGACAGGGTCCAGGGAAGCCAGGATACCGATGTTGCGCACGATGGGGGCGTCGCTCCAGTTACAGCAGTCGCAGTCAGGAGAGACGTTGGTGACGAAGGACAAAAAGCCGGCTTTGCCCGTCTTGTTGGCGAGAACCCCCATGGCGTGTTCCACGATCTTCTCCTGGATGACGTCCGGTTCTGTTTTCCAGTTGATGGCAATAGCGTGCTCGCCGCAGGTAACCGTGCATTCCCCGCAGCCAATACACTTGTCCTGGTCAATCCGGTTCTTCTTCTCCACTACCAAAGCCGCGCCGGTAGGGCACCAGCGGTTGCATTTGCCACAGCCGGTGCACTTTTCCTCGTCCACCACGGGGAGCACGTCCGAATGCATCATCTGTTTGCCGGCCCGCGAGCCGCAGCCCATTCCCAGGTTTTTCAGGACCCCTCCGAAGCCGGTCGCCTCGTGGCCCTTGAAGTGGGTTACCGCTATGAGGGCGTCGGCATACACCACGGCACTGCCGATCTTGACCTCGCGGAAATGCTTGCCTTCGATGGGAACATTCACGGCATCTTTGCCGGTCAGGCCGTCGGCTATGATGACCGGGGCACCGGCCACGGCAAAATCAAAGCCGTTCAAGACGGCCGACTGGAGGTGGTCTACCGCGTTGGCGCGGCGCCCTACATACAGGGTGTTGGCATCGGTCAGGAAGGGCTTGGCGCCGAGTTTCACCAGCCGGTCG
>Ga0307376_10002876_pt1 | contig 16409 bp, 14 predicted proteins | sample TR2MG_FD_202536 | JGI IMG/M metagenome (GOLD analysis project Ga0307376, IMG submission 202536) | Soil microbial communities from Risofladan, Vaasa, Finland - TR-2 | ecosystem: Environmental > Terrestrial > Soil > Coastal area > Acid sulfate soil | place: Finland: Risofladan, Vaasa | collected...
TGGAAGCCTTGACGCGGCATTGCCATGTGCGGCTGCATACCGATTCGAAATATGTGCAGCAGGGCATCAGTACCTGGATACACAACTGGAAACTGCGCGGCTGGAAGACTGCCGACAAGAAGCCGGTAAAGAACGAAGACCTGTGGCGCAGGCTGGATGCGCTGGCGACTCAGCACAAGGTCGAGTGGATATGGGTCAAGGGACATGCCGGACACGATGGCAACGAGCGCGCCGATGAACTGGCGAATCGCGGTGTGGAAATGGTTTCCGAAACAATCATGGCCGGCCTTCCTGCGGGAGGCGAAGACCATGCGTAAGATCGTGCTGGATACCGAAACCACCGGCCTGGATCCCAGGCAGGGGCACCGCATCATCGAACTGGCGGCGATCGAACTGGACGGACGCAAGGTCTCGCTGCGCCGATTTCACCGCTATCTCAATCCCGAACGCGAGATCGAGGCGGGCGCGGTGGCGGTGCACGGTTTGACCTATGAGCGCCTGCAGAACGAGGCGAAGTTCGCCGACATCGCGGCCAGTTTTCTGGAATTCATCGAAGGTGCCGAACTGATCATCCACAACGCGCCGTTCGATATCGGGTTCCTGAATCACGAACTGGGCCTGATCGATTTGCCGCCGCTGCAGAACGAAGTGATGGATACGCTCAGGATGGCGCGGGAAATGCACCCGGGCAAGAAGAACAGCCTGGATGCGCTGTGCGGCCGATATGAAATTGACAACGCGCATCGCAGCCTGCACGGTGCGTTGCTGGATACCGAGTTGCTTGCCGAAGTATATTTCGCGATGACGCGCGGACAGGAAAGCCTGCTCGGTGACGATGTGCCCATGGTGCGCAAACCTGCCGTGTTGAGCACCGACGCGGCGCGCCCCAAATTGCGTGTGTTGCAGCCCAGCACCGAGGAGTTGGCCGAGCACGAACAGCAACTCGCCGACATCGACAAAGCCAGCAAGGGCGCTTGTTTGTGGAAAAGTCTGGAGGGGGCAGCTTGACCATCGGCTGGACACGCCGAATCTTGATCAGCGTGGCAGCCATTGCGCTTCTGTATGCGGCCGGTTGCGATTATATGTGGGCGACACAGCGTGATCATATTTTCGAACCGGAATTGGCGCTGCAAACCACGCCGGATCGGTTGGGTATGAAGTTCGATGAATTGCGCATCCCGGTCGGCAGCGGGGCAGACAAAGGGGAGTTGGAAGCGTGGTGGGTCCCCGCTACGCATGCCAATGAGCCGAGCTTTCTTTATCTGCACGGCAATGACCGCAACCTTGCCGATCATCTGGAACATACCCTGTACCTGCATATGCTTGGTTACAACGTACTGGTGACCGATTATCGCGGCTATGGCAGCAGCGGTGGCGGCAAGCCCAGCGAGGCCAAGGTGTATCAGGATGCCGAGGCGGCCTGGCAGTATCTGATCAAGGTGCGCGGCGTGAAACCCGGGCAGGCCTTTATTTACGGGCATTCGCTGGGCGGGGCGATCGCGATCGATCTGGCGGTGCATCATCCCGAAGCGGCGGGACTGATCACCGAAAGCACCTTTACCTCGATGGTGGCGATGGGTGAACTCAAATACGGCTATTTGCCGGTGGGTTTGCTGCTGAACCAGCGCTTCGACTCGCTGAAAAAAATATCCCGTTTGAAAATTCCGGTGCTGCTGATCCACGGCACCTGGGATCACCTGGTTCCGGTCCGGATGGCACAGCAGCTGTATGATGCCGCGCCGCAGCCCAAAACGCTCATCCTGATCAAGGGCGGTGAGCACAGCAACAGCGCTACGATAGGCTGGATAGAGTACCGCGATGCAGTGTCGGCTTTCGTCAAAAAATACGCTCATTAACCCATGCTCGTCATGAGCTTTACGGAAAAAATATGAAAACAGATGTCATTATTATCGGTTCCGGCGCGGCAGGCCTGATGTGTGCAATACAGGCCGGACAGCGCGGACGCTCCGTGGTGCTGCTCGATCACGCCAAGAAACTTGCGGAGAAGATCCGCATCTCCGGCGGAGGGCGCTGCAACTTCACCAACATCAACACCCGGCCGGAAAACTTCATCTCGGCCAACCCGGCCTTTTGCCGCTCGGCGTTGGCGCGCTACACGCCGCAGGATTTCATCGAACTGCTGAAAAAACACAACATCGGTTTCCACGAGAAGACACTCGGGCAATTGTTCTGTGACGACGAGTCGGAAGCGGTGATCGGCATGCTGAGGGGTGAATGTGAGGCGGCGGGCGTGAAACGCTTCATGAGTTGCGAGGTGAGCGAGATCAATTATTCCCCCGAACCCGAAAACGGCGAGACCAGGCAGCATGGACACCGTTTTCATGTCAGCACCTCGCGCGGGGAATTCAACGCCGCATCGCTGGTGATCGCCACAGGCGGCCTGTCCATTCCCAAGACCGGCGCGACTCCGTATGGTTATCATGTCGCCGAACAGTTCGGCATACCCATTACCAAGCTCAAGCCCGGGCTGGTGCCGCTGACTTTTGCACCGGACGACTGGAAGCCCTATGCCGACCTGACCGGCGTCTCGCTGGATACGGTGGTGAGCTTCGGCAAGCAATCGTTCCGGGAAAACCTGCTGGTCACCCATCGCGGCCTGAGCGGCCCGGCCATTTTGCAGATTTCTTCGTATTGGCAGCACGGTGAAGCGCTGCACATCAACTTGCTGCCGGATCTCGATATGCAGGCCTTGCTTGCCGAACAGAAGACCAGCAAGAAACTGCTGAGCAATTACCTGATCCAGTGGTTTCCGAAAAGTTTTTCGGAGGTGTGGTGTGCAGAGTTAACCGCACACAAGAAGTTAGAAAATAAACCGCTCAACCAATATAACGACAAAGAGCGCAGGCTGATCGCCGCGCAATTGCATGACTGGCAGGTCATTCCGTCCGGTACGGCCGGATATGGCAAGGCTGAAGTGACCTGCGGCGGGATCGATACGCGCGCGTTGTCATCCAAGACCATGGAGTGCATCGAAGTTCCCGGCCTGTATTTCATCGGTGAGGTGGTGGATGTCACCGGGTGGCTGGGAGGCTATAATTTCCAGTGGGCGTGGGCTTCAGGTTACGCGGCGGGGCAAGCTGTTTAGTGCTATAGTTTTTTGCAAGTAATGTTGCCTTGAATTCGGAGAATTGAAGATGCGTATCTTGTGGATGGTTTTACTGGCGACATTGTTGAGCGGCTGCGGCTACGGCACATTGCAAGCCACAGACAAACAGATCAAAGCCAGTTGGACGGAAGTGCTGAATCAGTACCAGCGGCGCGCCGACCTGATCCCCAAACTGGTCAATATCGTCAATGGTTATGCCGCCCAGGAAAAAAGCGCGCTGCAGGACGTCACCGAGGCGCGCGCCAAGATCGACGGTATTCAGGCCACCCCCGAACTGTTCAACGACCCTGTAGCGTTCGCCAAATTCCAGGCTGCACAGAACCAACTGACATCCGCATTGATTCGCTTGCTGGTGGTGACGGAAAATTATCCAAAGTTGCGCTCCGACCAGAATTTCCGCGACCTTCAGGCCCAACTGATGGACATTGAGAACCGCTTCACGGTGGCACGCGACAGTTACATTCAGGCCGCCCAGAAATTTAACGTCGAGATTCGCACTTATCCGAGCAGCATGACTGCGATGCTATTATTTTACAAGGCGAAGCCCCCGTTCACGGTGGAAAACGACAAGGGGATTTCGCCTACCCCGACGGTGAACCTGCCATCTCCCAAGGTTCCGATATCGGTGGATTGACATGAGACTGCCATGGGCGCGGGTTGTTCTGCTTGCGCTAGTGCTGGTCTGAGCGGAGCGCGCCGCCGATTTGCTTTACATCAAGCTGGTATTTATGGAACGCGATGCCAAGTTCGGACAGCGAAAATTATCTGGCCGGGCGCCAGGCCGAGGGCAGCACAACACCAAGCGCAGCAGTGGCGGCGACTTCTTGCGGCGAGGTATTCCCGGTTCCCTTTACCTTGCAGGTGGAAGCAGCAGAACCAACCTTCAAACCAGATATGCCTCAAGCGACCTCCAAGCTTCATCCGCAGCCTGTAACGCGGCTATATTGCCGTCGTTGATGAAAATTACGGCTGTATTCAGTTCCTCGCCGTTGAGCGGCTCGTGAAATTCCTGCAGTTGTTTCAACACGGTGAAGTCGGCTTCGGAGGCATCGTTGCGTTGTCTGCTGCGTAGCGCCAGCCGTTCCGCAAGCAGGGTCGCGTCGGTCTGCACGCTGGCGATGACGAACGGAACATCAAGTTCCTTTGCCAACGCCTGGAATCTGTCACGTTCGGAGTGCAGGATGAACGCGGCATCGACGATCACTGGGAATCCGGCCGAGAGCACACCGCGCGCCAATTCCTGCAAACGTGCATAGGTGCGTTGTGTCGCCTTTTCGCTATAGATGTCGGCCCCGGTCTGCGCCTTGCTGTCGGCCAGGGGTGTCAAACCGAATAACCGCTTGCGCTCGACATCCGAACGGATTCGAATCGCGCCCAGTCGCTCCAGCGCGATTTGCGCGACCGTGCTCTTGCCGCAACCTGGCAATCCATGGGTGATAATCAGCGCGGGACGCCGCCTGGTCAGGCAACTATGTGCCAGGCGCAGATATCCGAGGCAGGATTTCAACCCCCTTTTAATTCTTGTGCCGCGCTGACGGGCGCGAATCGCGGCAATTTTGGCGCGCACCATCGCGCGATAGCCGAGATAGAAGCGCAGCACGCCGATACCGGAAAAATCGCCGGTGATTTCCAGATAGGCGTTGAGCAGGCGCCACGCCAGCTGCGGCTGTCCGCGCCGCAACAAATCCATGACCGTGAAACTGATCTCGCTGATCACATCGATCCAGCGCAATGCAGCGCTGAACTCGATGCCGTCGAAAGGGGTGGGCACATCGTCCAGCAGTACGATATTGCCGAGATGCAGGTCGCCGTGGCACTCGCGAATGTATCCCCCTGCGGCGCGATGCCGGAACAGTGGCTTGCAGGCGGCAAACTCCAGCGCACTTGCTTTGTGCACGGCTTCCAGCATCGCCAGGTCGCCGGGTGTACCGAGCATCTGCGGCAGGGGCGAAAAGTTCTGTTCTGCTGCAAGTTCGATTGCGCTTGTCGCGCTATGCGGTGAGTCTGCTGCGGCTGGTGGCAGTGCCTGGTGAAAACCAGCGATCACTTCCGCCAGTTTGTCGATATGTGCGGGGGAGATGAGGCCGCGTGCCAGCATGCGATCCATCATGCGGGATTGTGAAAATCGCCGCATGTGCACCGCATACTCTATGGCGGGTTGCCTGACTGGCGCAGGGCCCAGCAGCGGTTCTTCAGGTGTACCGCCAATCGCCACGACGTCGAGGTAGAGATCGGGGGCAAGGCGGCGATTCAGGCGCAGCTCTTCGTCGCAATAAAAGCGGCGCAGTTCCAGTGTCGAGAAATCCAGGAAACCAAGATTGACCGCCTTCTTGATCTTGTACGCATCGTGTCCGGTCAGCAGCACCCAGGAGATGTGCGTCTCCTCGACACCAGGCTTGTTAGGGAAGAATCCGGATGTGCACAAGGCGTCCACCAGCTGCTGCTGGCGCAACAGGTCCGCCGGGAGTTTATTTGCCAGAGGGGGTTCGGATATCATGCTTTCAATCCTTTCATCCCTTGTGCTTTAATCACTGGCCGGTTTTTTAACAGGCTGAGCATATTCGTTATTATGACTTGATATATTGCGGTTTGGCGGGTTTCTTGTTAGCGTTCGCTTATATGTAATCTGCTTGTGATATAACAAAACATCAATTCGTGACACCATCGGACACACTTTCACATGATCTCACTACGCCATCTGTCGTTTACCATTGTCACGATCGGGCTGATTGCCGCGCTCGTTTTTCTGTATCACAAAACCGAGGCAGTCAATCTCGATGAGCGCAATACAGTGGTTGCGCTGTTGGGCGAACTGCAGGAGATCGAGGGACGTTGGGATAACGATGTGTTGCGCATGCACTCGGAAATGATACCCGGCCGGAGTATGTTGCCGGACCGCACTCCGGTAGCGAAAAGTACGCTCAGGGCATTGCAAAATGCCATGCCACTCGTGGATAGTCCGGCATTGAACAAGAATCTCGGACCGATAGCAAAAATATTCAACGAGAAAGCCGAGTTGGTCGAAAATTACCGCACCGTAAACGATAAAGCCAAAAATGCGCTGCTCCAGATCGTATCCCTTGCGGATCAGCCGGCGGTGACAGAAACCAAACCTGCCAAGACTGCAGCGCGCCAAAATGAATTTCGCCAGGCACTCGACCAGGTCGCCTCGGCGGCTACGGGCTATTATTTGCTGGAACAGGATACGCAGCGCAAAGCGCTCGAAAATTCGGCGGTAAAAATGCTGGCGTTATTCGGTGCCGATGCAGCCGACCAGAACACAGCCAACCAAATATATGATGCCGCCCAGGAGATGCTCAAATCCGAGCCCGTCGGGCAGGCGTTGTTCACCCGGATCGGGCAGTTGAATTCCGGGCCCCAACTGAGCGGGCTGCTGCTGTCGTTCAACAGCGAACTCGCGGCAAAGCTGGCCGAGAAGGAACGCTTCCGTGTTTACATGATTGCCTATGCCGCAGCGCTGCTGATTGGGCTTGGTTATCTCGGCATCAGTATCATGGCGGCGAATGAATCACTGGAACGCCGCGTCACGGAACGCACCAGCGAACTTTCCGATGCGTTGCGGCATCTCAAGGAATCCGAAGTCCAGCTGATCCAGTCCGAGAAGATGTCATCGCTAGGCCAGATGGTCGCCGGTGTGGCGCATGAAATAAACACCCCGCTTGCTTACGTGAACAACAGCCTGTCAGCGGTGAATGAACGCCTTCCGGAAATCAACACGGCAATCGGCAATTGTGAAAAACTGCTGACCTTGCTCAATGACCCGAACATCAATCCGGATGACTTGAATCGGCAGTTTGCGCTGGTATCAGCGCAACTCGGGGAAATCAGCCGTCACGGGTTGCTGGGCGAACTCACCGGCCTGGTCAAGGACGGACTGTACGGCACCACGCAAGTGGCGGAGATTGTCTCCAACCTGAAGGATTTCAGCCGTCTTGATCGCAGCAAGGTGAGCAGTTTCAACGTGAATGACGGACTCAACAGCACATTGGGACTTGCCAGGCATTTGCTTAAATCAATCAAGGTCAACAAGCAATTCAGTGAATTGCCGGCGATCACCTGCTCACCGTCGCAAATTAACCAGGTGTTTCTCAACCTGATCACCAACGCCGCCCAGGTGTTGCCCCCGCAAAACGGCGAGATCAGCCTTACCACGCGTCTCGAAAAGAGTGGCATTGCAGTCGTCGTTGCCGATAACGGGGCCGGCATTCCACCCGATGTGTTGCCGAAAATATTCGACCCGTTTTTCACCACCAAGGAAATCGGCAAAGGCACCGGCCTCGGACTTTCAATTTCTTACCAGATCATCAAGGATCACGGTGGCAACATCAATGTCGATACCCAGGTCGGACGCGGTACAAAATTTACCGTCTGGTTGCCGCTGCAGCAGCCCGCCGATTCCAAACTTGCCGCCTGACCGAACGTGATGCCTGAACAGCAAAAAATCGGCAAATACGAAGTCCGTGCCGAGCTCGGCAGGGGTGCCATGGGCACGGTCTACAAATGCTTCGACCCGCTTATTTCGCGCTGGGTCGCGATCAAGGCCGTGGTCAAGGCATCGCTGGATCGGGCAGACCTGCAGCAATATATCAGCCGCTTCCGCCACGAAGCCCAGACAGTTGGAAGGCTGGTCCATCCGCGCATCGTGCAGATCTACGACTACGGTGAGAACGAACAGCTTGCCTATATCGTGATGGAGCTGGTGAACGGCAAATCGTTGCAGGCGCACCTGTTGAATGGCGCAAGCTTCAGCCTGCCCGAGATCGTCCAGATTATCAGGCCATTACTCGACGGCCTCGCTTATGTGCATTCCGAAGGCATTGTGCACCGCGATCTCAAGCCGTCCAATATCCTGATCAATAGTGACGGGCGTATCAAGATCTGCGATTTTGGCATTGCACACACCGAATCGTCCGAACTGACCCGTCTGGGCGATGTGCTGGGTTCGCTTCACTACATGTCGCCGGAGCAATTCATTGGCATGTCGATCGATTCGCGCTCCGATCTCTATTCGGTGGGCGTGATTGCCTATGAGCTGCTCACCGGCAAAAAGCCGTTTGTCGGCAACAGTGCAACCGTGATGCAACAGGTGATCTATGAACTCCCGGCAACACCTTCCAGCATCAACCCGCAGCTGTCCCCGCTGATCGACCAGGTGGTCATGAAAGCGCTGGCCAAGGACAGTGGCAAGCGCTACCAGACCGCTCGCGATTTTTCCGATGCTTTCCTGGAAGCAACCGGCATCATCACCAGCCACGGGGAAAATGAGTCACCAACCGGTCCGGTTGCAACACAACCGGCGCTGCAAAGCAACGTTGCATCGGGTAATGGACTGATCAAAGCCGCGCGCATGATTACCCCCCGGGTGGCGATGCCGCCGGCCGCGCAACCTTCCGCACGTACTGGCAGCCAGGATTTCCGGCAACAGCCAGCCGCAGAGGCTGCGCAAGAGCCGGAGGGAATGTTTGCCGATAGCGAAGACAGCCAGTTCGACCTCGACAAGAGCGTCAGAAGGGCGTGTATTCTGGCGATTGACGATGAAGAGCGTATCCTGAACGGGTTGAAATCGCTGTTTCGCATGCGCTACCACGTATTTACCACCACCAATCCGAACCAGGCACTCGACTTCATCAAGCGCCACAAGATCAACGTCATCATCAGCGACCAGCGCATGCCGATCATGCTCGGGGTCGAGTTGTTGCGGCAGGCTCGCGAAATTTCCCCCAACACCGTTCGCATCCTGCTTACCGGTTATTCCGATCTGGCATCCATTGTCGGCTCGATCAATGATGGCGAGGTGTACCGTTTCATCAGCAAGCCCTGGAATAACCAGGAATTGCAGCAAACGGTCGCCGAAGCGGTGACCATTTCCCTGGAACTTGCCAACACCCCGTCCACCCCGGTCGTGCTGCCGCGCAATCTCAAGATAGGTATCCTGGTCATCGACAGGGACGAGGGGATTTACCGGGTTACCAAAGGACTGATAGATGGTCTGTGCCCGGTGCATTATGCGGCCAATCTGGATGTCGCGATCGAGTTGATGCAGGAACACGAGATTGCCGTGGTGCTGGCCGACGTCGGGTCGGGCAACGAAGATATGGCGGCCATGATCAAGCTGCTCAAGCAGGAAAATCCGCAGATACTGACCATCGTACTTACTGCCGCATCAGACTCGGATCTGGTGATCGATCTGATCAACCAGGCTCAGATCTACCGTTTCCTGAACAAACCGGTGAAGGTTAATCTGCTCAAGAAACACCTGCATGCCGCGCTTTCTCATTACCTGGCATTCAAGCAATCACCGCAGCTGCTTAAACAGTATCAAGTCCAGCAGTCCCCGCTGGTGCGCAATTCATCGCTCGGACAAAAAATACTTGCAGGAATAATTGCGTTACCCAGTCGTTGGTTCAAGGCCAGATAAATCCGCCCAATCTTGCTGGTTTCTGCCGTCACCCGGCAACCCCCCAGGAATACCCCCCACAGATATTTTGTTGCGCGCGACCCCAAACGCGCGGCAAAACGTCGGCTGCCCGGCTTCTCGACAGGCGCATACCGATCATGTTTCAACCTGACCTGCATGCGGGTGAATGTTCGTTGCCGGGCTGAATGCCCGCTCCGACCGATTTAAAACAGCCAGTCAACCGGAACGAACGGTCCGATTCGGGTGATGAACGGTCTCAAGCAGTAACGAACGGTAAACAATTGGGATAAGCGGTATTGCCGCGATGTTGTAGAACGGGCAAAGTGTTCTTCGTTCGGGAAGCGCATCTGCTCTTTCCCGGCAAGCAAAATGCCGGTACGTCGGTGTAGGGGTGCCGGTAAAAATCGGGAGGGATAAGCAATGATAGACCGGAATTCATGGTTGTTTTGGCCCGACAGCGTTGCGCTGTCGATCTTGGCCCTGGTTGTACTGGTGATGCTGTTTTTGTATGCGGCTCGGAAACCGATGCATGGGATGATCCACTCGGTATGCAATCTGGTCACACAATCCACCCGCTTCATTTCACGCTGGCTGTTTCTCAGTGCCGATAACCTGCGATTGCGCAATCAGGCGGTGTTGCTGGCACACAGCCAGGAGAGCGCGGCAACGATGATCGACCGGGAATTCGAGCGCGTCGGCAACATCATTCGCAAGGACATGCAGGAATTTCCGGTCCTGCAGCGCAAGTTGATGGAAGAGGTGACTAAGATCGACGATGACTACCGCAGATGCGGCGATGTCCCGCCGCCACCCCCGGAATGGGTAGATGCGCTCGAATCGGTATCGCAACTCAAATCTGGTGGCGATATTCCGCGCAAACTGCTGGAAGACATCAACAAGTCCATTCAGAAAATCTATGACAAGACGATCTCGGAATATCGCCGTTCCTATGAAGAACGCCACAAGATGCTGAAGGGAATGCAACCATCGTTGCGCTCGGTGGACAAGTTGATGGGCGAGATGGACAAGAAGATGGTTTCCCTGCATGCCAATGCAAAGCAGATCGATGGCGATATGACAAAATTTGCGGGCATGCGCGCCAAGGACAGCAAGACCGAACATGCGCTGACCGTGTCGGCATTCGTGCAATTGGCGATTTCGTCGCTGGTGATGGTGATCGCCTTGGGCGGTGCGTTCATCAACTACAAGCTGATTGCGCTGCCGATGTCGGAGATGGTGGGTGCCAGTGATTACATTACCGATAACCTGAGGACGTCGGATGTCGCGGCACTGGTGATCATTCTTATGGAAGCCTCGATGGGCCTGTTCCTGCTCGAGTCGTTGCGCATCACGCAGCTGTTTCCCAAGATTGCCAGCATGGATGACCGCATGCGTCGCCGCCTGATGCTGGCTTCGCTGGTCTTCCTGGTGATCCTGGCCGGTATCGAGTCGTCCCTGGCGCTGATGCGCGACATGCTGGTCGCCGACAAGGCTGCACTGATGCACGACCTGTCATCGTCCGCGCCGGCTGCGACACAGGGCTGGATGTCGAAGATTCCAATGGCCGGCCAGATGATCATGGGCTTCGTGTTGCCGTTTGCCCTGGCGTTTGTCGCGATCCCGCTGGAAAGCGTGGTGCATTCGCTGCGCACCGTGATGGGCGTGCTGCTGGTGCAAACCATGCGCGGGCTGGGTTTCGTGCTCAGGTTCACCGGCGTGGTGTTCAGGCGCTTTGCCGGGGTGCTCGAGTCGGCTTACGACATCATGGTCGTGATACCGCTGATGATGGAAAGATGGGTGGTGGCGTTACGCGTCGGCACGTCAGCCAAAGAACAGGCAGAACCGGGGAGGGCATCATGAAAGGATTGCTGCTGGTGTCCTTGATGCTGTTTTCAGCCCTGTTCGTCAGCGCCTGCGGCGACAGTCGCATGCACAGTCAGGCGGTGTATATGCTGGTGGATACTTCCGGTTCCTATGCCAAGCAAATGAACAAGGCCGCCAAGGTCATCAACTATCTGCTGGCCACACTTAACCCGGGCGACTCGCTGGCGGTGGCGAAGGTGGAGACGCGCAGCTTCACGGAAAAGGACATCGTCGCCAAGGTCACCTTTGACAAGCGTCCTTCCCAGTCTATCGAGCAGAAGCGCGCGTTCAAGGCCAGGATAGACGCATTTGCCAAGGCTGTTCACGGCAGCGCCTATACCGATATCACCGGCGGCCTGATCCAGGCAGCGGAATACCTGAACGAGACCCGGGCCGGCAACAAGACCATCGTGATCTTTTCCGACATGCAGGAAGATCTGGACAAGGGAACAGTACGCGATTTTCCGATCGATCTGAAAGGAATCCGTATCGTGGCGTTGAACGTCAGCAAACTGGGTACCGATAATGCCGACCCGCGTTTGTATATAGACAGGTTGGCCCGCTGGAAGGCAAGGGTGCGCAAGGCAGGCGCGACCGATTGGGTGGTGGTGAACGATCTGGACAACAACATGGAATCCATCCTGAATACCCGCTGATAGCGAGTATTGGACGGGGCCGGCATATGCCGGCCCCGTTTTTTGTTATCCACGAAGGAATCGCAAACCGTATCCCGCTGGTTACGGCAGGGACGGAAGCTTTGGTCACAGCTGGCCATGTTGCTCTTGTCTTGCCGCTTGCGAGAAATTGACCCGGGCGCATGGCGGTTCGGGAGGGAGCCAATTATCCGGAAAGCCTGCATGACAGGCGCTCGAGGAATCACCCACAAAAAAGTAGCCGAGGCTTTCGGGCCGGACCATTACGTTGCCGAATCGCTGATCGGTTTGGCCGAGACAAGCGGGATGCCGGTAAGGATAAACAAGAAAAATTTCAGCTGTTAAGATAGGGAACCAATCTCATTCTTTGGCGACTATAACCATCATGCGCAAAAATCAGGACCTTACCAAATCGCTATTATCAAGATACTTCAACCGCTTTGAGACGCTCATTACCACCGGCATCATTATCATGATTTCGATCATGATCCTCGCGGCATTCTGGGGGTTGATGGTGGAAACGTATCATCTTGTGCACCACGGCGCGTTTGACAAACTCGACCACAAGGCATTTCAGTCCGCTTTCGACATGATCATGACGCTGCTGATTGCAATCGAGTTCAGTTATACCATCATGAATGCATACATGGGCAAAAGCCGCGAAATCATCGTGAAAAATGTGGTGCTGGTCTCGATTCTGGCGGTGGCCAGGCAGTTCATCGTGTTCGAAGTTGAAACCATCTCCCCCTGGTCCCTGTTCGCCCTGGCTGCTTCGCTGTTATCGCTCGGGATCGTTTATTGGCTAATGGGCCGCCGGCCACCATCGCCGGATGCAATGAATTTTCCAGGGGAATAGCTGTATTGTAATTTCACGCCATTTGCTTCAACCGGCGAATCGCAACCGTTGCATTGCGGGATTCGCCCGGTTAATAGTTCTGGGAGGTTAACGATGCGCACCATGCCGTCCGGTGTTCAGGTCATTCTAATCAGCACAATCGCCTGTTACCTGCTGCAATCCGTCGCCGGTGCCGGCGTGATCACCAGTTTTGCGCTGTGGCCGTTGCAAAACAACTTCAAGCCCTGGCAACTGGTAAGCTACGCCTTCTTGCACGGCAGCATCACCCACATTGCCTTCAACATGTACGGCCTGTGGCTGTTCGGCCGGCAGGTGGAAAACTTGCTGGGACGCAGGGTGTTCCTCCAGCTCTATTTCGCCAGCGTGATATCAGCCGGACTGATGCAGTTGCTGGCCACGGCTTACAGCGGGGGCGTGTATCCAACAATAGGCGCATCCGGCGGCGTATTCGGCGTGCTGCTGGCGTATGGCATGTTCTTCCCGAACCAGGTCATCATGCTGCTGATTCCGCCGATCCCGATGCCGGCCCGGGTGTTCGTGGTCCTGTATGCAGGCCTGGAGCTGATACTCGGCGTGACCGGGACAGAGGCAGGGGTGGCGCATTTCGCACATCTCGGCGGGATGGTCGGCGGCTATCTGGTGATACACCACTGGCGTCGCGGGCGTGGCCGGGGACGCAGTCGTTGACTTGATTACGGTCTGATTGCCGTTGCGTAAACAAGACTGCCGCCAACCTGAAATAAAACGGAATTCATACTGCCAATTTAATCAAACAGGAGGATAAATCATGATAAGCAATCCCATCGACATCTCCGCCCGGGTAAGTCCCGAACTGTCTGCAATCATTGAAACCCTGATCGACCAATTTGACTCCGGCGAGTCGCTGACACTGGTCGAGATCCGTTCATTCCTTCTTGATGGCATGCCTGCCGAGACGGATGAGGACGAGCAACTTCACCACTTCGATGTTGACGAGTCGGTCATTGATGAACTGGATCAGCTTATCGAGCAATTCGGCGAATCGGCCGCAGCGATGGACTTCATCTACGCCTTTGCCAGCGAAGCGCTTTCGCGGGTGATAGAGGTAGTCATGAACGACGAGAATCGCGAAAGCCCGCCAACGCTCGAGGCTGTTCAGGAAGCGATAGCCGGCGGCCTGGGCGCCAGTCTGGTCGGCGAGGGAATTCTGGAAGAAGACGAGGACGATGTGTTGATGCCCGAGATCGAAGGCCTGATCGAACGATTCGGGCCTGATGCGTTGGCGGAAGATTTCTTGCGCTATGAATAGCGGGGCGCACAGCCTGCCGGTAATCAGGTTCGGTATGGGTTAAATCCGGCGGATGCCTGAGCGTGCGGCTGTCATTCAGGTTGCCGTGCTGTAGCCCCTGATGCCGTTCCGCCATCACATGAACGGAAAATTCAGGGGTGAATTTATCAAGTGCCGGCACCACCAGCAGGGAAACGATCACGGGCTGGATCAGCCCGAAAAATGCGTTGCGGCATAGTTCCGCGCAATGACGGATAAATCTTCTGGTATGGTGAAGCTCCCTAAAATGGATGCGATACCTGGACAGCTTCTGGCGCAACGCCACCGCTTCCGCCAGCGCCCTGATCAATCCATATTTTCATTAATCGAAACGGTATAGGGAATAACGATGAATCCGATACTCGATGCATCCGCAAAAGCTTTTCGCGACCTGTTCCAGTTCAGGATATTGTGGATCGTGGTCTGGCCGATGCTTGCCGCGTTGCTGCTGTGGATGCTGCTGGGCGTGGTCTTGTGGAGCACTTTTTCGGTCTGGATCGAGCACGGCCTTGCCTACATCGGCATCCAGCACTGGCTCGATGGCCTGGAACCGCGCTGGGTGGCGAACGCGATCCAGGCCATCCTGCACATGCTGCTGTTCGTGCCGATGGTGTTCGTCACCGCGCTGCTGATCACCGCTTTTTTTGCAATGCCCGCGCTGATACGCCTGGTGGCCGATCGCGACTACCCGCAACTCAGGCGCGAAAGCGGCGGCAGCATCGCCGGCAATCTGCTCAACGCCGTGCTCGCGATCGTGATATTCATCGCGATCTGGATGCTCACACTGCCGCTGTGGTTCTTCGGCGTGGGGGCGGTGATGCCCTTCATTGCCGCAACCTATCTGAATCAGCGGCTGTTCCGCTACGATGCACTCTCCGAGCACGGCAGCAGCGAGGAGATGAAAGTCCTGTTTTCCAGGTACCAGTCGTCATGGTGGGGGCTGGGACTGCTGACCGGTCTGCTGCAATTCGTGCCGGTGCTGAACCTGTTCGCACCGGTATTCACCGGCCTCGCCTTCATCCACTTCGGGCTTGCGCGCCTGGCCAGCCTGCGCCAGGTGTCATAGCAAATCGCATTGTTTCGTCGCCGGTCTTTATTCCGGGCAGTGCGACCGGGTCACCCGCTTCATGTCACCCCTGCAGCATTCGTGGCCGCAGCAGGCACCGGCAATGTTTATTTTTTGATGACGGTTACATGGTTGACGAAGGCGATGCTGGGGAAGGTGCGGTTAAGCGTTTTGCTGGTGAAATTCTTCACGGTTGTGCCGCTGTCAAACTCGATGTCATCCCCCTTTTTTACATTGACTACCGAAGCGGCGACAATCCAGCGTGTCTGGTTGTTCTGGCTGACCTCAAGATAGGTAAACTCGGGTATGTTGAGGGTGGTGACTACCGTGCCTTTTTGCAGCTGGAACGTTCCTGGCACCGCAGCGAGCGCATCATCCCTATTGTTGATGGCAGGATGCCCGGCGGGCAAGGTTCCTGTCGACGGTATCACCGGATCCGGAACAAACGGCTGCTCGGCGGGTTTTTTGTGGCATGCGGTGAGCGAAAACATGACCAATGCTGCGATGATCGCAATGTTCCTCATTTTACTTCCTTGTCTGAAATTGATGGATAGCCAATACTACTCAAAATGAGCCGATCTTGAAATCTTTTCTTGAGCGCATCACGATTGGGTTATAACCGGCATTATCGCGACGAGATATAGCCGTGGTAAAAGACCGGATGTCCTGATAGATTACGTGCCGGCATGGGGATGACCGGGGAAGTATCGGCCATGTCGATTCATGGCGCTCCATGCACCATCGGTTGTCGGCAGAATTGAATTTCATTTGATTGGGGGATTGATGATCGGGAAGGAAGGATTTCATGTGCTATTCAATTTGGCGGCGGATTCCATGTTTATCCTTGACCCAGACGGTTTTATCAGGGAAATCAACCAGACCGCTTATGCGCGACTGGGCTATACCAAGGATGAAATGCTCGGAAAACATATCGGCGAATTCATTCTGCCGGAGTTTTCCGACAAGCTGGTCGGCAGGATCGAGAAGGCGCAGAGCCAGGAATTCCTGATTTACGAGTCGGCGCAAGTGCACAAGGACGGTTCGGTGTTGCCGATCGAAGTGTGCAGCAGGGCTATCGTGCTGGAAGGCAAGAAATTGC
>Ga0307376_10002878_pt1 | contig 16398 bp, 15 predicted proteins | sample TR2MG_FD_202536 | JGI IMG/M metagenome (GOLD analysis project Ga0307376, IMG submission 202536) | Soil microbial communities from Risofladan, Vaasa, Finland - TR-2 | ecosystem: Environmental > Terrestrial > Soil > Coastal area > Acid sulfate soil | place: Finland: Risofladan, Vaasa | collected...
ATGAAGATCCGGAACGACGCGGCCCGCGAGCAGCTCGGGTTCAAGGAGCCGGACGAGCCGAGGCCGGCGCCGCGGCCGACGCTCGTCAAGGGCGCGAGCACCGAAGCGCCGCGCGCGTGGACCCCCGGTGGACCCCCGGCCTTCCATACCGACCGTCAAGCCGGTCGGCCGCTTTCCCGTAAGTGCTTGACCTGATTGGTGCCGGAGGAGGGAATCGAACCCTCACGAGCGGTTAAGCCCACGGGATTTTGAGTCCCGGAACCGCGAACTAGGGCGAACACCCCCGACCAAGTGACCCGCTGATTTCGGCCTGATTCTGTGCTACCCTGTTCGCGCCTGTTCGCCGATGCGCTGCATCGGTGGACCCCCGGTGGACCCCCGAGGACGCACGGGACTTGCGATCCGGGGGTCCAGAACCGGGGATTTCGGGGCCACCGGACGCACGGGACTTCACCATGCCGACGCTTCCCCAGCACGATCGCGCGATCGCGGCGCTGCGCGTCGCGGCCCGTACGGACTTCGTCGATGCCAAGCTGCCCGAGCTGGCGCTGCGCGTGACGCCGGCGGGCGTGAAGACCTGGACGGTGCGGTACCGCGTCAAGGGCGATCGCGCCGCGGTGCACCGTCGCCGGCTCCTGCTCGGCGCGTATCCGACGCTGGGCCTCGCCGACGCGCGCGAGAAGGCGCGCGACGAGCTGCGCCGCGTGCAGAAAGAGGGCGCGGACCCGGCCGGCGAGAAGCGGGCGCCCGCGGCGCCGGGGGCGTTCACGTTCGGCGACCTGGTGCCGGTGTACGTCGCCTTCGCCCGTGGCCGGAAGCGCGAGTGGCAGAACGACCGCGCGAAGATTCGGCGCTGGCTCCTGCCGCACTGGGAGGACCGGCCGCTCAAAAGCCTGACGCGCGCCGACGTGCACGAGGTCCTCGACCGCGCGGTCGCCGCGGGTCTGACGACGGGCGTCAACCGCCTGCAGGCGGTGATCAGCCGGCTGTTCACCGTGGCGCTCGACCGCGGGCTGATCGACGCGCATCCGGCGGCGCGGCTCCTGAAGCGCATCGCCGAGCGGCCGCGCGATCGCGTCCTCACCGACGACGAGCTTCGCGCGCTGTGGGCCGGCCTCGAGGCGCGGCCCGGGCGCGCGGCCGACGCCGTGCGGTTCCGGCTTCTGACGGGGCAGCGGATGACGGAGGAGATCATGCCGGCCACGTGGGCCGAGCTGGATCTCGACGGCGGCACTTGGACGATCCCGCGCGAGCGGACGAAGAACCGCAAGCAGCCGCACGTCGTGCCGCTCTCGACGTCGGCGGTCACGATGCTGGCCCGCCGGTGCCGCGAGGTGGGGGCGGCCGAGCCGCGGGTGTTCCCGGGCCTGAACCCGAGCAGCCCGGACTATCGGACGCTCTCGACGCTCCGGACCGGCTACGCCTGGATTGACCTGCGGCGGACCGTGGCCACGCGCCTGGCCGAGCTGGGGTTCTCGGAGACGACGATCGGGCGCGTGCTCAACCACGCGCGGCACACGGTGACCGCCCGGCACTACAACCAGCACGCGTACGACGAGGAGAAGCGCGCGGCGCTCGACGCGTGGGATCGCGAGCTGCGCCGCATCCTGGAGCGGAAGCCGAAGCCGCGCGCGGACGTGGTCCCGATCGAGCGCGGGGTGCGCTAGACTCACCGTCGGCGGCTAGGCTGATCACCGAACGGCGCGTTCCTGGCGCGCTTGCCGCCGATCCCCTCTCCGGGTCTGCCAGCAGGAGGCAGATGGACGCGTTGCGGCCGAGGCGTCGGAGGGCTCCCGCAAAGCTGCGGCGCCCGCGGGGACGTCCGCCCTCGAAATCGCTGTACTACCTGCCCGGCGAGCAACCGCCGCGGCCGGCGCATCGGCCCAAGACGCTCACAGCCGAAGATCTTCAGGGGTGGCTGCTGAGGATCGAGGCTCTACGGGCCGCGTACGCAGCGAAGCACGGGGCGCGACTGTCGGCGCGGCAGGCCATCAGGGTTTCGATGACGGCCTGGTGGCTCCAGAAGCTCGAGAAGGATCTGGCCGCTCGCGGAGTGCATCCTAATGTTGCGCGAGAGCTCGCAGTGGGGCAGCTCGGCGAGCACGTGACACGACAGCGGGTTGAACGTCTCAGCGAGAAGCTGTCGAAGGTGCGGGCCCTCCAGCGGAGCGGCAAACTCGCGAAGGTTTCGAAGACGGAATGGGACACGGCGCGCATCGAGGCCCGGCAGGTGCTCGACGAGGTCTACGACCCGAAGGGGCGGCCGGCCCTGTACGATTTTCTGGTTACTTCGAACAAGGCAAACTGGATTCGTCGGCGAACAATCTCGGATACTCGGCCGCATGAGACGGCAGTCGCCGGCCGACGACAAACCCCAAAGCACTCCAGGCGCAACACCTGACGACCCGTTCGACTCTTTCTGGTCCGTCCGTGACGTCGTCGCGCGGACGGGCCTGAGTCGGACGACCATCCACAAACTCACGGCCGCCGGCCAGTTTCCGCGGCCGGTCCGCGTCGGTGGGCGGAGCCTCCGAAGCGCTCGGGAAGTGGGCGGGTGGATCGACCGCCTGCTCGCCGCGCGAGATAAAGAAGGCGCCGCGTGACCTGGGTCAGGCTCAGCGACACCCTGGCTGAGGAGCCGCGGATCCAGGCGGCGGGCCTCGAGGGGTTCGGGGCTCTGGTAGCGATGGCCTGCCACGCGAACCGAGTCCTGAGCGACGGCTGGGTTTCCATCGAAATTCTCCGGAAGATTGCTCCGCGAAAGGTTACACAGCGACTCATTAAGTTGGGTCTCTTGACCGCCGAAACCCGAGACGGCCTTGACGGCTATCGGCTTCCCCCTGAAATCGCGCAACTCCAACCGACCGCTGAGGTTGTCCGGCACCGGCGAGCCCTGAAGGCGCAGCGACAGGGGCGGTGGAGGCGCGGGCGAGACGCGGGCGTAGACGCGTCTACAGCGGCGGTGCGAGACGCACATGTAGACGCTGCCCCCGTCCCCAACCCCAGTACGTACCCGAGAGACCGCGCGCGCGCGCGAGGGCCGGTGTTCCCCGGCAAGCGGCTCGTCATCAGCCAGGGTGTGCACGACATCCTCGACAACCTGCTCGGGTCCGACCATGCGGACTTCGACCTGCTGGGGGCGTACGAACGCTGGGACGGGGAGCTGGTGAAAACCGGCGAAGGCTTCGACGCGCTCGAATGGACCAAGGCGCGGCTGAAGACCGAAATCCGTGCTCCGCGCGGTCAGGCACGTCCTCGAGCGGCGGCGGCGGGAAACAACGGGTCAGGCGCGGACGCGGAAGAGGCGCGACGGGCCAAGGTGGAACGCGACGAGGCGACCCGAGCCGAGCGCGAGGAGCTGGCGAGCCGCGTGCTCGACCTGCTCACCGACGACGAGCGCGCGGCCGTGGACGCTGAGGCCGCGGAGGCGCTCGAGACCTGGCGCGGACGGATGACGACGACGGCGTACGAGGACGCGCGGGCGCGAGCGCGGCGGACGGCGGTCCTGGCGCGGTTCGGGGTGGACGAGCTGAAGGCGAGGGTACGGGCGCACCTGGCCGAGACGAAGCCGTTGGAGGTGCGCGCATGAAGCGGAAGATGCAACGGCTGACCAGGCGGGCGGGTCGGACCAAGCGGCCGGCCCCGCGGCGGCCGAGGACGCGTCCGGCAGCCCGGACCGTCACGCCGACGCAGCAGCGGGCACGAAAAAAGAAATCGAGATCAGCCGTGCGGCGCAACACGAGCGGGCTCCGCCGCGGCGGGCCCGGGCGGACGAAGGGCGTCCCGAACCGCGTCACGCGGGAAGCGAAGGCGTTCTGTGCGGCGCTGGTGGGCGACCCGGCGTACGTCGAGCGGTTTCATCGCGCGTTCGTGACCCGACGCCTGGCGCAGCGGCTCGAGGCGATGGTCTGGCACTACGCGTTCGGCAAGCCGCGGCAGGCGTTCGACGTGACGATGAAGCCGCACACGCTCGAGGAGATCATCGCGGGCGCGTCGGACGAGCCGCCGATCGAGATGGGCGCGGTGGACGTCGGCCAGGCGCTGCCGCCCGTGCGCGACACGAACCACGGAGACCGGGGCGCGGTCAGGCCGGGCCCGGTAGGTGAGGGCACCGGGGCGCTGGACGTCCTGGCGGGCGAGGAGACGCCGGCGCGTCGCGGGCGCCGACCGGACTTGCCCTACACCACGCCACGGGAGACGCGCTGATGCCCCGCGAGCTGGTGGGGCGCGTGCCGTCGCGGCGTCACGTCGGCGTCGTTTACGACGTGCGGCTCGACGAGCACGGCGAGTACTCCTGCTCGTGTCCGGGGTTCGGCTTTCGGGGCACGTGCCGCCACGCGGCGACGATGCAAGCGCTCCAGGCGCAGCCGATCGCCCGTCGGCGGCCCGGGCGCGAGGAGGGAACGACGCGATGAAGGTCGAGGCGACGCGGCGGGGTTTTTATGATTTCACGTTGTGGCGTGAGGGCGATCGGTTCGAGCTGCTCGACCCGCGGGACTTCGCGCCGACGTGGATGGTCGAGGTCGATCCGACCACGCGCGAGCGGCGGCAATCGGTGCAGGAGGCGATTGACGCCCCCTTCGTCGAGCGGCACGGCGTGCGACCGCGCGACGTGCGCGTGAGTGAACCCGTCGAGGACCGCGACGAGGTCCTGCACGACGGCGACCCCTATCCGTGAACCGAAGGAGGCCACACGATGAAGGTGAGAGCGATCAAGCGCGGGTTCGCGCAAGCCGTGGGCGAAGTGCCGGGCGGCGTCCAGCGCGAGCCCGGGGACGTGTTCGACGTCCCGGACGACACGCCGCTCGGGACCTGGCTGGAACGGGTGCCCGACGACACGCCGCTGCGCCGGGCGGCGTCGGGGATGGAGACCCGGGCGCGGGCGCGCGCGGGGACGGCGCGGGAGCCCTGATGCGCGCGCAGCACGAGCTCGTCGAGGCCGTCGCCGCGATCGAAGCCGCGGCGGTGGCCCTGGGCGCTGGGCTCGAGCGCTACGACGCGGCGTACGGGTCGGTGGCCCGGCGCGCGTATCACGACGGGGAGCACGTGCGGGACACGCTGCGCATGCGCATCGGCACGCGCCGGCTGCTGCAGCAGGTGGTGCGACGGCTGCGCGCGGTCGGCGCGGCGCCGGTGTTGCTCTTGGGCCACACGCCCGGCACGGTCGGGCCCGAGTGGGCGGACCAGGTGACACGGGAGATTCGGCGGCTCGTGCCCGTCGAGGCCGAGGCGCCCACGAGAGGAGCGGGGAACGATGTTTGAAACCAAGGGCGCGATCGTGCGCACGAAGGGCGAAATCAACCAGGCCGACCCGGCGAAGGTCCTGTATCCGCCGGCCGCGGCACTCGAGCAACCGTTTCGGCAGGAGGCCGAGACGCTGCACGACGTCGTCGGGCTGACCACGGAGGCCCGGGACGCGCGGGAAACGGCGTTCACCACGATGATCGAGCAGACCGGGATCGACCCATACGCGCTGGGCGCGGAGCTTTATAAGGCGCAGACCGAAGTCGACGTCCTCGACGCCCGCCACGAACAGTTGAGCCACGAAGACAGCGGGCCGGTGCAGCCGGACGAAGAGGCCCGCGTCATTCAAGGGTGGAGCCAGGAGACGCGGACGCGGCTACGCGAGAGCTACGGCCAGGCGAGGAGCGAGGAGCTGCTCGCCCGGACCGACAAGTTCGTGAAAGCGCACTCGAGCCTTCAGGCGCTGGTGCGCCGCCACGGGATCGGCAGCCGGCCCGACATCGTCGAGGGCCTGGTCGAACACGTCCGGCGCGTGAACTACCGCTGAAAGGACTCGCACGATGCCCGTCGTTCGCGCCACTCGACAGGTCACGACGGCGCCGCTGCCCGGGGCGCGGCGCACGGCCGCGGAGACTGCGCTCTCGCAGGGGGCGGGCGTCGCGCAAGAGCAGGCGCGGACCGCCGAGCGGATCGCGGCGCTCGGCGGGACCGTCGCGACGCTGGGCTTTCAGCGCTACTCGGCGCTCGTGCAGGCGAAGTTCGAGCAGGAACGGGAGTCGCGGCTCCTGAGCCGGGATCGGCAGCTCGCGGATTTCGAGCTCGCGCGGCTCGACGATCCCGAGGTCGGCGCGTTCGCTACGGAAAAGGGCGAGAAGGCCGCGGAGCTGCTCGAGACGTTCACCACGGACTTCGACCGCCAGGCGGGCCAGCTCGAGGAGGGATTGACCGACGCCGAGAAGGTCGCCTTCCGGCGGGGGGTCAACCGCCGGCGGGAGCACGCGCGTGCGCGAGTCGCGGCGTACGCCGATCGGGAATTGGTGACGTGGCGCGAGCAGGAGACCGAGGCGGGCGTGACGCTGGCGATGCAGCACGCGATCGGGAACGCCGACAACCCGGCGCGCGTCGCGGAAGAGCGGGAGCGGGCGAAGGCGCTCATCGCGGGCCTGCCCAATCTGAGCCGTGCACAGCGGGTCGTGATGACGGTGCGGGTGACGAGCGCGATTCATGCCGGCGTCATCGAGTCGCTCCTGGCGCGCGGCGCCGACCGCCAGGCGCAGATCTACTTCGAGGAGGTCCCACGGGAGGAGCTCGTCCCCGCCGTGATTCCCGAGCTCGAGCGGAAGCTCGAGACGTCGTCCACGCTGGGCACGGCGCAGCGCGCGGCGGATCTCATCTGGACGCAGCTTGGGCCCGCGAGCGACGAGGACGCGATCGAACTGGATCGCATGGAAACGCTCGTCCGGCAGCAGTTCGAGGACGAGCCCAAGGTCCTGCAGGCGACGATCAACGCGCTCCGCGAGCGCAAGGCCGGCGTGGACGCGGCCCGGCGGGAACGCGAAGAGGCCATCGGCGGGACGCTGTGGCGGGCCGCGGCCGCCGGCGCGTCGCTCGAGGAGTTGCGCCGGGAGCCGGCGTTCGTCAAGGCGTCGGGGAAGGTGCAGGCCCAGCTCGCCGACTACGTCGTCAACCGCGCCGAGCGGGAGGCGTCGCGCGCGTACTCGCAAGAGGGCCGAGCGTTCACGCGCGCGCAGCGGGTCGAAGCGGAGAAGGAGTCGCGCGGCTGGGGGCGCTACTGGGAACTCGCGGATCCTGCCGTGCTCTCGACGATGAGCGACGACGCGATCGAGGTCAAGCGCGGGGAGCTGGGCGACGCGCACACGAACCGGCTGCACGAGCTGAAGGGGAGGCTCTCGACGCCGGACGCGGTCAAGGCGGCGACGATCGACGACAACCTGTTCAAGAGCCTGGCGGACTCGGCCGGGCTGCAGCCGTACAAGACGACGCAGTCGGAACAGCAGAAGGCCCGGCTCGGCTACTTGCGCAGCGCGGTCGAGGGCGAGATCGACCGTGAGCAGGTGAGCCGGAACAGGAAGCTGACGCGCGACGAGACGGCGGCCGTCATGCAGCGTGTGCTCGACCGGGAGGTCACCGTGGGCGGATGGTCCGGGCCCGGCCCGCTCCCGTCGGCGATGGTCGTGCGCGAGCAGGACCAGGAGGCCGCGTACGTGCCCCTCGACCAGATCCCCGCGCAGAACCTCTCGGAGTGGATCAACGTGATTCGCTCTGAGATTCCGCGCGAGCAACGCGCCACACGCGACGCCATCCTCCGCCGCTACCGCGATCGGATTCAGCGCGCGCACGCGGCCGCGGTGCTCGGCCTGGGGCCCGAGGAAGAGCGGCGCCGGCTCTTCGGACGCTGACATGCCGCAGAACCCGCTCTCCCTGATCACTGACCCGTTCGGCCCGGCGCCGGGCCCGCGCCCGTTCGAGTGGCCGGCGCCGCGGCCGGCGTCGCTGATCTCCGACCCGTTCGAGGGCGAGCGGCTCACCGACGCGGCGCGTCGGGCGGCGGCGACGTCGGCCGAGCGCGCGGCTCGGGTGCTCAAGGCGCAACGGCAGACGGGCTTCCCGCTCGAGCTGATCGACCGGAACCTCGACGAGGTCGAACGGCAGGCGGCCGCGATCGGGTTCGACGCCGAGCGGCTACGCGCCGAATCGCCGCTCCTCGCGCGCTGGCTGGCCGAACATCCGTCCCACCTGGCGCTCGCCGGCGATGACCTGCGGCCGCTCTCGCTCCTCGAGGGCACGCTCCGGGTCGGGACGAACAGCGCGCGGGCGTTCGCGGCCGGCGTCAACCGCTTCAACGTCGGCGCGTGGGGGCTGCTGCAAGCCGCCGGCGAGCTGACCGGCGTCGAGGCCGTGGCCGCGCTGGGCGCGCAGCAGGGCGCCGTGGCCTCCGCCATCGCCGACGTCGCCCGCGGCTCACAGGCGGGCGCCGGGTTCGTGGAACGGGGCGTCTACGGCGGGATCGAGTCGCTGGGGTTGATGGTGCCCGGGCTCGTCCTGGCCGGCGTCGGCGGGGGCTCGACGGCGGTCTTGGGCACGTTCGGCGGGGCGACGGGCGGCGAAGCCTACGCCGAGGCGCGGGCCGCCGGCGTCGGCGTCGGGCGGGCCGCCGGGTTCGCGCTCAGCCAGGCCGCCGTCGAGGTCGCGACCGAAAAGCTGCCCGTGTCCTGGCTGCTCAAGGACCTGCGGCGGCACACCGGGTTTGTGACGATGCTCACGCGTCAGGGCATCGCCGAGATCCCGGGCGAACAGATCGCCACGGCCCTGCAGGATCTCAACGCGTGGGCCGTGCTCCATCCGGAGGCGCCGGCCCGCAACTACCTGGACGCGCGGCCGTCCGCGGCGGCGCAGACCTTGATCGCGACGTTGACGGCGGTCGGCGGGCAGACGGCGATCGCCAGTGCCGTCGCGCGCGTCGCCGGCGGACCCGACCGCGTCCTCACCGAGCTGGGCTCCGCGACGCGCGAGTCGAAGACGGCGCAGCGGATGCCCGACCAGGTCGCCGACCTGGTGGCCGCGGCGACGGTGGACGGGCCGCTCGAAACCGTGTACTTGCCCGTCGCGTCCTTCGCCACGTATTGGCGCGAGCGCGGCGTCGATCCCGCCGACATGGCGGCGCGCCTGACCGGCGAGCGCCGCGCGCTTGAGACGGCCGCGGCGACGGGCGAGGACCTGGCCGTCCCGCTCCCGGTCTACGTGCGCGAGCTGGCGGGGACCGAGCACAATAGCTTCTTCGCCACCGAGGCCCGGTTCGCGCCGGAGACGCCGAACGCACGCGAGACGCAGGCCCTCGACGCGCAGCTCGACGCCGAGGTCCGGGCGGCGGTCGAGGCCGGGGTCCTGGCCGAGGCGCCCGAGCCGCTCGTCGCCACGCCCGTGGAAGAGGCGGTCCTCACGCTCCTGACCGAAGCGGGCGAGGACCCGACCGTCGCGCAGTCCGTGGCGCGGCTCTACGGCGCGGCGTTCGGGACGCTGGCCGCGCGCGCGGGGCTCGACCCGGTGCAGCTCTTCGAGCGGACGGGCCTGACGGTCGAGCGCGAGGCGCCGGCCGTCGAAGCCCCGGCGGGTGAGGCGCCCGCGGCTGAAGCCGGCCAGGCGGTGGAGACCGGCGCGCCGGCACCGGCGGCTGGCGAACCGGCGGCCGGTACGATCGTACCGGTCGAGCCCGGCGCACCGGCGCTCCCGCCGGAGTTCATCGCGGTCGGCGAGGAGCCGCCGCGCCCGGCGCCGGCGCGCTCGGCCGAGCAGCAGACGGCGCTCCACTCGGCGATGGCCGAGGCCGAGCGGATCGCCGCGGCACAAGGGCGCTCGCTCACGGACGAGGAGCGCGCCGCGGTCGAGGCCCGGGCGCTCGAGCCCGTCGAGCCTGGCGCCGAAGCGCGCATGGCGGAAGGCGCGCGCGGGCGCGTGCCACCGGGCGAGACGCCACCGATTGACACGGCGCTTCGAGGAGAGGAGACTCAAGCCGATGAGACCGGAACTGAGAGCGGCGGCGCTCGACCTGGTGCGGCAGGGCGTATCGCCTTCGGTCGCGTACCGGAGAGCGTCCCGCCAGGTCGCCGCGTCCGGCGCCGGCATCCCCGAACCGGCCGGGTTACCGAGCACATCCGCGCCATCCCCGAAACGCCCGCCCAGCTCGAGGCGCGCCGTCGCGCGCACCACGACGCGCTCTTCGCGTCCGTCCTCGAGGCCGCCCACCACGTAGATCCGTCCGTCGATCCGGTCGAGCTGCGCGAGGAGTTGGAGTCCCGGCTCCGGCTGCTCGACGAAATGGACGCCGTCTGGAACGAGGCCGGCGAGAACCCCCAACGGCTGCTCGAGGCCATCGCCGCCAGCGGCGGGATCAACCTCGAGGCCGAAGCGGGCGGCTACGCCGGCGAGCTGCGGTCGATCCGCGAGTCGCGCATGTTGGGCCCGTTCGGCGAGTTCGCCGGCGTGCGCGGGGTCTTCCGGTCGCGCACGCTGTCGCAGGCGCGGGGCTTCTCGCTCCGTGGCCACTCGCTCGACGACATGGTCTCGCTGCTCCGGCAGGACCAGGAATTCCAGTGGATCGAGGACATCAACGATCTGCTCGACGCGCTCGACGACGTCTCGCGCGGCGCCGACCTTGAGGATCGCCGCGGCGTCTTCTACGGCACCGACGATCTCGGGCGGGTCGGGATCGCGGCGTACGCGCGTTGGTGGACCGAGGACCTGAGCGGCGGCCCGCGGACGTTCGCGCAGGCCGACCGCGGGCGCATCACGATCGGCCGCCGGCAGGTCCGGATCGAGCTGCTCAAGACGGCGAACCTCTCGACCTTCCTGCACGAGTCGGGGCACCTGTGGCTCGAGGTCCTGGGCGACATCGTCGCCGAGCTGGGAACGCGCGACGCGGCGACCCTCACGGACGAGCAGCGGCAGATGACCGCCGACTATCGGACGGTCCTCGACTGGCTCGGCGTGCGGTCGCGCGACGCGCTCGGGACCGCCCAACACGAGCAGTTCGCGCTCGGCGTCGAGGTGTATCTGCTCGAGGGCGAGGCGCCGAGCGCGGCGCTCCGGCCGGTGTTCGCGCGCGTGCGCGCCTGGCTCGTGCAGCTCTACGAATCCCTGCGGCGGCTCGACGTCCGGCTGACGCCCGAGGTCCGCGCGGTCTTCGATCGGCTCCTGGCGACCGACGTGGCCATCGACGCGGCCAGCGCAGACGCCGGGGCGGCGCCGCTCTTCCCCGACGACGCGGCCGCGCGCGCGGCGGGGCTCTCGGCCGACGACGTCGCCGCCTACCGCGCGACGCTCGAGGCGGCCAGTCAGCGGGCGCGGGACACCGTGAGCCGCCAGCTCCTCGCCCAGCTCCAGCGCGAGCGCGCGCGCTGGTGGCGTGACGAACGGCAGGCGCTCCGCGCCGAGGTCGCCGCGGAGATCGGCCAGCAGCCGATCTATCGGGCGCTGGCGCTCCTGCAGCACACGCGGCAACCGGACGGGTCGCCGCTCGACCCCGGCGTCGCCTTCAAGCTCTCCAAGCGGGAGTTGGTGCGCGAGTTCGGGAAGGACGTCCTCGCGCAGCTCCCGCGGCCGCTCGTCTACGCGACGACGTCGGCGCTGCCGGTCATCCCGCCGGCGATGGCCGCCGAGATGTTGGGCTTCCCGTCGGCGCGCGCGCTTGTGGACGCGCTCCGGACGGCGCCGACGTTCGACCAGGCCGTGGACGCCGCGACGGACGCGCAGATGCGCGAACGTCACGGGGATCTGTTGCTCGACGGGCGGCTCGGCGAGGTCGCCGAGACGGCGGTCCTCGACGCCGGCGCCGAGGTCTTCGCCGCGGAGCTGGCGTTCCTCGAGCGGCTGGCCGCGCGTGACGGACAGCGCGTCACGCCGACGTCGGTCCGCACGCTCCGGGAGGCGGCCGCGCGGCGCGTCGCGGGGCTCACGGTGCGCGAGCTGCGGCCCGGCGTGTTCGCCGCGGCGGCCCGGCGCGCGGGCGCCCGGGCGCTCGAGGCGGCCGGCCGGCAGGACCGAGTGACCGCGCTCGAGGCGAAGCGGCAGCAGGTCCTCAACGCGGAGTTGTATCGCGCAGCGACGGCCGCGGTCGAGACGATCGACGAGGCGCGCGCGGACTTCCGGCGCGTGTTCGCCCGCGACGCGGCCCTGGCCAAGGGCTACAACATGGACCTGGTGCAGGCGGCGCGCGCGCTCTTGGGCGACGTCGGCCTGGCCCCGCGGCAGGAAGGCCAGCGGGCAACCGCCTACCTCGACCAGGTCGCCCAGTACGACCCGCAGACGTTCGAGGACTTGCAGGCCGCGCGGGACGCCGCGGCGCTCCCGGCGAAGCCGTGGCGGTCGCTCACCCTCGACGAGTTCGCGCAGCTCCGCAACGCGGTCCTCAATCTGTGGCACCTGGCCCGGCGTTCCCACCAGATCCGCATCGCGGGGCAGCTCGAGGAGCTGGCCGACGTGCGGGCCCAGCTCACGGGGCGGCTCGAGGTCCTCACGTCGCGCCAGCGGCGGACCTACAAGCGGAAACTCACACGCTGGCAGGAGACCAAGCGGTATCTGCTCGGCTGGCGCGCGGCGCTCCGGCGCGTCGAGCATTGGGTCGAAGCGGTGGACGGCGGCGACCCGGCGGGCGTGTTCCGGCGGCTGCTGCACACGCCGATCGCCGAGGCGGCGGCGGGCTACCGGGTGGCGAAGAAGGCGGTCCTCGAGCGCTACCTGGCGATCGTCAAAGGGGTCGAGGGGTCGCTCACGACGGCCGACCTGGCGGCGCCCGAGATCGACTACACGTTCAGCGGGAAGGCCGAGCTACTCCATGCCCTGTTGCACACGGGAAACGAGAGCAACCTCCGAAAGCTCCTGCTCGGGGATCACGAGACGCGGCCGCGCTGGGGCACGCTCACCGAGGAGGACACGCTCGACACGTCCGCCTGGGATCGGTTCATCCAGCGCATGTGGCGCGAGGGCGTGCTCACGAAGACCGACTACGACTACGTGCAGGGCGTCTGGGACCTGAACGAGTCGCTGAAGCCCGAAGCGCAGCGCGTGCACCACGAGCTGTATGGCCACTACTTCAACGAGATCACGGCGCGCGAGGTCGTGACCCCGTTCGGGACCTACCGCGGCGGCTACGTGCCGGCCATCTACGACCCCTTCCTGGACGACGACGCCGCGCGGCGCGCCGACAAGGAGGCGATCGACCACACGCCCAGCTCGTTCATGTTCCCGACGACGGGCCGCGGGTTCACCATCAAGCGGATCGACCCCTACGTGCGGCCGCTGATGCTCGACCTGCGGACGCTGCCGCTCCACCTCGACAAGGTGCTCCGTTTCATCCATCTGCAGCCCGTCGTGAAGGACGCCGGGCGCCTGGTGATTCACAAGCGCTTTCGCTCGGCGCTGGCGAAGCTCGACCCGACCGTCGCCGGCGAGCTGCTCGTCCCGTGGCTGCAGCGCGCGGCGCGGCAGACGGTCGACACGCCGTCAACCGGATGGGGCGGCCGCGGCGCCGATCGGTTCTTCCGCGCGCTCCGCCGGCGGACCGGCCTGCAGATCATGGTGGGGAACGTCGTCAACACCTTGCAGCAGTTCACGGGGCTCTCGCTCTCGGCGCTGAAGGTCCCCCAGCCGGCGCTCGCCCGCGCGCTCTGGCGCTACGTCCGGGGCCCGCGCGTGCTGAGCGAGGCGATCGGCGAGAAGTCCGCCTTCATGCGGACCCGGACGACGACGCAGGTCATGGAGATCCAGGCGACCATCGACGATCTCCTGCTCGACCCGTCGAAGTACGAGCAGGCGCGCGCGTTCGCCACGCGCCACGGCTACTTCCTGCAGCAGGCGACGCAGAACGTCGTCGATCTGGTGACGTGGAGCGCGACGTACGACCATCAGATCGCGGAAGGCGCGACGGACGTCGAAGCCGTGCAGCGCGCCGACGCCGTCGTCCGGCTCACGCAGGGGAGTTTCGACCCGGAGGACCTTTCCAGTTTTGAAACAGGGTCGCCGTTCATGCGCACGTGGACGATGTTCTATTCGTACTTCTCCATGGCTTCCAACCTGCTCGGGACCGAGTTCGCGATCGCGGTGCGGGAGCTGGGGCTCAAGGCCGGCGCCGGCCGGCTGCTCTACGTCTACACGTTCGGCTTCATGCTGCCCGCCGTGCTGTCCGAGATCATCGTCAAGGCGGGAAGCGGCGACTGGGACGAGGACGAGGACGGCCAGGTCCTCGACGACCTGCTCGTCCTGTTCTTCGGCGCCCAGCGGCGGTTTGCGACGGCAATGGTCCCCGTCGTCGGCCAGGCCGTGAACGCCGGTCTGAACGCCTGGAATGACCGGTGGTACGACGACAAGATCAGCGTCTCGCCGGCCGTGCAGGCGATCGAGAGCGCGGTCCGGGCGCCGCACTCGGTCTATGAGGCGGTCGTGAACGACGGCCGGCGGAAAACCGCGATCAAGGACGTGCTGACGACGATCGGGCTGCTGACGGGGCTCCCCGTGGCGCCGCTCGGTCGCCCGCTCGGCTACCTGGCTGACGTCGCGGAAGGGCGGGAAGAGCCGGAGACGCCGGCGGACCTGGCCCGCGGGCTCGTCGTGGGGCGCTGAGAGAGGCGACAGGCCCGCGGCCGGGCCCGGGGAACGAGCCGGGGGCGGCGAGCCTGTCGAGGGCAGCGGGGCGTCCGCCTGGCCGACGCCGACATACGCGTCGCCGGGGGCGGCGGTGCCACCCGCGGCCAGGATAGCACGGGCGGCCGCTTCAGCGGGGCCCGAGCTGCTCCTCGAAGGCCCGGGCGGCGGCGCGCCGAATCCGCACGGACCGGCCGACGCGGAACGCCGGGAGGACCCGGCAGGCAATCCACTTGCGGACCGTGGCCTCGCTGACGCTCCACTCGTCGGCGAGTTGCGAGACGCTCAGGTTGGGCGGCAGGTCGGCCGGCGAGGATGGCTCAGGACGCGCGATCGGCGAGTCGGCCATAGCGGGGGCTCCCCCTAGTGAGCGGACAGGAACGGACACGGGCGCACCTGGCGGCGGATGGGGCCCGGGCGCGCGCGGGCGGTCACGCGGCATTCTACGCGAGGCTTGACGGGTGTTGCAAGGTATGGCACAATCCCGAGTGATGAGTCCCCGCAAGCGGTACACGTTCTGGATCGATGAGCACCAGGCGAAGGGCCTGGCCGCCATCCAGGCGCGCGACGGCATTCTGCCGAGCGAGCAGATCCGGCGCGCGCTCGACGCGTGGGTGAAGCGGCAGGGGCTCCCGTCGAAACCGGACCGCCGGCGTGCAGTCACACGCCGACGGCCCTGACCCGTCCACCTGTGCAAGCCAGGCCGCCGGGCTGCCGCATTGTAGCCCCCGGTCGGGAGCGCCTGAAAGGGGGCCTTCCCATGTCGGACGATCCGACCCGTCTGCGGGCCGTCGTCGAGGAGCGGTGCGGCATGAGCCGGGCCGCGGGCTCGGCGCGCGTGGTGGCCTTCCCGCGGCCAAGTGGCCGACGGCCGCCGTCCCGGGAGGCGAGGACGCGGGCGGACCGCGCCCGATGCGACGCGATCGCCCGCGCGGCGGAGACGGGCGATTCAAGGTTGCTCGAGACGTGGTTCCGTGGCGCGGATGTGGCAGCCCGTCGGGAGGCGCTGTACACACTGCGCGCCGCGGCCGTGGCGGACAACGTGAGCTTCAATGGCCAGCGTGAGTGCCGTGGCCCCAAGCGCACGTTCTGGCAGAGGCCGATGGGCGCCTATCAGTCGTGGGCGGGCGTCGTGTTCGCGAACGTGGCCGAGGTGCGACACCTCGCGATCGCGTTTCTTCGTAACCAGTGTGGCGCGCGCGGCCGCGTGACGCTGCTGGGGAACCCCCTGGGCGTGCAGATGGGCCGCTGGCGCGCGGATGTCTGGGGCCTGCCCCCGTCCATGCAGCGCGCGTGGAAGAGAGACGCCACGCGCGACGGTTCGAGGACGCATGACGGTCGCGTGGCCGCGGCCGGACGGCCGGATCCGAAAGGGGCCGCGTGATGGCGATCGGACACCTGGTCGAACGCACCGGCCGCGGCGCCCGCGTCCTCGCCACCGAAGGCGCCGCGCTCCTGGCCGGCGACGGGTACCCGCTCGTGCTGCTCATGGGCGACCTGTGCCGGCTGCTGCGGATCCATCCGAACACGCTCTATCAGCGCATCGCGGCCGGCGACGTGCCCAAGTACCGGCGGACCGGGACCGGGCCGCGGGCGCGCTACGAATGGCTCCGGCCCGACGTCGAGCGCTGGCTCACGAACCGCCCGGGCTGATGATGGCGAGGGACTACAACTCGATCGAGGCCGCGCTCAAGCGAAAGCAGGAGGAGGAGTACGAGCGGCGCGCGCGCCGGGGCTTTCGCATCCTGAAGCTCCAGCGGCTCGAGGAGGCCGGCGGGCTCGACGCCGAGCAAGAACGCGAGCTGGCGACGCTGCGCGCCGACGAGCGGGAGGAGTTCGAGCTGATGAAGATCCGGAACGACGCGGCCCGCGAGCAGCTCGGGTTCAAGGAGCCGGACGAGCCGAGGCCGGCGCCGCGGCCGACGCTCGTCAAGGGCGCGAGCACCGAGGCGCCGCCAGCGCCCGCAGACGGGCCCGCCGACGAGGGGCCACCCAACC
>Ga0307376_10002879_pt1 | contig 16393 bp, 18 predicted proteins | sample TR2MG_FD_202536 | JGI IMG/M metagenome (GOLD analysis project Ga0307376, IMG submission 202536) | Soil microbial communities from Risofladan, Vaasa, Finland - TR-2 | ecosystem: Environmental > Terrestrial > Soil > Coastal area > Acid sulfate soil | place: Finland: Risofladan, Vaasa | collected...
CTTGATCGTCTTTCCGCTCTTGCCCCGGCCCGCAAGTTGCCGACTTCCGACCGCTCCCGTCTCTCCGAATCGCTGGCGCTCCCCTTTGTCGAGATGTCGGAATCCCACCCGGTATCGCCAGTTGTAGTCCTCTGCGAAGCGACCGGCGTATTTGGTCTCTTTCGCCGGAGACTTCATCGGCTTACCGTCGAACTGTTTCTCATCTGCGATATTGCGCTTTTGCGTATTCCGTAAATCGTTGCCGAGCCCCTTCATCACCTGGAGCTTTACCGCCGGGCTCGAATTGCGATAGAGCCGATCCAGGGCCGGAGTGATCTCGTCTATGCCTTGCCGTAGTTTCATAGGTTCAACTGCCTCGTTCTGATACCACGCTTTGAAACCGTCGGCTCCATGCGCGCGGGATACGCCTCGATCGTCCAGTAATCATCGGCTTTGAGTTCCGCTGATGTGGCGAGCTGATAGAATCGGAACACAAGCCCCTCGCAACCGGCGGGCTCAAGCCACTGCTCGTCGGCGTATGTCGATTGCGCCTCGACCTCCCAGGTATTCCCGGCATTAAGTGAGACCTTGTACGTCGCCGTCCCCAGGGCCCCGGCGCCGTCGATCTTGATAATGATCTTTCGGTGATAATCGCCCGTGAATACCGCCTCATCGAATAACTCAAGCCCGGTATTCGTACTCTGATTACTTGCCCATGGCCGCGGCGGTCCGAAGCCGATCTCATCGGCTGTGATCTCCTCCGCAAGGCGGCGGCGTCCCGCATTGATGGAGTCGACCATTTTCTCGGTGCGCTCGTACCACGTCTCCGATTCCTCACGGTGGCCCATGCGCTCCAGGACGCTCGCGATAGTGCCGAATGCCGCGGCGTCCACGAGCGGGGGATCGTATGTACCGTCAGTGCGCTTTTTAATCGGCACAGAGAACCTTTCATCGAGCATCGTATCGATATCACGCGAGACGTTCGCGCCCTGGCGGAGAATATTCGCCGGCGTATCGAGATCGAAGAGCGCCGGATAGTGATCCTTGATCGCATCGAGTGAGAGATAATTATCGGCAATAGCGGGGAGTGCGGCCTCGGAGTGAATGAATATCACATCGGGGCCCTCGGTGAATGTCTCGGCGCTGTCTCCCTCGCCGTAGGTCGCCGTCCAGTAGAGCAGGTACACACCGACTGTCTCCGCTGCATCCGGTGTGATCTTTGTGAAATATTTCCCCGTTGCCGATTTATTCGCGATGATATCGAGATCGTGGAATGTCCCCTCGGCGGTTGTCACGAGCCATTCGCCGCTCTCGTCCTTGATGTCGATCGTCAATGCATCAAGATCAGCCGTCGCGCCGTTCTGCAAGAATTCCCGCGTTATCCGCCGCGCCGATCCGATGTAGATATCATGCATAGCTTCAGTCCCTCTCTATTCGCCATAAAGTTTCGGATTGCCCGATTCGTCAATTCTGATATACCGCAAAATGTCCCACTCCTCGTATCCATTCTCATCGATGCCGTATGCCCGGAATTCATATATCGCACCCGGCACGCATGGCATTGACGTGTTGTCATAATGCGATATCGAATAACCGACATTGAGCGTTGTATAGTTCCATTCATCACTTGAGCCGTATATCCGCCAGCAGGAACGATCCTTTGTCGCAACGTCAGTATGCCAGTGAAGTATGACCAACTGAAAAATCGGGTTTTTGCTGAATTCAAAATCACTGAATACGATATCGCCAGCCGCCTCAGTCTCGAATGTATCCGCCGGATCGGGGGAATATGCGAAGGCCAACGTACCGTTGCCGTAATAACAGCTCTGCACTTGATACTCGATCTCTGTGCCGGATGGTAGGCCGGCAAGATCGACGACGGCGCTATAACTCGCTTCGGCGGTGAATTCCGTTACAGTCCACTCGCCGCCAGCCGTCGGGCGATACCGCACGCGGTGAAAACCGATCGGGCCGGAGGGATCGAGCTCCCATGTAACGCGGGCCGTCGTCTCTGTGATATCCGAGACAGTCGGGCCGGAGAGCAGCACGGGCACGTAGAGCCCGCCGCGCGTCACGGTCTCCAGCATACTCGACACGCCGACGGCAAGCCCGGATGCATTCGCGATCTCAATATCGCTCGCATGGTCGCGGGCAATGCCGGATAGCGGCTTCTCGATTATGCGGCTTGTTATCGTCAATTCCTCTCCACACACGCATCGAGTGTAAGATGCCCGAGCGAATCGTCGTTCGCGATATAGTAAAAATGGAGCTTGTTACCGTAGACCTTGTTGCCGGTGATGGAATTCGCCGATATGCCCTGATATATCCCGGCAGTACAACGCTTGTAACCGTCCGCCATGCCGATATAATCAGCAAGGGAGCCCTCATAGCTGAGTCGCAAAGCCCACACGCTATCCTGTATCTCGGAATAGCATTTTACCTGTCCCGCCGTTGCACCTACGCCGAGCTTTTTCACGTAGCCCGTAACGTTCATAAAGAATGCGACTTCGCCGGAGCCGTTCCATGCGGTGATCTCGACCGCCATCGTATCCGTGAGTGTCGTGTCGGCGAGATCGTAATCGAATACGCGGTAACACCGCGCCCCGGCGATGGCCTCGGTGATTGCAAAAGCCAGCACCAGAATCGCGATGATGATCTTGTAGTTTCTCATTCCGTTCCTCCTGTCATGCGGCCCGTTTCAGCATTTCTTCCGTCCCATATTCCCCCCAGCACTTACACCGTATTTCTTCCCCCGGCATGCTCGTTTTACCGTCCGAGGAGTGTGGGTTATTTTTCCAGTCCGTGACCTTGCGGACCTCACCGGCGCGTGCAACGTGTGAAATACGTTCATACGTGCTCGGGATATGATGCCAGCGCATCCATAGTTCGTCGGCGCCGTATATCTCAGTGGCCTTATCCCGCGTACCGCGCTCGGCGACCTGGCTAGTCTCGGTATGTACGATCATCTCGACGCGCGTCTCCATCTCGATCAGCCGCCCCTTGCTGTCAATAAGCGCCGGAATCTTGCCGTCTCTGATTACCATGTCGACGGTCGAGGCGTACGTCTTATTATCGAGAACGGCGCGGGTGAATACGTTTCGTAGATACTCGACCTGATCGGCGGCAAGACCCTTGATCTGCTCGTAAGCCTCCCGGCGAATAAGCTTCATCGTCGTCGCGTCCACGCCCCCGAGCCCCGCCCGCACCCGGCCGCCGAGCGCCTTGTGTATGGCAGTCTGGAAACCGTTCCCCGTGCGGTATGCCCGGCTCTCGAGCTCCATGAGCCAGTCGCGGCCCGGAGAAACGAGCTCGCGCGCGAGCTCCTCCTCTGACTGTGCAATGATCGAGGCAGCGAGAGCCCAGTTCTCATCGGTTGTCAATATCTCTTTCGTCACGGCGTCGATATCGAACGCGGCGAGACCCTGGCGACCCTGGAGCACGGTCTTTACCGCGCCCTGCGAGCGCCCCACGAATCCGGTCTGGCGAAGGCCCATAGATTTGAGGATCCTAATCGCCTTCCGGTACTTGCTTATTGTCTGCGCTCTTGTCATCATCTTTCCAATCGAACGTCGGAGCCGCCTGTATCAGGCCCATTTCGACGAGCTTCTTTTTCTCCTCGGCCTTCTGCTTCAGGAATTCGAGCGCCTGCTCGCGCGTCTCGACCCCGGACTCATACTTCAGTACCATATCGACGAGATTGAGATACCCGATCACCTTGAGCTTGAGGTCCTTCATAATCTCAGCCTCGAGATCGCGCGGTGTGCGGTCCGGGTTGTATTTGATATTGATCGTCACATCGTCGAAATGGCCGGACTTGTTGTTGTAGAATGCGAGCTGATCGAGGCATGCCCTGATCGTCTTTTTCTCGCCCGCCTCAAAGCCTGCCTCCTTGAGCGTGCAAAGCTGATTGAGGGATTCGTAGATAATCCGCAGCGCCACGCCGGAGGGCACCTTGCCGGAGCCGTCGAGGTCGTGCATCATATGCTTAGGAACGCCAGAGAGGGCGGAGATCGTTGAGGCTCCGTCATTTACAACGGATCGCGCGCCCTCGACGTTCTGATTCCACACGAGGTATTTCATTTGCGGGACGCCGCCGCCGGGAGTTACGCCCGGAAGACAAACCAGGTTGTCCGTTCCCCATTTGATCTCGCTATCGTCCTCGACGCCCTGCGCTACCACTTTCGGCTCGCCGTGGTACTCGATCGCGCGGACCATGCCGGAGACCGTATGATTGATGTAGTTTGCTATCGGAATCAGCCGCTCGATATCGCTCATACCGTTCTCGGATTCCGGGCGGCTCACGAGATTTGCGTACCGTTGAATCGGCAAGGCGTGCTTGATCTCCTCGGGCCCATAGATACGCTGTTCTTTATCCCATATCGACCACGCGGAGACCATTTCGAGCTTGCCGGTTATCACGTTGTGGTAGGACGGGAGAATCAGCTCGACGTGCTCACGCTTGCTCTCGTCGTTCTCGAATCCCTCCTCGTGTATAAAATGCGCTTGGCCGTTAATCGTAAACCATGCCTCGATGAATGCATTCACACCCGCGAACGGCATGCGGTACATGAAGCCCTCGGCGACGCGATCGATCATCACGCGGCCCCTGAATGCGCCGGTCTTGAGGGCGCGCCCTGTCTCGTGATCGTAGAATACGACGCGCTCTTTCGTGTATCCGTTGCCTCCCACGCCTGCATCGCGCGCCACGTCGATCATAAAGATATCCCAGTTGTTATACTCGGCGATCTCGGCCCACGTATCGGCGGCCTCTTTTGCGAGAGTGGCATCCTCCTTGCCGTCGACCATGAACTGCGCCTGTATCGGCCCCTTGCGGAAATACGCGGCCACACGATCGGCGAGCGAGCCACACCAGCCGGTGGCGATCTTGAGGCGTTTCTTATAGTGCTCGGCGGATTCCTTGTGCAGCTGTGGGAAATACGGCTCGCGGGCAACATCATTTCGGTAGTAGTCCCACCGCTTCTGTATCGGCTCGCGCGTGAACTTCATCGCTTTCGCACGCTTGATAATATCTTCGCGGGTGATTTCCATATTAGGCCCCTGGTGTTACCGGCTCGAACCATCGCGCATCTTCGCCGCACTTCTCTGAATTTTCATTCTCTTCAATTGTGAACATAGATCGCATATCCCAACAGCTTGGCCATTCTCCATAAACCGCGTCTTGAAACTTCGCGGCGTTTGGATGGGTACATTTTGGATCAACTTTTCGCCCGATACCGTGCTTGCACTCTATGCAGTGATTCATTGCGTCTCCCTACATCCATTCCGCCATGCCGGAGCGCGCCTTCATCGGCTTTGCTAGCCATGCCTCCAGGCGATACCAAGCGCTCACGTCGTGATTGTCCTTATCGAGCGGCTTCTCTGAGCTCGGCCGCATCTCGCCCCGCTTTTTCGGATATCGAAATTGCGTGAGTTCCCACGGGAGCCACTGCACGCGGCTCGAAATGGTGGCCTTCGGCGGGGCCCCGATCGTAAGTTTCAGACGCCGGCGGCATAGACGAAGCCATTCATCGAGGTCGACAAGTCCCGCGGGCTGCTTCAGGGTGCCGTAGTATCGCGTACCTTTTGCAGAGGTTAAGTGCTTGATGAACGTGCGCGCTGCGGCGGGATCCTCGCGGTCGTAGACGACGGGGGTTTTCGTATTGCCGGGAACGCCGAGCATCTCAAGATAATCAGCCGTCTGTCGCCCCATGTCCTCGGCGAGCGTCTCCGTGCGGTAGAGCTCGCCTATAAAGCGCAGCGTACCACGCTTGTCGATCTGTGCTATGAGCACGGCAAAGGGATTCGTGAATCCCTGATCGATCGTGATGTAGAGCTGAAGGTCCGGATCGTATGGTATCTCGTAACCTACGCGGTGGACGTCCTCGGAATATTCCCGCCCGAATACCAGCCCCTCGCGGGACGGCCTGAGACAGAGCCACTCCTCCTCGAGCGTCGAGCGGTCGAGGTCCTGCGCGCGGTCGATAAAATCATCGATCGTGTAAAAGCCCCGAGCCTCCTTCGCCCGGCCGCCGCACAGTTTCCCTCCTTCTTTGTCGGGGAAATTGAGAATCGGGCATGTCGAACAGGATCGATCCCGGCACTGCTCGATCGTCTCCCATATGCACCACTTGTAAATCTTGTAGCCGTTCTTTGCGGCGTTTTCTTTGAACACCTGGACGTTGCCGAGAGCATATTTCTGCGTGGAGGCAATGCGCGTCGACGCCCGGTGGGGCCCGGAGCTTTTAGGAATCGAGAGCGCCTGTTGCCAGAGGTCCCAGTCGCCGAGCTCCCACTCGTCGCAGTTCAGCCAGGGAACGTGCGGGGAGTTTACGGCGTTCATCGTGAGGGGTGATATCTCAAGCTGTGTATCGTTCGCGAGTGTGATGCTTTTTTTAAGGATGCCCCGGCCGACCTCGCGGCGGAATTCCTCCTGTCGCCAGATGCTCGACGTGTAGCCGAAGCACTTGATAGCCTGCTTCTCGATCGCGCCGAGACTGAGAATCTTGAGCGGATAATCACGGCCGAGGAACTTCATACCGAGGAAATCGATCGCGCCGAAATTGAGCGTCTTCCCGCCGTTACGATTCGCATGCACGAACTGCTTATGATGCACGCCGAAGAATGCATCAGAAACGAACTCAAATGGAGCCGAATGGCCTGGACACATGCGGCGAATGGGAATATTGATCTTGTCGCCGGTATCTGTGCGGACGTACGTCTTGATGTACTGATGGAGTTCAGCCGGCGTCTCGGGCCGTATGTCAATTGCTGCTCGGAGATCCCATTCGCTCGAAGGGGATCGCTCCGGCATCGCGAGCACGTTCGATGACTGCATTGAATTCCGTCCTCTGTTCTGGGGGCATCATTTGCAGCACTATCGCGAGGCTGTTTTCTTTCGCCGCGCCCCGCTCCTCATCGAACACCCAGCCCGTTTCGTATTCCATGAGCCGCACGAGGTCGGCGATCTTGAAATTACTGGATGGCATGCGCTCAAGCCGCCCCCGGAATTCGCGGTACACCGCTGCGATCAATCCCCGCTGTCGATCGAGCGCCTCCTCGAAGGTCTTGACGATCTTGCCGATGACGACCTGCTCGAATTTGCGGTTGGTCTTCGCGTCTTTCTCGGCGGCGATCTTGTCCCAGTGGAACTCTTTATGCCATTTCTTGAGGGTGTTGAGGCTGAATCCTGTTTGCTCGGCGGCCCTCTGGAAGGAGCGTTCCCCATGGCCGTTGAATCCCGTCTCCCACCAGACCCAGAACGCGATATGCTGCATCTCGTTCATTACGGGTACGGCCTATGCTACTAAAACGGGATATTTGTCAAGGATTATTTTCAATGAATATGAATCCCCGGTTTAATAATCCGTGACGATTCCCGCTTTGGGGCCCACGGCGGGAGCACCCCCAGCGTCGTCAAAGCGTAGAGATGTTTGGGGTCCCGGAAGCCCGCACGGCTCACTGTGGCGTAGATCATCTCGTCATCGGCGCCCACCGGCGCCTGGCCCTTGGCAATGTAGCCCTCTGTGATCCACTTATCGTCGTCGATCAGCGCTCCCTCCAGGCCGTCGTAGAACATTTTCGCCAGGTTGTCACGGTCCGAGGAACGCATACGCGCCGGGCCCCGCCCGCTCTGGCTGAATCCGAAGGCCACGTCGACGCGGAGCGGGCACTCCTCGCCGGATATCGGGAATCTCACGGCGGCGATCCGGGGATCCTCGCGCTTGAGCCCCTGGATAGCCTGAAGTGTTAAGGCGTGGATATGCTCCCGGAATGCCGACGCCTTCTTGCTACGAAACACGCGGCCCCCGGCAGCCATGATTCGATTCGCCCCGGCGACGATCCGCGGGACGGGGTAGGTGATCTCGATTACCAAACCCCAGGGGAGCTCAGTCTTTGTCTGTGCGATCCCATTCATCGCGTTCCTCCTCTGTGAGTGCTACAGTCCTTCGGATTTCCTCGCGGAGCCCAAAACCTTTTACGGCCTTATCCCCTCGCATGCGCGCACGTGTATACGCGCGGGAGTGTCTGTCGTAGTGATCGGCGAATAGATCTCGTAGCCACCGGAGGATGGAGTGCTTGCGCGGCTCGAGTATCGACCCCCGCCATTCCCCCTCGTAGCCCTTGCCGTGGTGTGTCCAAATGTACACAATCGGGGGCTTACCGATTCGCTCTACTACTTCCAGGAACAAAATCTTTTTTCCCATTTCACCCCTCCTGCACGGCGCCGACGGCTCCTGAAAGTCGGCGCGCCGTGCTTCTTAGTATGGCTGTATTCTTCTTCTTATATATTCTTATACATTATTATGTCCTGGAAGTTGTTTTCCGACAATGCGTTGCAGCCGTAAAGTGCTCAAATTTTGACAGAAAGTGCTCAAATTTTGACAGAAAGTGCTCAAATTTTGAAACCTTTTTGATCTCGCCGATCGAGTTATCCACAAAGTTATCCACATTTCTGTAAAGTGCTCAAATTTTGACAGAAAGGCAAAGTGCGCAATATTTGAGCATTTTATTTCTCACTTCCCAAGGGCAATCTTGAAGTCCATTTTTCCCGCCAGCCCCTGTATGATGTCATCCACTTGTTTGGAACGCTTCTCATGTAGCGCGACGTTGTTTTCGTGAAAATCGCCGACCGTGAGTTTCGCCTTGCGGATTCTAACCCTCGTCTTTTGACTCCTTCCCCGGCCGAATTCGAGAATCTCAATAAATGGGGGGGCCTCTTTCCCCCGCGGCACGTCTCCAAAATGGCCAATTGCGAGCTCTCGAATACACCGCGTAATTGTGTTTCGGGAGAGATTGAGCCGCTCGCCGGCCCCGGTAATTGTGAATTCAGCGATCCCCTTATTTGGTCCGGTCCAGTCGGCGATGAGCCGGAGCCATTCGTAGAATTTGCAGGCGGCCGGCGAGTATGCCCACAGATAGGGCTCGAGCCCCCTCGATGTAGGCACATACGACGGCCGCCGTTCATTGTTTCCCTCTCCCACGCCACCCCTCGCCGGTTACAGGCCCGCTATCTTCGCCGTTGAATCTGCAAGCGTTGTCGAGATTACACCCGCATTGACCTGCTCGCTCAGTTCTTTATCGAGCTGCTGCTTGCTCTTTTTGGCTGGGTCCTTCTCATTCGGGGGCTTCACGATTGTCTGTACGGTCTTCATATCCTTCGGGTCTTTCGGCACCTCGTCTCCTTTCTCTGAGTTGGGCTCGCTCTGGACTGGCTCCTCGATGATATCCATATAGACGTGGATCCTCGCGCCTTGCACGTCCATCGCGAAGCCGAGAGCGATCTGCGCGTCGTGCTTCTCCGCCGGAATGAGCGTGATCTTGCGGGCGTCGACGCGGATCGAGCGGGCGATGAAATGCCCCTGATGATTTGGTCTCAAGCCGGGAGCGCTCTCCACCGTATTGTTGATTACTACTGTCTCCGCCGGTGGCGTCTCCGCCGGTGGGCTCGATGAGGGGGGCGGGGCGGGCGGCTGGGACTCCTCTGTGGCGCCGGAGTTATGGGGGAAATCCTCCGGCTCCGCCGCCCGCTCCGCGATGATCTCTCTCACACGCTCCGGATTCGTGAGCTTGCAAAATTTCTTGCCCTCCGGATCCTGCGTATACACGAATTCGGCGCCGAGCTCAGTGAGGGCCTTGATCTGCTCCCTGTAATCAGGCGTGATCTCAGCGAGCTCCACGCCGTAGATACCATCCGGTGAGCCGATCAGCCGGCCCACGAGTTCCAAGTTCAGCTTAACTTTCGACATACTCTCTCCTTTCCCACCTGAGACATAGGTTCCCTTCTCTATCCATAAATCGCGTGATCTCGTTCTTCTGCATTAGATGCTCGACCTGCTCGACCCAGTGCTTTGTCACGGCCGCGAGTTCGTCGGCTGTCGCGCCGTCCGGCCGCATCAACAGCGTTATGATGTCGGAATCGATGCGCATTCTACCAACCTATACCTGTAAATGCCCTTGCCCTTGATTTTCTGTGCATCTATTTTGTAGCCCTCCGCCCGCAATTCTGATATCCGGTTCCTGAACGTATACAGACCCGCGTTTAAAAAGTCCGTCGTCGTCACCCATTCGTTTGTTTGCAGCAGCCACAGCACGCGGTCCTTGATTGACATTGTACCCGGCGGCACGAATTCAAGTTGTAGCTGCATCGATCTCGCACCCTCGAAATAGTATCGTCACCCCGTTCTCGAATTCGATATAACCCTCGCCGCCGTGGCCACAACAGGCACTGACGACGCCGGGCAAATATCCCATACATGCATCTTCGCCGGTATCGAACGGCCGTTTGCCACACTTCGGGCATGGCCTATGATTGTTCCAGTTGATGGGTTCGTCATCGCTCGCGTATCTGAATATCTCCGCCGCCTCGTCGTAATAGATCGGGTTGCCGTTTATATTTGATGTGCTCACGCGCCCCGCCTCCCGTTTGTTATAGATCTCACGCGCATTTCCCCGCACGGCAACCCCGGCTCCCATATTACAATCACACTCGGATGGTTTGCCCGCTGGCTTATACCGTTCAACTTGAACCATAAACGATCTGCTATAAATCGGATTTCCTGCGCTCTCATTATGTACGCATGCCACCATTTTGTATCAATAGATGCACGCAACAAGCCCACTACGGTCGCACCATTCTTGGCCGCCGAATAAGCTTTATTGGTCCACGCTCCAACTGATTTGTAGGGCGGATTCATCCAGCACACACCCTGCCAGGGTTGCATTAATCCGTTATCCTCGATTGAATAATATTCAAAACATTTAGTATTGCTTGCTGTTGCACATACATCTATATCGAAGTGGAATTCCGCATCTAAAAGTTCAAAGAAGTTATCGGGCGTTTCCCATTCTTGGCTTATCATCACGCGCCGCGCCTCCCGTGCCAATTGCCGTCGTTTATATCGCGGATCTGATGCTGCAGCCGCTCCTCGTCGTCGCGCTTACCGATCGCGCACGTGCCGCCGGCGATGAATCCGACCGCGGCAGCTATGAATGCGGTTATTGGTATCCAATACCAGGGGGTCATTTCTCCCCCAGTTTGGCGTTGAGTTTGTGTTTTAGGACATACAATGCATTGCGTAGCTTGATTAGCCTGTCCTTATCCTCGGGACGGATTGCATTATTATCCAATGTTTCTTGAATAACTTGCCATGCCGTTGCATAATCACTCCGGCACTCCCGCAGCAGATCGCGGAGGTGGGTATGATCTTCGTATACCTCGCGGATATTTTTATATTGAGCAATCCACTGGCTATATTTTATGCTCATCATTACCCTCCCGGTTTTTCAATGTGTTCACTTACTCCTCTACCCCCTCGTATTGCCAGACGTAGCGCGTGCCGTCGCAGTAAGGGCAACGCTTCCGATGCTTATAACGATTACCGCAATCTTTGATTATAACGTAAACGATTCCGCTTCCCCCGCACGCTGGACATTTCACGTACATGATTCGACCTTTGGCAACTCATTCATGTTGACATCGTAAAAATGCGCATCTGGGCAACGGTAATAATCGGGTTCGCCGTCACCTGTATGCAGCCACATTGTCATACCGCACCTGGGACATTTCGGATGCTCTTTCATCGCGGCTCCTCTGGATATTGCCTTTTGCTATCTGTCAAGGTGTGCGGAGCAACTTCAGCCGGGCCGTCAGGCTGCTCCGCTTCCCGCTTTCGAGATTCGGTTCCCCGAATGATGGGCTGCGCCTCGTATTTTGGCCCAAACGGATTGCGCTTAGACCGTACAAATTCGAGCCACTTCTTCCGGCCAGCCTTGAGCGTGCAGGTTCCGGCGCCCGGCGCATTGCACCACATTTTCATGCGGTGACGCTTCTTTCTCCGTGCCCTCTCACGCTTTCCTGGCCGTCGAGCCGAATGAATTTTATCACTCAACTTACCCATGGCCGGGTCTTCCTCTCTACTCGTCTGGACACCTTGCTATCCGCCATCATTTCCTTTCTTAATCTCGAAAACGTAATGCCCACCACGCCGCGATGACCGCCAGTGCAATAGCCAAAATACGGCATTATCAGACAGCGCACCGAGCATGTCTTCATTGCCAGACCAGCCCCCGGTTGACATTTTTAGCAAGCGTCCATCGAATGAGAAGTAACCGCAATCAGCATATGCCCACCGCTCGCGCACATACTCAATAAGGTCGAGCGAATCCTGGCGGCACTTAAGCGGCCACTCTTGAATCTGTTTCAATTCGTGCTCTTCCGGGTATCCGTTAACGTCCATCATTTCCTTTCAAGGGGTGCCTACTTCCCGCATGTGGGACAGTCACCGCCCGATTGATCGCAACCACTAAATACACCCGGCTCAATCTCAATGCCCGGACACCTAGGGCCGCCGTGCGCGTAACAGGCTAACCCTGGAACGTAGTGAGGGTATCTGTGACGGCCCTCTTTTGTTGGTTTCCCAAACGCATCATCGTCACAGAATCCAGCCGGTATACCGCATTGCCACATCGGCACCGAACATTTGCCCTTGCCGTTTGTCAGCTTCCTGTGGCGTTCGCTACATCTCATTTAATTTCCTTTCATCAAGGGGTGCCTGGCCGCCAGTTACCTCGGGGCGTATTACCGAAACGGGCCTCCGTAAGTTAGTAACAAGCCCGCCAGCTAAACGGTCCGCCATGCTCTCGCACCGCAGGCACCCCTTTTACTTATTCCCAAACTCAAGCCCAGACGCCTCGTGATAATCAGCATCGTCGCCGAACATTTCAGCATCGGCGAATCTTGCGAGAGCGTCCGTTTGCTCTTGTTCTTGCTTCGTTATGCGGCGACATTCTACACACAAAGGCCGCTTGCCCTTGTACTTTGCCGAAAACTTTTTACCGCACCGCGTACACGTTTTCATAATTCCCTCCAAACTTTCGCCCGCCCCGACGTACACAATTCGCCCAGTTAAAAACGCTTGGAATAGTTCTACAACAAAACAGTCCCTGTTGTGAAAACTGCGAATTGATAACGTACAAGCCCGTATCGTTCATCGGGGCGGGTTTCATTTCGTAAACTCCAACTCTCTCCACGCCGGACCGTGTATTAAATGCCCCAGCGTTACCAGATCAGCAAGCCCTAAATCGCCCTTGCTCAATATGATTATCTTATAATCTCTATCAAGGAATAGCATGTAGTGCAGACCGAACACCGCTACATCTGACAGGTTAATCCAGCCGTTAGATATGAAGTCGAGATAGCTGTGCCAGTACACCCGTTCGTATGTATCTGTGCATGTAACGCGCAGGCTATCAAGCTTGTTCGGATGCAATACCACAGTCAGATCGTGATCAAAGTAGACGGCGGTGGTCTCGGAGCCGTACCCTGGCAGCACGTCGACGGTGCGGCCTGACACTACCGGCGTGAAATCTGAGACGCCATAATCGTTCGAGGCGCGTACTGCGAAATATGCCCGGTTGCTATCGGCATATACGGTAACGCTGGTATCGTATGTGCCAGCGTGAAAATTGATACCGCGATACACTTCGTAAAATATCGGCTGCGTCCCCGTCGCGGACGGCTGCCAGGTCAACGTGTATTCCGCGCCCCATGCATCGCTCCAACTGATCACGAGCATCACCGCTATTATACAGAGGCCGGCGATGAACATGAGAGCGATGCATAGGACTATGTGTTTAATTTTCACGACGCCGCCCTTTCCTCGAGCTCCTCCCCATTCGGCAACCCAACTACGTGGCTCGATCCGTCGATCCCGATAACCCGGAGCGGCATATCCGCCGACTCGGCGAGGCTCGGAACGTGCGTGATGTAGACGAACGTCCGGTATTGCTCGGCGATTGCGGTGATCATCTCGCGCGCGACATCGTACATGCTCGCGTGGAAGGCCCCGAACCCCTCGTCCTGCATGTAGAGCTCCGGTGCGTTTCCGTAGAATTGACAGCCGACGAGCGCAAGCCCGGTACGTATTCCCATGACAAGCGGCTGCTCCTGATAACCGCTTGCCTTCGGGAGCGGATGCTGTCCGTTCTCATCGTTAAAGAGCACGTTGAACTTGTCGCGGGCGTCCCCGGTCTTCGTCGTCGTAACGGTCTGGACCGTGATCGACATGTTTGTTGCGCCGAGGATCTCATTCGCCTTGCTCTCGAATGCCTCGACGGTCTGCTCGAGCAGCAGATACGGAATCCCGCTCCGGTGGAATGCCAGCGCCAGGAGGCCCCAGGCTTGAGCGGTGACGAGCTGCTCCGAGATCGAGCCCCGGTACTCTGTCTGCTTCGCCCGTTTCTTCTCGATCGATTCCTGGAGCGCCTTGATCTGATCGAGGGAGCGATTGAGCACCCGGATATCTGTCTCGTGTTTCTCGATCTGTTCTGTGGCCTCTCTGATCGTCTGTAAGAGCCCTGGCATTTCGCCTTCAAGTGCGGCGCGGTCCTTGACGTACTGAACGAGCGCCTTGATCTTCTCCTGGAGCCCGTCGCGTTTCTGCTTCAGCTCGTTCTCTCGCACCGTTTCCGTTGCTACTCTCGCCGCTTTCTCGTCCCAGAGCTCGATAGCCCTCTCTGCGTTCTCATAGTCGCCGAGCTGCTTGGATAGGTCGGCGATCACATATGTCGTCGCCTCGCTCTCGGCCTTGCGTTTCTCGATCTGCTCCAGGAGCTCCGCTTTCTGCTCCTTCATCGTGAGGAGATTGTTACTGATAGCTTCGATCTTGTTATCGGCTTCCCCCCGCTCGACCTTGAGCCGCTCGATGTGCTCACCACCTGAGTACGCGCGCCAGGCGGGGCAAGTATCGCGCACTTTGATTGCCTCGGGCTCCTCGTCCAGGACGTCGATACACGGCGGCACTCCCAGCGGCTTGGCCTCCAGCTCCTCGATCTTCTCTGAGAGATCGCTCGACTTTTTGTAAAGTCGTTCCTTCTCCGCCTGCGCCGAACTGATATTTCCCCCGAGTTCGGCGTGCCGCGTGCGGATCTTCTGGAGTTCCTCTTCGAGCGTCCCGCGTGTAGCCTGGAGACGATCGAGCTTGCCCTTGGCCTCCTCAACGCTTCCCTCGAATGCGAGCACCTTCGGGCGTGGGCCGATGTCCTCGATCTTGATCCTGTCGAGCTGCTCATCGACGGCCTTGAGCTCCTCCTGGAGCGCCGGTCCGCCAGCGAGCTTCTCGTTGAGTACCTTGATCTCTACGCCGAGCTCGGATCTCCGCTGTTCGGCCGTGGCCTTCCCGGCTCGCGCATCTGTGATATAATGCTCGTGAGCTTCGATACCGCCCCGGATAGCTTCAGCGGGCGACATATCCTCCAGCTCCTCCTCATCACAGAGAATCTGTCCCTCGAGCTCGTCGATCCGGGTCTCCGTGCTCGATGTCTCCGCCTTCGCCGCGTCTGCTTTCTGCTGTGCGCCCTTTCGGTACGGCTCGAAGCGTTCGAGCCCCAGCGCCTCGATGAACCAATTCCCCCAGTCCGCCGGCGTAGCGTTTATGATCCGGCCCGTATCGCCCTGCGTGCCGACGACGGTGGAGAGAAAAAACGGGCGCGAGCCGACGGTGTCCTCGATGTGACGGTCAATATCTGTGGCTTTCTCGGTGACGGGCGTCCGCGTAAGAGGATCTTCGGGATTGACAAAGGTCATTAGTTCGCTCTTACACGTCACGCCGCCCTTGCCGCGCTCAAGCGCGCGCCGCACGATGTACGTCTTGCCCGATGCCTCGTAGCAGTGCTCGACGAATCCCTCCGTCTCTCCGAGCCGGAGATCGGCGTCGAGTGTCACGGCCCCGGCGGTCGACGTGCGCTTGTAGAGCGCAAAGAGCGGGCCCTTGATGAACAGGTTCGACTTCCCGAGCTTGTTCATGCCGGATACAGAGACCGCGCCGGCGAGCTCCGAGTAATCGATATAGGCATCCCGCCACTGGCAGAAGTTATGCACCTTGAGCCATAACGGCCTGTATCCGAACTTGCCATCGGTGAGCAGGGAGTCCGCGCCGAGGTCCGCCATGAACGCCTTGGCCTTATCGATGACAGCCGGATCGTTCTCGGCGTCCAGCGTCGAGAGCCAGGCGTCGAACTGCTCATCGAGCCCCATCGCCCGGGCGTCGCCCTCGAGGCGCGCCTTGTGGAGTCCCTGAGGCTCCCGGCATATCACGAGCGTCTGGATCAGCTCGCGCCCGAAGTGCTTGTTGAGCTGCTCTTTGAGCACGTCCGCATCCGGGAGCGCGTCCAGCTCGTTCGGCGGGAGCTTGGCCCGTATCTTGAGATTGACGGTATCGGACGATCTCAGGTCGGCCTTGTGTGCAAGGTGCTCCTCGATCGTTCGGGCTTCGGTATTTGTCAGCACGATCTCTATCGGCACGAATACGCGCGGGAGGGGGATCGAAGTAACCGCCGAGCATTCAGGTTGCGAAGGGGCAAGCGGAGCGGGTTTCTCGATCGATAGCACCCGGAACGTCTCCGCCTTCTCGCCGTG
>Ga0307376_10002880_pt1 | contig 16388 bp, 22 predicted proteins | sample TR2MG_FD_202536 | JGI IMG/M metagenome (GOLD analysis project Ga0307376, IMG submission 202536) | Soil microbial communities from Risofladan, Vaasa, Finland - TR-2 | ecosystem: Environmental > Terrestrial > Soil > Coastal area > Acid sulfate soil | place: Finland: Risofladan, Vaasa | collected...
TTCATCTTTCTTGTCAAATAAAATGATTGGTATTTCGGAAATATTCTTAGTATTGTATCGAAAATACCCGCCTAACTTTTTAGGACAAACTCCATTTAAATGGCAAGTCATTAAATTTGAATTAATTATAGCCAAGAAAGCATAAACATTTGATTCTTTACTTTTCAAAATAACCGCTGGACAATTTGCTCCGCTGAAACATGTATCTTCACCAAGTAATCCAGCTAATACCTTAGTTGCAATCCCTCTAATTTGAATTTTATCTGAAGCAATAAGATTAAAGTTCCCAGATCGGACATGTTTAAACCAGTCCCCTCCCGTGGCGTATAATTTTCTACTATCCTTGCGAGCCTCTAAATCTCTTCTAAAAAATGACAGATGTTTATGTATATTCGGTGCAATGTTTAAAAGTTCTTTCTCGCTTAGTAAAACAGACCCACCGTTTTCGACTTCCTTATACGGATAAATAACAAACTGCGTTGGCCTTGCCTTTCTATACCTATCCACCTCTTCCCCTCTATAAGCGAATGGTTTCAACAAAGATGACTCAAGACCTTTTTCTCTTATTTCCTGACCCGAAACAACAAAAGCCTTATCCATCCCCGTCACAATGCCGTAATAGGCTTTTCCGTAAAATTTTAAAGGTTTCCACTGAATTTCATTTTTTAATAAATATTCATTTAAGCTAAAATTTCCAAAACTCCAAGACTCACCGTTCATATCTTTATACCTAACTAAATTCTCTTTACAAAGGTATATTGATTCAATATTAAGATGCTCTCTTTCTGAAACACTTTTTATTTTTATTTTATTATTTTCAACTTTCTTGAATGAGAAAATTGCTGGGTATGTACTTGCATCTCCAAATACTGGCAGAGACCCAAAATCAACTATCTCTTCCAAAAATCTAATATTTATTAACAAATTCCTCAAATTTCTTCCGTAGTCGGTCTGCATCCATTGAGAAGACGATATAAATGAAATCCGTCCGCCACTATTAAGCAATTTAAATGATTTCTCTATGAAGAGAATTGATAAATCAAGTTTTCCAGTTGGCGTTTCATAATTTGAAAAATAAAAATCCACATTATCACTAGGTAAGTTCTGAACCCTTACATAAGGTGGGTTTCCTATAACCACATCGAAACCACCAGCACCCATTATCTCAGGAAACTCATCATCCCAATTAAACGCCTTATCTCCAGCTATCTCAACATCATCTATTAATGAATTACCACACTTTATATTATTACTCAATACAGATAACTTCCTACCCCTTTCAGCTGTCCGCAACCATAAAGACAACTTGGCTATCTCAACAGCCTCGTCATTAATATCTACACCATATAGATTGTCTTCCAATATAGATTTCTTAATGTCAAATAAACCAAAACTATCTCTTTCCAACAATTGTCTGTAGCCATCAAGGAATTCATGTTCGTTTATTAAAAACTCCAATGCCTGATTTAAAAAAGCACCACTGCCACAAGCAGGGTCAAGTATTTTGAGTGATTGTAAATAATTTTTGTATTTTATAAGTTTATCCAACAACTCTTGAGCTTTATTGTTTAACTTTCCCCTTTTAACTTTACTGCTTTCAATAATTCCCTCATCAATATTATCCAAGCCCAATTCTAACTTCTTCTGTTCACACAACTTCCCAACCGTATTCTCTACAATGTATTTTGTGATATACTTAGGTGTATAAAAAACGCCATCCTTCTTTCGCTTCGTATTCTTCTTATCAACTTCTTTTCTCTCTATCTTTGCCGTTAATTCCTCAATCTCATTAAGACTGTTCTCAAAAATGTGACCCAATATATTTACATCAACTTCACTGCTAAATTGATATGATGTCAGTTTTAATAAATCAGTCTCTAAAATATCATCATTAATATAAACAGAGTCCAAAACTTCATCTGGCAAAAATAAGCCACCATTGTACTCATAAATATCTTCAGAAGATTCCTTACCTTTATGACCCGTATTAATATAACCAAAATACTGCTTACATATTTCATACAAAGACCTGTAAGCATCTTGTTCTTTTAAGATAGTCCAACGATTTATTATCGTAGATATCGTGTTCGCTGGAAGTAGTCCAGTATCTTCACCAAATAAAATAAATAGAAACCTATCTAACAACTTTTGAGATTTCTTGAATAACTCTAACTCACCGTAATCATCATTATTCATTAAAAGATTGTCGTATAGTTTTGTTTTGAATTGCGAATAATCCTGATACAACTTTTTGGTAATATCTTTTTCTTGAACAACTGATTCCTGCTTCATCTTTAAAGGAATGTCGCTAAAAATGTTATCCTCCTCATATTTCATACCCATTATTCTTCTCCAAAATGCGACTCCATAAAAGAAGCCAGTTGCTTTTCATACTCAAAATGTAAATCATATTCCTGAAGAGACTCTCCCTTATAGTACCGATAAGCCTGCATGAATATTGAAGCAGGTACATTCTTCAGCTTAAACTTGCCATCGCCATACTCAACAGCATAGCAAGACGTTTCTTTTAACCGCACCAAGTTAAAACTCTCAACCCGAATAGGCACACTCGCCAAATCCGTAACTGCCAAGACCTCCCTCAAATCACTCTCAAAGTCTTCTTCAGTCGTGGAAACAATCAATTCATCAGCCGTCTGTGAAATGAACCTATCCACATCGAAAAAACCAGACAACCGCTCTGCAACATCCATAATGGTTAGCCTCTGAACCCTCTGAAAACGTTGGGGATTCAAATTGCCAAAAATGACCTGCCGAATATGTTTGGAAAGAATAAAATAACGAGAAGCATTAAAGCTCCCCAACCACGATTCATAGTCTTTATGTCCCTCAAATACTTGCGGACACATTTTAAAGAGAACATTGAAATTTGCCTGTTCTAGGTCAATAGAAATAAATTTCTTACCTGCATTGTAGCTCTTATACAAGTCTTGCGATTTAATCTGTAAAGAAGGTTGGATAGGCCGCCCTGCAAGGTCAACACCCAATCTCATATTGTTAAAGTCTTGATACCCCTCTGAGAACTTAATCCAATCAACTGGCGCAGTCACCATCCGATTCCACTCAGACATGAAATTTCCCGCCCCACCAAGTCGTTCAACATCTCCCAATAAATCAATAATAGGTCCATAATAATCCTGATAGCCAGAACTAAGAATTTCCAAATAGTATAGGAAATGATTCGGCTCAACAATCTTGACCGGAAACTTGTAATCCTTTATAAATTTCTTCCTAACCGATGAGGGCAATTCCCTAATCGCTTCCTTCATTTTCTCTGGTATTTTCATTTCTCTTCATTTCCTTCAATGGGTTAAATAAGAACAAGACCACAATTCCTTCAGCCATGTCATATAAAACCTTATCTACAATATAGAACTCGTACTCATAGGTCGGCTCATCTGGCCTTAATATCTCATTCACACGAGGGATTTCTCCCTCCCAATCTTTCACTTTATGTAATTCATCAATACAATCAGGGTTCTCACTCACTATACGCTCATGATACTCCTTTACTGTCAAGCCTGTTAAATAAATGGATTTCATTCAGATATCCGCACCTGCCATTTCTTCATGAATCGAATCAATCTCGCCCTGCATAATACGCCATACTTCATGCATCTTTTGCATACTTAAAGCCGATTCAAATTTATTATAAATACCATTCTCCTCTAAGAATGATATAAAACGTTGTTGCTCTTCAATCTGCTTTTCCTCCGAAAGAGACTCAAAATCAGCTATCATGATACACACTTCCATCCAATATCAACTGCCTTTACAATAGGCGTCTCAGTGAACTTCTTACGGGTCTCAGGCTTCAATGCCTTAGCCACTGTTACAAGCATGTTGGCAGTCTGCATATCAAGCAAGACCGTATTATCAGTGGATTCTCTGTCAAGGATATCTTCTTCTTCATCCACTTCCTCATTTGTGAGTCCATCAATGTATCCATAACTCTTTTCGGTCAGGACTTTCTCTACCTGTTTATACCAATTTTTCATATCAACTCCTTAGTTACATTAATAGATAGCATCCAGGAGCCAATTTTACGGAAATTAAACTTTTAAAAATCATTTTCCTCACATTTAGCATGATAAACTGGCTCTTTCTTCCAGTCGGCCACACGTTGTTTAAGCTCCTCCCTAATTTGCTCCTCGCTCTTAAGAGTTCCATCTTCAGCCTTATTAAAGGGATTCAACGTTTGAAAGAACATCGTCCTACGGGTAAATTCCCTTCAATTTAATTTAATTTAATAATTTCACCCACCATGGATGATGGCAACAAGCCTAAAGACTAAAACTTAAATCGTTTTCTCCTCCTGACTGTTAATCATTCCTTTACATAATTCAATATCATGTGGGGCTCCAGTATGCTTGCCCTCAACATCTGAAAGTTTAACAACACCCTTCCATGGAGAATCATCATCTAGACGGAACTTGGTCAACTTAATCACCATATTCAATGCCTTTATTCCATAAATATCATTAGTGAGATTTGTCCCAATACCAAAACTGTATTGAATCCTCCCCTTACAATAATTATGAATTCTCTTCACTTCATCATAATCCAATCCATCAGAAAAAATAATTATCTTAGCCAAGGGGTCAATGGACATCTTCTCATAAAATGAAATAACCTTATCCGCAAAGACCAATGCATCACCACTGTCATGACGAACTCCATCAAACTGAGAAGCATACAATGGAAAGTTATTAGCAAAATTAAAGAAATTATCAGTAGTGTAAGTATCCGTTAATGCAACTGCCAACTCCGAGCCATATACATCTTTCCAATGCTTCAGACTCATCTCATTCGCAAGCTTAAATCCATACATGGCACCCATTGCCATAAACCACTCATGAGCCTGCGTCCCATATACCTTCAATCCATGCTTCATCCCTAACATTAAATTGCTTGTACCCATAAAAGAATCACCGGCATGCGCCTTCATCACTTCAACAATCCTATCCTGATTAGACAGAGAATGTCTCCGACGGGTGCCGAACTCAATGAATTTGATACCCAATGCTTTAAACTTATTTGCCTTATTAATATCATGGTTCTCATCAATCTCTGGCATAATTGCAACATCGGGGAAAAGACCTCCCTTGCCAAAATAAAGCTCGCTAATTAGAGCCATCAAAGGGACTTCCCACAAAATGGTACGATACCAAGGTCCAATTACTTTCAAAGAAAAGTCACCATCATTGTCTTCAACAATCACCTCATCAGGATTATAACGATACCCTTCTAGGAAATCCAAATAGACAGGAGAGAAATACGGACACTCCTTTACCATAAATTGCTTTTCACTTGGACTTAAAACATATCCTCTAAACTCTTCAAGATGATTCTTTAATATCTGAGCAAACCCAGGGGGAAACTTTGTCCCACCTCTGTTAATGAATGTATATTCTGCTTCAGCATTCGGGAACAGCTTGCACACTGCATTCTGCATGGTGTACTTATATAAATCATTATCTATAAATCCTCTCATAATATCTTCTCCATCTTCTCCACTTCTTTTATTCTTTCATCATACAAAGAAAAATTATACTCTTTCGCATCTTTTCTCGCTTTCCTTAAACATTCTAAACATGTTACACGCTGTGTATTATTTTCAGCATTGTAAACCTCATTTTCGGTGTTCATGAGTCAGCTTTGGTGTTCTGCAAATAACGGCGGAAGCGTTCGGGCGTGTCGCCAGTCGGCTTGAGTATTGACCATCCTTTGTTTGTTGAGCCGTCGAAGTAGATGCTCCAATTACTCAGGCGTGACTCAAGGAATGTCAATGCTTTCATGCCCCATCCGTTTGGGACTTCGCACGTCTTGCCGTCAGCTATGGCCTGTATTAGTTCATACCCGTTTCGAGGCCGGAAGAATGCAGAACAAGACGTTGGACGAGAATCATTCGCCATCTGTCTCTTGTACGTTCCATCCAGATTGTCAGGCATTAGCCGCATTGTTATCTTAGCAACCTCCACATCTTTCTGGAGCGGTCGCCTTGTAGTTTTCTATGTAGTTCCAAAACTTTGCCCAGTCCTCTTTCCGTTTCTCCCATTCTCCATTTTGAGACTCACTTCCGTCCGAGTCGTAATTAAAGAATGCTGTTTCGATTTCTTCTTTATCGTATAGTTCTTCTGGCATTATGGTCGCTGATCCTTGGCGTTCGATTTAGATTTAAGTAGCTTCCTGTTGATTCTTTCTGCCCTCACTTTTTTCCGGTAACACCAAGAGCACACTCTAGTCTCTGTCGGCTTCCCTGCGTCATAGATATGGCAACCAAAAACGATGCTTCGGGAGCATGTCGAACAAGTCGTTGGAGAGCAATCGCCCTCCCGTTCTGGTGTTTCAATGGTCGTTTCTGGGTCGTTCATTTTTCGGTTTTGTTGGTGGTTGATTGTCGGGGCGATGCCTCAGCTTGGGCGTTCGCTGAAGAAACTTCCCGTAGGTAATACCATTGGTCTTCCATGCGTTTCGTTCTCCCTCCTCCGTCGAGAATGTGGCAGCAAATCTCGTCTTCCTCCTCTTTGTCGATCATTACTTGCCGAAGCTCGTCAGTGCTGGGCTTTTGGTGAAACCACGCGATGAAGTATTCCCCCATCTGGTCGTAGCGATTGTATTCAGTTGTCAGTATATATGCTTTCATAATAAAAAACTGCGAACAAAACGGTGCAGATTAATCCTCCTTCGGCAGAGAAGGCAGAGACATCCAGTGTGTTGGGCTGAATCTATACCACCCCAATGGTCTTTGCCCCATCTCACCATAGGGATTGTGGCTATTTCATTACTCATTCTGGCTCTGCGCTCCCTTCTAGAATTAATCCTTTACTCGAAGGGTATTTCTTATACCATAACTTCAAGACATCTCTTAAATGTTGCGCATAACGGAAATGAGAACCTATCCCTGTTCGCAACTCTGCCTCATAAATAAATTTATCAGCCGTTGTCGAATGCTCAAAACGATACTCAGTGCCAAGAAGCGTCCAATAAACATAAGAAGAATCACCCGATATTAACCTATCCATGGCTTTCTCAGTTACATGTCGGCCAAAAGAAGAACACTCCTCAATCTGCTCAATAGCTTTCCTTCTAGCAACAGACTCACTAGATAAATTATTACGCAACTTCGGCAACATCTCAGAGGCATAGTAAAAGCCACGAGGGACCAAAGGGCAATATTTTGTGCCAGTACGATGACGATTCAAATCACGAATCTCAGCAAACGAAACCGCATCCCATCCAAAACGCACCATGGTCCGTTGGATATCCGTACCCACCCACGCATACCGATTCTCATGATACATTAAGTCTCGATAAATTTCAGACTCAGAAGAGCCTGCGGTCAAAACCTCCAAAGAAGCATTGCTCTGACATTGAAAACCACGATTCTCCTCTTCTTCCATCCGATTAACAAAGGTAGGATACTCTGCCCTGGCTCTCTCCATATTTTTAGAAAATTCAATCTCATGTCCATTTGCCATATAAGGCTTAAACTCTGCATGCTTCATCATACGGGGAGAAGCAATCTCTAACTCTCCTCGAATCTGGGAAGCCAAATCCCGCGCATCAGGAGACGAGTGAGCATATAAGTTCTGAGCCAAAGTCACCCACGCACGAGCCGACATTACCAACATCATATTGGTTGCCCCTGCAACAGGCAAGTAATAACGAGACCTATCAAACGCATAGTTGCGTTTCATCCGAGCCAGTTTCTTCTCCTGTTTGGGGTCATCAATTACCGACTGAGGAATACCCATAATGGCAGGTGTATCCTCAGCTAAGAAAGTCCACGCTTCCACACATTTCTGATAATTTTCAAAACTCTTGACCATATTCCGATGCCACTCAGGCCTATCCTCTTCGGGAATACCCAATTTATGAGGCGAGATAAGCTCATCAGCACTCATCTTAATATAACGAGTAGAAGACTCTTGGCCTCCTGCCACGGGACAAAGACTCCAAACATAATAAGCCAACCAAATGGACAACTCATCAATAAACATAGCAACTGGAACCATGTCGGCAATTGACTGATGCCCATAATCAACCATCTTAAAAATACTATCTACTGACTTATCCATATTATCAGGGTCAATCTTTTCAAGGATGGCATCCAGTCCCTCATTATTACGGGAATAACGAGCACCACTCGCTGCTAATAGTTCTGGAGTCAAAGAAGGTCTTCCCTGCTTCTCAGAGGCTTCTGTGGGACAAATTGCTACTTGAGTTACTTTCACTTTTCAGGTTCCTTATATTCGATTGAGTTTCTTACACATTTATAGATATCAGTCTTGGACGCTACTTCATAACCCTCCTCATCCGTGATATTCCGAATCCTCTCCACATGGAAATAAGGACTTAGATAATCCTCAAACTGTTTGGGAGAAATCCAACGAAATTGAGTAGAATGAACATTTGTGGCCAAATCATACGAATCACATATCTGAGTATGATACACCATATCACCCTTCAAATAATTCACTTCTACATACTTATTTTTCTTATAAGTATATTGTTTGACAGTCATTTCCCTTGGAGGCTTTGTATTGAACGTATTGAAAATAAGAACACCTCCTCTACTTATCAACTTAGCCATCGAATCAGCAGTAGTCGCATCCATCCAATAATTAACTCCCTGACGACAGATGACCACATCAACATCTTTGAGAGTAAGATTCTCCACATCACACTTAATCGCCTGAACGCCCTCAGGCAATACCGCAGATTGAGGCAACATATCCAGCTCCCTATCCACCAACCCAACAACCGAAGCCCCTCTCTTATAGCATTCTAATCCGATTTCACCATTGCCACAACAAATGTCCATCACATTACGCCCAGTTAAATCCCCCGCCAAATCTATAAGCTCTTCAATCGGTCGCCCTTTGCGATACCTTGCATACAATATTTCATACTCTGCAAATGTGGGATAACTCATATCTGTTGATATCCTTTTTTTACTTTCTTAAACAATAGAAACGTTCCGTGTTCCTCTACATTAAAACTGGTTGCAACCTTTCTTTGGCTATCTCGGACAGTTCCTGGAGGAGCATAAGGCAATGTAGGCAATCCATCCACTTGCTGATGATAATGGACAATCGCATCAGCCTCCGAGTTCTTGAAGATATAATCAAGCAACGGAGCATTTAAGGTCGCCTTAGAACCTCGACTCCGCACTATACGATTATCATGGTCAACAGCCTCAACATAGGCAATCTCATCCAACTCTCTTTTGCCTCGACCTGTAGTCACAAAGCTGTCACCACTTATCTTCTGAGCAATCGTTCCAAAGACCATACCATTTTCAACCTCTTTAAAGTTGAGACGATACCTCTCAGCCAGTTCCTGCAATAACAACCAATAAGTCTGGTCTACCGTCCCCTTCTCAACCTCAGTTCGATAATACTCGTCCTTCAAAATATCTTTAATCCAATAGAACAATGCACCTCTTTTCATCGTATGGACTCCACGCTCTTTAGTCACAGCATGAATAATCCCCAATTCCGTTGCATCATTGGCAAATACAGCAGTAGCACCCGACTCCAACAAAATCTCATAAGCAGCCCTGATAAGCTCCTCATGGGTGGCCCCACTCAATAACTTAAAAGCAAATAGATGAGCATTCTTCTTCATATTTGACTTCACCTCATCCACAATTCGTGGAGCTATCGTAAAATCAATAGGAATAACGTCTCCAACCTTATAGTCATGACTTGGGAACTTACCCTCCAAGGGATTAAGGGGGATTAGATTAGCCACAGCTCCTCCCAAAATCACACAATCAAAATCTTTAGCTAATTTGTTTACTTTCTCACGATAGTCATATAGCCCATCGTGATGGACTGTATCAATAAGCCAATCTTCCTCATCCCCTTCCTCAATCGGCTGAGTAGAACTTTTGGAACATACGTATGTAACATTATCCTTCTCCCAGGAAAACTCCTCTGCCATCCCCGCCATTACTGACCCACTGTGAACCAGTCGCAAAAGCCGGGAACATCTGTGAGTACCACCCTTAAACTTATTGGTGATTATTTTAACAGCATCCAATTTTCCGTGGACCGACCCACCAGTTATCAATATCTTCATCATTTTACTCCTTACAATTACAATTACATTTAAACCATATAGCATCGTGGAATCAATTTTACGGATTTTTATAAAATAAATAAATTATTCCGATGAGAGATTTATACATCCCTCTTTTACCAAAAACTCAGCTAACTTAAAGTCCATTTCTGTATCAATATCCAATCCCTCAAACTCATCAACCTTCACCTTGCGAGGGTTCCTCCCAATTCTACATTTATACTTTAACAATGAATCTCTTGATATTCCATACAACGCAGTAGTCTCTCGAACTATCGACTGCAAGTCTTGACTCCGAGGCAAGATACCTGGCTGATAATTAAGAGGATTATCATTAAACCAAAAGAATCCTCCAACTTCCGAATAAGTAAAAACACTATCAAAAGAAGGAGACGTATTACTAACACAATCTTTAATAGTATCCGAATTAAGGAATGGTCCAGTTACAAACAACTGATAATACCAACCAAACTCTTTACCGAAACGACTTTCCCATTCTACAATCAAATCATTCCCATTTGCCCAATCTTCATCAAGGCCCTCCCTCCTTTCTAAATGAATAAATCCATATTCCTCAATTTTCTTGAGCAACTTATCTCCTTTCTTGGAAGGATAAGTTATTACATTTGTATCAACAAATACTTCATCAAAACAATCTGCTTCCGCAACAGAGCTGAAAAGCCATTCATAAAGGGGTCGGTCATTAAGTATTCTCATGTTCTTCCCAAGAACCCTCGAACTATTTACTTTTATAGGAATGAAAGCCGCTTTCTTCATGATTCGCCTCTTAGCTTTATAAGGAACAACTCTTGCCTTAAATCATCAGTTCCACGTTTACATATTCGAGGATGCAGATAATGAGCATAACTCCATATCGCACATGTCCATGCCACAAGGGGCCCAATCCAGGTCAAGCTTGTCTGAGACATTGCTGAAACAATAATCGCAATAATACCTACTGGCATTCCATAATAATACATCCACAACGAATCACGAATCACGAATCATCCCTTCAGATTCTAACTTGATTATTAAGGACTCATTCTCCCTACAAGACAAGCACGCCTTCTCCTTATAGTCTTTCCTTGTCCGATAATGCGGAAACTTTTCTCCTTTAATGAACTCACAGACTACACAATTCATAAAATTTTCAATTCAAATCCTTTTTCTCTGTAAAGGGAAACCAATCTTTCCTGAACCATTAACGCCTCACCCTCTTCTTTAGAACTTATTCCATGCTTAATCTTACACTCTTTCCATAAAGAAATATCAAAAGAGGCATTACTAAATCCATTAACTCCTTTATCCCTTAGGTCATCGTTAATCCTAGAAGACCCTCCCTTTGTCCATCTATTTGAAGGCATATCGGGGCAATCCCAATCATCCCAATGACCATAACTCCACACTTTCATACTTCCCTCATGCTTTAAAATAGATTCGTAAAGCAAATTCCAACACTGCACTACCCTCCCAAACGGATTTCTAGCAATCCTTCCATCAAAATATGGTCTCCAGAAACCTCCCCCTCTTCCACTCACATTATCAGCATGGGAATGAATCAACGTACTTGCAGCCACCAGTCTCACATCTCGGAAAGTCACGGTCACCTCACAATCAGAAGTATCAATATAAGGAAAAACGATACCCAGTGTGGGAGATTTAATCACATTAAAAGGAGATACTGCCAATGCTTCATTTAAATATTGAGGAAGCCTCTCCAGGTCTTTTCGAGCAATCCCAGAAGTCAATCTCCTGGGCTCATTCGAATTACTCCAGTCATAATCTAGCCACTCAGGGCAGACGACAGATAAAACCAATGTAGTCCCACTTCGGGGACATCCGACAACGAGATGTCCTTTCACACATTTCTCCAATAAAAAAGACCGCCCCGTTAAGGACGGCCTCTACCATTCTAATCTTTCAGTTCAACATTCCAATACATCTTGCCTAAGAACGATTCCCAATTCTTTGGAATATCCCCCTTGAGCTTACGCATTAAGCGAGTACTGAAAGGACGCTTTAAGTCTTCAACAGTTGGAACGAATGGCTGCCTCTTCAATTTTAAACCAGCCTGCTTAAGAGTCTTATTTGACTTCTTATCGTTACAAGGAATACAGGACAAAACAACATTCAACCATTCCGTCTTACCACCCTTTGAGCGTGGTGTAATATGGTCAATATTCATTTCATCATAACCGCCCTTCTTGCCACAATACTGGCAAGTATCCTTGTCACGAGCAAATACGTTCCTACGTGAGAACTTTGGCTTCAGGTTTTTCTTACGAGAATAGCCAAGCCCCTCATAGTCATTACAAATAATAACTTCAGGTATCAAAAAATGAAGACTTGGAGTCGAGATAACCTTTGACGCTGCCACATGGGCTTCGGTAATAGCATCATCCCAGTTATCAACCCAATCCTCAAAATTATATGTTGCGTAAGTCTCAGGGTCAACGAAACGAGCACGTTCATTAAACACTAGGACAATAGCCTCGAATGTATCAATGATATCAATCGGCATGTATCCACTGTTCAATTTTAGTACGCTATTTGTTTCTAATGTAGTCATAATGACCTCCTTCGCTTACCTACAACGATAACCTTCTGTTTGAATTAATAGATTAAAACATTATACGTAATTATCAAGGATTCTTGTAGCCCAAAATCTGATTTTATACAGACATCCCATCAATCTTCAAAATTATCTTCATCGTCCTCTTCGTCTTCGTCTGTCTCTTCTTCCCCACCATCGTAATCTTCCCCTATAACCTCATCAAGACGGTCTATGTTTCCATAATCTCCAATATCCATATCTTCAATATTCGAGGAGCCACAGGAAGGACAGACGTCTCCATCAAATCCCTCATCTCCACACTCAAGGCACTCATATTCCATAACCTAACCGAACACCTCTTCTAAGTTTAATTTGTTTCTTTTGCAAAAATTCTGCACAAATTTTATCTGCCAACGACAATCAGCTAGAGACTGATGACTCATGTCGTTACTTGGAGGGTAATCTTCTTGAATGGAAAACCTATTCAGCACTCGATAATTATAAACATTACGGTAATGCCAGGGAATCGGAATATCAGTCACCTTATAGGCATTCTCCAACCATGGAACATCTTTATCCCCCAGTGCCCAAATGCTAAACTCCTCAATCAGTCCATCAATCGTCAGCCATTCCGAAAACTGTTCCAAGGCAGATGCCAAGGAATATCTTCCAGAACTGGTAAGCTCTGTCTGAACACTTCTATCCTGACCCATCCAAAATACCACGGTGCTTGCACTAATATGCATTCCATACTTCTCGCAATCTTCCACATCTACTTTTATATGGAATTCTCGGTCTGTAGTCTCGTTCCCAAACTCCACAGCAGCAATGGAGGCTATCACTGCATTATGCTCTAAACTCAGAGTCTCCAAATCTATCATTACATTTCTCATGGATAATCCCTATTAGTGAGTACACTCAGGGGCATAGTCTTTTACCGCCTGGATTAAAGCATTTGCCATATTCATTCTTTCAATCTTATTTAGACCATCCACCGCCTCTTCTAAAACACCATTCGTAGCAGCAACGGCTCGAAGAATTTTACAAGACCTCTCGCAACTCTCACAATCCTCCTTATGGCCATAAAGCTCTTCACACACCTCACATTCATAAGTCGTTTCAGTTCGTTCTTTCACAATAACTCCTTAGTAATTTTTCTTATTATATTCAATCATTCAACACTTCAACTACTTTACCGTAAACATTTTTAGTCCACCCATTTATCTTTCCATGGTTGTTTCCAATCAACAATCCACGATTGCCTTTGGCCTTTACCAAATGGGTATAAAAATTCCCCTTCACTTTGCAGTACACCATATCGCCCTTCTCAACATCATCTAAGCTAACTGGCTCCAATTTATGAGCCTGCCTATGTTTAATTTTAGGCGTCATAGAATTGCCACTTTCTTTAGTTATGAAAGACTCCCCATTCAACAACCGCTCCATCTTACTTTTCAATTATGCCACATCCTTCAATTGTTCATTAAAATCATCATTAGACCTCTTCTCCTGAATGGTCACATATCCAAAATACTTCCTTGGATTACCACACATTGGACAACTGCAAGGTGTTGGAGTTGCCACCAAACGTTTACAATTTTCAAGAGAGAGAGGAATTCCCTGAGAGTCCCACATTTTAGAAATCCTCTCAGCCCGCAATACCCCTTTTCTTCGTTTCTCTGGATTCATTATGCTTTCCCTGATAGTTAAGTTAATAATGGGTCAAATATAAAAATTTAATTATTCTTGAAGAGGATTGCATGCCCGGCCATCCCGTAAAGGAAAAATAATCCCCTTTCCTTACAAAAATCATCCAACGCCTTACGAGCCCCTGGACAACTCTTAAATCCATAATCATCCACCACCATAACCCCTCCAAGAATAATCTTTGGCCAAATAAACTCACAACAATCCTTCACTGAATGATAAGTATCCACATCTACATGAGCTAAAGCTATTTGAGCATCATCAAATCCATTAAATGTATCAGGAATAATACCTTCTATATATTGAGTTTTGTCGTAATCCACCAACTTACTAACCTTCTTGATTGAAGTCACTGAAAAATCTCCATTATTATGAAGGTCAAGTTCTTTATCCGCATTCGGTATGCCACAAAAAGTATCAAAAAGCTTCAATTCCTTCCCTTTCGTCCTGGCAACCTTTGAAAGCAAACGAGCACTACCTCCTCGAAATACCCCACATTCCCAAAAATCCCCTTCTAAGCCCACACACATATGAGCCAGATTCCATAAATTATAGAGTCGGTCTACCGAAACCTGAGTATGCCTGCGAACCTCATCAACTGTATCCTTAAAATCACCAGGTAAATCCCAAGCATATAACAAGCTTTCATGATAATATCCCTCATCAGGAATTGGATTACTTCTACTCATTTTAAAGGACCCCACCACTCTTTATTATCTTTATACCACTGAACAGTCTCAGCAAGACCTTCTTCAAAACCTATCTCTGGTTGCCAATCCAAACACTTAGTCGCCTTTGAATAATCTACAGCATATCGACGGTCATGCCCTTTTCGGTCTTCCACGTACTCAATCATTTCCTTACCCATTCCAAATGCCTCAAGAACCTTATGAGTAATATCTACATTCTGAAGCTCACAACCACCACCAAAGTTGTAGACTTCTCCCTTTTTACCCTTCACCAAAGCATCCCAAATACCCCGACAATGGTCTTTTACATGTATCCAATCCCTGATATTCTTTCCATCCCCATACAATGGCACCTTCTTCTCCTGAATAAGATTTGTCACAAATAAGGGAATCAACTTCTCCGGATATTGATAAGGTCCATAATTGTTAGAACATCTAGTTATCACTGCGTCCAATCCGTGAGTTTCCACATAACTCCTCACAAAAAGGTCAGCAGAAGCCTTAGAGGCCGAATAAGGAGAATTTGGAATGATGGGATTACTCTCAGAGAAAGGAGGCTCGTCAGCCGTTAAAGAGCCATACACCTCATCTGTGCTTACCTGCAAAAACCGCTCTACCCCAGTCTGCCGACAAGCTTCTAGAATATTGAAGACACCCCCAACATTCGTATCCAAGAATACTGACCCATCCTCAATAGACCTGTCCACATGAGACTCAGCAGCAAAATTAATAACATGAGTCGGCCTCACTATATCAAAATGGGACATTAAATCTCCAGCATTGGTAATATCCACACTCCAACATTCAATTTCCGCATCTGTCAAATTCTCATGCCTACCTGCATAGGTGAAAGAATCCAACACCATCATCTCAGTTCTACCCTTAAACATTCTTACAAAATTGCTTCCAATAAAACCAGCCCCACCTATTACCAATAATCGCATATCTTCTCCAAAGTTAATTTTCTCATTATACGCTCTTCATTCCATAAAAATAAAGTAAAAAGGATTACAAAATTCCAAATGAGGAGAGAATTCTTTATAGATAAAATCTATCTGTTTTCGGGACAATAATGAAGAGACATCAATAATTATGGCTTTAATATCTCCAATCCCCCTCATATTATGAATCGTATTAATTGAACACTTAAAGGAAGATTCTATCTCCTCCAACATATCCACCCTATAACTCACAACAATAACCTTATCATCAAACCTCTTAATAAGCTCATTTATAACTGTAGTGTGCCCACTTCTGCGAGGACCGCATACTTTAACCGTACAAAACTCTTTGGCAAAACTTATATCTCGTGGGGGAGATAAGGAATCACA
>Ga0307376_10002881_pt1 | contig 16387 bp, 10 predicted proteins | sample TR2MG_FD_202536 | JGI IMG/M metagenome (GOLD analysis project Ga0307376, IMG submission 202536) | Soil microbial communities from Risofladan, Vaasa, Finland - TR-2 | ecosystem: Environmental > Terrestrial > Soil > Coastal area > Acid sulfate soil | place: Finland: Risofladan, Vaasa | collected...
ACAGCAGTGGTTTTTTTATTTTATCATATTAAGTATTTATGATAAAATCATATTATGGACTACGATGATAAGAAGTTGAAATTAATATTTGTATTGAAAATTGGTTATAATGCCAAAGATGAAGGCTTATATGAATTTATTTTCTCATTAGACCATACAAATATTGATGTTGAGGGTTGGTGTTGGGATTTAAGTCCTGCTTGTAATAATGCAATGCCACCAACAGAAGATTTTATTAACGCAATTTTTAATCTAAAAACAAGTTCGTTTGACTTGTTCTGTTTACATGAAGCTGTTGATAGGGAGTATATGCATGGTTATCACACTATTCATGCATTGGCATATGAAATTGAGAAGGAATCGGATGTTAATGCGCCTTTCAGTGATTATGAAAAAATGTTCGAAGGAGATAATGATGATATGCCGTTATTAGTATTCCACTATGGTATGTCATTGGTTAAAGTGAAAGAACTTCTGAGTTCCAGAAAAATTATTTTAAAAGATAATGAGTTTGTAGAGACTTCTTCTATAAAGTTCGAATAATTAGAGTTCACCGCTCCATTTGGGTGGGGGAAATCGAAGCACGATGCGTCTGGGATATGCATCGTGCTTTGCTGTTTTAGGTTTACAAGTATTTATTTATAAATATTTATAAATGAGTACTGAATTCGACCTCAATTTGGATGCTGCTTCGGAAAGAGATGATATAAACATAAATCTCAATTTAAATGATATTCCTGAAAAGAGTGATGGTGAATTTCCCGAACACGTTCCATTAATACCATATAATGCACAAAGGGAAAGGGAGAAAGAAGAAGCGAGAAAACTGGCAAGGAAACTCAGGAAGGCTGCTGGTAACATTGAACCAATTATTGTTACTAAAGCGGGTATTGTAAAGAAAGCCAGTGAATTAACATTTGAGGAACAGGAAGACGAAATTGTTCGTTGTGCTGCAAGTCCTGTTTATTTCATCGAAACCTATTTATCAATTTTTGACCAAACTCAAGGTATTGCTGGTATGATTGTACCATTCAAATTATTTGATTTTCAGAAAGACTTAATTAAAAGTTATCAAGACCATAGATTTGTTGTAGCCAACAAATATCGTCAGGCTGGTGTGTCAACAACAACTTGTGCCTATATTGCATGGTATGTCATGTTTAATAGAAACAGAGCGGTTGCAATTGTTGCCGATAAACTGGAAACCGCTACTGGTGAATTAATGAGTGACGTTGTGGAATTCATTGAATGCTGTCCTGCTTGGCTCAGACCCAAGACTGGTAGAAATACTGAAAAGAATTTAAAGGACACACAAAAACTCAAGATTTACGACAACGACTCAAAACTTGGTGCTTTCGCATCTAAGACCTTACGTGGTATGACACCAACCCTGTTGTTCTGGGATGAAACTGCATGGGCAGAAAAGGGTGATAAGTTCTGGACAGCAGCACTTCCTTCATTGGTAACTGGTGGACGTGCAATTATGGTAAGTACGCCTTCGGGACTTGATGCGGTGTTTTACAAAACATTCATGGGTGCGAGAGAACTTGATGAAGAGGGTAGAAGTAAAAATAATTTCCATGCGGTTGAACTCTGGTGGTATAACGACCCCAGATATAATCAGGGTCTGGTTTGGTTGAAGAACAAAGGTAAAACAAATGAAATCAAGTTAGAAGACAATGGCAGGTCGAATGAGCAACGAATTCAATTAGTCGAGGACGGTTGGGAAGCCAGTAATGACTGGTTTGATGAACAGATTCGTAATGCCAACGGTGATATGCGTAAAGTTGCGCAGGAATTACTTTGTTCATTCTTGGGTTCTGGTGATAACTTCATTGCCGAAGAATATCTTAAACGAATTCAGGATGACGAAGTGTTACCACCAATTCGTCAGGAGTATCTTGACAACAATATGTGGGTTTGGGAAGACCCTGTTGTTGGTGAAGACTATATTATGGCATTGGATGCGTCACCGGGTCACGGTGAAGATAACTCAACACTAAATATGCTTAAAACCGTTGAAATTATTGAAGAAAAGGTGGTTACAAAAAACGGTAAAACAAAAAAAGTTAAAATAAAACGACATAAAGTCGAGCAGGTTGCAGAATATTATGGTAAAATTAGTCCACAACTACTTGCCGAAGTCGCATACCAATATGGGAAGCGATATAATGATGCATATTGTGTTGTTGACGTTACTGGTGGTCATGGTGTCCATACCGTTGAAAAACTACTGGAAATTGGATATGAAAATGTTCATTATGCCGAAGTAGCACATAAACCAACAAGAGATAGATTACAAGGTTATATTAAAAGAGGTCAGAAAGTGATGCCTGATGGTGCGATTTCGAACGTTGACCTGATACCCGGTTTCTTCATCGGAAATAACCGCCCATCCGTTGTACTTGAAATGCAGAGAGCCATTCACTTAGAGGATGTTATTATTAGGTCGAGTAGATTGCTCGGTGAACTTAAAACGTTCGTTACTGTGGCTGGAAACCGTGTTGCTGACCATAAACGTAGTTTCCATGATGACAGTATCATGGGATTGGCAATCGGATTATTTGTATTGAATTTTGACATGGCAAGATTTAAACAAAGTAAAGGAATTACCGAAAAAATGCTTAAATCGATTCTCACGATAAACGATATGAATGAGATAGGAAAAAAACAACATGGTAAAAACAAACCATATATTTCACCAGATAGTATGAACCCATTAAACCCCTACGGTGCAAATGCATGGTTATTTAATGGAATGAAAGGTACAAATAAAACATAGTTTGTATTTATAAATAACTGACTTTTCTAAAATTTCAGAGTATTTATAAAAAACTATAAAAAATTATAATAATGGCTGGCGAAAACGAAAATAAAGGGACGATATACCAACAACTTAATAAGATGCTAAATCTTGATGGCTTTGGCTTTCAAGAATCGTCACCAATTGCTCCCGTAGCAACACCACAGAAATCTAAAATTGTTATTAAAGGTAACACTCCCGAAGAAATACATAAAAAGGGTCTGGAACTGGAACAAAAGCGTGAACTTCAAAACAAATTCTTCCGTACAACCGATAGAGGTTTCCAGAAAGCATTGCAATATGAAGCAGCCAGACTCCCAGCATATATTGATTATGAGGGTATGGAATATTATCCAATTATCAGTAGTGCATTGGATTTATTCATGGAAGAAGCAACAACCATTGGATTAAATGGTAAAATGCTCAACATATATTCCAATAAGGAAAGAATAAAGATGTTATTAGAAGAATTCTTCTATGACATTGTGAATGTGAATGTTAACTTGCCTTTCTGGGTGAGAAACACAGTTAAATATGGTGATAATTTCGTATTGCTTTACGGTGAGAGAAAAAAAGGTATTACCCATGTAAAACAACTCGTGAATTACGAAATTGAGAGGTTTGAAAGGATACAAAACGGCAAACCATTGGTGAAATTCAAGGAAAGAATGACTGGTGATGAATTCAATGTTTTTGAAATCGCTCACTTCAGATTACTTGGAGACGATAAGTATTTACCTTATGGTTCATCGATTTTAAATAAGGTTCGTAGGGTATTCCGTCAGTTGGTTATGGCTGAAGACGCTATGCTTACCTACCGTATTATCCGTGCTGGCGAGAAAAAGGTGTTTAAAATCGATGTTGGAAATATCGATGAAGACGATATCGAAGAATACATCTACAAGGTTTCGACCATGTTCAAAAAAACAGCACAGGTATCACCAAATGATGGTCAAATCGATTATCGTTTCAACATTCTTGGTAATGACGAAGACTATTTTCTTCCAGTAAGAAATGCAAACACACAAACGGGTGTTGAGACGCTCCCGGGCGCAACGAATCTCGACCAAATACAAGATATTGAATACCTTAGAGACAATTTATTTGTTGGTCTCGGTGTTCCAAAACCATTCCTGAGTTTCCAAGACGCTGCTGGTGCTGGTAAAAATATGGCACAATACGATATTAGATTTGCTAAGAAAATCAATCGTATTCAACAAGCAATGATTCAGGAACTCAATAAAATGGCAATGATTCATTTGTATCTATTGGGTTACAGTGGTGAAGATTTAAGTGGTTTTCAACTCACACTTACAAACCCAAGTACTCAGCAGGAATTGCTGAAGTCTGAATTAATGCGTGATAAAGCACAGACATACACTGAATTAACACGTGGTGAAGGTGGTATTGCAGCAATGTCTCATACAACAGCAAAACGCCTGATTTTCAATATGAGTGACAGAGAAATTGTTGATGATTTGAAGCAACAGAAAATGGAAAAGGTTGTTATGCAAGAACTTCAAGACTCACCAGTTACAATTAAGAAATCTGGTTTATTTACCGATATTGATAAGAGATTCGGTGAGCCAATTGAAGACATGGCGATGACTGGTGAAACCGAAGGTGGAACGCCACCTGAAGGCGGTGCACCTATGGGCGGTGAAGGAATGCCACCATTAGGCGGTGGTGAACCATTGGGCGGTGCACCTATGGGCGGTGCTGAAGCTGGTGCTCCATTAGGTGGTGCTCCACTTGGTGGCGGTGCTCCATTGATGGAAACCAAAATGAGTGAAGAAGAATATATTAAACAGGTCGAAAAACTTGTTTATGGTAGTACACAAGAACCTGAACAAAAGAAAAAGATTAAACAGAAGGAGATTATTCAGGAAAACAACAAGATTAACGATAAATTAAATAAGGGTGCTGCTGATATGATTGCCGAAATAGACCATTTATTGGAAGATACTGAAACTATTAACACCCAACAAAAAATTAACGAAGTGCAAGATATTGACATTGAGGATATTGAAAACATTGACTTAAGCGAATAGTTTGAGTATTTTATTAATATCTTGTATGAAGCAAGCATTTATAGTTAATTATAGTATTTATATTAAATCGAATCATACCATATGAAAAACGTCAACATAGGAATTGCTAATTTGATAATTTCCAATAAATTAAATGAGTCGTATTTCAACGACAACTTGATTGGAGAATCAAAGAAAATCGCTTTTGATTTTTTTGAGGTTGTTAAAAGTTCACCAATTCTTCAGTTGGAATTTAAAGTCTATAATAATATTGAAGGCAAGCACATTGAGAACGAATTGTTTGCTAAAGAATATGTCGACAATAATATCAAATTATTTGAAGTATATACCGTTGAGGAAATAGAAGCTGAACGTCAGAAATTAAATCCTTTCATTAGTGAAGCCGTCCTTCCCCTTGACGATGAAAAGGTGCAATTATATGCTGCGATTAATACTCTTATCACCGAATCCCTGAAAGTTAGTGATGAAATAGATGTTGATGCCATTCATGAATCATTTACATTGGTTTTCAATCACATTAAAGAACCGAAAAAAGCGTTACTTGAAAACGTTGATGTAGAACCAATTAATGAAGACGTTATCGAAATTGCCGTTGGCAAATTCAATGAAAAATATGCTTCACTTGATGAAGGCGATAAGGATTTATTGAAAACACTTATCAAATCGACTACTAAGGAAAAACAAACACTTCTTGAGACCTACAAAACTGAAACTCTTGTAATATTAGAGGGAATCGATAAGGTGAATGTTCGGGATAACATTATTAAAGCCATTTTGAAAATCAAGGAAATGGTTTATGACCGAAAAACTGTTGATGACAACATTATCGGACTTCATGAATTCAAAAAGGAATTACTTTAAGTATATTTCTCAATAAAACCCTTTTTCATTACATTTAAATCAACATTACCACGAACACCATCAATCATTCCTGCTGGTGTAAACTGCCATGCAGTCCAACCGTTTTTCCATTCTTTTGGAATTGTTGGTTCATCGACTTCTGGATTATTTCTTCTTAAATCCATATATCTTGCTACCCAGAAAGGATACTTGCTATAATTATATAAATTCCATTTCTTAACAAGGTCAGTACGACAATAAATCATAACATCATAATTACTCGCTGTCATGGTTTCAATAAATGCTTGAGTGTATTCGTTGATACTCGTATTGGGGTTCGATATTGCTCCCCAATTATATTTATCGTCACTATTAAAACAATCTTCTTCAAGGTCTAACACAACTGGTATTTTAGGTTTTTCAGGTAAAGGATTCAAATGCGTGATAAAATTATTTGCATCATCTTGTCCGTCAATTGTTGGACTGCTTGTTCTTCCGAATCTCGCAAAATGATAATAACTAACAATGATATCATTTGCAAGCGCATCTGCGATATTTTTATTTAAATTATATTGACCAACATAATTACTGGTGTCACCATCATACCATGTTTTACCTTCAGTAAGTTTAATAATTGCGAATTTAACGTTATTCGCTTTCGCTTTTTTCCAATCAACGTTCCCATTATGGTGTGATACGTCAACACCTAATTCACTATCCAATCCACCTTCCGTTTTAGTTCCTTGAACTCTTAGAGATGTCATGCCTTTAGCAAGATTTGCGGTATTAAGTGCTGTTCTAACGGCATCACCACCAGATAATCCATCATAACTCGTAAATGCGACAGGGGTTAATACTCTTGGCATCGGATATTTTGTTAGTTTAGTCCCACTAAAACTCGTTGTCATTTTATTTGCCGTTATATTGTGTTCAACAGTTAAAATAACATATGCGCCATTAAATAATGGAATATTTTCTAATTGAAAATATTGTGTTGGTTGAATCATGGCATTTCCGAAGCCAGTAACAGTTGCCTTATATGACCTGTTTTCATATAAATTATATAGGCTTTGTCCTATAGGTACGGGTGCATCTGGGTTCTGGTCACCAGCCAGTCTTGACAGAATTTGAATACTTTCGTTGGTTTCTGGATATTCTTTGCTGTCAATTTTAATGTCGGTGAACATGGATTGATTCTGTTCCCCGAATCTAACTCTAAATGCACGGACTTCACGGAATGGAAAATCTTCAATTTTTTCTTGATTCTGATTCTCTTCGTATTCCATACCAGAATCGTCTCCAGAAAAACCTGCGCCCGGGTCTAAGATATTAATGATACCGTCATTCTCAAAACCGTTTCCAGAAACAGATGGATAGCTTGAAGAACCACCTATATACATAACCACAAAGAATGGATTTTGGGTATCATCGTACCCACCAGTATGTATTTTGAAACTATCTTCCCAACTATTTTCGTTTTTAAAACTCAAAAAGTTTTGGAGTGGGAAGAACTCGAAACCGTTTGAAGATATTAATTGTGACAATACTGACCATAAACTAATATTTGGGTCATCCAACATATCACCAAGAATTTCAGCATTTAGTATGGTTTCACCGATTGGATTCATTCCTCTGTCAACAAAAGCAAATGAATCAATTAATTTTGAATCATCACCTTTACTAAAAGGATAATTCATTTTACCTTTGGCTGTTCCCGTTAACCACTTATCATTGATATTCTTAAACGAATAATATAATTGATTTATAATGTTAGCATCACCTTTTACTTTTTTCAGTTCTTCTTCCTCTTCTTTTAATTTCTTATCGGTTTCGTAAATCAAAGTACTTAGGCTTGTGAATAGGTTTATGAAATAATTATCATTAAATTCTTTAATATATTTATTACCACCAACAGTCAGTGAGTTTTGATTTAATGTTTTAATTGGGGTGTATCCAGCAGGATATGGTGGAATGATATTAGACATTTGAAACGTTATTTGGCTGTAATTAACGATACTCTCCCTAACAATTAAATTAGCAATAACATTAAAGAACATTCCCTTATTTCCTTTAACGTCTTTTCTAACATTTCCGTTTTGGTTAAGAAAATATGAATATAAGGTTCTTTCATGACCATTATATGTATCGTAATCGGGTTTAATTGCAGCATTTCTACTGTCGTGAACCCAACCATACATGTCCTTAATTTCCCTAACGATATCAACATGCATAGTCATATATGTCATATATGCACTCTTGAATTTTTCCTTATCTTTAACGGATAAGTATTGATTTGCATCATGCGCATCTGCCAAGACGAAAAAACCACGATTATCAAGATAACTACCACCATTGATTGTGAAAAAATCCACAACATCATCCATCCAACCTTGTTCTTCTGCGGTAATTAATGCTCCAACATATGCAGAATAAAATGCTGGGACTTCAATTGCTGATGGTGTGTCAAATACAAGTGTGTTCAATAGGTTTGGGAATTTGTTGAATGGACTAATGGTATAACCGAAATTTGAAAGAACTATCATCGAACTTAATTGTGTTGTACCTGTGATGTCATCAATAATGTATGAATCGTATTGTCCTAATTGTTCTGACCAAATACCAATTATGTCAGCACCATAATCCAGTTGTTTTCCCTCACTATCTATCACTTCCTTAAAAGCACCATTACCTTGAGTATATGCGATTTGTTGTCTCTGTGCATCGGTTTGGTTTTTATTTTCCCAGCCCGGGTAAGCAGTATAATAATCTTTCACCTCACCATGACGTGCTCCACTAATGGTTAAATCCGCATAATAATAATTTCTTCCTGATAAATATCTTGAATATGTTCGAATTTCTCCGTTATAATCTATTATATTAACCCCCTTCTTAATTGTTTTGTCTCTCAAATATAGAAGATTTTGTTCTGTGAAGTCGAAATAGTATTCAGCACTACTTTTATTACCCCAAAATCCACTGATTTTGATTTCGTCTTTAAAATTATCAACGGGGTTATTGGTGTTTTCGCTAAGAGTTTGGAGACCGATATCTTCATTGGTTAGTTTAAGACCTTCAAAACCGGGGTCGGTTTTATCTACATAAACCCTTCCCTCACTTCCACTTGATGGTGATATTAAAAAATATTCTGGGTCATATTGGGGAAAATCATACAATGAACCCGTAACTTCTCCAGAATCAGAATTATAGGTGGTAGTAATTCCAGAAATGTCCCTATAGAATGTCTCTATTGACTTACTATATTTATCTGCCATGATTTTAAGTGCATTGGCATTATTCTTTGATACTAACGTTGATTCTAAATTAATTGCTTCGGATTTCGAATATAGATTTAAATATGCACTACTTCGGGTATAATTCTCCTTCACCTTGTTTCTTTTACCGAATTCATCGGGATAGAATGCTTCTGGAATCGTACCTTGGGTTAGCATGTAAAAACGTTTTAAGATTATGTTTAGCGTTTCGGTTTGTATATCATCACTAATACCCAGATATGGACTTTCAGGAGTTGCGCCACCAAGCGTTGAATCAAATGGTGATATTGGTATCCACTTAAATGTTCCATCATCATTTTGGTTTGCTCTTGCATTTATTTGTTTCGCATATCTGTTTTGAATTAAAAATGTATCCATAAAATCACTAACAAGTTCAAGTTCAGGAAAAGGAACTTTTTTACTTAAAGCAATTGGGGCAACACGTTCTTGTCGATTACTTAATGTGTTAATAACTAACGGAAATGCAAAAATTTCGGTATCTTCGTCCTTTTTTTCAGCATAATCACTATCATTAAGAATTATCTTTCTATTAGCAGGTTCTTTGTGTGAGTCATATGCTTTATTTGATGTTGCTTTTATTTTACCAAAAAATTTATCAACATCATTTAGAATTATTTCAAATATGTTATAAATCGATGGTATCATACCGAGCCTTTCCTCAACCATAGCATTAATTTTTATTGCAATATCTAAAGACAGTGTGTTTTTCTCGATTTCTAATTCTGTTTTTTTCTTATATAGTTTCTGGTAAAAACCACTAATATCCATACCATAATACTTGACATACCCATCTAATGAAACTAATAAGTTTGGGTTCTTGCTTTTTACTCCAGTCACAATGTTATATGCGTTAAGAAATGATTTCGGTGCTATAATATCGTCATCATCAGAAATGATTGATGATATTTTTTCACTAAGTAACTGGTCTTTGAATTTTAATAATGGGGTTTCAAAGTTAGAATCATTCTCAGTATCGTGTTCAAAGGCTGTTTGTAGTGTTTCCAATGTATTTGGTGGTTCTGTATTGTCTTCTTGTTTAACGTTTGTGGCAACAAGATAAACCATATATAATCTATCTTTTATCCTACTATCAATACCACTTGAGTTCTGAGTTTTAATGATTTCATTATATTCGGACAAGTCATTAATTACAGTTAATTTATCTTGGGGAACTGAATTGGTTTGTGGAAAAATTAATAACCCATCGTTTGGGTCTGGTGTTCTTGTAATCAAGCATGGCGTGCCAGCAGGTTTTAATATCTCATTTTCCTTATAATTTTCCTTTTTCAATATCTCAAACGTTGAATCGATTTTCTCAATATCGATTAATATGTTTTTATATTTGATATTCTCGGCATCAGTATCCAATTTTTTTCTAACCGCAGCATACAGATTTTTTAATTTTAATATTAATTCGTATGTGTTTGTTGGTGCAAACCCCGGTTCTGGATTCATCGATGCCTCATTACCAATTAAGGGGGTATTTACCACATATCTGAATAAAATATCAGATAATGGTGCAAAGGTCATGGCAACAAATTGAGCATCGATAATGAAATTACCGTTTGCAGCACTAAATTCGCTGGTATATTTAACAAGATGTAATTGATATGTTAATGGCTTACCATAATATCCTTTTACTGTCAGCGTAAAGATTGGTGGTGGGAAATCAAATAAAATTCTATATGGTGAATCGGCTTGATTGAAAAATGCCAGACCCCTTATGTCAACGAATTGAATATCAACCTGTGGAATAAATGACGAATTAATAACGATTTTAATGTTATTAATACCAAAACCTTCATAATGAGTTTTGTCACCAGTACTTCCCTCATAATAATTTGTAGTGAAGTTCAGATAATTTGGGTTATTAAGGTCTTCATTGTTCTGGTCGTTTCCAATAAAATTAATTATTTTGGACTTCGTGCTATTGGTGTTTCCGTCAATAATAATTGTTCTTCCCTTGCTTTTTGCAGTTAGTTCAGCAAAAATATACATATCCTGATATTGAGGTATGCCATTAACAATATTCTCATTGACATTAACTAAGTTCGGTTCTATGAGTATTACATTACCATTTGATTCTATTTTTTCTGACATTCTTCTGGATTTTCTAATATAAATACCTCTTAATAAAAAATATAAAATGTGTTGGACTAATTGAAGTCCTATACTATTTATTATAAAAGAAAAATGGTGCTACTTGAAATCACGGAAGTAATAAATTTCCACGCACACCCTATTTGGACTAATGTGTTTTTTTACATATTTATTAGTACTACTGTGCTTTTCTTCATTACCCTTTCTTATATGGTAAAATCATTAAGAAAGAGAATTGCAGAAACAAAATTAATGCAGCAACAACATATCGCAAAAATCGATAATATTAGAAAAGAACAGACAGATAGTTTAGAAAGTCTTAGAGTTGAAATGCTTAAGCGTGAAGAGGATAGAACTCGTCAATGGATGGAAAGTGAAAAAGAAACGCTTCGTGTATTAAACGGTGTTTCAAACCTATTGGATTTAACGGACAAAATTGGTCGTGTAGATTCTGAAAAGATTTTAAATAAACTTAATGAAATCCAAACTAAAGTCGAGAAACTATCAAAGTAAGTTAACAAAGTTCATATTATGTCAAAAAAATTAGAAAAACTCAAAGAAGTTAATAAATCTCTCACCAAAAAATTAAGTGAGTTGGAAACTTATATGTTCATTAAAAACATTGCTAATGTTACCGTACTTAAAATCAACGAAGATAGTCCAGATGTTGTGGTGGGGATAAAATAGTATTCGAAACTATTTATATAAAAGAATTTAATATGTTAAAGAAACAATTAAGCAGGATATTAGAGGAAGGCGATACGGGATTCGGTATATTAATCGAATCCGATGCTGGATACGTAAGTTCTGAAATCAACAAAGATATTCTTAATGAAAACTTTGAATTAAAACCGAATGAACCTGTATTAGTTAACTGTATTTTACAGAAATGGGGTGTTAAAAACAAAAATGGTCGTATCTACTCCAGAGAAGTATTAGTACCACAAGTTGACATGTATCAGGAACTCGTTAGTGCCAATAGTGCGGTATCTGAAGCCGACCACCCCGACTCATCAATCATTTCATTACAGAACATCTCACACATGATTACCAAAATGTGGTGGGGTAAAGGTGAACAAGAAAACGTGTTATATGGTCAATTGAAATTGATTGTATCGCCCGGATACATCAAATACGGTGTGGTTTCTGTTGTTGGTGATAAGATTGTTCTTTATTTACAGAATAAAATCAAGTTAGGTATTTCGAGTCGTGGTGTTGGAACATTAAAGGAAATTAATGGTGAGAATATGGTTCAGGACGATTTTGAATTAATTGGTTTTGATTTGGTAGCAACGCCAAGCACCCCGGGTGCATTTCTTTTCCCAGAAAAACAAGGTAATGTTAGTTTTGGTGAACACTATGTTAGTAAAAACGGCATTTTACTTAAGGAAGACGAGGGTAAAATTATTACAGCAATTGATAAATTCTTGTTATAAAAGCGCATAAGATAATTATAAAAAATCAGATATGCAAGAAAAAGTGATGTTGTTTTTATTAAAAATTACACTTTTTCGTAATGAGAATGTATTTATATAAAAATTATAGTATTAGATACGACATTTAAATAGAATGAAAGACGATAAAAAATCATCGGTAATTAAAGAAGCACTCCTTGAGTTTGCAGAAATCCAAGAGGCTGCTGTTGCTAATGCTAAAAAAAATTTAGCGGAAACGTATCCTGAAAAGTTTAACGACTTATTAAAGGAAGAATTAAATAAAAATAAAAAGGCAAAAGAGTCTTATAAGAAATTAGACGAAAATAAAGAATCTGACAAGTCAGATAATGTCGAAACAAACAAAGAATCTGTTATGAAAAAACAAACCAAAGAGACCAAAAAGGTCATTAAAGAAGGTGAAGAGAATCAACCATTTGATAATAAAGCACCTGAAGTTGGACCAGACGTTGTAAAAGAAGAACGTGAAAAAGATTTTATGGGTGACGTTGAAAGCGGTACTCCGAATCTTGGTAAAGGCGAAACCGAAGACGGTGACACTTTTGTCGAAAAAATCACAACAAAAAAAGAAACAATGGCAAACAAAACCTCTATGAAGGAAGAGTTTGACATAACAGAACTTGACGCATCAAGCGTTGGGACTGCATTAGAAAATGCAGAAGACGATGACGAAGTTATTACAATGGACGAAATCGAAAGCGAAATTCAAGGAATGGACAGTTTAGAGGAAGAACTCAGTGACATGGGTGGTTTACCTCGTCCAGAATTGGAAAAACGTGGTTCTCCTGAAAACCAAGGTGGTGATGCATTTAATCAATTAGTTAAGATGCGTGAGCAACTTGATGAAATGATTAGTGGAATGGGTGAACAAAAAAATCATGGTGGACAGGGTGCTAACAAAGTAAACGATGGCGGACCGACCCAAGCAATGATTGACGAAGTAGAAGGTGACATTAGTGATGCTGATGTTGCAGCAGTCTTAGGTGCACCTGCACCAATGGAAGAAGAAGAAATTGAAGAAAGTAAAACACAGACACTTTCAAACATGAAGAAAGTGACTGCTGCCATACCCGGTGAGGGATATAGAGACCAAGCAGCGCAAAATAAAATGCGTAGTGGTCTTCAAGAAAATAATAAAAAGATTGGTAGTTTAATTAGTGAAAACAAAAGTTTAACAAAGAAATTAAACGAAACCAAAAAATACAAGCAGTCTGTGACTACGTTAGTAGAACAATATAAGTCTGCACTCGAAAAGTATCGCAATCAATTAAAAGAAATGGCGACTTTCAATACCAACTTAGCGCATGTAAATAACCTATTGGTAAACGAAAGTCTGGCTTTAACTCAAGAAGATAAAATTAAGATTATCAATGAGTTTAAGAAAGTTGATACTATCGCTGAATCACAGGAAAAGTACAAGAGCTTCCTAACAGAAATGAAAGCAAGCAAACCTACTTTAACTGAAAGCATTGAAGGAAAAGTGACTGCTTCTGTCGCACCGTCTTCAAAGCAAAGTCTTGAGGAAGCAAAAGAAGTAATTGCATATGAAAATGATGCTCACATCAACAAGATGAAGAAAATCATTGAGTATGTTGAAAAAAGAGGAAGCAAAAAAATAATTTAAAAAAACATAAAAATATAATAAAATGGGATTTTTAATGGAAAGTGCGGAAGTTGGTAACATTGGTTTGAAGCAACTCCGTGAACAAAGAGAAATAACAAGCAATCGTTGGGAAAAGATTGGTTTGTTAGAAGGATTAGAAGGTAATGTAAAAGAAAACTGTGCTCAGTTATTCGAGAATCAACTTTCACACATGATTAATGAGTCGTCAGATTCAGCAAACAGTGGTCAGTTTGAAACAGTTGCATTCCCTGTAATCCGAAGAGTTTTTGCTAAATTATTAGCAAATGATATCGTGTCTGTACAGGCACTTAACCTACCTATTGGTAAGTTATACTACATAAACCCAAAGACAAGTGTAAGAGTAGAAAGTGCTACTACTACAACAACTCCGGGTGACCTACACACATCTCCAGATGGTGCTTATGGCAACGCTGCTGATAAAGCTGCTACTTCAAGAACACAGTTCGAAACTCGTTCATTGTACGATGCATTCTATGCAACTGAGTATAATGAAGAAGGTACATCATTGTTTGACCGTTCAAAAGGCGACATCACTGTTGTAACTGGTGCAACTACTGCATCTACTTGGGTTCTTGGTGTTGATAAGTATGTAACAATAACAATTGATGGCATTTATTCAACTCAAGAAGGTAAATTGGTCGGACCGACTGGTGTTCCTATGGACACTGAATCATTCCTTGCTGGTTTACAGGTTGTGGCAACAGTTGATTTAACCGCTCCTGCTCCTTATGCAAGCGAAGGTATCACTGCTGGTGATGCTCTTCCTTTCAATGTAAAGGTTCAGAAATACGGACAGGCAATTGTTGACAAAACAGGACATTTAGTTCTTCTTGTTGACGTGAGTTACGCAGGTACTAATGGTTATCAGCCTATGAGTGGTGCAAGTACTCCTGCATTCACTTACAGTTACAGAACTTACAGCGACCTTGAAGAAGATTCAAGAATGGCTGAAGTTACCTTCCAATTAGACCAAGTTACTGTTTCAGTTGAAACACGTAAAATGCGTGCTATGTGGACACCTGAATTGGCACAAGACGTGTCAGCATTCCATAACATTGATGCTGAAGCAGAATTAACTGCTTTATTGTCAGAGCAAATGGCTGCTGAGATTGACCGTGAGATTCTTCGTGACCTTCGTAGAGGTGCTGCTTGGACTGCTCGTTGGGATTATAACGGACTCCGTAAAGGAACTAACACTTATTATGGTGTACAGAAGGACTGGAATCAGACATTGGTTACTAAAATCAACCAGATTTCAGCACAAATTCACAAGGCAACCCTTCGTGGTGGTGCATCTTGGGTAGTTGTATCTCCTGAAGTATCTGCTGTATTTGATGACCTTGAGTATTTCCACGTATCTAATGCTGCTCCAGAGCAGGATAAGTACAACATGGGTATTGAGAAAATCGGTACTTTAAGTGGACGTTACTTGGTATATCGTGACCCTTATTCACCTGCTAACACAGTGCTTATTGGTCATAAAGGAACAAGTATCTTGGAAACAGGTTACATCTATGCTCCTTACGTGCCTATGCAGTTAACTCCTGTAATGTACAACCCATTCGATTTCACTCCGATTCGTGGTATCATGACTCGTTATGCAAAGAAAATGGTATTGAACAGATATTACGGTAGAATCTACTGTGATGGTCTTCAGACTTTCGGAATTGGTGACTTAGTGTAATCAATTGATTGACAAAGATAAAAAAGGGAAGCACATGCTTCCCTTTTTTGTTTTAAACCAGTATTTATTTACAGTATGAAGAAATTAAAAAGACGAACAAAAAGAATCGTATTAAGAATTATCGTTATTTTGATTCTCTTATCGATGGTATTGTTTTTAAATGGACAGACAAGTGCTTATAGTAAAACCATTTATCGAGATTTTGGAACATTTAAGGTTGTTAGTGGTCAAAATGTTGTTTCAATAAGTGCATTTGCAACGATTGAAAAGGTTGACCCTGCGACACATTTTGATGAAGTCATTCCGAACAACATCAAACCAATAAAAGAACAAAAAAATGTTGTTCCTGAAAAACTTTATCATTATGAATTATATTTGGTGAGTAAATCGATTTTCGAGGGAGATACTACGAGTACTTGGTTATATCGTACAAGAATTTTTATCAGTGGGGTTGATATGTTATTGCATCAGTTTCCAGATGGTTTTGTGGCTTCAATAAGTACCATACCAACACTGA
>Ga0307376_10002883_pt1 | contig 16383 bp, 11 predicted proteins | sample TR2MG_FD_202536 | JGI IMG/M metagenome (GOLD analysis project Ga0307376, IMG submission 202536) | Soil microbial communities from Risofladan, Vaasa, Finland - TR-2 | ecosystem: Environmental > Terrestrial > Soil > Coastal area > Acid sulfate soil | place: Finland: Risofladan, Vaasa | collected...
ATATGTCATCAGACAGCTCCATCACAAGCATCTCTGCTGGGTTTAAGAACTTCTCTCCGGCCTGCTTCTTTACCTCAGTGATCCTTGAGAGGATCTTATCCATAGGGGAAAGAGCCTGATACCTACCAAGAACATCCTTTGCATCGTGAATGAAGTCAATGATCTTAGGATTGTATAGCATACCCTCGGCAGACATAATTGCTTTCCACATCTTCGGATAATTCTCAGCTGTCTCTGTTGGATATGCAATAGCGTGGCTTACAAACACCGCATATCCTTCATCAATCTTCTTGGCTAGCTTATGATCCTTCTTGCCTCCGGGATAGAAGTCAGTGTATATCTTCGTGAACTCCTTGCGTAGTGCCAAAGTCTTAGGATCATACTTAGGGTTTCCATTAGACGAAAATCCTATTGGTGTGGCTAGTGGAACGAGAGCACCAGCTTTAAGGTCTAGCGCGTGAGCCATTTCGTGAGTAGCTGAATAGAAATCATTAAGAGCCTTAATGAATACGTTTCCTGTGTCAGTATAAAGAACACCGGCTGCTCCCTTTGGCGTGTACCCTTCACCGTAGAGCTCATCCATATGTCTCTTGATCAGATCAGCAACAGCCTCAGATAGCTTGAATGGATTAGCCTGCATCTCAATAGCCATCATAATCTCAGCGGCATCTATATTCCCAACGCCTTTCTTCCCTCCGGGCGAAGCAAAATAAGACTTGAGTTTGCCCTTGATCCTTCCGCGCATAGGCTTTGGAATGCCGGAGATAACAACATAAGGAACACCATCAATCATTTCTTCATCAATCTGGACATCATCTAACTGCTGTTGTAAGGCGCTCTGAATATCTGCAGAAGTAAGGTTCTTATAGATCGGTCCACCCTTCTTCTCTGTCTCACCAGTTCCGGGAAAACCTGCTCTCTGAGCACCTTCAACTCTAAGAGTACCAACCTTATGTCCTGTCTGTACCTTAATCGTAGCATCCATCTTGATCTTATAGACTGCTCTTGTTTCACCCTTCTCTACCAATACATTAGCCGCAGCCCTCTGCTTATTAGCCTTGTCTTGCTCTTCTAACTTAGCTTTCTGTTCAGCCTCAACATCAACAGTAGGCTCATCAACAGCAGGGATCACACCCTTCTGTCTTAGGTAATCACCCGGCCTAGCAACGTACTCTTTTCCTTCGGATTCTACATAGATATCACCATTCGGATAGAACTGCTTAACAACACCTTCAATCGTTCTGCCATTACCAATCATAAAGAATGCTTTATCACCAATCTTCAAAGGTCTTTCCGCAGATACTATTCTTTTCTTACCTTTATCTCTGATAGCCTCAAGGCTTACTATCCGTTCCTTAGACTCTGCTATCCACTGATCAGCATGATCCCTAGTCATCTTACCTTCTACGACAGACCTCTCTGCAAAATCAATCCGGTGTTTCTCCTCATTGATAGCCTCGTTAAGATTATTAAGCTCTTGCTTTGCCTCATCCACCTCAACCGGAGGACTAAACTGATCTTCAAGGCCAGTGTAATCAACAATCTGATCTATGCCGAACACCCTTCTCATTTGTTTTGCATAGTCACCTCTTTGATCCATCTTAATGATAACAGAATCATATCCTAACGCTAAAATGTGTCTCTTCATCTTGTCAATCGCGTCACTAACCATCTTTTTTGTGTCTTCTTTAGATGCTCCCGGCTGGAATTGATTGCCGACATTAGCACCAGCTGCATCTTGTAATCCTCGCCATTCAGTATCGTTCCTTATTTCTAAAGAGTTCTTTAATACAATATCTTTCTCAACAACATCATCACCAAACATGCTTGCGTCTTCATTGTTCAGAGCATAGTAATTAGCGTCACCAAGCACCGGCTTTGCAATACCCTTATAGATCTCCTCTACCGGCCTTCCTCTACCTTGAAATACTTTAGTTGCTTTGGGAAGATCAGGAAGATTGTTCTCTGCCTTTTCGGCTGCGACACCAGGAACAACCTCTTTGGTTGTCATGATACCGGTCTGATTGCGCCATATAGTCGTGCCATCTGGAAGCTCAACGAGATATTTATAGTTCTTTGTGCCTTGTACAGTCATGGCCTTCTTGCCTGTGAGTGGCTTGATCTCTAGGATCTTTCCGGACTCAAACCTCTGCGCTGTGCCATAACTCTTGACAGTATCACCAATCTTGAATACAGGCTTATCCTCCATGTAATCTATATACATATCGTCAATAGAATCAGCGATAGCAACAGCAGTCTCATAAGTATACTTTCCTGTTCCTCCAAGCTTCTCTACAGGAGAGTTATAATACATAACCATTTCACTGCGCAACTGTGCTCCGGAGGCTGGATCTGACATTGTATCAGCATTATCAAGCTTCTCTTTCCACAAATCAAAATCATCTGCGGCCACCTTGTCAACCTTCTCGCCATTTAGTTTTATTGGAGGTGCTTTAAGGTTCTCTGATCCTTTTCCTTTGTAGTAAGGCTTCTCCGGTGTCTGCTGGACAGTAAGCATTTCTTTTGTTGCGCTAAACACATCATTAACAAAGTCCGTAGCATCTTGTTTGCTCTCAAAGTAAGCCCACCCTTCTTCATCAGCCCATCCACCAAGATCCTCATTATCCTCTAAACTCTGCCTAACTTGTTCTCCAACGTGAACCCGGAACGGTGGTTTACTCTGCGGAGCGTTCTTAGCACCTGCCTCTATCTCATTCTTTATACCTGGGATAGCTTCCTCAGACTTCTCAATCCCAACAGCGCTTCTTCCTTCTGACAATGCTGCCCCAAGAGTTACACCAGATCCTGCGAATGGATCAAAGACAACATCACCTTCATCGGTTGTCATCTTGATTATATCCCGGAGCATAGACTCAGGTTTCTTGGTAGAATATCCTGAAGGACGGGTAAGCCTAAACTTCATCTGAGGGAACTGAACTTCTCTTGCAGGAACAACAGTCTGTCCACCTTCAACATAATCAAGAGCATAGACAAGTCCTCTGGTTTCATCAACATAGGACTTCGTGATCCTTACTGCTTTACCATCATATACAGCTGGTAGGCTGAAATTACCTGACTTGTTGAAGATAATTATACCCTCTGGCATTGAAACATTACCGCGAACATTTGTTACAGGCTCGCCTGACTTGAAAAGCTTCTGCCATTCACCACGAGCTATAGGTTTGAATCCTCTACGAATGAAAGAGTTGGTGTATTTACCCATCTCCTTTGCCCCTGATGCTGCTTGAGAAAACATATATACAACAGGAGTCTCATCACCAGCCATCTTTTTTATGTGAGTAAGGAACATATCAAACTGTACAGGAGAAATTAAATCATACTTGACACCACGATTACCACCAGTAACAGCCGGAGTCTTATAAGGAATATCAAGAAACACCATGTCCGGCTTGAAGCCTTCCGCTGCTAGCTTAGGAACTTCCGTAAGCGCATCACCAGCCTGTATGTACGCAAATGTTCCATTAGGTAGAGAGAGAGTATAAACACCCGGTCGTACACGAACAAACTCACCCTCTTTAGCTCCAACACCAAGTATCCTGCGGACATTAGGCTCAACGATAGCTGTCTGCTCTGCTATCTCTTTAATACTTTTCTCTCCACCCTTGAGTACATCTTTTACTTTATCTTTTTGGGTAGTTTTAGAGTTCCAAGGATCAAGCAAAGAATCAATAACATCTATCTCCATTTGAAGTAAATCCTTAGCCTCCTTATTAACAAGAGCCATCTTTTCCTTGGCCTTCTTCTTCAAATCTTGTAACTTCTTCTTGGACAACCCTGAGTATGATCTTATCAAGGCATCTTCCGGAGAGAGATCAGATAAGCTTATACCGGCAACTATCTCAGGTTTAGAATCTGGTACATCTATATCAAAAGCACCCATTTCATCGGTTTCTTTAAGCTGTATCTGGATACCTGTCTTACCTTCCTTCTGCAACTCTCCTATAATTTGCTTGACTTGTACTTTGCTCATCAATCCTTCTTCTACAACACCCTCGCTAGTGACAATAGCCAACTCATCTTTAGAATCACCACTCCAATAGTCATCTAAATCCTTCTTCCAATCTATTTTCTCTATCTCTCCCTTACCTTGTTCAATACCGGCAACTTTATATCCTTCCGGAAGTGTACTCTTAACAGAATCGTATCTCTCTGTATCCATGAGCCTATTACGGTCCACAACACCTGTTATCTTAGCGTTACGCATAGCATCAAGATCACCACGATACAGAGCCCATAGCTCAGCAAAATCTTCATCATATCTTAGAGGAGAATCAGGGCCTTTATTACCATAGACCTTCACATAATGTGGCTCTCTATTAACAATCTTATTAGCATGTTCAGTTACAACTTCACCGCTAAAGAATAACTTTTTATCTTCCGGGCTTAGATTATCAACCTGGACATGCCCAGCTTCATGCAGCGCTGTATGGTTGTATCCTATGTGTCCTTCACCGCTATCAGCTACCCCGATCCCCTTGTATAAATTATCTCCATTCTTAATGGATGTTCCACCACCAGCCAATCCTTCATTGGTGACATCTTCAACATACATTATCCCATTCTTCGCTAGGATCTGCTTAACATCATCCGTTATCCTATCCCACTGTCCTTGCGCTTCCGGAACAACCCATATACCATTGCTATCTTTAACATATCCAAGGTTATCAAATGTAACTTCTATGTCATCTGTGTCCATAAGAGATCGGATCACAGCACCCTTCTTCTCTCTAGCGATCTTCTTATCTTCTATTATGTCTACCTTTGGCTTATCAGGATCAATTCCTGGAACAATGTTCTGAATACCAGTTTGTTCTGTACCAGTAATTTCAGATATACCCTCAACCACAGTAGGAACCTTTCCACCTACAGGTTTCTGTATTCCTGGAACACCTATCTGTGTTGCAGGGTTAACTACCTCATATCCTTTATCCATAGGAGATACTGTTGGGATCTCACCGGGCGGTAAGGCAGTCTTTGCTTTGGTTATATTACCTAGCTTAACGTTCAGCCAATCTTTCATCGCAGTCTCAAGGCTTGTTCCTCTAGCAGCTTTCTTTATAGCATCAAGATTAACGTTCACCTTACCCTCACCTAATCCGGCAGCAGTCATCTTCCTTCCTACTTCTTTAATAGTGCTTACGAGCATCTTCTCTCTTGCTAAGTTTGTAGCCGCACCCATCAATGCAATATCAATAAGATACTCACTTCCCATGGCCGCGATCTTGACAGCGTTAGGCGCCTTATCAGGAAGAAGTTCAGACAAAATCTTTATATCAAGAGGACTATATGCTTCATCCTTTATAGCAGATACAGCAAGGTTCTTTGCTTGTCCTAGCACCTCAAAGCCAAGCTGGATCAGAGGACTGTATCCCATACCTAGACCAAGCGCAGGCATACGAGCCATAACATTTCTTAGGTTCTTCTTTCCCTTAATACCTTGTTCCGGAGTTAACCCTGTCGTGTGAGTAAACATCTGATCTGCCATTCGTGTAACAGAATGATCCCAAGAAGATTGCCTTCTCTCATCTCTTTTGGCAAAGATCTGTGCGGCCTTTGACATAGTAGATGTGTCAAACAGCTCTTGCTCTAGTTCCTCTTGAGTCATAGGCGGAGCACTTCTGATCTCCGGGATAGGCTTTGTCCTCATATCCCCTTTGAACGGATCCTTTGCCCAATAGTCAGATGATTGAGGATCTGATACTTTAAGAGGTTCTTCTAAAGCAAATCCTTCTGGTAAATTTCTATTCTCTAAGATGAATCCTTCGGGTAGGTCTTTCTGTCCTTCCAGAGTAAATCCCTCCGGAAGTTCTTGGATAGGTTGTTGCTGTTCAACCTTATCAAGCTCTTCATTAACTACAGCCATCTTTTCAGGTGTAATAGGCTTAGGTCTATCACGCCTACGCTTGCGCTCCTCATCATACATATCATCTAAGGTTTGATCGGCAAGGAATCCTGTAGGAGTACCACTATCTATATCAGCGCTGTTGTAAAAGGCCATATTCCTCCGGGGATACCCAGCCTCTCTTTAGGCTGTAAATCAATTTAGATCCATCAGCGTTGCTTGCAACCTGACCTTCTTTATAAATTGTCTGAGGAGCCTGTGGAGTTACCTGTTCACTAGGAGTGGCAGGCTTACCAACTTGTGTTTGTGCTTTAGGTGAAGCTGACTGTGAAGGTGAAGATGGCTGAGCTTGTTGATCTTGTCTTGGATAGAACTCTTGCTTTGTTGTTCCATCAGGACTTGTGGTAATACTCTTAGGTCCTCCAGTATCTTGCTTAAACATCTGTCTCCGTTTCTGAAGTTTCTCTTCCTCCATTTCTTCCTGTGTCTTTACAGTTTTCTTGGCTTCATCCATCTTCTTTTGCCACGCTTGCATAACCAAAGGATCAGAAGCAGGACCGAAAGGATTATTAACCTTATTCTTTCCTGGCATCCATATATTTTTATATTCATTTTCCCAAGCGTCAGCTAGTTCTGTAGCTGCCTTGTCGTTTCTTGATTCCTTATATTCAGCCTCATATACTTTAAGCCTTCCAGATTTCCTTTCAGCTTCTATCTGTCCGGGATTAGCTTTCTTTAGTCCGGCCTTTACTTGCTCTTGCTGTGCTTGAGCCTCCTTAATAAGAAGATCGTACTGAGAGACAACACCGCCTTTACCAGTTGCATTAGAAAAATCAAACTTAGTCTTATCCATTTTATCATACCAATCAAGACCGGTTACTCCATTATAAGTAACACCCTGCTGGCCTAGAGTCATAAGATAATTTGTGATCTGCTGGTTCTTAGAATCATCATCACCTTCAAGAGTATCTTGTAGCTTTATCTTTTCATCATAAAGGCGCTTTTCTTCAAGAGTAAGCTTGTCATACTTACGCTGTTCTTCAAGAGTCAGCTTGTCATAAGTTCTGTTGCTACCAGTAATCTTCTCATTATAAGATCTTGTATCACCGGTGATTTTCTCATTATAAGCCCTCTGATTACCAAGGAGCCCAGTCTGGAACATCCTTTGATCATCAAGAACACTCTGATCGTATGCTCTATCAGCATTCTGTTGCTGATTAGCATTGTAATACTTCATATAATTCGCAAATCCTTGCAAGGCACCACCAAGGACAGGCTCTTTAGGAGCGGGAATCTCTTGTCTTACTGATCTAATCTGTACCATTTCCTCCTCCTATGAAGTTGTATTTAAGTTAAAAGTATATTGAGGTTTAACAGCTTTAAGTTGACCGGAAGAAGGATCCCAGTCGGGATTGTTTCTATTGATAACATTATTAGTTATCTTTGACCAATCAACATTACCTAATCCTGTATCCATACCCGGTTGAGCCGGTGTATTCATAGGAATAACTTGACCTTGATATGGTATCTCATTACTTCTAGGCATCTGGTTCATCATATCAAATGACTGCCCTCTACTTTGTTGAAGTCCAGAGTATTTAAGGCTATCAATATAGTTCATGATCTGTGAGTTCCTTGAAGCATAATCTCCCATAGCCTTACTACCTTGTTGCATCATAGCTTTAGGTCCAACTCCACCCATAGAACCCATAGCCATAGTGTTATCCATAGTAGATCCACCTCTTTGACCTGGCCTACCATACATCTGTTCCTGTGATTGTTGTAGCTGACGCTTTCTGATCTGCTCTAATAGGATCTCCATACCTGGAGGAAGTCTACCAGCTTGAGCGTTGAGAGCACCTTGCTGACCCATCTGTGCCATCAGCTGCATATTTTGCGCATCATACGGAGATGGTGTCATCATAGGAAGATCATAGCCCATCTCTCCACCTTGCGCGCTACTGTTTTTTATTGCGCTACTTGCTGCTCCTGCTCCAACGGAGATAACTCCTGCTGCTATAGCTCCCCAAGACATAAGTCCTCCTTTTCTAGCTCATCAAAGTTTTTAGCGATGATTTGTTCTTCTATTTTATCTAAATCTGTCTCATTAGTAACATGGACAGTTGTCCAAAAACAATCCTCTAATACATGAATCGCCCTCTTTGTTCCAGCCGGGGTAATCCCATGATATGGTGCTGATATTTCAACATTACCTTCTTCTGTAACAACTCTTACCTTACCTGTCATAACAAAATATGGATGGCATACCTTATGAATCTTACTTGTAATTACTGTTCCAGCCGGCATAAATATTGTCCTGATATAACAACCATCAGCAAACTCGTGTGTCAATGGACACATCTTATCCAGTTCTTTTCCTGTTACAGCTCCGGGTACATTACTTAATACCTTCTCAAATAGTCCTATAGAGTTACGATAGGCTAACGTATCCGAGGTTTTTCTTGGCTGTAACGACATACAATCTTTTTGTTCCTGCGCCATCGTCATAGATAACCAACTGTCCTTCTGATACTGATTTAACTGTTGGTAAAATAGAAGTGTGCTTGACGGATAGTGCTTGTGATCTTATATCGTCAAGAACATTATTAAGAGCACTAACCTGTGAGTTTTCTAAGCTTACAACATCTGAGGTTTTGTCTATCATTATATAATCGTCCTGTGTGGTGAGAACAATCCTTTTATTTCTGACACCTTAAATGAATACAGATCATTCTTTGATACTTCAAAGTTTACTTCTTTTCCATATGCTGTAGAAGGAAAATAACTATCCCACTGAGTAGGATAACTATCAAGCGGGATAACAAATGTTCCGCTAGCATTTTCGGTCTCCCATAATATGTTAAAAGAACCCTCAGAGCCAACATGCCGGCTTATAATCTTCTTAAAGATTTTGTCCATAGAGGGCATATTGAAGTTCCTTAATCCTATTCTATACCGGAAGTTAACAGAAGTCTCCGCTATCATAAAACCGCCATGATATTCGTATCTTATCACATACCCATCAGTGAAGTAAACTCTAGGATTAGAAACTGTTGTATCAGCAGCACTAAACTCTATCTTATACTGAAGCCAATTGCTAGCAGTTGATAGTATTTCGCTACCGTTTGGATTTGTTAGGCCGGCTGACCAAGCTGCACCCTCGCAGGTCGCTTGATCTATGCCGGTCCTTGTGTGTAAAATAACATTATCTAAACCTACAATAGATTCATTCCAATATATCTTTAACAATGTATCAGCATCAATCTGCTGTGATGGAGATACCCAAGTTCCTGTTGTATAAGTATTGCTATCAGCATCGTTGTAAGGCCTCATTAAACCAAGAACCTTCTTCATTAGCCTAAAAGTAATTGAAGGAGGATCTCCAAGATCAGAAGAAGCGCTTGTAAGAACAACCTGGTGCGTATGAGGAGCAGCATATCCACCAGCATGATACCCACCATTAGCCCAAGTAGCGCTCTCTGTGCTTGTTTGAAATGATCCGGCTGTATGTGTATGAGAATAGTTAGCTCTATCACCTATTACTGGCTCTGTATCTCCTATCTTGATGTATCTTCCGTCATAGGTAACATCCTCTGACCAGCCATTCCCCGGAGTTCCTGAAGAAGCATAGAGAGCGTAGCAGTATTTATTAACACCATCCCAAGAAGAAGTCTCTCCAACCTTCTTTATAAGCGGCATAGCAACATAATTAACCTCCCAAGTATCATTTGTTTCTGTGCTCAGAGCGCCTGTGACGGTATGGTTGTGCCCAAAGCGAGGACCTAAATTACCGCTATCTGACTGAGCAAGATTACCAGCAGCTGTTCCTGTAGGTATAGAGAAGGTATGGCTGTGTGTAGAAGAAACTTCTGTTGCTAAGTCCTCTGTTCCCTGAACAATATAATATCCAACACCGGTTTGCTCTTGCCACCCTTCTGGTGCTGTTGCTTGATCCCAAAATACAAGAGATCCATCTGGAAACTCATACTCAACAGTAGTGTTGTTTTTCTTAAACATCCTATATAAAATACTTCTTGGTATAGGATTAGAAGAATTAGAGTAAGCAGCTACTTCATGCGTGTGAGCAGATACAGCGTTAGGATTACCGTCACCATAATTCGTAATAGTTCCAAACCACATCTCAATAGAACCAGTCAATAAGTGAACGTGACTAGTTCCAGCATTACTTGTTCCAGCAGTAGTGCTTATCTTTATAAGTTTTCCCTCGTTCCCTGTTATCTCAGTCCAACCAGATCCTGGATCTCCAGATTCATTATCCCAAAAGATCACAATGTCATCCGGTATAGGATCAGAAGAAACAGCAGATCCTATCTCCATATAGGGAGAGTTCTCTGTACCACCAATGAAGATATTAGTTTCAGAAGAATAGTTATTGCAATCTGTCTTTGTCCTAAGCCTATAAACGCTATTCGTATCCTTTTCTTTAAGTAAGAAACCATTACCAGAATCACCAAAATATAGGTCTCCGATCTCATCATCTCCTACTCTAGCAGCAAAGCAGTTAGGTCCTGTAATATCTGTTCCTGTCCAAGAATCAATACAAAGAGCCTCACGCTTCAAGTTATACACAAGCATTCTATTATGGTTCTCAGAGGCAGATGTCTTGTCAGTATAAGCAGCTAAGAAATTCTCTTTATGAAAATACCCAACAACATCATTATAGTTTGCCGGAAGAATATCACCTGTATCAAATTCATCAAAAATAGGCTGCGCGCTAGCACCATCAAATATGTACCAGTGATCCCAACCTAAGAAGATAACACCATTAGGTGACTGAGTGATAGACCACATAGCCGGACTACCGATCCAAGCAACAGGATCATCAGCATACCAAGTTGCCGGATCTGCACCAGACACAGCAGAAGTAACGTGTATCTTCCGGATAGAGTTCTTTTTAATACAGACCATGCGATCAAGCTGAATAGGTATCCCCATGATCTCATCACCATCATCCGGACTAATCTCCATATAATCTAAGTTTGTATTGATCTGTATATAATGAGGAAGGTAAGGAAACCCGTAGTATATCTTATTTGGATCGTTAGGATCTCCGGTTACAAACAACCTCTCCCTATGTAATTTCAGGATAGAGCCTTTTGGCATATCATCTGTAATGGCTGGATAGGCTGTCGTTAGTGATCCATCCGCTATATTGTCAGAGTATGTTTCAGTCGTATTATCTGCGAGGGTAGTGAGGAGTTTGAGGGCAGAACCATCTCCTTCGGTTCTGTATATCTTGCGGTTAGTCGTTCCGATTGGTCCTAGTGGGATTTCAGACAGCTCTATCCTGAGATTTGTAGCATCTGTTGTAACTGAATTTGATACCGCGCCTGTATTCATAGCATCATCATCAAAGGTTACAGCATAATAATAGGTCTTAGAAGCCTCTAGGTTTCCGCCTGCTGCGCCTAGAACAGCCTTACAAGCACCTAACTCCCAAGTAACGTTGTCAGAAGAACCATCCCAAGACCACATGTTATCAAAACCATTTGAGACAATTAACTGATCTTTGTATGTAACAAAAGAACACCGCTTGCTATCAGTAAGATCTTCCCGGATTACCGTAGCAACACCGGCATCTGTTATGGAATAAGCATTCGTTCCAGAAATAGCTACCCATGTAGCAAGACCACCTGAAGTATAATAACGATAAGCACCAACAACAGGCTTACCAATAATGCCACCAAGGACAATATTGTTCAAATAAGAAGATGGCTCTCTCTTATCTAATGCGCCCGGCTCATTCTCAAACCTACAGTTCTGAGCAAGCTCAACCCACTTGTCTTTAAGATCAAAGTCTTCAACCTTAGAGTTCATGCCTGGGATCGTCTTGATATACCATTCTTTTACAATAGCGGATATACCCATTACATTATATTCCTATAGTTTTTCATAATAATTTCATCATCTTCACGCTCATTCTGTTTCTCAACGTGATAGTCTTTAAGCTTTGTCATATACTTATTCCACTGATCATTAGCGCGCTCGGCCCAACCACGATCCTCAAGTCCTGTTGCAACAGTGAAGTCTACAGCTGCAAGGTGAAGATTTATAGGTAGTGTTGGAGACTCAGCATCTCCGGTCGTTCCATCAGCAATATCAATGTGGTCCTTTGAATAGTAAATCTTTAATGGTGCACCATCATGCTGATCGTTCGGAGGAGGATAGATACCTATAAAATCTTCCTCCCGGCTCCAGTAATACTGCAACGGCTCGCTTGTCTCTGAATCCTTGTTGTATGTGATAATACCTGAACCTAGGTCTGTATATGTATAACCAACAAGGCTCTGCCATTCCTCTGATTCTGCATCAAGGTCAGGCCGCCTTGTAGGCTCAAGCCTCTTATAATCCTTTCCCTCTCGCTTAAAGTAAACCTCATTAACAGCGAAGATATTAGGATCCAGATTAGTTAGAGAGAACTCTGTCTTTGCCTCAGCAACAGTATTAGGTTCACAGCTCTGAATGTTTATATATCCTATGCCTCTAAGACACTTAGTCCTCCAAGCGATATTCTTACATCCAAGGTTTATATAGTTATTGAGCTCTGCATCAGACCAAAAAGCTTGAGTAGTTTCACCCAATCTTTTTCTGGATAAATCCCTAATCTCTTTTCTTGTCATCACTTCTCCTTTAGTTTCAACTGCATGACTTCGTTAAAATAAAACTTAGACATGCAAACATCTTCATTCTCCAGTATCCTAATGTCAGTATCTTTTATAGGATATACTGTTATTCTTTTACTTGCGCATCCTACCAATAGCAGCGTTAAGGTAAGAAGCGCGACGCTTTGGATTAGTCTCTTTGAGTGCATCAACGATCTCCTTTGCTATTACAGCCTTTTCCTCAGCTTTCTTCTTGTTCGTCTCTGCTTTAAGGCCAAGAAAGAACATTATAATCTTAAAGAAGTTAGCGATGGCTTGGATCATGTGGTTGTGCTCCCTCTGTTAAGAGCAATGTATTTACCAACGAACTTAATGACCCACTTCAAGGCATCATCATCTTTCAACGTAGGCGTTAGCTTAACGATGATTGATGCTGCACCTATTACTGCTAGGTATGCTGCAACGATTTCTGCCCAATGAAGTGAAATGTAACTCATTACTGTGTTTATAAAAGCTCCCATTGTAATCCTCCTTATGCGTCACCTGACGCGTCTGCTCTAATTTCATCATATTTCATACCCCAACCTGCAAAAGAACCTTTCTTCATTGAGGCATGCCGTTTAACTTTGACAGGGAAATTACACCTAGAACACCAGAAGTATTTTTCCTCGCCCCTTATACTAAAGTTTCTACCTGTGAATACATCATCAGTTTGTAACTCTCTTGCTCCATATTCTTTATATAAAAACGTCCCGCACTGAGGACAACCACCGGTAGTGATGGGATCCTTGATGTAGCGGACGATAGTAGCACCTATCCCGGTGTGAGGGTCAACAACTAGCCTAGTATTCAAACCTAACGTTCCTGGTCTAACGATTCTTGTCTCAAATACATAAGGGTCATTGACCGTTGCAGTCATAGCAAAGAACGCTGCGTAATCTGGTATCTGCGTAATATCTATGTTGACGTCATCATAGAGCGTTGACACCAAGTCCATGCTTGCCAGTTGCGTCCAGGTGTTTTCATCAAGCCCAATAATAATGCTCAAATGGAAATCACCACTCTCGCCATCAGGAATAAAGTGTGCATCGTTTGGTCCTATCGCGTATATTCCAAGATGAAGTGGATGTGGCGGTATGAACCTAGCGTTGTTAAAGGTGTTGTCAAGAAGCCGTCCATCCATATGTAATGGACCATCAAGTATGTCATCTAAAACTATGAACGGTGATATTGATATTGTTGGAGCATTGAGCGTAAGGTCGCCATACAAGTCTAGGTATTGCTGTTCACCGTAAGGGTTAGTATACGAATATCCTGTGTTCAAATCCCGGTCAGGGTAGATTACTTCAAACGAGTATGCCTTTACATTTACTACTCTTAGGCTACCAATGTACAGTACTAATGGGTCTGTGGTGGCTGGCGTAAACTGAGTGTAAAGCGATTCGTAGGCCCCGTAGTTTCCATGTGAGCCAACCCACCAATATAGAGTAACCCACTGATTTAGCCTTCTTATCTCACCTATCATCCAAGGATCCCTGTCTCCCGGTATAAAGTGGAAAGTAAGTACCCCATCGGGAGTTAGTGGAACATTAGGCTCATACCCTGGATATTTCTTTGAGATGCTCATATACTGACTAGACCACACATCAATAGCAACCCACTGAACATCAGCCAAATCTATTGTAAGAGGCAGGACAACCCCATCGTGCTGTGCAACAAGGGCAAGAGGATCTGGTATCTCAACTGTCCAGTCAAAGTCCGGAACAGTCCAAACCGTTCCTCTTATATCTAAGGTGTCAACTTCTACAACTAAATCAGTAGGAACGGCTGACATATCATATATATATGCCCAAGTCCTGCTGGTTCTTCCACCTTCATAGGTATAAGATGCAGCGTATGAATAAACCCTGAACCCTGTAACGTTAGTCCAGTCTCCTGTAATTGTCGGAGTGGAAGTCTTTACTTCATTTGCCTGAGCATCTCCAGGGTAATAAGGGTCAGTGTACTGCCAAACTGTAGTCCATACACCGCTTATCCTTAACTGCATACGGTGCAAAATCTGAGGGTTTACTCCCCTGTTAGCATAGTTTCCTGTGTAGGCGTTGCTCTGACCATACATCTTTGAATAGACCTCACCTACAGCTACAGGTGTAGGCCATGTGTGCGTGACTGTAGCTGAGCAAGCACCGAACTCTCTATCCTTACCAGATGCTAATTGGCTAATCCCGTAATACGTTGAAGCATTTCCATCGTGAGATTCAGGACCAGAACCATAATAGTATTGAATGTACCCTCCGGGATGCTCTCCACTATTACCCCAATAGGTTCTATGGTATGTTGTAACTACGCCTGGAAGATCTATTATATTCATTCCCCTACTCCTGATCCTATTGGTGGTGTTGGGTACCAGTTTTCGTAGTATTCATCCGGTGATACAGGCCACGTCTTGTTAGGATTTGCAAATGGCAAGAGTAAGTTAAAAAGTTTATCTCCCCAATTCACATCTGGTTCAAAGAAGTAAGCCGTAAACTTCGTGCAGTACCTATCGTTAAGCGCGTTATCCGGAGCTGATTCTGAATAAAGATAACTTCTTATTTCGTAGGGTGGGTCAAGTGATGGGTTGTAAATATTCGTATATCTAATCCAGTTTACCCTGAATGAGTATAGACCAAGAGCATAGGTTGGGTCTCTTCCCCAAGCTTCACTCGTCCTGAAGTCACCTACATAATCAAATGCTTGTAATGTTCTTAGTACATTCAAACCGAAAGGTGGGACAGTACCACTTCCTGACCCTTCTTTAAGGGCTGTTCCAATAAGCTCAAACGTTGTCGGGCGTATTGTGGGTCCTGATGGTGAGTCGTTCGCAGTAATCACGGCCTCAATAGTATTCATGAGAACACGTTTCGTATCAGCCGTAATAGAGACGTTGTTTATTACCTCGGCTTCTAATCCCAACGTTTCAGGGAACACAGCCGTCCCGCTCACGGCAAACGTAACAGAGTTAACGGTCATTGTTAAAGGCAATGTGAAAGGCCCCGGTGCATTGATCGTGATGGAGCTGGTCAATGGACTAGGAAGATGCCTAACAATAGTCTCTGGTATCCCAAGGTTTGTAGATAATCTCTGAGGTGTTGGTGTTTTTGAGTCACTAACTCCAGCAGCCGGCAAACCGGATACCGATAACTCTAAAGTACTAGGTGCAACCGTCCGGTTTATAGGAGTCGTAACTTCGTGAAGCGTCAATGCTAGCTCCCTCGCTTCGTCCGGATCTATGTACTGTTGATAATATGTTTTATTAGCCATCTTCCTAGTCCTTTGAGTTTATGCTAGGGAGATAATCCCGTTGCTGTGCCACTGGATCGTAAATGTTCCAGAGGTTACTGTCTGAGGTCCACCAAAATCAATGGAGCAAATCAGATCATCTGTTGCAACAGTATCATCCCAGAGAACTGCATGATAAGCAGTGAACGTTGCTGAAGTCCAATCCCTATCTTCTGCATCCCAATACGTTGTTGCCGCCTCAGTAACACCCTTACCATTAAGCGTTGCTCCACCCTGAGTGTAACCACCCAAAGTAGGAAGCTCGTTAGTAGTAGTGTAAACTGTGTCGGTTGCTGTGAACGCGTGATTGACATCATAGAGGGCGACGTTGATAACGTCCGCTACAAGATCAACTTCCTTGTTCATGAGGTTCGCTTTGAACCGGTTGTAGATTCCACTTGGCATCTTTTTCTCCTTTTGTTACTGGTTTAACTACTTTTCTTTCTTCGCTACGATAGGACACTCTGGTAATGAAATCACAGTGTCATATCCCCCGTTCGCGTTTGGTGTTGTCTCGGTTGTGATGTCAACTTCCGTTTCAACTTCTCCAAACATGATCTTACCTTTTGAAACATG
>Ga0307376_10002885_pt1 | contig 16377 bp, 25 predicted proteins | sample TR2MG_FD_202536 | JGI IMG/M metagenome (GOLD analysis project Ga0307376, IMG submission 202536) | Soil microbial communities from Risofladan, Vaasa, Finland - TR-2 | ecosystem: Environmental > Terrestrial > Soil > Coastal area > Acid sulfate soil | place: Finland: Risofladan, Vaasa | collected...
TTAGGTAGTGGGATCGGGATCGGCTCGTCCGGCCCCATGATCCGAACTGTTCCCATTGATAGGATGATCCTTTCTAAATCATTTCCGTATTCTTCTTTCTTGCTTTTGATGAATGTTTCAATATGGTCTTTATCACTCTTCTCATATACCGGGATGCTATGGATAAGGAGCTCGCGTTTTGGATCGATGATTAGGATCCGGGTCATGGGTGATCATCCTTTGCGGTGAATGAATGTTCTGCGAATTCCTGCAATACAAAACGGACTGCCTGTTTTATCGAAGGGTGATTTTTCAGATCTCTCAGATCTTCTTTTTTGGCGATCGCTATAAGAATCCGATAATCCGATCGATAAATACTGACGGTTATTTTTCCGGGATCTCTCATCATTCACCATCCGCTGAACATGCCGGGATAACCTGCCGGCGCTTCCGATACTTCTTAACCGGGTAAGCCTCGCCCGGAGATCCGCTCATCCCAGCTGCACGCTCCCGCCCTGCATCGGTCCACTGTCCACCCTCATCATATGCTCGATCGAGATTGCGGGAGGTCATGCTGGTACCTCATCGGAGAGCATCCCCAAATCCATAAACCGCTGCAGGCCGCTTGAATGACAATGCGGAGAAAAGAACAGGGCTTCCTTATGCCGGTTCTCCTCTCCTTTACATTTTGTTTTATCCTTCGCTTTGTTGGCAAATCCTCCATGAGCAGACCAGCGGTGCACGGTCCAGCCATCATCCTTCAGGCTCTCGTGCTCCTCGTAATATCCGGCTAATACGAGCCGGTACGTTTTACGGTCCCCACGAGCCCGGCACCATTCCCGGACCTCATTCGCTGCAGTCAGGCTTTCTTCATGGTAGATTGATGGATCGCGGCCGGCTTCGGATGAGTACGGCGGATCGAAAAACATCGCACATGTACCCCGATCATCCTGCCAATCGCCACCACAAACCCGGGACCAATCGCCGCAGACGACACGGACACGCCGGAGCCTTTCGGAGAGCTGCCTAAACCATTGATACAAGCCCGGGGTATAGGGATCGCGTACATCCAGGAGCGGTTCCGTATCATCTACCAGAGTGATTTTGTGGACTCCGTGTGCTCCGCTAGCTCCGAAACATGGACGCCTGCAGACTCCGGTCTCGTGATTCAAGAGAGGGATCTGACTGTTGATCGAATTGTCGTTCGATATTTGCGGCCGCCTTCCGGGGATCTGACTGTTGATACCGGCTTGTGAATTTGCGGTTCGGTCAGGGTATCGGTTCGCATCATAAAATCCGGTTTTATGTACTCCTTTTGCGTTTGTGATATCGGGTATCGCAAGAGGCCGGGTGAGCCCGGATCCTATCCAGCATGACGCCGCCCATATCCAATACCCTGCCATCTTTACATCGTGCCATTCGGGATCTCCGCAAAGGTTCTGCAGGAGCTCGGCATTTTTCAGGAGATACCAGCGCCGGGCATTGAGATCCGCATGATTGACCGGCCAATCACAAACTTTGGCTACTGCGTCCGGTTCCATCTGCAGGGACCGCCAGACATTTGCCACGTACCCGTCTTTATCGCAGATTGTTTCCATGTGCTTTGATGGGTTGTAGTCCGGACGATTCAGGAGAACCGCACACGATCCGGCGAATGGTTCTATGTAGTGCTTTGGCTGCCCGAGTGCCTGCCATACGACATCGGCAACGGTTGCCTTTCCCCCGAAGTAAGGGAAAGGGGCTTTCAGATCGGTTATCATGCGAGTGCACCCCCGCCGGGATCTCCCCGCGACCATCCGAGCGCATCCAGATAGCCGGCCCTCCCTTTCTCCCGGGCCGTGTGCAGGGTCCGGAGCCATACGGGGATCTCTTCGTTCCGAGTGGTTCCGATAAATTCATAGGATGATTCTATTTTTTCGGTTTCGTCCGGTAGCTCTCGATCGGTATTGAGAGCCCGGGAGTTTGTAAAGAATCGTTTGTTTATTGACCAGTACATCCCATGCCCGGCTTTAACCCGTACTCCCTTCCCGAGATACTTTGCGAGATAATCAACCGGTAACCGGTTGCGGGCATCCTTTGGCTGTGCTTTCTGCCATACCCATTTTTCGCCCTCTTTCTGTATTGCGTAAACATGGATACGTTCGCCCTGTCCGGTTGCCATCCAGTCGAGCGCGATATCTTCCCAGTACCCGAGATATGATTTTCCGAATATTACCACGTGACCATGAAGGAGGCCGTTCTTTTGAAACTCGTACACCTGCATATATTGAGGCCTGAAATTTGCCGGCGCCGATGCTTCTAAGGTTTCTTCTTCTGTTAGCTCGATCCGGTCCGGTTCGGTTTCCCGGATTTTCTCGAGCTTTTGATCACAAAGATATTTTTTTGACATTGGCAAAAGTGCCTCTTTGCGTTCGTCCCTGGTAAGAGCGGTCCGCGTGATCGAGCCGTGACCTTTGCAGCTGGGACAGGTCCGGATTTTTTCTTTTCCGATTCCTTTTAATTTCCCGGTCCCGTTGCACCGGTAACACCGCTCTGATTTTTTCCGGACTTCCCGGATCTTCTCAACCTCGATCCGCTTCAGGTCTAGCAGTTCATCCCGCCGGGCCATGCGGTTTCTTTTGGTGAGCTTTGACATGTACGCGTTCCATGCAGCGGAATAAAACCGGTCAACGTGCCATAGTGAGGTCCGGTGTTGGTGTTTTGATATTTCTGACGGGGGATAAGAGGTTAATGTGAGCATAACGCCGGTGTTGAATCCCTCGCTCGCTTTTTCCCATATCCGGTGATACCTGGCAATTATTCCATCCTGCCGGGTGGCATCGGTAAACCGGGTTTGATAGTCTATGAATTTTACTTCCCCGGTTTCTTTGTGCTGAAGGGTGATCTGTAACCCTTCGATGCCATCAGCGTATTTTTCAAAACTGGTTTGCACCGGTGCAAGTCCCTTGATCATCTCGTCATTCAGTACCCGCTTATCCCGGCGCTTGAACATTGAATGTTTCCGGATCCCTCGCAGTCTAAAGATCGCGTCCATGCGGTCCCGCTTTGTCCGGACGGAAACATAGTACGGACAATGCTTTCTTTTTTGCATTCTCATCTTTGCAAGTTCAAAGCCGGATTTTTCCCGGGCTTCCTGCATTTCCTGACGTGACTTTGCACCGCGTAAAAACTGGTTTGAATTTTGCACCCGGCTTATCAAGGCAAATAGGTTCTCTTGTGGCACGACGAAAAACGGTTTTTCCAACTTTTTTACAGTGGAAATATCAGTATCGGGCTCCGTCGGGGGTGTTCCACGCGAAACGATAGGGGGGGGGTCTTTGCGGAGTGCTTTTGTAAAGATGTTCTGTACGCTGCTTTCTATGGCATCCATCCGCTGTTCATTGGTTTTATCCCAGTCCACGTGTGATCGCCTTTCTAATCGTACATAGCCGAGCCGTGCAAGGGCTTTACAATGCCGGTACACCTGCCAATAGATCGGATCGTCCGGGATCTTCACATCCGGTTTAAACTTCCGGACTATATCGACAAGTTTGATCGAGCCGCTGTTGATGAGCGGATACATCCAGTAAGTGCATTTTTGATCGCGGTCATTGACCGAGAGTAATTTGATATCCTTTAAGGGATACCCTGAGGTAGCCGGTGACATTCTCTTTTCCCTCCGAGCCTGGTAAGTTACGCAGAGAGATCGGGTGTGTCCCGGCAAATTTGTTCATTTATTCCAGCTGAGTGATACGCTTTTTCTTTTTCCGTGAGAGGCCGGATCGATAACATCACGTATCCTTCAGGGATACCGTACCCTTCCTGGATGTGGGTAATATATCGCAGCTCATACGAGCCTGTGTATCCATGGAATACATCATATTCACGGAGGATTAGGGTATCATAAACTTTGAAGTCCCGATCGTTCTTACGGAACTCCGCTCTTTTTTGATCCAGACTTACGCAGATGAAAGGATTCGGGTTTGTTTTTAGCTCGTGATACCGGGACTTTGTGGAATTATCGGGCATCAGAATAGTGATTCTGCCGATGATGGGGTCCGGGCCTGGCATTAGCAACACCCCGAGAGAGATCCCGCAATCGCCCCGGCCAGCTCTGCCGGCATGGCATTAGCGATCATCTGTGCGATCTGTGATTCGTTCCCTTTCCACTGATACGCTGCCGGGAATCCCTGAAGTGCAGCGGCCTCCGCTAATGAGATATTGCGGCATTCGTCCGGATGGACCATGTACACCTTTTTGAGATTAACCACGGCAGGAGCCGGGCGATCCCATGACAACCGGATCATACTCCTGAATTTCCCATTCATGCCGGTCCATTCATTCGGTACAGATCTTTTGAGGGTTTCCAGTGTTGCCGGGCCGGACTGCATGACACCCCAATTTTCCCGGATGCCGGCGAGAGCCTCCCGGACCGTGCCGGCTTTCTGTGGTGCCGGTAGTTCCCACTTTTTCCCACGGAGGCCGATCACTATCCACCTTTTCCGGGTTTGTGCAGCTCCATACTCCGCTGCATTGAGATAGAGTGATGAAACCTTATAGCCGACAAGCTCTCCGGCTTTGATTACAGAATTTTTCCGTTCTGCAGGTACTCCCGGTACATTCTCCATGCAGAAAAACCGTGGTTGTATTTCCTGGACGATCCGCATAAACTCACCCATGATCTCATTCCGTGGATCATCGGCAGATCGCTTTGTATTGATGATACTTGATCCCTGACAGGGTGGACCGCCGATCACTCCGGTAATCCCGTCAAAATCCCCCCGGCATCCGGACAGGAGCCGGATATCTTGCCGTCTTACGTCAGTTTCCGGATGGTTCGCCGCGTATGTGCTGACAACCTCCGGCTTAATATCAGCAGCGTGAACGATATTGAAGAAAGGAGAGAATCCCGCTGCCATGCCACCGGCACCACAACACAATTCCGCGATTGTCGCGAAATGGTTATTCTCTGACATGAACACGACCCCCTTTTTGATCTGTCTGCGTTTGTAATATCCAGAATAAAACAAACAATGTACCGAAATACACGATCCATTGTATTAAGAGAAGGATCTCAAACGAAGACCATAGATAGTCGTATCCTGATGATCTGACTAAACACCAAAGGCCTTTATCACAAAATCCAATTTGTAAAAATGCGAAAAGACCGTATGAAACGGTAAAAAGGGTTAACAGGATTTTACTTTTATGAATGAATATGAGTGATAAGATGAACGGTAAAAATAAAGTTACAACATTGGAGAAATATCCAATATTACCGATTAAATCAAATTTAAAGCAATTTTTCCAACAATTCGCGCCTAAATCAGCACAGGGATACATTACTAACTGCATGATAATATTGATCGCTATCAGGTATATTACCTGATTTTTTGTAAAAATTAATTTTGAGGGAAAAAGGGTTTTATTTTTATGTTTCTCGTATCCTGTAATGATTCCGGTGAATAACACAACGCAAATAAAAAATAAAATCATTGCAGGGAGTACCGTTTTTAAAAAAATCGGGAAATCGAAGATCATGCTCGCCTCACAATAGGATCGAATCTGACAAAGAATGATCTCCCGCATCTTGTCCGAAATGATTTGCCTATCATTTCTTCGTTTTTGCACTCGCAGAAAAGTTCAGTGTCACAACAGGGCCAATGTGAATTCCCCGTTCCGCATCGATGGGTATTTTGCGGAGAATTATCGTTCTGCGTCATAAAGACACCTCTGCTTTGAGATACCACAAATTAAGAGCGGCGCATGGTGATCCTGTAATCGCAGACATCCCGATACGGAGGCCGGCCTGTTGAATTATTCTTTTGAGAATTGTTTTTTTCTCATCTGTAAGAGTATCTATACTCTTTCCGATGATCTCTGATGGGTATTGGTCTGCTGTGCATGGGTTCCTTTTACAATACCGGCATGGGATCATCCATCGTTTCGGTTTAGGGATATTCTCCGAAGTCATGGCAATCCCCCACATTCTTTTTTCAGATTGTCAAAGAGGAACATGGCAACATTTCCCACGTCACCCGGTTCCCTCATAATTGCAGGAACAGACTTAACCGCCCATCTTGGCATTGAATCCCCGCCCGTCAATGGGACATAATCAGATCGAGAATCTGGATACCAAAAACATTCGTGCAGCTCTTTAACTTCCTCGTCAAGTTTTTCAAGGAGATAATCAAACGTGCAATTTTTCCATGTCCCTTTATGATCATTCTCTCGCAGAACCATCTCCATAAACCGGGCAAATTCCAAAACTTCAGGGCGGCAGTTTTGGATCTTTATCAATGAGAGTTTTTTTGCAAATGGTTTCCGCTTTGAAGAATTATCGTTCTGCGTTGTCATGGACCGCTCACCACCGAAAGAAGAAACCAGTTTTCCGTCATGAGTTCCTCGCCTTTCATCATCTCGTTTATGCGTTGGGTGGCATCTTCTTCAGAACCCGCCCATACGTGAATTTTGATGGTCCCGTGAAACATTTTTTTAGATCCTATCAGGAAGGACCGCCCCCTTTTTACTATAACTATCCGGGGATCTTCTAACGTAAATCCTGAATCCTCGCCGATGTCACAATGCGATAAAAACAAGATGTTACCTGGGGCCTCTGCTTTCTGTGTCTCTGCCGGATCTTCAGGCCCGAACATCGACAGGATAGGAACTGACAATTTTTGCAAATTTGACTGATTGATCCCTTCGATGATGCGAAAATTGTCCATAATCTTTTTATCGGTCGACAGCACATCTGTTATCACTGAATTTTCCTTTGGGGGGAATTCTTCAGTTCCAATTTTTTTCAAGTCTTTTGTCATAATTTCACCTGAGTGCGTTTACACTCTCTGATCTTTTGGCTCTCTCTTTCAGGCCGTATATCCCTTGGCACCGGATTTGAACCGGTGCCACCGGTTACGCCTGTTATCACAGGACAAGAGAAACCGAGCGATCAACCCGGGTCCGGTTCTGGGATACTTTAAGATGAGTTCCGGATTTAATAAAGTTTACTATTTAATAAAGTGGCATTAACCACGGGTATTGTATCCATGCAGTTATACCCATAAATAACGCTAAAAATGAGATTGTATAAAATGAAGGGAAATATTTACACATCAAAATACCACCGGGCAGATCCAAACGTTCCGAATTCTCCGATTAATGAAATATCGGTTAATTGGGTTTCTTTTGGTATTTCATATATAATAAAACCGTCGTGTGCATTCCCCGGACCCATTCTTAAAACGCCGATCTTCGTAGCTAAAAAACCTCCGCTTTCCGGATTTTTGCCGGTATAAAGAACCTGATAACCGAATGGTGGGGCTGTGACTGTATTATAGAAATCATAATAATAATCGAATTCTTTGATCCTCACTACAGGATTAAATGATTCATTTATTTCTGATGCCATGATTCGATCCTTGACCTGAAGTCCGAATGCGCGATCATCAAAGGCCCAAAACCCGGGATCGTCTTTTGTTGAATTCCCGATCATTTCTTCGTGAATCCATACGGCAAAATATCTCTGTCCGGGCTCGGGCCGCTGCGTGTAATAGTTCCCGGTGCTCGGATTCCACCACGTATAACGATCCAAAAATCGATACCGATAAGCAACAATGCCTATCTGAAGGTCTTTTAATCCCTGAACACCCGCACGATAGAATTGATACCATTGACCTAGTGATCGATCCCCTGGCGTGAATGGATCAACATAATCGATATTGAGGGTGGGGATCGCTTCGGGTGTTATGGTTGGTTCTGGTGTAAACACTGTTATCATTGAAACGTTTTGTATCGGCTGGGCTATTTTTTCCTCTGGTTTATCAAAGGTTATCATTCCCGAAGATGCGATAAAATAGAGAATAATTCCGAATACAATAACGAATGATATAAGGGATTCCATTATTTCATCTTTTTTGCATTTTTCATTCATTAAAATCAACCTCCATTTCTATATCTAATAAATCATATCGATTCATATTCACCGGTATTTTATAACCTTGGAGATCCGCAATAAGACTCTGATATTTATTCAGATCGGGTTCCATTTCATCGAGGATCTCTTTTTCCTGTATTTGTTCTGTTGTTGGATTGTCGAATTCACCGGAATATTCGATTTTCATTTTTGGTTTTGGGAAAAAGGGAAACGGCCATGGAAAGTTTTGAGGATATGTGAAACCCCCGGCATATACAAACATTCCCTGATCTGGCCGATATCCCGAGGTATAAGAGTTGAATTTCGAGAGCGTGTTATTTTCTGTAGATTCGACTTTTGCACCACGGCACAATAAGACATTAATAAGATTTTCCCGGGTTCCTGGGGGAAGGTTCTTAAATCCTTGTGCCATCAGGACCAGCCGGATCCCATACGCCCGATCTTCCAGAGATAATTCTGTTATGAGTTCTGATAATTGATTTCTCTCTGAATTGCTCGTTATTTTTTCGCCGGCCAGAAACCAGTGGGCCTCATCTCCGACAATACAAAGGGGCAGGATCCGGGGCATGATATTTTTACCGGTCCAGAACGATAAAGATCGGAATAATTCGCCCATCCAGACGCGTGAGCTTTCTGATTTTTCGAATGCTCTTCTGAAACAGAATATATTGATATGTCCTTTTTTTACAGCCCACCACGACGACCCGGGATCCGGGGCTGTAACAACTTCAGGATGATCTTTAATTTTTATATATTTTTTTTCTTCTTTTGACCATTCCTTGATAATAACATTGCAGCCTTTTGGACATACGATCCGTACTGGTGTTCCGAGTGTTAATAACGGGAGTATTTCGCCGTTTTTGGCACTATCCAGCCAGACCACAGTTTCTTTCGTTGTTTTGATCCATCTCACCAACCAGTACCCCTTTTGTGTTTTCCCGGATTCCGTGGTTCCGACGATGAATAGATGATGTCCTTTTTTGAATAGAAATTTAAAAAGGAAATGGGCTCCTCGTGACTCTAATGCGAATTTCTGTTGAGCCGGGATGAGTGATTTAAACCAGTGGGGATTTAGTTTATAGCTCATCCGACCATTTCCTGATCGACAACAATATTTTCAATTAATTTACCTTTCATTGCAATCTCCCAGAGTGAATCGAGAATCTGTGCTAAAAGCTCACTATAATTATTTTCTGCGGTTGAAAAGCTCGCATGATTCTCGAAAATCGATAGATAATTCGTGCCGGCTTGATCCAGAAGGATCTTTGTTGCTCCGATCAGCATATCGACCCGATCAAGATGTTTTCCCAGCTCGGTGAGTTCTACTTTTGCCAGCATCGCGGAATAGAGTGAACGATAGAGGATTTTTCTTTGCTCATAGCTCATCTCTTCGCCCTGTGCCTGGAGTAAGCCCATGAAGATTATACCGCCGGCCCCAGCTTGCCGATAATCGGCCATGCCTCTTCTGACTGCCATCAATGACCCCCGTCTTTATATTTTTGATCGATATAGTCATAGATGATTATTACGGCCATTCCTAATAAGAAAGAAAGGATTGCCATGTTATAAGCATCGTTGAAAGAGATCAGATGTTGGAATATTCCCGGATCTACACAGATTTTTTCTTGTGTGCCGTTGACGATCGAGATCCACGGCACTGAACCAGAACTATAAGGTTGCATTTATCGTGATTCCTCCTGTTTTTTATTACCGCCCATGAATGATTTGATTGTGTCGAAAATCCCAGATTTCTTTTCGTCGAAAAGTAGCGATAACGGAAATGATCCAGCGGTAATAACTTCTTTCACCTGAACACGTCCGATACCCCGCACCCCAGATGATAATTTTCTTTGACGCTCGAAAAATAATGTAGTTCCCGGGAGATTGATCCCGATCCCGTTAAGACCGTTTAGAAGAGCCTCTTCTGACTGTTGTTCTTCAGTCACGACCCCTAGTTCCGTATTATGGACGAAATACTCAAGAGTCTTTTCGTGAGCAACTTCCGCATCGATTTGATCGCGTTTTATTTCGATATCGGTTTTCGGGATATTCGTTACTGGCCTGGTGACGTTCATGCGTAAGACATCCCGGCCATGAAAGCCATGCCGCCTACGAGAATACAATACACTATTACCTGTGCCATTGACGGTTTAAGTGCGCTCCCCCGCTCAATAAGACTGGCATCCAGGAGCTTTCCCCAAATACCTTTAGCATTGAAAGAAATCGTATTGCCGTCTGTGTCTTTCAGGTCGATGGTCTTTGTTGCTTGGAGGATTATTCCTTCTTCGCTTGCAAAAAAACCCATCCCTTTAAAAATCCCATCGATGTATATCGCTGATGCGATCGCGTCTTTCGGTATTTCCCATGCATCGCTCCGGATTGAATCATTGATCATATTTTCAGTCTGAACTGTTTTTGTCAGAATGTTTACAATCGATGTTCCTTTCTGCAATTCGACCAAAGGTCTGATCGGTTTCCCGATCTGGCTTTGGAATTTTCTGATTTTTTCAAGTGGATTGAACATTTAAAACTCCTAAATTCTGAATATATTTCTGAAGCTGCTTATGAGATCGACCAGATGTTGCCACATTTTCAGGACGAATGTATACAGAGATACCTGATATCCGAAGAATTTTTTTAACGCCTGGAAGATATCTTTTGACTGGTTGAATGCCATAGCGCCGGTGATCACGATGTAGATCGCAATTGTCATTCCCAGATTGTCCCATAAGAAGAATTTTCCCCAATAATAAAGACCGGTTACGATCTCGTATAATGTTTTTCCGGCGTTAACTGCGAAATTCACCCAATCACTGACGACGTCATACCCGGTTTTTGTCGCTTGTTCGGCCATGTATGTCTCGTCACCGTAAGAGAAGGTAACCGGAATGGCTTTTGTAGATGTATAAGAAACGGAATGGACGAGGTTATTTTCAAGATTGGCTATCGGGACATACGCGATCTGATCGGACCATACTCCAAAAAAACCATCCCATATAGCGAACCCTTTTGTATTATTAATATCATCTTTTGCATATCCGCTTACTTTCATCTGTCCGAATGATTGTGTATCGATAAATTCCCTTGTAGATGTGTTTGTCCCGATCGTGATCGTTGATCGGGATATCCCGATCATAACAGATTCGTATATTATTTGGCCGCTGATTGATCCTGATGTTCCATATTGCAAAATATAATTAACTGTTGTATCGACGGGAATATCGTAAAAGACGATTGATCCGATCGCTTGTCCTGCCGTCGCATTATATACACCTGATGTTGAGCTCGGAAATTCAAAGGTTCCGGCTTCTTCATATATTCCTGTTGGGGTGATTTTTGCCGATGCTGATCCGATGAGCAAAGCCGATATTAAAAGTAGTATGAAAAATCCTTTTATCATTATTTTGATACTCCTTTCGTGATGAATCCGAGAAGCCCGAATACTATAGCGACAATTCCCAGATCGATAAGTCCGGGTCCGGCTATCCTAATTTGTCCGAACATATCCGTATCCTTTTCGCGATCTGTTCTGATATCCAGTGTTGCAGCTGTGGTTATGACATCGCCCGTGATCGGATCTGTGGTTACTGGCGTAATTACTCCCGTTGGGGTGGTGGCCCGGGAAAGTGTAATTGTTACCTGATAATCGACGGTTCCCATTGTTTTTGATATTGACTGGCCATTATAGCCGGCTGGGTTTGAACTGATGATAATTACCGTTTGATTTGGGACGGTGAACTGTGCGGTTCCTGATGTTCCGGTATTTTGTCCGGAGGTTGCACCGCTAGGGAGCCTGATCGTTACAGCTGCGTTTTTGATTATGAATCCGGTTCCTGCTTCCCGAAGATATACAAAGAGATTGATAAACCCGATCGGTGCTTCCGGTACCGGAGGGTATAGAGGCAAATAATAATCCCCGCCCTGGACCGCTCCTAATTCCAGTGAGGCGGTATACGTTCCGGGGAGTGATCCGTAGATATCGATCGTGTCTGCGCTCGGACAGGTCACGTAGCTAATGCCGTTCGATGTGGTTTCATTTTTCCATGTCTCGTTTGTAACACATTTTGTATTGATTGTTGATCCTGGGATATGATTACCGGTTACTCCGTCAATTGCATGAACCGTTGTTTGTGTATATCCTGCCGGTACTCCCCCGGTATAAGGAGACATTGTTAGATATAATGTCCCCCCAACTTCTCCATATCCCCCTAACGCAGAAAATACAGAACTATATCCGGGTTTTGATGCTTCGTAATTATAGGATCCAGAGTCGAGAAAAACCTCTAAAATCCCGTTCGCATCAGTCGTTCCGGACGTTCCCTCACTGATTGATATATTGACTCCCTGCAATTTCGTTTCAAATTCTCCGGTTTTAGATACTGAAAAGATAAGAGATACAGGATTATAGGCTAAAAAATCCGCCAGTGAAACTAATTCCCATGATGCCTTTGGCATGAAAGACCACGGACTAGTACCACCTAAATAATCGCCCAAATGAGCATACGTTTTTGATGACGGATAATAGGTGCCATCCTCTCCATCAACGACCATACGAGCAGATAAATTACCATTATAAATTAATCCCGCATTGCCTAATTCGTTATTAACAAATTTAAATTGCGTGGCAGTTATAAAAGCGTCTACCGAATCTAAATCATCATTCCAGAATTCATAATTATCATAACCAGTTCCGTTTATCACAGGACACTGAATGGTTATATACGCTGCCGCACCGTTTTCATATGGTAATTTGTCGTAAACAACCATTCCTGCTATAGCACCATTGCTGGGATGCGACCAAATATAACAAGTGCCTTGTAAACTGCCATCGTCCCATGCGGTTGCTGAAGCGATCCCGGGGAGTATGATCAAAACAAAGAGGATTGCGATCAGGAATAGTTTTTTGATCATGATCTTCTCCTTGTGAGCGCGATCATGATGACTGTGGCAATGAGAAGGAGTGGAATGATGTTTGTTTTCACGTACGGGAATGCGTAATTGGTAAGCCAGTCGCCCGGGTCATCGATAAAATTATTTCCCTGTGGTTTAAGGACGAAAATATAATTGTATTCTCCGTTTAACGGAATAAGACTGGATGTGTTGTATACTCCTATTTCCGTCGAATTGAGAGAATAGACAATTATATCTCGTTCCGCTGTACCATCGGGATTGCTCATCAGGATCGTTTGTGCATTTACTGGTATTGTCGTTAAAACGATTAATACCAATAGAATAATTATAAATAAACTCTGTTTTTTCATTTTTAACGCCTGCCAAATATGTAAATCATTCCGAGAGTCATGGCGGGAATCCACCAAAATTCTTTAATTATCTGGACATGCTCCGGTTTTACATCCGTTGTCGGATTATAAAAAATTAAAGTTTCATCTACGATTACCGGAGAGGTAAAGTACCCGATTGATACCATTGATGCGTTCGTATTTCCCCCGAGATCTATTGTGATCGTCCTTGAATTTGCATTATCGGTACTTGCATTGATTTTTATTACTAATCTGTCATTCTCAAAAAATTTCGTATAATTTTTCCTAGCATATGAAAGGAGATATTCCGCCGGTATGTCCCCTCTTTCAATATCCAAAAGGATTGCTTGACCAAAAAATAGATCCGTCTCAGTACCGGAAGATGACCGATTTATTGCGTAGAAATGTAATTTTGTCAAACCTGAAGATGTTGATGCATGCGAGTATATTCTGAATCTCCATAATCCGGGTGCAAGGATATTCGTATCTAGAGTATCAATCGGAATAATCCAATTTCCTAACAAGACTTCCCCCGTGCTTGAATCGAAGGGGGGAGAAATAAGCATATGCTGGATATCGCGCTCTGGTACCTGATCTATAATTTTATAATCATTGATATCGCTCGATGCATTCCCGAAAAAAACATCCTGATGCCCGAACCAGGGGAAATGATTTGATAATGCATTCACGCCCGAGATTGAGATTAAGAAAAGAATTAAAATCGCAAGCAAGATCCGAGATCTCATTAACCTAGAATATGCAGAAAGATATATTATATCTTTCTACATATCAAGGTGTTTTTTTTGCGCTGGCAAGCTCAGAAGTTGAACATTGCGAGAATGCGATCCCAGAACTTGACGATGAAACCCACGACCGAAATGAGCACAACGATCGGTGCTACCTCGATCACGAGATCCATGAAGCTGGGGATCAAACTTATCACCGCTGTCAGGAGCTCCTGGATCGGGGTGAAGTTCACCGCTGCGGACGCCGTACCGATGAGAGTGGTTCCTACAATCGCTACAGCTGCGCCGATCCTCACGAATTTGCTCTTTGCCTGTTCTTTCACATTCCGCATGAAAGCGAAACGCGCCCTTGTTTCAGTCACATTTTCGGACATGATTTTAAGATAGGAATACGAGATATATATAGTTTTCTAATGCCTCCGACGATAACAGATTTTATTTTATGATATAATATTGCTCATGATTGTATGATATTTTACTGTTGTTCTATTGAGTATAAATACAATCTATATTCATTGCTGCATACGTATGGGAAAAATCAGGATATCAGATTAATCTATCTTTTTGAAACATATCTCTATATTAGTAAAGTAGTTTATAAGTTGATGGAAAAAAGCCCTGCCTGCCTGGATGAATATCGATCGAAAAAATCCTGGCTGGATTCTGATTGAATGCAAATTAAAATGCTGGAAAATTGGAATTTTTTTTAAATTCTTGTACTTTTAGGTAGTGGGATCGGGATCGGCTCGTCCGGCCCCATGATCCGAACTGTTCCCATTGATAGGATGATCCTTTCTAAATCATTTCCGTATTCTTCTTTCTTGCTTTTGATGAATGTTTCAATATGGTGCTTATCGCTCTTCTCATATACCGGGATGCTGTGGATCAGGAGTTCCCGCTTTGGATCGATGATAAGGATCCGGGTCATGGGTGATCATCCTTTGCGGTGAATGAATGTTCTGCGACTCGTTCAATAGTTGATCTTGCTGCGATCAATACCATTACTGAAAAAAAACAGAGACCAAAAATATTGAACTCTTTAAAAGGACTGATCCAGCCCTCCAAAATATCATATATCACGTTAAAGACAGTTGCCCCAAAAATCAGCAGGACCACAATATAATTTCCCCAGGCTTCGTGCATCAGTGAGCACCCCCGGTATACTCCCGGAGAAATTCCTTCAATACAAAACGGACTGCCTTTTTTATTGAGGTGTGATTTTTGAGATCCCTCAAATCGTTTGCTATAGCGATCGCTCGCAGTTTTTTGTAATCGGTCCGGTAAATGCTCACCGTGATAATGTCGGGATCGATCATATGTTCTGCCCTCCGAACTCCGAAAGGGAACAATCAACACGCTTCTTTTTTCTTCCGAGATATACCGGCATGATTCCGGCTAAAGTCCTACCGCATTCACATTGAGAAGGCGGACCGATTAATCGGCCATCCTCTCCACGGTCCATGAAGTATTTTTCACCACATGGACATTCATAATTTACAGCTGGGTAATACATCATTCACCGTCCGAGCTGCAAGCCGGGATAATCTGCCGGCGCCGTTTATACTTTTTAACCGGGTAAGCCTCGCCCGGAGATCCGCTCATCCCGCCTGCTCGCTCCCGCCCTGCATCGGTCCACTGGCCGCCCTCATCATAGGCGCGATCGTAGTTACGACCGGTCATGCCATCAGCCCCCACCGCTCGAGCGGGTAATTCTCTGCAGCGGGAGTTTCCCGGATCGGCTCCGGGATTAATCGCAGCTGGCCGGGCTTGATTTTACCGGACTGCTTGATCGGTTTCCAGATATCCGCAATGTCTGAAAAGGCATCGATGAACTTATCCGGGTTTGGTCCGATGTAGAAGAGAGCCGGGGAGAAGTTCGATCCCTTTCCTCCCTTCACGGTCCCTCCGAGAAATTCGATCCGTGCATGGGGGAACGCGATTAGATCCGCGATCGCGGTTATGTTCCTCCATGCTTCCGTTTCTGTTGCTGACTTCCAAAGGATAACCGCTTCAGTTGTCCGGCCTGTTTCAATTTCCCGCTGCAGCTTCTCAAAAAATTTCGGTATGAGTTCTCCGAATGGGGGATTTAACCAGACTCTTTTTTTCCATGGATGGATCAGACCGTTATCTTTTTTCGTGTAATGGACTGCAGCGGGTATGCCATGCCCGGGATCTGCAGCGGGATCGCAGTCGATCGCACCCATGCACCGGATCGCACGTTCCCAAATATACCTGGGGGTGTAGTGCTCGATCGATTCGCTTGAGGCAAAATAGGGTTGCTTCATGCCAGTGCACCCCCGGGATCTCCCCTCGACCATCCTAAAGCATCCAGATAGCCGGCGGTCCCTTTCTCCCGGGCTGTATGCAGGGTCCGGAGCCATACGGGGATCTCTTCGTTCCGAGTGGTTCCGATAAATTCATAGGATGATTCTATTTTTTCGGTTTCGTCCGGTAGCTCTCGATCGGTATTGAGAGC
>Ga0307376_10002889_pt1 | contig 16356 bp, 33 predicted proteins | sample TR2MG_FD_202536 | JGI IMG/M metagenome (GOLD analysis project Ga0307376, IMG submission 202536) | Soil microbial communities from Risofladan, Vaasa, Finland - TR-2 | ecosystem: Environmental > Terrestrial > Soil > Coastal area > Acid sulfate soil | place: Finland: Risofladan, Vaasa | collected...
TTGGTAAGGACCGTGCATGGACATATGGTGGATATGGTCGTGGATGTTCGGATTGGTAGTCCTACTTTTGGGAAGGGTATTATGTATGATATGCCTGCTGATATTTCAAATTCTGAGATGGAATGGATTTGGGTTCCTCCTGGATTTGCTCATGGTAATTATTTTACGAAGCCAACAGCTATAGAGTATTTCTGTACGGGAGATTATAGCGAAGGCAATGAGTCTGGAATAAGCCCTTTGTCCTCTGATATTGATTGGATTGGTAATGAGTTGCCGAATCCTTTGGAGTTGGCGACTCATGGTAAGTGGGAGATGACTGATAAAGACCGTAATGCTCCAAATTTGGCAGAATGGATTGGGGCTTCAGATTCACGAAGATTCATATATGGTAAGTGTGAGAAGGGCTAATGGCGATTCTATTTACAGGTGGGACGGGCTTACTAGGGACTGCGATGCAGAAGGTTCTCCCTGCGGCTCTTTATCCAACGAGACAGGAATTTAATGTCACTGATATTGAGAGGATGGATGAGTATCTGGCATTCATGGAAGACGAATTGGATAGGATTGGTGAGACAATTGATGTTATCATTCATGCTGCTGCTTTTACTTCTCCTCCGAAAGTCGAGGGGAAGCCTTCTCAAGCGGTGTTGGTTAACATTGTTGGAACCGCTAATTTGATGACATTATGCGAGCACAGGGGAATTAAGTTGATTTATATTTCCACGGATTATGTTTTTAAGGGAAAGACTGGATTCTATGAAGAGGATGATGACCTTAATCCGATAAATAAATATGCTTGGACAAAGCTTGGAGGGGAATGTGCTGTTCGTTGTTATGACAATAGCTTAATTGTGAGGACTAGCTTTGGAGAGAATGAGTTTCCTTATCCTAAGGCATTCGTTGACCAGATGACAGGAAGGATAACAGTGGATGAATTTGCCGAGGAGTTAAAGCGAATTGTTAAGATGGATGTAACTGGAGTCTTGCACGTGGGACATTCAGAGCCCAGGTCAGTCTATGAATATGCTAAAGCGATATCTCCAGATAAGGAGATTGGGGAATTGAGTAGGCATAGTCTAAGTACACCAATTCCTGAAAATACTTATTTGAATGTTGAAAAATTTGAGTCGCTAAAGAGAGGCAAAGAATGAAGATATTGGTAGCTGGTGGAGGGGGTTATATTGGGAGTGTTATGGTGCCGATGCTAAGAGAACATGGGTATTTTGTGACGGTGGCAGATTTCGGCTGGTTCGGTGACGAGGGGGTAGATGTTAAAGGGGATTTATTTAAACTTACTTCCAAAGATTTGAGTTCTTATAATCAGCTAATCTTTTTAGGTGGTCTTAGTAATGACCCTATGGCTGAGTTTGACCCTTCTATGAATTATATTTATAATGCTGCCCTTCCGGCTTACCTCGCTTATGAGTTTAAGAAGAGTTCGTCAGATTATAAACGTTTTATTTATGCGAGTACTTGTAGCGTTTATGGTTACACTCAAGAAGAGTTATTTGATGAGAGTGCTCCAACTACGTGTCAATATCCTTATGGAGTGAGCAAGCTTCAGGGGGAGGTTGGCGTCCTACAGCAACAATCTGATGATTTTAGTGTTGTAAGTCTGAGGCAGGGGACTGTATGTGGATACAGTCCACGGATGCGCTTTGATTTGATTGTCAATACAATGTATAAATGTGCGATGCAGGATGGCCTTATTAAAGTTAATAATCCTTCTATCTGGCGTCCATTATTAGATATACGGGATACGTGTAATGCTTTCCTGAGAGCGACCCAGGCATCCGAGAAGGTATCTGGCGTATTTAACGTGGCTAGTGATAATTATACAGTTGGTCAGGTGGCAGATATGGTGAAGGCTCAGGTTGAGTCGCTGCATCCTGATAGGAAGATTGCTGTAGAGATTAATGATGTTCAAGACTTTCGTAATTATAAGGTGGCTTGGGATAAAGCTTCGACGGTCTTGGGGTTTAGACCGCAATATGATGTATCCGATATGATTACTGAGATTAATAATCATTATGTAACGGATGGTTACGACTTCTCTGATAAGAAATATTACAATATCGAGGTCTTCAAAGAAGCCAACATTAAAGGGAATCTATTAAAATGAGTAAAGTGGGATATTCCGAAGAGATGGAGCTCCTTAAAGAAAGGGTGGCTCATTACCAAAAGATACATAAGAGTTATGAGAAGACTGAGCCAGACTGTGAGGCATCAGTGGAGGCATTGCAGTTATCCAAATGGTTGTTTGAGCTTATGCAGGTAAAGAGGGATTTGGCTTTTGATAATTTGATGGAGTTTATGAATGATACTTCTCAGATTCCCAGAGGAGATATTCATCGAGAAATGGAATACGCAGGCGATGACCCTGATGCTTTTTTAAGAAATGCCGAAAGGATTATTGAAGATAAGAAGAAAGAGGTTGACCTGAAGGCTCAGTTCGCAGAAAAGGCGATAGAAATGTTTGATGAGGAATTTGATGAGATTCCTTCTGTGAGTTTGGAGGTAGGGGGGACCGGTGGAGATATTTCAGGGGCATGGATTAATTGTTGGAAATTTATTAAGTTAGAAGATTTGATAGAAGAATGAAACAGGTAATAGTAATACGTAAGGACTTAGATTTATCGCTTGGTAAGTATATAGCGCAGGCGGTACATGCCGCTCAGCGTGTTGGTTATCCTTTTGATTATGAAAATGAACGAATGGTCTGTATTGTGGTATATGTAAAAAGCGAGGATAAGCTTTTAAAGCTTCATGAACAATGTATCGTTCATGAAATTCCTTGCGGTTTGCAAGTAGATGCGGGGAAGAGTGAGGTTGTTGCCAGGACTCTGACAAGTTTATGTATAGGTCCGGCAGCCTCAGAAGACGTAGATGCCATAACTGGTAAGCTTCAATTGGTAAGAGGAATAGTAGATTGGGGATAAGATTATGGATAATGTTTGCATTGTAATACAGGGACCAACGGAATTTTGCACTGAAGTCTCTCTTACTTATGGGGCTTACCCGAATGTTATCTGGAGCACTTGGACCACAGAGCCTGAAAAGAGTAAGAATTTTATACGGGAATGTGGAATTACTTTAGTGGAATCTGTGATTCCTGCGAATAGTGGAAAGGGTAACATCAATATGCAGAATCTCTCAACTAAGGCAGGTCTTGACAAGGCGGCGGAAATGGGATTTGAATATGTTTTGAAGTTGCGCCATGATTTGTTTTTTGAGTATAGGGGACCAGGCGACCGTTACAAATGGATGGAAATATTTAGCCAGAATGGAAATATCTCTTTCTTGTGTTCTCATCGAAGCGAGAGGGGGGAAGACTATTTAGTAGACTATTTTAATTTTGGACCATTGCGGAAGATGATAGATTTTTGGAGCTTCTATGGTACTGAATATGATATGTGTGCTGAACTTCAAATGAAGAGATGGTTTAAAAAAGTGTTACCAAAGGGCGAGAAAGTTAATTTTGTATTACCTTGTTTTGGTAATAGCGTTAATGCTTTCTGGAAAAGAAGAGATGGAATTATGTTAAGTGAATATAAGAAGTATCCTGAGGTAGGGTACGTGCAACCATGGAGTGGCTGATGAGATGGATATCGCACAGAGGTAATATTAATGGAGCAATCCCTGATTCTGAGAATAATCCCTCTTATGTTGAGGAGGCGATTATGACAGGATATGATGTGGAGATTGATATTTGGAAGATTGAGAATGATTGGTGGTTGGGGCATGATAAGCCACAATATAAAGTGAGTTTAGAATGGCTAACGGATATTTCTCGTTCTGCTTGGTGCCATTTGAAAAACTCAGAAGCTTTTGAACTTCCATGTTATTTTAATAGATTTTGGCACGATAGTGATGATTATGTATTCACCTCTAAGGGATATGTATTAATTCACAGTGGATTAGATATAATAAAGATAGAAAATGCGAATATTGCTGTTTGCATGATGCCGGAGCATCATGTTAACTTTGGCCAAGAAGGATGTCCTTTGTCGGATGTAGATAGTTATGGCTTACATGCTATTTGTACTGATAATATTGATGAGTGTAGGAGAATGATAGATGAAGATAGACCATATTGATTGTTTTAAAGGTGGTTGGTTTTTAGGCAGTTTTGACCCTTCTTTGTTGAAAACTGAAGATTTTGAAGTTGGATATAAGAAGCACACGAAAGAGGAAGGAGTGGAGTCGCATGTGCATTATCAAGTCACGGAATACAATTTGATGATTTCTGGAGAGATGGTAGTTAATGGAGTAACCGTGACTAAGGGATTGATATTTATTATTCCGCCAGGCGAGGCCGTAAAGGTAGACGTGGTCTCAGATGTGGTTGAGGTTATTTGTGTAAAGACTCCATCAATTCCTGAGGATAAGGAATTATGCGAGTTGTAGTAATGCCGATGGCAGGTCGGGGAAGTCGATTTAAAGAAGTTCATCCATGTAAGGTGAAGGCTGATGTTCATGGGGTACCCATGTTTGTTCATTCTATTCAAAATTTGGGTTGTTCTTTTGATAGGGTTATTTTGATAGCCAGAAGAGAACATGAAATTGGTTTATATTGTTCAGAGTTGGGGTTGACTGATTATACTATTGTTGAGATTGATGAGGAGACTGATGGTCCAATGGATACGGTTTTAAAGGCTCGGAGTCTAATTTATGATGATGAGGAAATTATCATTGCTAATAGTGACCAAGTGATGTGTTGGAATGGGGATTGGGCTTTGGATTGGCTTAAGAGTAGGGGAGCAGTCGGTGGGATTCCTACAATGACCAAGAAGTCCTCTCGGCATAGTTATGTGCGAATTGATGAGAACTATCCAGGGAAAATTGCCGAGGTTCGAGAGAAGGAAAGGATATCTGAAAGGGCAACTATTGGTTTTTATTGGTTTAGTCAGGCAAAGGATTTATGGAGCGCTGCTGAGAGGATGTATGAATTTAATGACCGAGCCCCTAATGGAGAATTTTATGTGGGTCCTGTATATAATTATCTTGAGGGTTTAATTTTGGAATACCCTTTATGTGAGTTTTGGAGTATTGGAGAACCTGACAACTTAGAGGCTTATTTGAATAAGGATTATGAGAGTTTGAAAAATGATTGATTTGAAGATTGTAAATGAGAAGGGTGAAGGGATTGGGTCTTTTGATTCTATTGTTCAGGTGACCGCTTGGAGATTTAAGAAAGGGGAAGAGGTGTATGGTGAGAGTTTGGAGGATTTACATTTAGGAGACTGGGAGAGTTCTTCTGAGGAGATAGTTAAAACTGAGCCAGAAGAGAAGATGAAGGGAGAGGGAGAGTTTAAGACATTCACAGAGGCTGATACTCGTTTTATTCATGATTTTATTGGTTTATCTTTTTGTGTTATGGGAAATAAATCGGGTGAGCATTTTGATTCTGGATTGGTATATGAGGTGATGGAGGGATTGGGATATACTGAAACGTTTGAGAATTTTACCGACTCTTTGATTGGGATAGCTATTAAGAAGTTTGATGAGATGGATGAGATGTCATCGTCTCCTAAGCTTTTACTTAATTCGAAGAAAGAGCCTTCTAATATTGTAAGATTTTTGACTCTTTGGAGTTATGATAGTAATTGTTATAATGATTATTTGTCTGGTGGTTGGGAATGCGACCCGGAATGGGACTTGATTGGAGTCCTTGAGTAGGTCGAAACATAGGAATATAGAATAAATTATAAAGGGGACACGAGATGCTTATTTTAATGCGTCGTGAGAATGAAGACATTGTAATAGGAGATGACATTGTGATTAAGGTAATGAAAATTAAAGGGAAGCAAGTTCATATAGGAATTGAAGCTCCTCGCACTATTAATATAAGGCGTGGAGAGTTGCTTGCTGAAGAGAGTAAAGAGGAGATTAATAGAGAGCGAGAATGAATCATATTGAAACATACACAGGCAAGCTTATAGACCCGTTAAATCCTCATCAGGATGATATTGAGATAGTTGATATCTCACATGCATTGTCGATGAACTGTCGTTTTAATGGACATTGTTCTGAATTCTATAGTGTAGCAGAGCATTCGGTATACGTGTCTAAGCTTGTTCCTCCAGAAATTGCCTTAAAGGGACTTCTCCATGATGCTGCGGAAGCATACATATCAGATGTTTGTTATCCGATTAAGTTGCGTTGGCCATGGTTTAAGGAGGCTGAGGATGCCTTATTGGAGGTCATCTTTGATAAGTTCGGTCTTTCCAATGATTTTCCTGAGGAGTTGGAATTTATAGATAGGGGAATTTCGATACTTGAAGCAGACCGATTGGGTATAGATGTGAACAACATGGTGAAACCACCTGGTTGGGATGAGCGAGAGATTGATATTAAGATTAATGTTTGGAGTCCCATAGTAGCGGAATCTATGTTTCTGGAGCATTGGCAGAGATTGACAAATGGCTGAGAGTAAAGAGTTTTTTCAAAAGATACCTTCATATCTGGCTAAGTATTTAGGGCCACTTAGTCCATGTATAATGGAAGAGGGGGTTATTCTTGCATGGGGGCACGAGTTGCTATCTGAGGTAGAGCCATCTGAGTTCGATGATTTGCGCAAATATGGAGTCTGGTTTCATGAGATGCCTGATTGGATTTTGATTCAGCGGAATGTGCTTATTGAGGAGATTATTGCCAAGCATGGGAAGGTGACCGATATCGGATTGGGTCCAAGTGGTGGGTTCAAGTATATCACGTTCACTAAAAAGAAGCGAGAGACCAAATTAAAACATCGTCTTCTGATGGATGTGGCTAAGGAATTGGGTGCGGATAATCCTCGTTTGGTGACTGAATGTAACAAGGATGGATTGCCTATTCCCCGTGTTCCACGAGTTTCTTCTGGAAGACCTTCTGCTGGTCGCCCCAAGCCGAGGCGGAGATGAGCAATAATCCGAATGATATAATCTCTCGTAGGGTTAACTGTAATAATTGTATTCGGATTCAGAAAGAGAATACCGACCTTCAGAGGAGATTGGCAAAGGATGGAGAAGAGCTCTTCTCTGAGCTTATAATGACAGTTTTTTGTCAAAATTGTGAGGATATGGTTGATGCCGACGCCACTAAAGAGGGTAAAATAACATGTGGTTATTGCAGCCATGTGCTTGGAACGTTAAAAATGTATGATGAGGATGAATACTGATGAAAGTTGTAGTGATGAATGGAAGAGGGGAAGGATGTGATTATACCATTGGGTGTAATATTAAGGTAGACTACATAGATGACCATATTGATAATGAAGAGTATTTGGATGAGCTTCTTGAGGAAGGGTATGATGATTTGGAGGATGTCACTATTGCTACCATTAAGGATAAACGTGTATATAATATTGATGAATATATGGAGTCGAAAGCACCTGTTAGGAAGCGTATTTTGGATGCAGAGGAAAAAGCCGATAGCGAGAAGTCTGTTGCCAAGATGATGGCTGATATGAGAAAGACTTTAGAAGACGAGGGTGTCACAGTTCCTCATGATGCGGATTTGTCTGACCCGATTGTTATGCAAAACCTAATGTTTTTGTTGGGTAAAAAGAATAAGGAAAATGAATGATGAATGTAAAAGAAATGAATGCTGAGACTTTGGAGCATATCCAGGTTGTGAGAAACAATTTAGGACAATTTGTAAAAGAATTGACGGATAGAGCATCTCTCCATGACCTTTCAAAGTTGGAAGCCCCAGAGGCTGATATTTTTTGCGAATATACTCCCAAGCTTAAGGGATTAACTTATGGAAGCGATGAGTATAAGGAATGTTTAAAAGAGATGCAGGTTGCTCTTGACCATCATTACGCTAACAACCGACATCATCCAGAGTTCCATGATAATGGTATTGAGGATATGAATTTGATTGACATTATTGAGATGTTGGCGGATTGGAAGGCTGCCACTATGAGGCATGATGATGGATGTATTATAAAGTCTATTGATATTAATCAGAAGCGTTTCAATTTGTCAGACCAAACGGTGATGATAATGAAAAATACAGTTCAAGATATGGGGTGGGAGTAATGAAGGAATTTACTATAAGGCAGATTTTATTAGCTTCTCTTTGTTGTGTAGACAAGGAGGTAAAGACTCCTTCAGCAAAACATCATGTTGATGGAATGATTAAGATGGTTAATGATTCTCTTCTGGCGAAAACCACTAAGAGCGAGATTAAGGAACTTCTGGAGTCTGATGATTCTTTTATTAAGGATAAGTATGGTGCCGGTAATTATTATTACATGGAAGATTACGACCTTATTCATAAAGACCCTGAGATGGTTTTCTTAAAGCATCTTATTGAGTTACAAAGAGCTCAAGCGGCATTGTTGAAATGCAGCAAGGGGACTCTTGATGAGTTAATCATTATTTGCGATACAGCGATGAATACCGTTAAAATTGTTCAGAAGCAACTGGAGTTAATGAAATGACTATGCGGCAGACAGATGATGTATACGAATTGATAGAGAAGGTTATAGCCATTATCCCTGTCGATTTTTCACTAATATCCTCAATCGCAAAATATGATATAAGGTCTGAAGGAGAGAAAAAAGAGATAGTCTCCAGGCTGAAAGAGAAACGTAAAAAACAGCTAAGGGAAGAATTGGCTGCACTAGAAGGAGAAGAGTAATGTCGGATGTGGTAGAAAAGTACAAGGTACAATTGAGAGCGTTTACCGAAGGTAATGCCCTGGGAACTGAGCTTAACAGCAAGGATGAAGTGAGTAAGGCAATCGTGAGTGGTTATGAAAATTTACATGCTGCTATGGCTATTAATGGAGAGATTCAGATATTGCTCTCTCCTGTTGATAGTTCAAATATTAGTCATGTTGGATGGTTGCCTGAGTTTGATGACGCCCCTTCAGAAATGTTTGTGGTATTTAAGAACAGTGGTATCTATGGTTACTTGAAGGTCGAGTTGGCTAAGTATCTTACTTTTATGAATTCTGATTCAAAGGGTAAGTATTTAAATAGCCAGATTAAACCTTCTTATGACTTTACAAGATACCTTTAATTTTGGACCTTTGGTTCCCCTAGAGATACAGAATCGAAAGAAGAGAGCACGATTCGTTTATAGTCGTCTTCTTGTTTTATCCGAGGAATTGGGGAAGGAATCAAGGTGGGGATTTCCTATTAGAGTATCTCCAGAGCACTCTGTTTCATATCAATGGAGGGTGCGAGTAGTTAATAAAAATGTTATTTACACTATAGATGTAGATGAAGATGTTAGTTTAGATGCCTGCTTGATTGAGATTGGGTCAAGATTATGTCCTGAGGGGTGTCTGTTTGTTTACAATAATGAATTGGTGAAATAAACATGTATGGATTTGGGCGATACTGTAACAATAGATTTAGAAAGACAAGCTCCTGAAAGGGAGTTTATCATTTTATGGCAAGCTGGAATGAAGTATGAAGGCTTGCATGAATGCATCGAGGAAGACCCTGAGTTATGGATAGATGCCCAAGATTTGCCGACTACTTCAATTATTCGGTCAAGGGTGCTAACTCTTAATCATTTACTTCTTATGAATCCTTATGTTGAAGGGGCGATGGAATAATTTGTGATTTAAATGCTATAGGGTGTAAAATGAAAGGAGTTGCCTTGTGAGCAGTAAGACAGTGTATGTAGTGCAGAACATAGAGTGGGGTGCCGTGGGGGTTTATTCGAACAGGAAGGCAGCTTGGGAGCACGGGCTGAGTATCTGCCCTGGGAATAAGACAGGTTCTTACAAGGAGCTCTGTGAGGATGATGGAACCACATTGACTAATGATGATATGGATGAGGTTGAGATTGTTTCTCTTCCTTATTTGGTACGTTTTGAGCCTCCTATTGAAAAAGTTGAAAAATAATCAATTATTTTCCGTAATTTCCTCCTAGAAATGCTATAGATTAATGTGAGTTTAATCCTATAAAGTGAGGAATTTATAATGGAATTGATAGAATTGAATGAAGAAGACCTGAAAGAAATAGCAGAATTGACTGCCCTTAATTGCCATTCTGATGCATATGTGAAGTGTGCCGAAGTCTTGGGAGCTGATGATTTGGTGGAAAAATTCAAGACGATTTCCTCTATTCAGGAAAGAAGTGGATATCTGACCCCGTATAATAGCGTAGAACAATATTCATTATATAAAAAGATGATGGGTTTGGCTAAGACTCTTCTCAGCAAGGAAGATTATTCTCGATTTTATATGGCTACTTAAGGATTTTTAGATGACAGCAGAACAGGAAGTTGAAAGATTATTACAAGAGGTTCTAAAGGGAACCTCTTTTGAACATAGTGCCTTTGCAGTGGGTGGATTTGTTCGTGATGGGCTATTAGGGATTGAAAGCAAAGACCTTGATATTGTGGTTGAGAAGCCCGATGGGGCTCGTGAACTGGCTCAATTTATCCATGACCGTTTTCCAGATGAGGTGACCAACCCTCACAATATGGGAGCAGGATACCCCATTCACCAAATTACTTTCAAAAAAAATGTGGGCGAATTTAAGACTGCGGGTGCGGTTATTGAGTTTGCTGATACTCAAAAAGAATCTTTTCCCGACCCTACTACTCGCCAACGGATGACCATTTTTGGTACCTTGGAGGAGGACGTCAAGCGTAGGGATTTCACTATTAATATGCTGATGCGTGACTTGTCTAATGGCTTGTTGATAGATATGGCGAATGGGCACGAGGCTCTTAAGAATGGAATTTTGGATGGTCATCCAGAGGTAGACCCTCGCAAGACATTTAGTGATGACCCTTTACGTATGCTTCGCTTGGTACGGTTTGTAGCTAAGTTTGGCTTTAAGGTATCTGATAGAGTGCGAGAAGCGGTAAGGGAAAGCAAAGAGCGAATTGTTATTGTATCGGCGGAGCGAGTCCGAGATGAGCTTATTAAGATGATGTTGATGGGTAAACTGGCTGAATCAATTGAATTGATGGATGAGTTGGGCTTGCTTCCTGAGGTCTTACCTGAAATTTCTGTCATGCGTGGTGTGGAGCATGATACGAGTCGTGGTTTCCATATGGAAGGTGATGTCTTTAATCATGTGATGTTGGTTGTCAAGAATGCTAAGCCTACAGTAACGCATCAGTTAGGAGCATTGCTTCATGATATTGCGAAGCCTGCTACTCAGGAAATAAAGGGTGATAAGATTACCTTTATTGGCCATGAAGATGTGGGAGAGGGGATGGCTACTGATACCATGAAGCGTTTGAAGTTTGATAGCAATACGATTTCAGATGTGGCATTGACGGTGAAGCATCATATGCGCCCTCATGCTCTTGTTCGAGATGGCTTAAAGATGAAGTCGGTGCGTAAACTGATGCGTAAGGTAGGGGATAAAGTTGACTTGTTGCTTGACTTGGTTGAGGCCGATTCATTGGGAAATCTTCCTGTGGAGAATCATGTGCCTCAGATTCGAGAGATGGTCAAGGAGGCAAGTGCTATTCCTATGAAGGCGAAAGGTGCTGTCTTGAATGGCAAAGAGATTATGGAGGTCTTAGGGGTTAGTCCAGGACCAATCATCGGAAGGGTGACGAATTTCTTGAAAGATAAGGAAGATGATTTCGCCAGTGAGGGGGAGATTCTCTCTGTTGAGAAAGCGAAGGAGCTTGTATTGGAGAGATTTGGATGAGAATGAAATATATTATCATTTGTGAGGATGCTATCTTCATGGGAGGGACATTCTCGCATAGGGAGGTGGCACAGGCCATATTAGGTCAAGGTGCCAATGTGAAGTCTGAGGTTAAAGGTGCCGGGTTTTGCAGCTTTCAATGGAATCCTGATGGTGGGGTATATAAAGAAGGAAGATGGGAAGCTCAAGTGTTTGGAAAGTCTGATTCTTTAGGTATTGAGTCTAAAGAGGGGGATAAAATGTATGTGGAAATGGCAATAAATTCGTAAAAATGATATGCAAATGCTATATGTTAATGTAATCCTAACTGAGGAATTGAGATGAATGAGCTAACTGATGGAATGATTTACCTGCTAATGAGTACAACTCTTGTTTGTGGGGTTTTAACTGGAATTGCTATTGGAGTGCGGTTTGGAGCCTATCTGATGGAAAAGTTTATTGATACTAGGGCTTTTGTCTATATCTGTGATAAGATTGAGAAGGTAGTCCGTTAATGGATGGAATGAACATAGTTATTCGCAGGAAGCTAAAAGCCGGTGAATCGGCAGAAGTTATGGGTTTTAAGTTTTCCTGTCCTGATAATGTAGCTCAGGAAATGACCTTTATGGTTGGCTATCCTATAAAGGAAAAGCCCAAGAATCCTACAGAGCCGAAGCCTCGAAAGCGAAAGTTGGATACTCCTGAGGAGATTGATGATATATGCTCTATTTATCATATGTCTACACAGAAAATTGTTAAATTTTCTTCCCATCAGTGTGTGAGCCAGATAGCTCGAATGTATAATGTTTCGACTGGGACTATTAACAGGGTTTTGCGAGAGAATAGTTTGGAGTTTTGTAAAAAGAATAGAGAAGCCATTGATGAATGGAGGAGCAAGCGGTAAAACCATGACCACAGTATTGCCATTATATGAAGGAGCAAAGCCCTGTGTCCGTTCGGGGATGTGTTGTAATAAATCTCCATGTGGCTACGGTGAAAGCAGGGACGACTCTCCTGCTTGTCGGTTCCTCCAGAAAGATGAGAATGAACAGTACGAGTGCGGAAAATTTGATGAGATTGTGAGGGATGGCAACCGTTGGCATATGTCTCCTGCGTTTGGGGCAGGTTGTTGTATGCCTCTCTTTAATGAAGAAAGAGAGGAAATTTTGAAAAAGTTTCGTAAAACTCACAACGATGTGCTATAATTAATAATTGATTGAATGATTGAATGAGGAATTGAATGAAGAGATTGGTTTTAATGAGAGGACCATCAGGGTCTGGTAAGAGTACCTATGTGAGCGATAAATATCCTGAAGCTATTGTTTGTTCTGCTGATGGGTTTTTTATGAGGAGCGGTGAGGATATTGAGAGCCCTGCTTTGAGGCGTATCCCTCGACCGCCAGAAGAAAAGGTTTATGATTTCAATCCGAGCCAGTTGGGTCAGGCGCATGCATGGTGTCATGGCAAAGTTTTAGAAGCCATGAATAATGGCTGTAAGAAGAATACGATTGTGGTTGATAATACTTTGATTCATTTATGGGAGTGTCAGAATTATATTGACCTTGGTTTGATGATGGGGTATAAAATTGAGATTATTGAGATTGGTGTGGAAACTATTGTTCAGCTTAAAGCGTGTATTAAGCGTAATGCTCACAGAGTTCCGACTGAGGTGGTCGCTAAAATGGCATTGGAGTTTGAACCATTTTGTATTGACCCTGATGATATGAGAAGATTTCATATTGTTATTCGTAAACTTCCAATGAAGGGGGTGAGTGGAGTATAATTAAGTAGATTGAATGAATTGTGGTACTAAATTAACGTATGGATGATGGAGTCTCGGTGTTTGATTCTAAGGCGACTATGCCACCATCTTGTAATGATTTCTCGGTGATTCCTAAGAGACATTTGGATTGGTATCGTGATATTTTTCTGAATAATAATCGTTCAGTCCCTCCTTATGCGGATTCAACCATCCCGGTTGCGGTGACTGGGAGAGCGGTTACGATTATTCGGAAGAGCGAGAACTTTGACACGAATGAGGCTCTGAGGGTTCCTGAGTCGATTAAGAGGGTATATGTGGATTTTGGAGTGATTTACTCATTGACTGGGAAGGGTGTATATAAAGGAACTCAGAAAATCTGGGATGAGTCTGCAATTTTTGGCAGTTCTTGGCATTTGGTATTTGTTAATAATAGTCCTTTATTGATTGTCCGAGACTCTATGGGAATCATTCATATAAAGAATCCAGATGGTTCTTTGGTTGATTCTGCCCCAGCAGATGAGGTGATGTATCGAGATGGGCGTTTGTATTCTATTTATGCGAATCAGGTTTTTGAGCATCATTTTGATAAGATGGGTCTCAGGATTGTTCATCATAAGAAGCGTATTACTCAGGTGATTCCGAATCAATCTAAGGTGTATGAGGGATTGATTATGCAGAGGGGTGCTCACAGGACGATTATGGCAATTCCTTTTGATAAGGGTAGTTGTGCGGTACTCGTAGTTCCTGAGATAAATGATTGTCGTATTGTAGATGCTAAAGGAGAAGGTAATTTTGTTGTCGTTGTTACTGTTAAAGATGGTATCTATAGTCGTATAATATTTAAGTTTAACAATGATTTTTCATCTTATCAAATTAGGAGAATAGATGATATTGAAATGTCAGAGATTAACTTTACAGTCTTGCCTGGTGGTATCTGCATATTGATGCCAAGTGATGACAAGATTGAAGTGTTTAGCGATTTGGAGAAGTTGAAGGAGGTTGACAACCCTCCTTTTGATAGTTCGATGAAGCTTTTTAGTACCACAAAAGGGGTACACTTTATTGATGAAGAGCATGTGTTTCACACAACAATGAAATAATAACCATAAAAAAGGAAATAAAATGGTTAAGTTAAAAGTAACTGGTAAGACTGAAAAGAGAGTGACATTTGATGTCTCTCTTGATGCAAAAGATAAGTTGGAAATATTCCGACATGCAGGGTTTCGCTTGAAGTCTGGCGCAACTGGTAAATGGGACCCACCAAATAAGGTGGTATATGTTGGAAAGAAGGTTGACTCTGTAACTGTGTCGGCATCCAATTTTGGTAAGATTCAGGATATGGTTAATGCCTACAACAGTGGTGCTGAGAGTGCTCCAGGTCGTGGCGGAAGCAAAGCTTCTACGAAAAAGAAGGTTGCCAAGAAAGCTTCTACGAAAAAGAAGGTTGTTGCCAAGAAAGCTTCTACGAAAAAGAAGGTTGTTGCCAAGAAAGCTCCTGTGAAAAAGAAGGTTGTTGCCAAGAAGGTTGTTGCCAAGAAGGCAACTGCTAAGAAGCAGACTGTCTCTGATATGACTCTTATGGGCCTAGTCACAGCATTGAAGAATGTCAGTGGTAAAGGTGTCACTGTTAATGTTATCATTCAGGGATGAATTGCCCCTATTGCAACGGTAAGGCTCATTTGAAGGATAGCTCACGCATTTATGGTCGTTCTTACGGGAACGTGTGGATGTGTGAGGATTATCCTCATTGTGATTCTTATGTCGGTGTCCATAAGGGCACTGACAAGCCGTTGGGGCGTATGGCAAATGCTCGATTGAGAGAGCTAAAGAAGATGGCTCATGAGTTGTTTGACCCGATGTGGAGAAATGGTCCAATGAAGCGTTGGCAGGCTTATAGTTGGTTGGCTCGAAAAATGGATATGACAAGAAAAGAAGCTCATATCGGAGAGTTTGATGAAAGCCAGTGTGAAAGATTAATTGAGATATTAAAAGAAAAGGAAGTAAAAGATGAGTTGCCAAAAGTGTAAAAGTGAGAGAGTGGGAACGGTTGGAGGAAAGACCTCGGACCTAGCAAATTTTAGTGTCTACTCAGAGGGAATAGACCATCAAGGGGAAGTTCCATCCATTCCTGTTATTGGTGGGGGGGACTATCTCTCAATTGATTTTTGTTTGGATTGCGGACAAATACAGGGAGAGTTTCCTATAAATACTGATGACCTCAAGGATGATGATGATGAGTAAAGGATTGTTTATTACTTTTGAAGGTCCAGAAGGGGCAGGTAAGTCCACTCAAATTTCGTTGCTCGCCGATGCTCTTAATGATGAGGGGCATGTGGTAGAGAGATTGCGAGACCCTGGCTGTACCCATTTAGGAGAAGAGTTAAGAAATCTGGTTAAATATTTGGATGGGGATAGGGGTCCCTGTAAAGAAGCAGAGTTATTTATGTTCGCGGCAGCCAGGGTTCAGATGGTGGAAAAACGTATAAAACCAGTTTTGGACGAAGGTCGGATTGTTTTATGTGACCGATTTTCCGATTCGACCATGGCTTATCAGGGCTACGCACGAGGATTCCCTCTGGAGCATATTAACCAGGTTAATGAGATTGGGGGAGGGATGCGTCCTGACTTGACAATTCTTTTGGATTTAACAGTTGAGCAATCAATTGAGAGGCAGAAAATTAGAGGAGAGGTTGCGGAAGACCGTTTTGAGAGTCTTGGGAAGGAATTTCATACCAAGGTGAGGAATGGCTTCTTAGAAGTGGCTTCTCAGGAGCCTGATAGATTTGTGGTGATTAATGCCTATCAGGAGAAGGATATAATTACCAGTTTGATTAAGAAAGCAGTAATGGATAAAATATAATGAAGGTTTTAATAACAGGTGGCAGTACTCGAATAATGATTGATGAGGTTCGTTGTATGACGAATATATTCAAAGGACGGACTGCTCATGATATGGCGAGGCATGCATTTAAGAATGGGTGGGAAGTTAATCTT